>OLRK01000058.1_pt1 | contig 129118 bp, 105 predicted proteins | sample 1672911 | NCBI WGS metagenome assembly OLRK01 (sample SAMEA3136736, study PRJEB25190) | human gut metagenome | biome: human gut; feature: human-associated habitat; material: faeces | place: Austria | collected 2013
GGATGATTATACCGGAAAGAAAATGACATTTTTCCATGATCCGGATGGACTTCCACTGGAAATTCATGAGTAGAAAATAGTGAGTAAAATATTCTTGCTTCAAGCATGCAATTTAATATTCTTACCAGAGCAACAGTGTGTCGCATTAATCCACCTTCGCCTAAAGAATATTCAGGAGGATACTTTCCTGTGCTTGATGCTCTAACGTGATACCAATATTCAGGTATTGTTTTAATCATTTCTCCTGCTAAAATTCTTAAATCATCATTTTCGATTGTTCTTAAACAACCATACATTAATTCTTCTCTCATTCTTCTAATTCCTTTCTAAAAAAAACGAACAGCATTAATTTGCTGTTCGTTACTTATTATTTACTCAAATAGTATAAATCATCGGGACATATATCTTGCCCGTGTTCCCATACTACCGTAAACCCATCTGTTTTTACATTGTTAAAGTAATCAATGTTTTTGAGTTCTTCAAACCATGTTCCTTTTATATAAGGCTTTACTTGGCAAACTAAGGATAGTGCTGTAAGTAATATATTTAAGCAAAGGAAATATGTTGTTTAGTGGAAAGTGTGGTATGATATATTTAAATTTAGTTAAAGAATGGAGGCAACATAAATTGCATTTTAGTTATTGCCCGTATTGTGGCTCAAAACTTATTGGAAAAGAAATCGGAGATGAAGGAAGTGTGGCATGGCAATTAGTGAAGACGGTTATAGAAAAATGATATATTTTCATCTTCCGGGCTTGTTTGAATTTTATGATTTTTATAGTGTGTTTTTGCCCTTGTTTAGAGAACATAGAGAATATTTTTATGATTGGTGTGAAATTGGTTCGATATACGGTGCCCCGGCAGACTGTCTTTGGGGCGGTGGTCGTGCAGGTTTTGGAGAGTGCAATGCTAAAGTTGTATTAAAACTTATGAATGAATACAACATTTCTCCAAGGCTTACATTTAGCAATTCATTGTTAAGAGAAGAGCATCTTTCAGACAAGAGGTGCAACGATTCATGTGAAATGTTTTATAAAGAAAGCAAAGCGCAGAGTGGCATAATTGTACATTCGGATTTACTTTTGAATTATTTGAAAAATAAATATCCAAATTTTTATTTTGTATCATCAACCACAAAGGTAATAACAGATTTTGAAGAGTTTAAAAGAGAAGTTAACAGGGAAGAATTTAGTTATGTTGTACCTGATTTTCGATTAAATAAAGATTTTGAAAATTTAGAAGGATTAACTCAGACTCAGAAAAATAAAGTAGAGTTTTTGTGCAACGAATGTTGTTGGTTTGGATGTAAGGATAGGAAGAACTGTTACGAAGCTGTAAGCCGAAAAAACTTAGGAGAAAATCAAAAGGAGCATATATGTAAGTCACCTACCGCTGAAAAGGGGTATCGCTTTTCAGAAGCAATGAAAAATCCGGGATTTATAAGCATAGGTGACATTGAAAATAAATATGTTCCTATGGGATTTTCTAACTTTAAAATTGAAGGCAGAAGTCTTGGAAGTGCGCTGATATTAGAATTTTTATTGTATTATATGACAAAGCCTGAATATCATATAAATGTTAGGGAAGAAATATATCTGGATAATATGCTTGATTTATTTTAAATGTAATACAAAAAAGATTCAGAGTAGTTCATTAAATATACACAGATTATTGATTTAATATATGTATAAGAGATAATTAATACAATCACCCAGAGAAAAAAATCAACGTGTTTGCAATAAATTTTTCTCAGGGGATTAGGTTTTGCCAATTATCTAAAAATGCTGTGGAGGAATATTATGAAACAATTAAAGATTCTTGTTGTAGATGATGAAGATAGAATGAGAAAGCTTGTAAGAGACTTTCTTGTAAGAAAACAATATGAAGTAGTGGAAGCATCCAACGGTGAAGAAGCCGTAGATGTGTTCGTGGAGAGTAATGATATTGATCTTATTATTTTGGATGTTATGATGCCTAAGATGGATGGATGGGAAGCCTGCAGGGAGATTAGAAAGATTTCTAAGGTTCCAATTATTATGCTGACAGCAAAGAGCGAGGAAAGTGATGAGTTACTTGGTTTTGAACTTGGAGTTGATGAATATATATCCAAGCCTTTCAGCCCAAGAATTCTTGTGGCAAGAGTTGATGCAATCCTTAGAAGAACTAATAATATAGGTCAGGATCAGATTGAACAGGCCGGAGATATTGAAATAAACAAGGCGGCTCATATTGTTACAGTAAAGGGTGAACCTATTGAACTTAGTTTTAAGGAATTTGAATTGTTATCATATTTCATACAAAATAAAGGAATTGCTTTATCAAGAGAGAATATTCTTAATAATGTATGGAATTATGATTATTTTGGAGATGCAAGAACTATTGATACCCACGTTAAAAAACTAAGAAATAAGCTTGGAGAATGTGGCAAATACATAGTTACAATTTGGGGCATGGGATACAAATTCGAGGTTAACTAATGAAGGATATAGATAAGAATAAAATGAAACATACCATCGGTTACAAGATGACCGTAATTATAGTGGCAATCATGGGATTATCCCTGATTGCTGCTAGTATATTTAGCAGCTTTTTCTTAAGCAAGTATTATAAGAAAACAAAGCAAGATTCTATTAAGAAAGTTTACAATGAGTTTATAAAAATAATCCAAGATGATGAAAATCTTAAGGATAGCGACAATATTTCAACGCTGAATAATATTTGTGAAAAAGCCGGTGCCACAATGATTGTTGTAGATAGTGCGGGAGATTCTGTTTATGACTATGGTGCAGGAAAAATGCTTGCAGACCGTTGGCGTGATATGATTTTTGGTAGTAATATTAAGCAGAAAGAGGAACCAAGGGTTATTGAAAAGAACGACAAATATACAATTCAGTCTACGGTAGACAGGTTTTCGGCCAATCAATATTATGAATTGTCAGGAGGACTGGCATCAGGCAATTATGTAGTTATAAGAATGTCAGTTGAAAGCTTTAGGGAGAGTATTGCCATTGCCAACAAGTTTTATTTAGGTGTTGGAATATCACTTATTCTTGTTACAACTTTAATTATTATTTGGATTACAAGAAAATATACGCAACCTTTATTACAATTGGCTGATATTTCCAAAAGAATGTCAGAACTTGATTTTAATGTTAAGTATGAAGATGACCGTGATGATGAAATCGGTGTTCTTGGAGAGAGCATGAATGAAATGTCTGACAAGCTTGAAACAGCTATTTCGGAACTAAAGTCTGCCAACTTGCAGCTTCACAAGGACATTGCAAAGAAGGAAGAAGTAGATGAGATGAGAAAAGAATTTATATCAAATGTTTCTCACGAATTAAAAACACCTATTGCCCTTATTCAGGGGTATGCAGAGGGACTTCAGGAAAGTATAAGTGATAATCCGGAGGATATGGATTACTACTGCGATGTTATTATTGATGAAGCCGGCAAGATGAATAAGATGGTTAAGAATCTTCTTACATTAAACCAGCTGGAGTTCGGTGACGGAAGTGTAAATATGGAAAGATTTGATATTATATCTGTGATTGCAGGAGTAATTCATTCTATGCAAATTAAGGCTAATGAAAAGCAGGTTAATATTGAATTTAATCAAATGGAACCTATTTACGTTTGGGCAGATGAGTTCCAGATTGAAGAGGTTATTACTAATTATTTAAGTAATGCTTTAAATCATGTTGACGAAAATAGAATAATTCAAGTGAAAATTCAGGAAAAAAATGGTATAGTAAGAGTGTCTGTGTTTAACACAGGAAAAAATATTCCTGAAAATGAGCTTGATAATATTTGGATCAAGTTCTATAAAGTTGACAAAGCAAGAACAAGAGCTTATGGTGGCAACGGTATAGGATTATCTATAGTTAAAGCCATTATGGACAGACACGAAAAGAAATGTGGAGCAATTAACAGACCGGATGGTGTTGAATTTTGGTTTGAGCTTGATTGCAAATCATTAGAGAAAGGGACTGAATAAATGATAGCAATTATTGACTATGATGCAGGCAACATTAAAAGCGTGGAGAAGGCATTTCAGTATATAGGAGAAGATACTGTAGTATCAAGAGACAAGGATGTTATTCTTTCAGCAGATAAGGTAGTTCTTCCGGGAGTTGGTTCTTTCGGAGATGCAATGGAGAAATTGAGAGATTATGATCTTATTGATACAATCAATAAGGTTGTGGAAAATAACACACCTTTTCTTGGAATATGCTTAGGACTTCAGCTTTTATTCGAAAGCAGTGATGAAACTCCGGGAGTGGAAGGACTTGGAATTTTAAAAGGAAAGATTCTTAGAATACCTGACAAGCCGGGATTTAAGATTCCACATATTGGATGGAACTCTTTGGAACTTACTAATAACGGAAGATTATTTAAAGGCATTGAAGAACAGTCTTATGTTTATTTTGTACATTCATATTATTTGGAAGCAGAAGATGAGCAGATAGTTAAGGCTTCAACAGATTATGTTACACATATTCATGCATCTGTTGAAAGTGGTAATGTTTTTGCATGCCAGTTTCACCCTGAAAAGAGTGGTGATGTAGGACTTCAGATTTTAAAGAATTTTGCGGCATTATAATATATATTTGGGAGAGAAATATGCATACAAAGAGAATTATTCCATGTTTGGATGTAAATAACAATAGAGTTGTAAAAGGTACTAATTTTGTGAATTTAAGAGATGCAGGTGATCCTGTTGAAGTTGCAAAAGCTTATAACAAGGCAGGAGCGGATGAGCTTGTATTTTTAGATATTACTGCGTCTTCTGACCATAGACATACTGTTACGGATTTGGTAAGAAGAGTGGCAGAACAGGTTTTTATTCCGTTTACTGTTGGCGGAGGAATTAGAACTGTGGATGATTTTAAGGAACTTTTAAGAGAGGGCGCTGACAAGATTTCAATTAATTCATCAGCTATTATGAATCCTAATCTTATAAGTGAAGCGGCTGACAAGTTTGGAAGTCAGTGCGTTGTAGTTGCCATTGACGCTAAGAGACGTGAAGATGGTAGCGGCTGGAATATATACAAGAACGGTGGACGTGTTGATATGGGCATGGATGCTGTTGAATGGGCAATGAAGGTTGATAAACTTGGAGCAGGAGAGATTTTGCTTACAAGTATGGATTGTGACGGAGTGAAGCAGGGCTATGACATTGAACTTACAAAGATTATAGCTGAAAATGTTTCTGTTCCTGTTATTGCTTCAGGTGGAGCTGGAACTATGGAGCATTTTTATGATGCATTAACAGAGGGAAAGGCTGACGCAGCTCTTGCAGCTTCATTATTCCATTACAAAGAATTAGAAATTAATGATTTAAAACATTATTTAGATGGTAAGGGAGTGCCGGTACGTTTGTAGAAACGTAGATACTTAAAGATGAAATATTATTTTATTATTAATCCTAACAGTGGAAAAATAGACACAAATCAGTTTGAACAGAGGATTTTAAAGGAATGTTCAAAAGAAAAAATTAAATACAAAATATTTTATACACATAATGCAGGGGATGCAAAGAAGTTTGCAAAACAAATACCTGATGAAGAATGTGTTGTTTTTTCTGTCGGTGGAGATGGCAATTTAAATGCAGTTCTAAACGGGTTGGCAGGTTCTAAGAACAAGATTCTTGGAAATATTCCAACAGGCAGTGGAAATGATTTTGAAAGAACACTTAGCCAATATGATGACGGAATACATGATTTTGATTTTGGAATTATTAATGGAAGACATTTTATTAATGTTGCCTGTGTAGGACTTGATGCTGATGTGGCTAACAATATTTCATGGATTAGGAAGAAGAAATGGATTCCGGTAAGCCAGCGCTACAATGCCAGCATTTTGTATACTTTTATTAAATATAAATTAAAAAAAGTAAAAGTACAGATAGATGATAATCAAAGTTTTGAAAACAAATGCACAATACTTGCCATATGCAATGGTCAATATTATGGTGGAGGTTTTAGAATGGCACCCCACGCTACACTTGACGATGGATTATTTGATGTATATTTTGTGGAAAAAATGCCAAAGGTTAAGGTTTTACCATTGTTTGTAAAACTGCTAAGCGCAAAGCATGAAAAATCTCCGAAGATTAAGAAATATCAAGGGGAAAAAGTGGTTATTGACAGCGATAAGAGATACACTTTTAATGTTGACGGAGAAATGGTAACGGATACTCATTTTGAAATAGAAATGAGAAAACATGCCGTAAAAGTTTTCTGCAATAAGGAATTTGTGGAAAGAATAATAGGAAAGTAACAGGACAAAGTTATAATGTAGATACACTGGTTAGGGTGTAATTTAACAAAGGATAATATGAAAAATAATACCAATTATCAATAATGAAGGTAATATTGAAACGAGGAATAGGAAATGTCAATGATAGATAACGATTGGCTTGTGCCTTTAAAGAAGGAGTTTTCAAAGCCATATTATAAAGATTTATTCGAGTTTGTAAAAAATGAATACAGTACTACAGTGGTATATCCACCTGCAGATGATATTTTTAATGCATTTCATTTTACACCTCTTAAAGATGTAAAAGTTTTGCTTTTGGGACAGGATCCATATCATAATGTGCATCAGGCTCATGGTTTGAGTTTTTCTGTTTTGCCGGGTAACGACATACCTCCTTCACTTAAAAATATTTATCAGGAATTGCATGATGACTTAGGTTGTTATATTCCTAATAATGGATATTTAAAGAAATGGGCAGACCAGGGAGTGTTGTTGCTTAACACAGTTCTTACTGTAAGAGCCCATCAGGCTAACTCTCATCAGGGAAAAGGATGGGAACAGTTTACAGATGCAGTAATTGAAGCTGTAAATGCTCAGGACAGACCTATAGTTATCTTTTTGTGGGGCGCACCTGCCGGCAGAAAAGCTAAGATGTTAACTAATCCTAAGCATTTGGTCTTGAAAGCACCACATCCAAGTCCATTGTCAGCATATAGGGGATTCTTTGGCTGCAAACATTTCAGCAAGGCAAACGAATTTTTAAAGGCTAACGGTGTTGAACCTATTGACTGGCAGATTGAAAATATATAGTTGAAAAGATATTAAATAAATATCATCATTGCATAAGTAGAAACTATCTGTGCAAGCTAATAAACAGAGGAAGCAACATCCTTCTTCTTGACGAGCCGACAAACCACCTTGACGTAGATGCAAAGGAGGAATTAAAGCGTGCTCTTATGACATATAAAGGCAGTGTTTTAATGGTGTGTCACGAACCGGACTTCTATGAAGAATGGGCAACAGACATCTGGGATGTAAGCAAGTGGACAACAAAAATAGATATGTAAAAATAAAAGGGCTATCCATCGCGGTAGCCCTTTTATAAAATATTAAAATACTAATATATCAATTTATTCAATTCTAAACCTATAAAGCCTATTTCTTCCCAATCTTTTTGTTTGCTGTTGCAAGCATTAACTTGATACGGTTAAGTTGGTTAACTTCACTGGCACCAGGATCGTAGTCAACGGCTACGATGTTTGCTTCAGGATGCTGTGCACGAAGTTTCTTAATAACACCCTTACCAACGATGTGGTTAGGAAGACAAGCGAAAGGCTGTGTACAAACAATGTTTGGAACACCGTCGTGGATTAAGTGAAGCATTTCACCTGTTAAGAACCATCCTTCACCAGTCTGGTTACCTATTGAAACAACATCTTCAGCCATTTTACTCATTTCCCAAATATCAGCAGTAGGAGTAAAGTGCTTACTTTCTATAAGAGCTTTCTTTGCAGAACCTCTCATCCATTCAATAGCTTTAATTCCAAGGTTATTCATTCTAATAATACTCTTGTCAAAACCTAATTTTTCAACCTTAAATGTTGCATTTCTAAATCCATAAAGGAAGAAGTCAACAAGGTCAGGCATAACAGCCTCGGCACCTTCTGATTCAAGCAATTCAACTAAGTTATTGTTAGCTGTAGGAGAGAACTTAACAAGAATTTCACCTACAATACCAACTCTAGGTTTCTTAATGTCTTTTACAGGAATAGCATCGAATTCTTCAACAATCTTCTTCATATTCTTCTTGAAACGATGAATTCCAAAACTATTATCTGAAAGCTCTTTGCAAAGCTTGTATTCCCATTTTTTATGTAAAGCATTAGTTTCTCCAGGATTAACTTCGTAAGGTCTTGTTCTGTAAACAACACGCATAAACAAGTCACCATAGAGGCAGGCTTCAACAGCTTTTAGTGCAAGCTTTGGAGTGATTTTGAAACCGCTATGATGTTCAAGTCCACTTAAACTTAATGACAATACAGGAATTTGGGACATACCGGCTTTTTCCAAAGCTCTTCTTATAAATCCAATATAGTTAGTAGCACGACATCCACCACCTGTCTGAGAAATAACTACGGCAGTTTTGTTCAAATCATATTTGCCGGAAAGAAGAGCATTCATTATCTGACCAACAACTATAAGAGAAGGATAACATGCATCATTGTTAACATATTTTAAACCTGTGTCAATACATGATTTGTTACTTTCCATTACCTCAAAATTATAGCCGCAAGCATTAAATGCAGCCTGTAACATTGTGAAATGAATTGGACTCATCTGAGGACAAAGAATAGTATAATTGTCATCACGCATCTGCTTAGTAAATTCAACTTTATTAAATGATGAAGGCTGAATGTAACGTTCAAAATGATTTTCGCTACGTTCCCTAATTGCAGCAAGTAAAGAACGAACTCTGATTCTTGCAGCACCAAGGTTGTTAACTTCATCAATCTTTAATACTGTGTAAATCTTTCCTGATTTTGTAAGAATATCACTTACACAGTCTGTTGTAACTGCATCCAAACCACAACCAAAAGAGTTTAACTGAATCAAATCAAGATCATCTCTTGTTTTAACAAAGTTTGCGGCTTTGTAAAGACGTGAGTGATACATCCACTGGTCAGAAACAATTAAAGGTCTTTCAACATCAGCAAGATGTGAAACTGAATCTTCTGTAAGAACAGCAAGACCATATGAGTTAATCATTTCAGGAATACCGTGGTTGATTTCAGGATCAACGTGGTATGGACGACCGGCAAGAACAATACCTCTACGTCCTGTTTCTTCCATATATTTAAGAGTTTCTTCACCCTTTTTCATCATGTCATTACGTGAAGCAATAAGTTCATTCCATGCTTTGTGAGAAGCACTCTTAATTTCATCTTCTTTAATGCCAAGAGCTGTAAATTCTTCAACAAGTCGTTTTGTAAGAATTTCTTCATTTGTGAATGCCATAAAAGGATTCATAAAATTAATTGAAGAATCTTCTAAAGCTTCAACGTTGTTCTTAATATTTTCAGCATAAGATGTAACAATAGGACAGTTGTAATGGTTGTTAGCATCAGGAGTTTCATTTCTCTCATATGGAATACATGGATAGAAAATAAATTTTGCACCGTTTTGTAATAACCACTCAATATGTCCATGAGAAATCTTAGCAGGATAACATTCAGATTCACTTGGAATTGATTCAATACCCATTTCGTAAATCTTATGTGATGACTTAGGAGAAAGCATTACACTGTATCCTAATTCTTTAAAGAATGTTGCCCAAAATGGGAAGTTTTCGTACATATTTAGAACTCTTGGAATACCAACAACACCTCGTGGAGCGTTTTCAGGAGCCAAAGGTTCATAATCAAACATTCTATGATATTTATATTCAAAAAGGTTTGGAATGTGGTCTTTGTTCTTAACACCACCAATACCTTTCTCACATCTGTTACCACTAATAAATCTACGTCCGTCAGAGAATTTATTAATTGTAAGAAGACATGCGTTAGTACATCCCTTACATCTTGTCATTGAAGTAGTGTAATCAAAAGATTCTAACTGTTCCAATGAAAGGATAGTAGTTTCCTGTCCTTTATATCTTTCTTTTGCAATAAGAGCAGCACCGAAAGCACCCATAATACCTGCAATATCCGGGCGAATAGCTTGGCAACCTGCAATTTTTTCAAAACTTCTAAGAACTGCATCGTTGTAGAATGTACCACCCTGAACAACAACCTTACGTCCTAAATCCTTTGCGTCAGAAATTTTAATAACTTTGTATAAAGCATTTTTTATAACTGAATAAGCAAGACCTGAAGAAATATCTGCAACAGTAGCGCCTTCTTTCTGTGCCTGCTTAACATTAGAGTTCATAAATACAGTACATCTTGTACCAAGGTCAGTAGGATTACTTGCAAATAAGGCTTCCTTAGCAAAATCCTGAACAGAGTAATTTAATGATTTGGCAAAAGTTTCAATGAAAGAACCACAACCTGAAGAGCAGGCTTCATTAAGCTGAACGCTGTCTACAGAATTGTTTTTGATTTTAATACATTTCATATCCTGTCCGCCGATATCAAGAATACAATCAACCTGTGGCTCAAAGAAAGCTGCTGCATGATAGTGGGCTACCGTTTCAACTTCACCTTCATCAAGCAATAAGGCATTCTTAATAAGAGCTTCACCATAACCTGTTGAACATGAACGTACAATGTGTGCGTCAGAAGGAAGTTTCTTATAAATATCCTTAACGGCATCAATAATAGTCTGTAAAGGATTACCGTTGTTACCACTATAGTATGAGTAAAGAAGGGTTCCATCCTCGGCAACCAAAGCAGCTTTAGTTGTAGTAGAACCTGAATCAATACCTAAATAGCAATTGCCTTTGTATGTAGCAAGATCTCCCTTTTTAACACAGTCCTTATTGTGTCTTTCAGTAAATTCCTTATATTCTCTTTCGTTATTAAATAAAGGATCAAGACGTTTAATTTCCATAGACATCTTTATACCTTTAGATAATTGCTCATATAAATCAGAAATGTTAACTTTTACATTTTCAGAATGGTTAAGAGCAGAACCGATTGCAGCAAACAAATGAGAATGTTCAGGTGCAACAATATGCTCGTCATCTAATTTTAAAGTTCGGATAAATGCATTCTTTAATTCAGGTAAAAAGTGAAGTGGTCCACCAAGGAAAGCAACTGTTCCACGGATAGGTTTACCACAGGCAAGACCAGAAATAGTCTGGTTAACAACAGCCTGAAAAATAGAAGCGGCTAAATCTTCTTTAGTAGCACCTTCGTTAATTAAAGGCTGAATATCTGTTTTTGCAAAAACACCACAACGGGCAGCAATAGGATAAATAGCCTGATAATTCTTGGCATATTCATTTAAACCGCTGGCATCTGTCTGTAAAAGAGAAGCCATCTGATCTATGAAAGAACCTGTACCACCGGCACAAATACCATTCATACGCTGTTCAATACCGTTAGTGAAATAAATAATCTTTGCATCTTCACCACCAAGTTCGATGGCAACGTCAGTCTGAGGTGCATAATCTTCAAGGGCTGAAGCTACGGCAACAACTTCCTGAACGAAAGGTACTTTCAAGTGATTTGAAAGGGCAAGTCCACCTGAACCTGTAATCATTGGTGATAATTCTATATTTCCTAATTTGTCTTTAGCTTCTTTAAGAAGAGAAGCCAAAGTTTCCTGAATATTTGCATAATGTCTTTTGTAATCAGAAAAAACAACATCATTATTCTTGTCAAGGATTGCAATTTTTACTGTGGTAGAACCGATGTCAATACCAAGACTGTAATATTCTAATTCATTCATTTTTTTCCTCCTAATGCCTTAATAAGCCATTAAAGCACTTATAATTGAAATCTAATCATTAAAATCAGTAAAGTTATTACAATGATTTTAATTAAAAATTTTAGTTCAATAACGTATCTTTTTCATATTTAATAAAAGTGTTTACGCGAATTTCTATATTATAATATAATTAATAAGAAAAAACAACCCAACAAAAATAGACAAAATGTTAAAAGTCTATGTCTAAAAATCAATAAAATGTAATATTATTTAGACATTAAAACAAATAAAAAGAAATGTATGGAAAATATGTTGAAAATCCCATTAAAAACATTGAAAGTAGTTTGACAAACAGTGGTTTGGAAATTATACTGTAAATTGGTTTATTATTTGAAGAGAGGTTGCAGATTACATATTTTTTGCAATATCTTTTTGGTGAAAGGCAGAGGAGAATTTATGATTTCTAATTTTGAAAGAAAATACGGCAAGTATGCTGTAAAGAATCTTACCTTATATTTAATAGCAGGATATGTTATTGGATATATGGTTAGTTTGATAAATCCTACATTGTATGGTCTTTTAACATTTAATCCGTATATGATTTTGCACGGACAGATATGGCGTATAGTAACATGGGTTTTAACAATGCCGGAGGAATTAAGTATCTTCACAATAATTATGCTGATTCTTTATTATCAGTTGGGACAGACTTTGGAAAGAACATGGGGAACGTACAGATATAATGTTTATCTTATATCAGGTCTCATATTTACAGTTGTAGGTGCAATTGTTTTATACGTAGTTTTGACATTTGTTTATAAAGATACATTTTCAAGTCAAACATTAGGAAGCTACATTGGTGCTTATGTAAGTACTTATTACATTAATATGTCCATATTCTTAGCTTTTGCGGCAACTTATCCGGAAGAGCAACTTATGTTGTACTTCATTATACCTATTAAGATTAAGTGGTTTGGAGTATTGTATGGAGCATATATTTTAATTGACATTTACAACGCTTTTAGTTATGCAAGACAGATTGGGACATATGTGCTTGCAATTATTACAACGGTACTTATTGTTATGTCGTTGCTTAACTTTATATTATATTTTATTTCTCTTAAAAAGAATGGAGGAGCCTTTAGTGCGGCCCAGGCAAAGCGTAAGAGACAGTACAGGCAGCAGGTTAACAGAGCAAGACAGAATCAGACTTACCAGAATGGCGCAAGACATAAGTGTGCAGTCTGTGGCAGAACGGAATTAGATGATCCTAATTTAACATTTAGATATTGTTCTAAATGCTCAGGCAACAAAGAATATTGTCAGGATCATTTGTTTACACATAAGCATATGTAATTGATTTTTGTAATCATTATAATATACACAATAATAGGAGGACTGAAAAAACATGGAAAAGAAACCATTTGTAACACTTGAACAGTTAAAGGAGATTGAAAAGACATACCCAACACCTTTTCATATTTATGATGAAAAAGGATTTATGGAGAATGCAAGAAAAGTAAACGAAGCGTTTTCATGGAATAAGGGTTTTAGAGAATATTTTGCAGTAAAGGCTGAACCAAATCCATTTATTATTAAAAAACTTAAAGAAGCAGGATGTGGTGTTGACTGTTCATCATACACAGAATTAATGATAGCTGATAAGCTTGGATTTAGAAATGATGAAATTATGTTTTCATCAAACGAAACACCTGCAGGAGAATTTAAATATTGTGATGATTTAGGGGGAATTATCAACCTTGATGACATTACAATGATTGATTATATGGAAGCAGAATGTGGAATTCCTGAAACAGTAAGCTGTAGATATAATCCGGGTGGAGTTTTTGAAGTATGTAACGGTATTATGGATAACCCTGGAGATGCTAAGTACGGAATGACCCCTGAACAGATAGTTGAAGCATTTAAGATTCTAAAGGCTAAGGGAGTTAAGAACTTTGGCATTCATGCATTCCTTGCCAGCAACACAGTAACTAATGAATATTACCCAATGCTTGCAAGAACAATTTTTGAACTTGCAGTTAAACTTGAAAAAGAAACAGGAGCAGACATTAAGTTTATTAACCTTTCAGGTGGTGTTGGTATCCCTTACAGACCTGATCAGGAACCAAATGACATTATGGCAATTGGTGAAGGTGTAAGAAAGGTATACGAAGAAATTCTTAAACCTGAAGGAATGGATGATATTGCTATTTACACAGAAATGGGACGTTTTATGATGGGACCTTACGGTGCATTGGTTACTAAGGCAGTACATGAGAAACATATTTATAAAGAATATATTGGTGTTGATGCCTGTGCAGTAAACTTAATGAGACCTGCAATGTATGGTGCATATCACCATATTACAGTAATGGGTAAGGAAGACCAGCCAAAAGACCATGTATATGATGTGGTTGGTAGTCTTTGCGAAAATAATGACAAATTTGCAGTTGACAGAGAACTTCCAAAGATTGACATGGGAGATTTCATTTATATTCATGACACGGGAGCACATGGCTTCTCAATGGGATATAACTACAACGGAAGACTTCGTTCAGCAGAATTATTATTAAAGGAAGATGGAAGTGTAGAAATGATTCGTAGAGCAGAAACACCTGCAGATTATTTTGCTACATTCGATTTTTCAGACATAATGAAGTAAGGAGCAATCCGTGTAATACAAAAAGTAACAAAAAATAAGGGAAAAAAAAGTGAAAAAGATAGTAGGCGAATTATTAAAGAACAAACACGTAGATGAAAACTTAAAAGCATATTGTGGACCATTTATGGAAATAAATAACAAATATGCAAATATCCGTTTGGCAATGAATTATTACACATATTACACAATGACTTTAGAAGATGAAAGTCTTTTAAGTACAGAGAATATGTCTGGTCTTGCTACAATTAATTTAATTATTGAAGAATTAATGAATGGGGAAAGTGAGAAGATTTCTGAAAACATTGAAAAGTTAGAAAAACTTAGAGATGGAATTATTGAGAAGGTTCAGGACCTTACTTGTTATGTTGACAAGTTTAACATCTATGAACATGCATTAAACAGAGTTGAATACAGATTCAGAGATGACGATTATCCGTCAGGATATAGTGATGAGAACATTACAAGAAGATTAATGCAGTTTATTCTTGAAGATGAAGATAATATGGCAATTAACAGAAAGATAAGTCAGGTAATAGGACAGCTTCCTGTTAGACTTACAAAAAATAAGTTTTTCGAAATGTTATCTAACGGCCTTAGCATTTATAAGGGTGGAACTAAGGAAAGTCTTAAGAATTTCTTATACATGTTAAAAACAACGGCAATGCTTGAAAATACAGAAACAATGACTGTTAATTACCCTTACTTAGACGATTTCTTTAAAGAATTTAAAGAGGTTAAGTTTAAGAAAATAACAAAAGAGCAGTATAATGAAATGATGACTAATATTGCTAAAGTTTCAGAATATATGGAAGATTTAATGAACTCAAATATGATGATTCAGGAAATCTTAAATGATTTGCTTATTGTCTTATATACTTATAAAAATCAGTTAGATGATAATATTGTTAAGGGGTGTACAGAGATTATAAAAGATACAAACCTTTTATTCTTAGGCAAGTTTAGTCCTAAATCATTAGAAGAAATAGAGGATATGTTTGTAATGCTTGAGGGGACTCAGGAAGAATTATATCCTAAGTTATCTTCCTATGATATAACAGACCAGATTATGGAAAGTTATAGTGAAAACATTGAAAAACTTGGTTTAAAGGATGTATATGATGTGGTATACAAACTTCCAAGGCTTAATTCAGACAGTATGTTTATGGAACTTACAGTTGATGAGGACAATACTACAGCCGACGAAGAATATGTAAAGGCTAAGGAAGAAGAGCTTTACAAGGAATATACTGAGTTGTTTGCGGACAACGAGAAATTGATTAACAGAGCCGTAATGTCAGCTTCAATTGCAGAACTTCCTGTATTTTTCAATAATATTAGTGAATTACAGGATTATATTTATAATACATTGTCAGTATGTAATGATAAGGCTGAAAAACTAGCTTGTATTGAAATTTTAAATGGAATAATGGAAGAATAATCAGTTGTAATATATTTGCAGATTGATTATTGGAGATAAGTATGAGATGGTATGATGATTTGTATGTTGGATATAATCTGTTAGACAAAAAGAGACAGGTTATGTGGAAAATTAAAAGGGGTAAACAACAGTTTAATAAATATGTCATTACATTGCCTTTTAATGATTATGATGTACTTGACATCTATCCATCTAATGTACTTACTCAGAAATGGTATAAGGATTCAGATATTGTAATTGTTGGAATTGCCGAAGGTAGGGAAGAGGCAATGGATATGGTACAATTAATAATAATGGATTGTCTAAATTCCACGGGAGGATGCAAAGTGAAAGACTATATATTGAATCTTATGAATGAAGAAAGAAGCAAGAGAGAAGAGTAGCCTATGGTACATATATTATTACTTATTTTAAAAATAATTGGTATTATTGTATTATCTATTCTGGGGCTTGCTTTACTTATTTTGTTTTTTCCTATAACATATGTAGGAAAAGCAAATGGAAATATTGAAGAGAAAAAAGTAACCGGTAATATAAGAGCCGGATGGCTTTTTCATCTGCTACATTGCAGATTATGGATTGAGAACACAGAGATACATTATAATATCCGACTATTAGGAATAAAAATAAAATCTTCTGAAACAAAAGAAAAAAAGAAAAAAGAAAAAAGAAAAAATCAGTCTGAGGAGCAATCACCGAAGAATGAAGAAGAAAAATCACAGGATGAATTGAAAGAGGATAGTGTTAAAAAAACTGACATTAAACAAATTGGAATTTCCGAAAATGAAAAAGAGCAGGAAATTCAAAATTCCAATTTGGAAGAGACTGATGTAAAAAATCAAAATAATGAGAATATAAAAAGTGAAGATTCAAAGAAAACTACAGAAACAAATAATAGAAAAAAAGAAAAGAAATCTTTTATAACAAGAATGCAGATTTCCTTTAAAAAATTAAAACAAAGAATAAAGAAAATTGTAGAAAATATAAAAGATAAAATTCATAATATAAAAGAAAATGTAAAAAATAAAAAGAACAGTATAGATGAAATAATAAATCAGATTAAAACCGTTAAGCAATTTGTAACTTCAAAGACAACAAAAGAGGCTTATGCCTATGGCAAAAAAATGGTTCTAAAACTTCTAAAGCATTTAGCACCTAACAGGATAAAAGGCAATTTATATATGGGATTTGAAGAAAGTTATTTAACGGGAGAGGCATTAGGTGCTCTTGGAATGATATATGGAATATTTAATATTAATCCTAAAAGGTTTAAGGTTTATCCTGATTTTGAAAATAAAGTGTTTAAAGGTGACATTATTTTTAAGGGACATATTTACTTAGGCGTGGTTATAATATATTGTTTGAAATTTTATTTTAATGAAAATATAAAGAGAATTATAAAGAAATTTATTTAGGGAGGCATTATTATGGCAGATAACAAAAAACCTACAGATGATTTATTAAAGGCAATGGAAAAATTTATTACAACAAAGTCTGTTGTTGGAGAACCGGTTGTGGTAGGAGATACAATAATCCTTCCTATGGCTGATGTTTCTTTTGGAATGGGAATAGGTACTTTTTCAAAAGGAGAAACAGGATCAGGCGGAGTTGGGGGAAAGATAGTACCAAGCGCTGTTTTGGTTATTAAGGATGGTTCATCTAAGCTTATCAGCATTAAAGATCAGGATGGATTATCAAGGATTATTGATATGGTACCTGATGTGGTAAACAAGTTCACTTCAAAGAATGATGTAAAAGATGATTTTAGTGACTTTGAGGAAATGGATGAAGATATTAACGACTAAAAACTAATTATATGCATATGCTAATATTATAAAAAATAAATTAGGAAGAGTTATGCATAAACTATGTGGATTTGCGTTATTTTGGCTTGCAGTTGGAATGACGCTTTCATTATTAATAGAGAGTACATTTTTTGTGGTGTGCATAATAGTAATATGTCTTTTGGCAGGATTTAATCTGTTTTGTTGCAAACCATAAAAACAAAAGAAGAGGAGACAGAGATTAATGAACATTGCAGATTTATTTAAAAAAGAACACACAGTATTTTCTTTTGAGGTTTTTCCACCAAAAAAGGAAAGTGGTATAGAAACAATATATTCAACATTAAATGAGTTAAAAAACTTAAACCCTGATTTTATCAGTGTAACTTATGGAGCAGGTGGAAAAGGCGTTGCAAATGCGACAACAATTGACTTATGTTCATATATTAAAAATGAATTAGGAACTGAAACAATAGCCCATCTTTCATGCTTATATAATACTAAAGAAAGCATTGATAGAATTTTAGATGAATTAGATGAAAAGGGTGTAAAGAATATATTAGCTTTAAGAGGCGATGTAAATCCTGATTTTGCTATTGAAAAAGATTTCAAATATGCATCAGACTTAACAGAGTATATTGTGTCAAAAAACAGAGGTTTTAATGTTTCAGGCGCATGCTATCCTGAAGTTCATCAGGAAGCAGCGAATATGATTGAAGATATTCAGAACTTAAAGAAGAAAGTTGATTCAGGGGCAGACCATTTGATTTCACAGTTATTCTTTGATGATCAGGTATTCTTTGATTTTCAGGAGAAAGCAAGAATAGCAGGAATTAATGTTCCTATTGAAGCAGGAATTATGCCTGTAACAAACAAAAAGCAGATTGAGAGAATGGTTTCAATGTGTGGCGCAAGTATTCCGGCAAAACTTTCAAAAGTTCTTCAGAGATTTGGAGATAATCATGAAGCCATGCGTGATGCAGGTATTTCATATGCAATTGACCAGATTATTGAATTGGCAGCTCATGGAGTTGACGGAGTTCATATTTATACAATGAATGATCCATATGTTGCAAGAAGAATTTCTGAAGGTGTAAAAAATATATTAAAGAGCGGAAAATAAAATGTCAGAGCAGAGAAATATTATTATAGACAATATAGATTTTAGTGAAGCTTTAAGATATTTAGGCTATGGAAACAGCACACCTGATGAGAAAACGAAAGAGATTTTGTATAATTGTGCAGACCAGCTTAAGTCAGTAATGGAAGGCAAATATACATATAAAGTTTTTGATTTGGTAGATGGACAGGTTCCGGGGATTAATTTTACATTGGAAGGAAAGTCTATTGCCAACCATTTGAAAAATTGTGAAAAGGTAATATTTATGTGTGCTACTCTTTCAGCAGGAGTTGACGGACTTATAAGAAAGATGCAGATTAGGGGAATGGCTGATGCCATGTTTACTGACAGTCTTGCGTCTGCTGTAATAGAACAGGTATGCAACAAAGCGGAAGATGAAATTCTTGAAGATTTTAAGGAATATGAACATACATGGAGATTTGGCTTGGGATATGGAGATTTTCCTTTGACAGGTCAGAAACAGTTTCTTGATATATTAGATGCAGGAAGAAGAATAGGCGTATGCGTAAACAGTGGAATGACTCTTGTGCCTACTAAGTCGGTAACATGCATAATAGGACTTGGTCATAATTTAGAAGTATCTAATGTTAAAAGCTGTGACTTATGTAATTTTAGAGAAAAATGTACCTTTAGAAAGGATGGAAAAAACTGTGGCAAATAAAAATATATTTGACAAAGATTTTATATTGTTGGATGGTGCAATGGGAACAATGCTTCAGCAAAAAGGAATGGAGCTTGGAACTGTACCTGAAACATTAAACATAACAAAGCCGGATTGGATTATAGATATACATAAACAATACATAGATGCAGGTTCGGATGTTGTTTACGCCAATACTTTTGGTGCAAATAGATACAAAATGGCTAATACGGGATATTCAGTTGATGAATTAATTGGTGCAGCCATTAATAATGCAAAAGAAGCAGCCAAAGGAACAGAAACACTTGTTGCTTTAGATATGGGACCTATAGGTCAATTACTAGAGCCTACAGGAAGTCTTTCTTTTGAGGAAGCGTATGATATTTTTAAAGAAGAAGTTATTGCAGGGAGAAATGCAGGAGCTGATATTATAGTTATTGAAACTATGACAGACTTAATGGAAACTAAGGCAGCAATTCTTGCCGCAAAAGAAAATTCAGACCTTCAGGTTATGTGTACAATGACATTTGAAGACAACAAAAGAACATTTACAGGCTGTTCAGTTTCAGCAATGTGTCTTACAGTACAGGGGCTTGGAGTTGACGCACTTGGTGTAAACTGTTCACTTGGACCTAAAGAATTAATGCCAATTGTAGAAGAAATTTCTAAGTGGACAACTGTTCCAATTGTTGTAAAGGCTAATGCAGGTTTGCCTGATCCTGTTACAAATACATATAATGTCTTACCTGATGAATTTGCAGATACATGTAAGGAAATGGTAAAATACGGAGCAAAAGTTCTTGGTGGATGTTGTGGTACAACACCGGCTTATGTAGCCAAACTAAAAGAAATGGTTGCAACAGTAAACGCAAGTGTTGTGAAAAAGAAACCAAGACAGCTTGCAGTATGTACACCTTTAAAGACTGTAGTTGTTGACCAGCCAAGAATTGTAGGTGAAAGAATTAACCCTACAGGAAAGAAAAGATTTAAACAGGCGTTAAGAGATAATGATATGAATTATATTTTGTCTCAGGCAATTGAACAGATAGACGCGGGGGCAGACATTTTGGACGTAAATGTAGGTTCACCTGACATTGATGAAAAAGAAATGATGGTAAAGGTTATTAAGGCTTTGCAGGCAATAGTAGATGTACCTTTACAGATTGACTCAACTAAACCGGAAGTTCTTGAAGCGGCTCTAAGGGTTTATAATGGTAAGCCTATTGTTAACTCAGTTAACGGAGAAGAAGAAGTTCTTGATACAATCCTTCCTATTGTTGCAAAATATGGTGGGGCAGTCATTGGACTTGCTCTTGATGAAAATGGTATTCCGCCAACAGCAGAAGGACGAGTTGAAATAGCAAAACGTATTAGAGATAAGGCAATGTCTTATGGAATCCCAAAAGAGGACATTATTATTGACTGCCTTACACTTACAGTTTCAGCAGAACAAAAAGCTGCTGCAGAAACACTTAAAGCTATGAACATTGTAAAAAATGAATTAGGCTTAAGAACAGTACTTGGTGTTTCAAATATTTCTTTTGGTTTGCCTAACAGAGAAATAATTAATAAAACATTCTTAACAATAGCTATGGCTAATGGACTTGATCTTCCGATTATCAATCCAAATGTACCGTCAATGGTATGGGCAGTTAAGGCATATAAAGTATTGGCTGCAATTGATGAAAATTCAATGGATTTTATTGATTATTCAAGCAAAGTTCAACCTGAAGTTACAAAAACTAAGACGGAAGTCGTAAAATCAAATGATTCCACAGTAAGCCTTGGTTCAGAACTGGCAGACAAAATTCTTAAGGCGATGGAAACAGGAATGAAAGATGATGGAAGAAGTTACACATCTCAATTGCTTAAAGAAAAAGAAGCTATGGAGATTATAAATCAGATTTTGATTCCGGCATTGGATGTTGTTGGAGATAAGTTTGAAAAAGGTACAATATTCCTTCCACAGTTGATTTTGGCGGCGGATGTTGCAAAAGAATGTTTTGATGAAATAAAGAATTATCTTGCAGATAGTGGAGATTCTTCTGAATCAAAGGGGAAGATTATTGTTGCTACAGTTAAAGGTGACATACATGACATTGGAAAGAATATTGTAAAAGTTATTCTTGAAAACTACGGATATAACGTTATTGACTTAGGTAGAGACGTGGATTGCATGGAAGTAGTTAATGCGGCAATTGAAAATGACGTTCATTTAGTTGGACTTTCTGCACTTATGACAACAACACTAGGTTCAATGGAAGAAACAATTAAGCTTTTAAGAGAACACAATGTTGATTGCAAGATTATGGTAGGTGGTGCAGTTCTTACTGAAGATTATGCTATGAAGATTGGTGCAGATTATTATGCTAAGGATGCAAAAATGAGTGCAGACATAGCAAAGAAAGTTTTGGGATAAAATTTTATCAAAAGTTGGGTGCTTTGTCATCTGAAAGTTAAAATGAATGGGTTAAAAGGGTTAGATTTGAATATGTTCCTAAGCTAAAATATAAAAAGCAGAGGAAAGAAAAATCATGAAAAACAGGGAAAGTGAAAGTTATTTTTAGAGAATTAATTTAATTACAAGGCTAATGCTGACTACATTTGTAGTCGGTGTTAGCCTTATGCTTTTTTATGGACAAAATATTAAAGCAGCAGACATTAACAACATTGGAAATTCTACCTACAGGGTACAGAAAAATATGGAACAGACAGATGCCTTTGTATATGCATACAATGTAGAGGATTATGGCGCAGACGGAAGTGGAAACAGGGATAACACAGAAATATTCCAAAAGCTTTTAAACAAAACTTATGAGCTTGGTGGTGGGATAGTGTATGTTCCTGCAGGAAAATACAAGGTTACAGGAAGTCTTAAGATACCAAAGGGTGTGACGCTTAGAGGAGATTGGAGAAAGCCTGAGACTAGGAAGCCCATTACGGAAACGGTGGTGCATCACCTGTAATTAACGGAGTGTACGGAACACCTCTCTACAAGGGAATAGATATGGACAGACTTGCGGATGTTGGAAGAATTGAAAATATAAATTTTTCACCTGATTACTGGTCAGGATCAGGGGTTAGCAATGCACCTATTAAGGGAAGCACATTTGAGAATTACATTTATAACAACGCAACAGGAATCCTCATGAAGAGAAATGACTGGTCATACACATGTTACGTAAACATAAGTGGCTACAACACAGGTTATAAGTCAGCTCAAAGTGTGGAGGAAAGTAAGTCAGCACCTAATGGAAATCATTACAAGTTTAACATAAAAAACTGTAAGAATGGAATTGTGTTTGACGCAACAAACTACGTTGGAATACTTTTTAATGATATGAACATTTACAATTGTGAAAACGGAATCGTGTTAAAGGAAAACACAGGTGATGTTGTTCAGTTTTCAAAAACAAAAATTTCCGCAATAAAACATTCTGTTTATTCGGACAAAACATCAACAACTAAGATTTTAATGTACAACAACACAATTAATCACGGATTAGTAAAAGTTGACGGTGGAACGTTCGTAAGTGTAGGTTCAGAATTTAATAACAAAACACCTCAGATAGCTGTGGGAAGCCTTGGCAGAATAAGCTTAAGTGGAAATACTTTTAAGAACGCAAAAACAATAATTAACAATTCAATATACAGGTCAGATGATTTTAATGCAAGTGTTGACGTTACACCGGTATCTGAATTTCCGGATGACAAGGCGGCATTTCAAAGTCACATGCCTTCAAATCTTACATTATATGATGTGACAAGGGCACCTTACAATGCAGAAAACAGTAAGAATCACGGTGGAGGAAGTGACTGTACAAAAGCTATTCAGAAAGCCTTAAATGATGCTTCATCAAATGGAGGTGGAATAATTTTTCTTCTTTCAGGACATTACAGAATGGATGGAACAATAGTTATTCCATCAAACGTGGAGCTTAGAGGGGCTACTGATTTAAGTACTGTTCCACACGGCTCAGGAGCAATTCTTGAATCTTATGCCAATAAGGGAAAAAATGATGGAACACCTTTCATCAGAATTTCGGCAAACAGTGGCATTCGTGGAGTGATAGTAAACTACCTGGAACAGAAGTAATTGGAGTGCAACGGCAAGTGTCCATAATGAGAATGCAGGACTTTCCCTTGACGGAAATCTTGGCACGCAGTGGACAATCATGGGACAGCAGGAACCGGGACAGTGGTATCAGGTGGATCTGAAGGAGAATCAGAATTTTGATCTTATTGTGACAAATCTTGGAAAGACAGGAGATGTTCCAAGGGGATATGTCGTAAAAATATCAAATAATGGAAATAACTGGCGGAAAGTTGCATCGGGAGAAAACAACAACATATATTATGTTGGAAATCAGAATGCAAGATATGTGAGAATAGAACAGACAGGAACAGAATCACACTGGTGGGCAATATATGAATTTTATGTATTAAAGAGCAGTTCATATGATGTTGGTGCAGGAGAAGTAATAGAACCAGATACAACAACACCTGAGTCGACGACGAAAGTTCCGGATACAACACCAAAAATCATAACAACGAAAGTTCCAGATACAACAACACCACAGTTGAATATAGTAAAAAATGACGGTCAAAAAATAACTGTTAAACGTGGGAAAATTAAAAAGGCAAAACGAATTAGTGGCAAAAAAGCAAAGATTAAAATTAAAAAGATAGAAGGTGTAAAAAACTATCAGGTAAAATATTCTACAAATAAATCTTTTAAGAAAAAATATACTAAAACAATTAATGTTAGAAAGCTTAGTGTTGTTATTAAAAAATTAAAGGCAAATAAAAAGTACTACATTAAAGTGAGAGGATATATTGAAAAAGATGAAGTAAAGATTTATGGAAAATGGAGTAAGAAAAAACGACTAAAAACAAACAATGTTTTTTAAAAATAAAAATATTTTTATAAAATCATCTTAAAACGTTGAAAAATCCTTTATATAAACATAAAAATCAAATTGAAAAACTTAAAAATAATGAAAATCTGTCAAAAAAATTAAAAAGTAAAATTGAATAAATTGAAATGTTTTTTTTATCGAAAATCCACAAATTTAAAAAAGTTAATCTGAATTTGTGGATTTATGTATTTTGGTGTGCTATGTTTCAAATAGAAAACGTTTCAATCACGAAAGATGGTACCGGAAATAAGGAAAGAAGGAGAGTTTATATGAGAAGAAAATTTAAGAGATTTTTGGCATTAACACTTAGTGCGGCTTTGTGTGTTACGGGAATTAATTATACTAAAGTAAATACTCAGGCTGCCGACAGAAGTGCGCCGTGGCTTTTGTCAGATGGAAGACCTGCATATGCATCTTCAACCAATGGAGGAAATCTTCCAACCTATGCAACGGATGAAAAAATTGGAACTCAGTGGGAAGCTGTAGCCAATAAAGCTGACCAGTGGTTAGACATTGACCTTGGTGGAAAGGCAGATGTAAGTAAGGTTGTTATTAATTGGCAAAATAGTGCAAGCTATGGTGTTGCATACCAGATACTTGTTTCAGATGATGAGATTAACTGGACTAAAATTTATGAGACAACAAAAGGAAATGGCGGTTCTGAAAAACAGGTATTAAAAGATGACGGAACTGTTGATTACACATATTATCAGGATACCTTAAGTTCTGATTCAACAGATGACTACAAGTTAACAGAAAAAAACGGAAGATATGTAAGAGTTTTAATTAATTATAGTAAGTCTCAGTCAGAATCAGCTGATAAGAAATCAGGTTGGGGCGCTGCAATTAGAGAACTTGAAGTATATGGTATAGGTGACAATAAATGTAATGAGCCTAAGTCAGATGCACCTAATATTGCATTGGGAAAGAAAGTAGAGGCAACATCTTATTCTAAACCATGGTGGGCATCTACACCATTGGCAGGATCTAATGCAGTGGATGGAAATTACGATACATACTGGTTGTCAGAAGGTGAAGACAATGTACAAAGCAAATGTAATCAGAGTCTTACGGTTGATTTAGGAAAAAAGTATACTTTAGGAAGAGTATTTTTACAATGGCAGGTTGAATATGGTAACATATGGGATTTGCAGGTTTCAGAAGATGGAACTAATTTTAAAACAGTTTACAGACAGCTTCAGGGAAATGGTGAAGATGAAGATATAAAATTCTATGCTGAAAATGTAAGATATGTTAGAATGCAGGGGATTTTAATGGGAAGAGGTTCAGGATATTCAATTCGAGAATTACAGGTTTTTGAATATCAGCAAGGCGATGAAAAGGTTAATAATACTATACCTGAAATACCAAAAAAGAAAGTAGTAACTTTAGGAAAAGGAAGTTATGTAATTGATGATGCTAACCTTTTACAGCCAAGAGAACCTAAATATGTTTCTTCAAAAATAAGTACGCCAATACCATCAAATGACTGGTGGACATCAATTGTTTACACACAGTACAGTGATGCAATGCCAGCACTTCCAATGTCATACAAATATTCCTCAACAGGATTATCAATGTATTATGCAGATGGATTGTATAATAGAGCAGATAATGGTGGAATGGGTGTAGACAGCAAGTATTATGATTTAACACTTAATTCATCAGACATTACAGGAAAGGCAAGTGCTAAATTAGATGGTTATGGTGATTGGTCAGTTAACGTTAAATATAGTGATGATGACACAGAAAAAATGGAGAGTACTTTAATTAAAGGCTCACCTTTTGCATATACAACATTTGCCAATAGAGATTCTGTAGAACTAAATGTAAATAATCTTGTAAAGTTTTTAGATAAAAACGGAAGTGAAATTATTACAGAAGATGGTAAGGAAGTTACAATTGACCATTTTCTTGTTGAAACAGAAAACGAAAGTGAAGCGCCTGGAGATGGCAATAAGAAACAGTATCATTATTATGGTATTTATTTACCTGAAAATTCCAAGGCAACAAAAGTTGGCAGTAAATTAAAAATTAAACTTGGCAATAATGACAATTATGTAGTTATTGGTGCTTTAGCAGTAGAAGAACCAATAAAACTTTTGGCATCACAAAGTGAAGTGGATAGCATTTCAAAACCTTCATTATTAAGAGATGGAGATGCAGTAAAGCAGTTAGAATATATGTACAAATATGCATATTCATACGTAACAGATACAGTTGTGGATTACAGTTACGATGATGCAAAGAGCATATGTACAACAACATACAAAGTATCTGTTTCACAGAAGAGAACAGGAAGTGGTATTTCTAACAGTACATTATTATGTATGATGCCTCATCAGTGGAAATATTCAGATGCGACATATGAAACGACAAATGGTGAAGCACTTATTTATACTTCAAGTAGAGGTGATTTGAGAATCCATGAAGGAAATGAATTTTCTTATAGTCAGAAGTTTAACGGAATTATTCCGCAGTATACGACTCCTAGCGAATCAAACAGCTATGAAAAGGAGTGGATGTATGCGTATTTGAAACAGTTTACAGATAGTGCTCTTAAATCATATTGGGTTGCAGATCCTTATTGGGAGGGTAAAAAATCGCATCCTATAGCAATGGGGATTCTTATAGCAGACCAACTTGGAGAATATGAAACAAGAGATAAACTTATTGACGTATTAAAAAAAATTATGGCAAACTGGCTTACATACGATGGAGATGAAGACTATCCATATTATATGTATTATCATACAAGTTGGGGAGCTGTAAGTGGTGATGGCGGCGACCATGGAATGGCAATTAACTTATCGGACCATCATTTCCTTTGGGCATATTTTATATTCCCGGCAGCAGTATTGGCCTCATATGATTCAACTTTCGTTGACGATTATGGCGAAATGATTGAATTACTAATTAGAGATTGTATGAATCCTGACAAAAATGACGATATGCTTCCATTTATGAGAAACTTTGATGTTTATGAAGGACATTCATGGGCAGGAGGCTATGGAGACAATAATAGTGGTAACAATCAGGAATCGGCTTCAGAAGCAACATTTGGCTGGGCAGGATTATATCTTTGGGGACTTGTAACAGGAAATAAAAAATATGAAAAAGCGGGAATTTGGGGTTACACTTCAGAAGTTAACGCAATTGAACAGTATTGGTTTAATGTGGACAAGGGAACAGACAGAGACAGCCATAACTGGGCTTCTGATTATGGAACAAATGTATATGGAGACAGTAATGTAAACAGTATTCCTTATATTGGAATGATTTGGGGACTTGGATATACTAACGGTACATATTTTTCAGGAAATCCATGCTGTATAATGGGAATCCATCTTCTTCCTGTTTCACCTGCAGTTACTTATATGGGGTACAATAAGGAAACAGCAGGAAAAATATGGAATGATTATGAAAAAGTTCAGGAGGCTTACCAGAATAAACTTCAGGCAAATGGTGAAATTGATCCAGAGGGCTGGTATCATATTTTGTGGCCGTTTATGGCATTGAGTGATGCTGAGGGAGCAGCAAGCTGTTGGGCTAATGAATATAAATCTCATTTAAATGAAAATGGAGATTATGTTGGTGGCGTATTATCAACAGATGAAATGTTTAACTCATATTGGTTTATTCAGAATATGTGTGCAAAAGGAAATATTTGTACAGACGTATGGGCAAGTAACTATACAAGCTATCAGGTATTTGCAAAAACAGAAAGCGGAAAAACAACGTATTCTGCACAGGTATGGAATCCGGGAAATGACACTATAACAGTTAATTTTGTAAACAAAAGCGGTAACCTTGGTAGCGCAAAAATCCCGGCACACTCACTTGTTTCTGTAGATCCAACTAAGAATGAAGATAAGACTAAAGATACAACATATGTACCATATGAAAGCAGGGATAAGGTTTGTACAGTACCAGGTGTAGTTGAGGCAGAAAATTATGATACCAACTTTGGATGTGAACCTACAACAGGCGATTCAGAAGGAGGATATGTTGGATGGATTGATAACGGAGATTCTCTTATTTATACATTAGACGTAAAAGAAGAAGGAGATTATATTGTTGATTACAGAGTACAGTGCACGGATACAAACAAGAACAGTGCAATTAAATTAAAAACAGATAATGATTCTGATTATGTACTTACAACATTGCTGGATAATTCTACAACTGAGTGGAAAAATGTTAAGACTGCAAATACAGTACATTTAAAACAAGGTCAGTATCAGATGAAATTGTTAATGGTTGATGGCGGATTTAATCTTAATTATATAAAGATATATAAAGCAGGAACTAAACCACCAACAGCAGAATCAGATGATTTAACATTAGCTGATTTATCAGGATATCCTGAAATTGATTTAAGCGGAGCAAAAGTTATAGATGTTTCATCAGAAACAGGTGACAATACAGGTGACAAGATTATTGATGGTAATTTTGACTCAAGATGGGAATCAAAGTCTGAAGATCCACAGTATTTTACTATTGAATTAGGAAGAAACGAAGAAATAGGTGGTATTAAAATCTATTGGGAAGCAGCGGCTGCAAAGAATTACACAATAGAAACATCAATTGATAATGAAAACTGGACTAATGTATTTACAAGAGTAAATGGAAATGGCGGTCAGAAAAACGGTGATGGCAATAAAAGTTCAGGATTAGAGTCGGTATCATTTGATAAGGTTACAACTGCAAAATATGTAAGAATTTATTGCAGTGAACGTTTAACAGGATATGGTGATTCGGTATATGAAATTAAACTATATGGAAGAGGCAAGGACCAGGTAGATGTTCCGGAAACAACAACACCTATTGTAACTACTAAACCAAACGTAACAACACCTGAAAATGTTACAACAAATAATGAAAAAACAACAACCAAACCAGAGCAGGTAACAACAAAGCCAGAGAAAGTTACGACAAGTAATGAACAGACCACAACAACACCTGTTACAAAACCACAGGTAACATCAGGTAATAATAAGTCTGACAACAAAGAAACAACTGTAAGAGGAACTGTTTCAGCACCGTCAGATGATGTTAACTTTGTAGCAGGTATTGGAAGAACTGTAATAAAGAAAGTCAAACGTACTGGAAATAAAAAGGCAAAAATTAGTCTTAAGAAGATTTCAGGAATAACTAATTATCAGGCAAAATACTCTACAAAGAAATCTTTTAAGAAAAAATACACAAAGACTGTAAATGTTAAAAAGATTAACTTTACAATCAAAAAACTAAAGGCAAATAAGAAGTATTATATCAAGGTACGGGCTTACATGGTTAAGGATGGAAACAGATACTATGGTAAGTGGAGCAAGAAGAAAACAATCAAAAAATACAAAAAGAAATAATGATTAACAAAAATATTGTATAATAATTGTTTTTGGACCAAAGATTAAAGACAAAAATGCAGGTGCTTTTTCCAGTATGAAAAATATATAACAATATACTGGAAAAAAGTACTTGCAAAATTTGTCTGTATCTGATAGAATGCTCTTTGTGTCAGGTCGATTGAGAGTTCGACCTAATTTATTAAAGGAGGTGCTATTATGGCTAAATGTAGTATTTGCGGTAAGGGTGCTCACTTTGGAAACGCTGTGAGCCATTCTCATAGACGTTCTAATAAAATGTGGAAATCAAATATTAAATCTGTTAGAGTTAAGACTGAAGGCGGATCAAAGAAGATGTACGTTTGTACTTCTTGCTTAAAATCTGGTAAAGTTGAAAGAGCATAGTTTGTTAGAGCATGTATGCACGAAATAAAAAAAGTTATCATTTATGAATGATAACTTTTTTTAGTATATAAATGTAACTCTTTCCTTTTTCTAAAAAAGATAGTATAATTATTAGAAGTTCGATTTTAGGAGGAACATATATGAAAGGTAAGTTAAACACTGATTTAGGTCAGGTATTGATTAGCCCTGAAGTTGTTGCAAAATACGCATCAGAAACAGCATATGAATGCTTTGGTATTGTTGGTATGGCAATGGTAAGCATGAAAGATGGTCTTGTAAGACTTCTTAAAAGAGATAGCTCAACTAAGGGAATTAATGTAATAATTGATGAAGATAATGAAATCACTATAGATTTTCATATTATTGTATCTTACGGTGTTAATATTGCAACAATAGCAGACAATATTATTTCAAATGTAAAATACAAAGTAGAAGAATTTACGGGTATGTCAGTTAAGAAAGTTAATGTGTACGTTGAAGGCGTAAGAAACATTGATTAGTACCCCAGGAGGATATTATTTTGGAAATGACAACAATTAATGCAGAAACATTACAAAAAATGTTTATTGCAGGTGCTAAGAATTTAGAAGCAAAAAAAGAATGGATAAATGAGTTGAATGTTTTCCCTGTACCAGATGGGGATACAGGAACAAATATGACTTTAACAATTATGTCCGCTGCTAAAGAAGTAGGCGCAATTACAGAACCGACAATGGAAACGATTGCCAAGGCTATCTCAACTGGTTCTTTAAGAGGTGCAAGAGGTAACTCAGGTGTTATTTTATCACAGCTTTTTAGAGGATTTACAAGAGAGATTAAGAAGGTAGATCAGATTGACGTAGATGTTTTGTCAAGAGCTTGTGTAAAAGCAGTAGAAACTGCTTATAAGGCAGTTATGAAGCCTAAGGAAGGAACAATCCTTACAGTTGCTAAAGGAATGGCTGATAAGTCATGCGAGCTTGTAGGCGAAAGTGATGACCTTGTGCATGTAATTGATGAAATAATTAAGCATGGTGATTATGTTTTAAGTCAGACACCCGAAATGCTTCCGGTTTTGAAACAGGCAGGAGTAGTTGACTCAGGTGGACAGGGATTGATGACAGTTATCAAGGGGGCTTTTGATGCTCTTTTAGGAAAAGAGATAGATTACACATTAGAACCTGTACAGACAGCAGGAACTAAGGTTACAGAAGAAGTTCCTATGGATGATGTTGAAATTAAATTCGGTTACTGTACAGAGTTTATTATTAATCTTGATAAAGAAATGCCTAAGTCAGAAGAAAAGGCATTTAAAGAATTTTTAGAATCAATTGGTGATTCAATTGTTCTTGTTGCTGATGATGAAATAGTAAAGGTGCATGTTCATACTAACGAGCCTGGTGTAGCGATTACAAAAGCTTTAACATATGGTTCATTGTCAAGAATGAAGATTGACAATATGAGAGAAGAGCATCAGGAACGCTTAATCAAGAATGCAGAAAAGATGGCTGAACAGCAGAAAGCTGACGAACCAAGAAAGAAATATGGTTTTGTAGCTGTATCAGTAGGAGAAGGATTAGATGAAATATTCAAGGGATTAAATGTTGACCATATTATTTCAGGTGGGCAGACAATGAATCCTAGTACAGAAGATATTTTAAACGCAATTGATAAGATTAATGCAGACAATATTTATGTATTGCCTAACAACAAGAATATTATTCTTGCGGCTCAGCAGGCGGAAAGCCTTGTTGAAGACAAAAATATTATTGTTATTCCATCTAAGACTATTCCACAGGGAATTTCTGCAATGATAGGATTTATTCCAGATAATAGTCCTGAAGACAATAAAGAAGCCATGATTGATAGTATGTCATATGTTAAGACAGGTGAGGTTACTTACGCTGTAAGAGACACAGTTATTGATGACAAGGAAATCAAAGAAGGCAACATTATGGGTATTGGCGATGAAGGAATCCTTGCAGTAGGAGAAGAAATCGACGATACAACAATTAATATGATTAAAGAGATGCAGGATGAAGAATCAGAAATCGTAAGTTTATATTATGGTGCTGAAGTTACAGAGGAAGCAGCAAATAAGCTGGCAGATAAGATTGCAGAAGCTTTGCCTGAAATTGAAGTAGAAGTATATCCGGGTGGACAGCCTATTTACTACTATATTGCTTCAGTAGAATAGTAGGAGACTTAACGTATGGATGAAATTTTTATAGAAAGAATAGTAAAAAGAAAAGTAGATATAAAGGGAATGTTATTAAGAGTGTTAGCTGTTGTATTGACAGTTTTGTCATTATGCACAATTTTATTCTTAGGAATGCTTGGGTTGACATTAACTATATTATTCGCATATTTAACATATCTTGTGTGGGCTTACACTAGTGTAGAATATGAATATTCTTTTCTAAACACAGAGTTAACAATTGAAAAAATCATGGGACAAAGAAAAAGAAAACATGTTGATGAGTTTGATATAAAACAGGCTGAAATTATAGCACCTGCTGTATCTGACGAAATTAAGAGCAGAGCAGGAAATATAGTGACACTTGATTATTCAACAGGATATGGAAGTAGTGATCTTTATTCTATGATAACAAATACTGACAAGGGAGCAGTACAGGTCTTATTTAATGCTGATGAAAAGCTTATTGAGGCAATGCGTCATATGAGACCATCAATAGTAAAGAGATAAAATAATATTTTTAAATAAGCAATTATAATGTGCTTGCGTTAATATAAATCAGGTTTGTCTCTTGAAAAAATATTGACAATACTATTGTTTTTTGTTAGTATGTTGAAAATACAAATAAAAGTGTCGTCTTAACGTATCTTGAAAGATAGATATACGGGATGGCACTTTCTCTGCAATGCAGACAATACATTAAGAATAAAAAGAGAAAGAGAGGAAAGAACCAATGGGAAAAATTATTGGTGAAGGAATTACATTTGATGATGTTTTATTAGTGCCACAGTACTCAACAGTTACACCTAATATGGTTGACTTATCAACACACCTTACAAAGAAGATCAAATTAAATATTCCGATGATGAGCGCCGGAATGGACACAGTTACAGAATACAGAATGGCAATTGCTATGGCAAGACAGGGTGGTATTGGAATTATTCACAAGAATATGACAATCGAACAGCAGGCCGACGAAGTAGATAAAGTAAAACGTTCAGAAAATGGTGTTATCACTGATCCTTTCTACTTATCTCCAGAACATACAATTAAAGATGCCAATGATTTAATGGCAAAATTCCGTATTTCAGGTGTACCTATTGTTGTAGGAAAGAAGTTAGTTGGTATTATTACAAACAGAGATCTTAAGTTTGAAACAGATGAAACAAAACTTATTAAGGATTCAATGACTTCAGAAGGACTTATTACAGCAAAAGAAGGAGTAACACTTGAAGAAGCAAAAGCAATTCTTGCAAAATCAAGAAAAGAAAAACTTCCAATCGTAGATGATGACTTTAATCTTAAAGGACTCATTACAATTAAAGATATTGAAAAACAGATTAAGTATCCACTTTCAGCAAAGGATTCACAGGGAAGACTTTTATGTGGTGCTGCTGTAGGTATTACAGCTAATGTTATGGAAAGAGTTAAGGCCTTAGTTGAAGCTAAGGTTGACGTTATTGTTATTGACTCAGCTCATGGACATTCACAGAATATTTTCAATACATTAAAGCAGATTAAGGCAGCATATCCTGACCTTCAGGTTATTGCAGGTAACGTTGCAACAGGAGATGCTACAAGAGATTTAATTGAAGCAGGAGCAGATGCAGTTAAAGTAGGTATTGGACCTGGTTCAATCTGTACAACACGAGTTGTTGCAGGTATTGGTGTACCACAGGTTTCAGCTATTATGGATTGTTATGAAGTTGCTAAGGAATATGGTGTTCCAATTATTGCAGATGGTGGTATTAAATTCTCAGGTGATATTGTAAAAGCCATTGCTGCAGGTGGAAACGTATGTATGATGGGTTCAATGTTTGCAGGATGTGATGAAGCACCTGGAGATTTCGAATTATTCCAGGGACGTAAATACAAAGTATATCGTGGAATGGGTTCAATTGCAGCTATGGAAAATGGTAGCAAAGACAGATACTTCCAGAGTGGTGCTAAGAAGCTTGTACCTGAAGGTGTTGAAGGACGAGTTGCATACAAGGGAACATTAGAAGATACAGTATTCCAGTTAATGGGTGGTCTTAGATCAGGTATGGGATATTGTGGAGCAAAAGATATTGAAACACTTAAGGAAACAGGTAAGTTTGTTAAGATTTCAGCAGCATCTTTAAAAGAAAGTCATCCACATGACATTCATATTACAAAAGAAGCACCAAACTACACAGTTGAAAACTAATTTGGTTAAAATAAATAGCAACATTAATTGTTAAAATTATATGAAAAATATAAAAAAACATATATTAATTAACTAATTTATGTTAGAATAAGAAGGACCTTGTAATAAGGTCCTTTTTCTATAAATTAAAATTGTAGAATAGGAAAATTGAAAGAGTTTAATGTTGCAAAACTAAAAAATAAAGTGCCAAGGAGAGGTTATGGAAGAAACAAACAAGGACTTAGAAACACAGACAGATGCAAATGAAAGTGTTGAAAAAATTGAAACAGTTGAAGAAACTACAAAGGAAGAAACAATTGAAACAAATGGAAAAAACGGGAATCCGTCAGATAATAAAAACGAAAAGAACGGTTTTAAATTCGGAAAAATTGTTGTTCCGGGATTAATAATTATAATTTTGGCTGTTTTTGCAGGTGTTGTTTATTATCAGAAAAAAGTAGAACCTGAGAAAGAGTTGCTTAAAGAGATGAATTATGGTGTTAGCAGTATGAAGGATTACTTTAGCAATTATATTTCTTTAGGAAATTATAAGGGATTAACTTATGAGATAACACAGGATATGTGGGATGAAAGTGTTTCAGATGAAACTAATGAATATAATACAGCAAAGAAAGTTGCAGAAGATACTGATCAGGTTGAGTATAATTTAACAGGATATGTTGATGATAAGAAAGACAGCAACATTACACATAAAGATCAGGAAGTTATTATTGGTGAAAATTCAAAAGGAGCATTAAAAATTATTTCAGATGCCATAAAGGGACATAAATCAGGTGAAGAAATTACTATTGAAGGTTTAAATGCTTCAGATTTTGCAACAGATGGCAGCGACTATTCAGGTAAGAATGTTAAGTTTGTAGCAAAAATAAAATCAGTTAGAAAATTATCCGTAGAAAAGGTAACTGACAAGTGGGTTAAAGAGAACTACTATGATGATTATGGTTTGGAAAATGCTGATGATTTTTATAAATGGTGTAAACAGAGTCTTATAGAAGATGCAAAAGCTGAGTTATGGTCAAAAGTACTTGAAAGTTCTGTTGTAAATAAATATTCAGAGACAGCATATCAGAGAGTTATTGAAGAAGTGGATGGTGATTACAATTATAATGCTGAATTTTTCGGTATGACAACTGATGAATATCTGGAAATAAATGGTATGACAGAAGATGATATGGAAGATGAATACATGAATGCACTTAAGTCTGAAATGGTTATGTGGGCAATTGTTGAAAAAGAAGGTCTTGCTAACAAGATTACAGATGAAGATATTCAGAATAAGTGGGATGAGTTATATCAGGAAGGTGATTTTGAATCAGAAGAAGATATGAAGTCACAGTATACAGACGAGGAAATCCGTCAGGGAGCATTAATGGATAAGGCGGTAGATTGGGTATATGATCATGCCAAAGTTAAATTTTCTTATAAGATTTCAAAATAGTATTTGACAACAAAAAAAGCAATGATATAATGAGTGGTGAACAAAGCGTTGACGAGACGAGTAGGTTATCCGGAGGGTCACAGAGAGAGATGCATAGCTGAGAGCATTTTACAGAAGGATAATTGAAGACTACCTCTGAGCGACTCTAATCAAGTCCGGTGATTCCGTTATAATCAGAATGAGAGGCTTTTGTCAGAATAGATTTTGACAGAAACAATCAGGGTGGAACCGCGTATTTTACGTCCCTGTTTATGGAAACATAAACAGGGACTTTTTTAATACAAAAAACAAAATAAGAAACCTGTATGTTTCAGAATAAACATTGTAGAAGTAAAGGAGAAAACACTATGAAAGTTACTTTAAAAGATGGTTCAGTAAAAGAATATTCAGAACCAATGTCAGTAAATGATATTGCATTTGACATTGCAGGAGGTTTAGGAAGAGCTGCATGTGCAGGTGAAGTTGATGGAGAGGTTGTAGACCTTAGAACAACAATTGATAAGGATTGTACATTAAACATTCTTACATTTAAGGATGAAGCAGGTAAGGCTGCATATAGACATACAGCATCACATGTTATGGCTGAAGCTGTTAAGAATCTGTTCCCTGAAGCAAAATTAGCAATAGGACCTTCAATTGATACAGGATTTTACTATGATTTTGAGCATGAACCTTTTTCAAGAGAGGATTTAGACAAAATCGAAGCTGAAATGAAGAAAATCATTAAAAAGGGTGCCAGACTTGAAAGATTTACACTTCCAAGAGAAGATGCAATCAAATATATGGAAGATAGAAATGAACCTTACAAAGTTGAATTAATTAAGGATTTACCTGAAGGCTCAACAATTTCATTTTACAGTCAGGGTGAATTTGTAGACTTATGTGCAGGACCACATCTTATGAACACAAAATCAATTAAGGCATTTAAAATTATTTCATCATCAATGGCTTATTGGAGAGGTGATTCTTCAAAAGCAAGATTGCAGAGAATATACGCTACAGCTTTTGATAGCAAAGATGAATTGAATAAATATCTTGAAGAATTAGAAGATGCAAAGAACAGAGATCATAATAAACTTGGTAGGGAAATGGAACTTTTCACAACGGTTGATGTTATCGGACAGGGACTTCCATTATTAATGCCAAAGGGACAGAGAATGGTTCAGAAATTACAGAGATGGATTGAAGACCTTGAAGATAATGAATGGGGCTATGTACGTACAAAGACGCCTTTAATGGCAAAGAGTGATTTGTATAAGATTTCAGGACATTGGGATCATTATAAAGAAGGAATGTTTGTTTTGGGAGATGAAGAAAAGGACAAAGAAGTATTTGCACTTCGTCCAATGACATGTCCGTTCCAGTATTATGTATACAAAGCAAGCCAGAAGAGCTACAGAGATTTACCTTGCAGATATGGTGAAACATCAACACTTTTCAGAAATGAAGATTCAGGTGAAATGCACGGGCTTACAAGAGTTCGTCAGTTTACAATTTCAGAAGGACATCTTATTGTAAGACCTGACCAGATGGTTGAAGAATTTAAGAATTGTATTGCTTTAGCTCAGTATTGCTTACAGACTTTAGGCTTAGAAGAAGATGTAACATATCATCTTTCAAAATGGGATCCTGAAAATAGAGAAAAATATATCGGAGAACCTGAAGTTTGGAATGAAACAGAACAGGATATCAGAAACGTTTTAAATGAATTAAATATTCCTTTTGTAGAGGATATTGGAGAAGCAGCTTTCTATGGACCAAAGGTTGATATTAATGCAAAAAATGTTTATGGAAAAGAAGATACAATGATTACAATTCAGTGGGATGCTCTTTTAGCTGAACAGTTTGATATGTATTATATTGATGAAAATGGTGAAAAGAAACGTCCATACATCATCCACAGAACAAGTATTGGATGCTACGAAAGAACACTTGCATGGCTTATTGAAAAATATGCAGGAAAGTTCCCAACATGGTTATGTCCTGAACAGGTTAGAGTACTTCCTATTTCAGACAAATATGTTGAATATGCTGACAAAGTTGCGGCTGAATTAAAGAAGAATGGTATTGATGTTACAGTTGATTCACGTTCAGAAAAGATTGGCTACAAGATTAGGGAGGCAAGACTTGATAAACTTCCATACATGCTTGTTGTAGGACAGCAGGAAGAAGCTGACGAAACAGTATCAGTTAGAAGCCGTTTTGCAGGAGATGAAGGTGTTAAGCCTTTGGATGAATTTATTGAACAGATTTGTAAGGAAATCAGAACAAAAGAAATCCGTAAAGTTGAAGTAGAAGAAAACAAGTAATGTTTAATTAAAAGTAAATGAGCATACTTTAGTTTGAAATTATTTTTACAAAAACTAAATGAATAAAAAATAAAAAACACTCCACACTAAATGTATCGGATAAAATCCGAAATAAATTTAGGTGGAGTGTTATTATGACTAATTTAGAATGTAATGTAAAAAACTGTTATTACAATAAGTCATCAAAATGTTGTCGTGACGGCATAAATGTAGAAGGACAGGATGCAACTGTTGTTGATGCAACTTATTGTGGGAATTTTAAAGAGAAGACTGAGGGCGCAACAGCACAAGCATGTCATTGTAGCGCAGGTCCGGAGGATACACTAGATGTTTCATGTGAAGCTAAGAATTGTGTATTTAATGATAATTCTAAGTGCCATGCGGACAAAATTACAATTTCAGGTAATGGAGCAAAGCATGAAAGCCAGACAGAATGTGGAAGCTTTGAATGTGGTTGTAAGTAGAATCAACTTATTTTTCTGCAATTGTGCAAGCACATACGAAAAAATAGAGTTGTAGAATGTAAATATATTGATTACACGGATTGTTACGTGCTACGCACTGCCACAATCCACCACCAAATTCGCATATCGCAAAGCAAGAGCTTCGCTTTTATGCTCATTTGGAACACTGTAATCAAAAAAGTTATAAAAAATTATTGACATATGGATGAGAAGATGGTAGTATAAGTACTGATGTGAAAAAAGAAAGCAGAGTATCCGCTCTCACCAAGACACTTTTGAAGTGATTCCAGGTTAATATTTTTATAACGATTTTATTGTGTAGAAATAATAGTGGGTAATCTGTGGGTTATCCACTTTTCTTTTTGAAGAAATAATTTGGAGGTGCAATACTATTAGCGATTTAATGATTAACGAACAGATTAGAGATAGAGAAGTTCGTGTTATTGGAACAGACGGACAACAGTTGGGAGTTATGTCTTCAAGAGATGCTCAGAAGTTAGCAGATGAAGCAGAACTTGATTTGATTAAGATTTCACCTAAGGCTAAGCCACCGGTTTGTAAGATTATGGACTATGGCAAGTTCAGATATGAACAGCAGAAGCGTGAAAAGGAAGCAAAGAAGAAACAACATATTGTCGAAGTAAAAGAAATTAGATTATCACCAAACGTTGAAATTAATGACTTAAAAACAAAGGCTAACAATGCCAGAAAGTTTATTGAAAAAGGTGATAAGGTTAAAGTAACTCTTCGATTCAGAGGAAGAGAAATGGCGCACATTAGTAGTAATGCACATGTGCTTGATGACTTTGCAAAGATGCTTGAAGATATTGCATCAGTTGTGAAAGCACCGAAATTAGAAGGCAGAAACATGACAATGTTTTTAGAAAAAAAGCGTTAAGCTTTTAAGATATTTAAGGAGGACACAAACATGCCAAAAATTAAGACAAGCAGAGCAGCTGCAAAACGTTTCAAAAAAACAGGTACAGGAAAGCTTAAAAGAAATAAAGCTTACAAATCACATATCTTAACAAAGAAATCAGCTAAGAGAAAAAGAAATCTTAGAAAAGCAACAACAACTGATGCTACAAATGTAAAGAATATGAAGAAGATTTTACCTTATTTATAATCTATAGTAGGAGGAAGAAGAAATGGCAAGAATTAAAGGCGGAATGAACGCTAAGAAGAAACATAATAGAGTATTAAAACTAGCTAAAGGTTATAGAGGAGCTAGATCAAAACAGTATAGAGTAGCAAAGCAGTCAGTTATGAGAGCTTTAACAAGTTCATATGCTGGCAGAAAGCAGAAGAAGAGACAGTTCAGACAGTTATGGATTGCAAGAATCAATGCTGCAGCTAGAATCAATGGACTTTCATACAGCAAGTTTATGTATGGTCTTAAGTTAGCTGGTGTAGAAATGAACAGAAAGATGTTAGCTGAAATGGCAGTTAACGATGCTGAAGGATTTGCTAAGTTAGTAGAAGTTGCTAAAGCAAAATTAGCATAGTTTATTAAATACATTAACATACAAAAATAGGAACTATTCAGATGAGTAGTTCCTTTTTTCTTGAAAGGAAAAAATCGTGGAAAGAGAAAAGTTGAAATCACGTTTGGGCTTTATTTTAATTTCAGCCGGATGTGCAATTGGAATAGGGAATGTATGGAAATTCGCTTATATGGCAGGCCAAGGTGGTGGAGGATTTTTTGTATTACTTTATTTATTATTTTTGGTAATGCTTGGAATTCCTATCATGTCAATGGAGTTTGCTGTGGGACGTGCAAGCCAGAAAAGTCCGGCTCAGGCATACAAAGCTCTTGAAAAAGCGGGACAAAAATGGCATATTCACGGATATATTGCTTTAATAGGCAATTATTTACTAATGATGTTTTACACAACGGTTGCAGGTTGGATGCTTTACTATTTTTATCTTACAAGCACAGGAAAATTCGTTGGACTTAATACAGATGGAGTAGCAAATGTATTTTCGGAAATGTTGCAAAAACCTGTAACAATGACTATTTGTATGCTTATTATAGTAGTGATGGGATTTTTTATTTGCTCCATTGGACTTCAAAATGGACTTGAAAAGGTTACAAAGGTTATGATGGTTGCATTGCTTGCAATTATGGTTATCCTTGCAATTAACAGTTTCTTTATGAAGGGAGCAAAGGAAGGTTTAAGTTTTTATCTAATTCCAAGCATTGAAAGAGCAAAAGCGGCAGGTATTGGCAATACAGCAGTAGGAGCTATGAATCAGGCATTTTTTACACTTAGTATTGGAATAGGTGCTATGGCAATTTTTGGAAGCTATATTGGAAAAGATCGTTCACTTTTAGGTGAATCTGTAACAATTGCAGCTCTTGATACTTTTGTTGCAATAACATCAGGTTTAATTATTTTTCCTGCATGTTTTACATTTGGTGTAGATCAGACACAAGGACCAAGTCTTGTTTTTATTACATTACCAAATATTTTTAATAACATACCTTTTGGTAGAGTTTGGGGAAGTTTGTTCTTTGTGTTTATGACATTTGCAGCTTTTTCAACAGTACTTGCGGTATTTGAAAATATTGTATCGTGTGGTATGGAACTTACAGGATTTAACAGGAAGAAATCAAGTATAGTTAATATGATTCTTGTGGCATTACTTTCAATGCCATGTGTATTAGGATTTAATCTTTGGTCATTTGACTGGCTTGGAGTATTCGGTGGTTCATTCCTAGATTTTGAAGATTTTCTTGTAAGTAATATATGGTTGCCACTTGGTTCATTAATATACTTACTTTTCTGTACAAGTAAGTTCGGTTGGGGCTGGAAGAATTATAAAGAAGAGGCAAATACAGGAAAAGGTATAAAGATTCATAATTGGATGCGAGTATATCTTACATATATATTGCCTTTAATTGTATTGTTTATATTTGCTTTTGGAATATATGACAAGTTTTGGGCAAAATAGACTATATCATAAATATGTATTGATTGAAGAAAGATTATGATCATCGGAGTATAATTTAATATTAAAAGAGAATTATATGAAACTTCGCGCTGACACAGGTTGGCGTGGAGTTTTTATTATATAGGAAAGTTCTCATAACTTTCAATATATAAAAATACTTTGCAAGATAGTTCACATTTTCAACACAATAAAAACACACTTTATACCTATAAAAATCACAATTTTAACTAATAAAAAACATAAATGAAAACTATAATTTTTAATAGTTAGAAAAACAGGGAGGTGTGTTAATGAGTGGCATACAAATAGAAAATCTAGTTAAAACATATGGCGATAATATTGCTGTAAATGGGTTGAATTTAAATCTTGAAAAGGGGAAGGTCTATGGATTTTTAGGACCAAACGGAGCAGGTAAATCAACTACAATGAACATCATTACAGGCTATATTGGAGCAACAAGCGGAACGGTAAAAATTGATGGATATGATATCTTTAAAGAGCCTGAAAAGGCGAAGAAATGTGTAGGATATCTTCCTGAAATTCCACCGCTTTATCAGGATATGACAGTAAAAGAATATCTTGTTTTTGTGGCTGAATTAAAGAAGATTCCATCAAAAGAAAAAATGAAAAATATTAAAGAAGTTCTTGAAATGACTAAAACTACACAGGTTGAAAACAGACTTATAAAGAACTTGTCAAAAGGATATAAACAAAGAGTTGGAATAGCCCAGGCGTTAATTGGAATGCCTGAAATAATTATTTTAGATGAACCTACAGTAGGACTTGATCCAAAGCAGATTATTGAAATAAGACAACTAATTAAAGAACTTGGCAAGAATCACACAGTAATTTTAAGTTCTCATATTTTATCAGAAATAAGTGAAGTTTGTGAATACATTTTTATTATTTCAAGAGGACAATTAGCTGCTGAAGGAACAGAAAAACAGCTTGTTGAACAAATGGCAGGAGAGAATAATCTTGAACTTGAAATAAAAGGTGATAAAGACAAAGTTAAGGAGATGATAGAAAGCCTTGAAGATGTTTTAGAATATGAATTTGCTGAATCGGAGGCAGAAAATATTGTAAGGTTGAAAATTAAAAGTGACAGAGATGTTGATTTAAGAGAAAAAATATTTTATATATGTGCTGAAAATGATTTACCTATTATGGAAATGAGTTTTAAGCAGAAAACTTTGGAAGATATATTTATTGAATTAACAAAAGATTATGCCGCTCCTGAAAAGAAGAGCAGATTTAAGAAGAAAAAAGATAAACAGGAGGAAGAAGATAATGTTAGCGATTTATAGAAGGGAGTTAAAATCCTATTTTACTTCAGTAATAGCGTGCCTGTTTATTGCAGTTACAACGTTAATAGCAGGAATATTTTTTGTATATTATAATTTGAGTTACGGAGTTTCAGAAATGTATTCCGTATATCAGTGCTTATTGATTTTAGTATTTACAGTGCCGATTTTGACTATGAAAGTAATAGCTGATGAACGTAGACAGAGAACTGACCAGTTAATACTTACAGCACCGGTATCTGTTGGAAAAATAGTTGTAGGAAAGTTTTTTGCACTTGAAACTATTTATGCAGTACCTGTTTTTGTAATGTGTCTGTATCCTTTAATTCTTTCAAGTTTTGGAACAGTATCATTTAAGACATCATACACAAATATTTTTGGATTATTTCTTTATGGTACAGCTTTTATAGCAATAGGCATATTTATTTCATCAATAACAGAAAGTCAGGTTATTTCGGCAATTTTAAGCATTGTAGTGCTTCTTATGGGATATATGATGCAGTCGTTGGAAAATATGATTTCATCTAATGGGAACATTTTAACAAAGATTCTTGGATGTTTTGATTTGTATACACCGGTACAGGATTTTTTAAATGGAGTAATTAGTCTTTCTGCAGTTGTTTATTACATTTCAATTACAGTGCTATTCCTTTTCCTTACATGTCAGTCAATTCAAAAAAGAAGATGGAATGTATCAAAGAAAACTATCGGTACAGGAGTTTTCAGCATGGGATTTATTGCCATTGTTGTAGCAGTAACTGTTTTTGCAAATATGATTGCCACAACTGTTACATCAAAAGTCAGCAGCGCAACAATTGATATGACATCAACAGCGCTGTTCTCAATCTCTAGTGATACAAAGAAGATGCTTAAAAAATTAGATTCGGATATAACTATCTACGTAATGGCACCAAAAACAAGTGCAGATTCAACAATAAAGAAAACTCTTGAAAGGTATCAGTCTACGTCAAAGCATATTAAAGTTGAATATAAGGATACAACTTTATATCCAAATTTCTATCAGAAATATACTGATACAGCACCTACATCAAACAGTTTAATAGTTGTAAATGAGAAAACAAGTAAATCAAAGGTAGTAGATTACAACGATATTTATGTTTCGGATTCCTATTCTTACTACACATCCGGTTCAAACAATGCATCTTCATATGATTGTGAAGGGCAGCTAGACAGTGCGATTTCATATGTCAGATCAAATACAACGTATAAAATATATCAGATTGAAGGTCATGACGAAGCTGTAACGGACACAACAAATTTTGGTTCAGACAGTAATTTAAAAGATATTGTTTCAAAATATAATGCAGAAATAGAATCTATTAAATTAGTAAATAGAACAGAAATTACAACGGACGAGTGTGCAGCACTTCTTATTTTGGGACCTGAAAAGGACTATACAGAAGATGAAGCAAAAATAGTAATTAATTATTTAAATAATGGCGGAAAAGCAATTATAGGTTTGGAAAATCTTACAAGCCAGGGCGTTGACAAGCCAAACTTTAATTCTATTCTTAAAGAGTTTGGCATTAATGTTCAGTCAGGTGTAGTGGCAGAAAATAATACTTCATATTATTCAACCCAGTATGGCCCATGGTTTGCTTTTGCAGATGGAATAACAGGTTACGCATCAGGGCTTTCAAGTTATGTATTTGCACCTTATACATCAGGATTAAAGCAGGTTAAAGATAGTGATGATTCAATTACTTATACAGCACTTGCTTCCACATCATCAGATTCAGTTCTTAAGACGAATGCTTCTAAAGCAACAACATACAAGAAAGAGAGTGGGGATGTGGATGGACCATTTGATATAGTAGTTTCAGTAGAAAAAACTGTAACAACAACTAAATCAAATGATGATTCAAATAAATCATCAGATACAAGTAATTCATTAGAGAAAAATAGTGACTCTACAGATGAAACAACAACTAACACAGCAAGTTTACTTGTATTTGGCTCAGTATACTCATTATCAGACACAATGGATAATAGTGTTTCTCAGTCAAACACTCAGATAGTAAATAACGCAATGAAAGATTACATTGATACAGAAGTTGAAACAGTATCGGTACCCGCAAAGAGTCTTTCAAGTGAACAGTTAACAGTAACAGAATCAGGAAGCAGATTATTTGGAATTTTAATTTCAGTAGTAGTACCTGTAATTATCCTGTTAGCAGGAATTGTGGTTTGGGTTAGAAGGAGAAAGAGATAATGAGAAAACAAAAAATTCAATTTATAGTTTTGGCAGTGATACTTATTGTTTGCATAGGTGGATATTTTGGAATCACATCTTATTACAAAAATAAAGAGTCAAATGAAAAAGAAGCTTCAACTATAAAAGTTTTAGAAATAGAAAATTATAAGGACCTTACTAAAGTTTCTTATAATTATGAAGATGCAACAATTAATCTTGTGAAAAAAGATGACAAGTGGAAAGATGAAAGTGACACATCAAAAAGTCTTGATTCAAATAATATAAATAGTGAAATGCTTTCAACACTGGTTGAAATAGATGCATCAACCAAGATTGATAGCCCTGAAGATATTTCACAGTACGGATTCACAAAGGATTCTGATGGGAATATAACAGGTGAAACAAATTCAATAACTGTTACAGATAACGATGGAAAAGTAAATAAAATATATATTGGTAGTACTAATCCATATGATTCTACAAAATACTATATGATGGTAAATGATGACACTAACGTATATGTGGTAGATAGTACAGTAAATGATGCCTTTTCAAAAGATGTTGAAGAATTGGAAGAAGAAACAACAACAGTGGAAGAGACAACAGAAGAAACAACTACTGTAAGTGAGACAACAGCACAGGAAACAACTGCAGAATAGGAAAGTACAAGCAGAAATTTTCATAAGATTACAAAATTGTAGAAATCCCCGAATGAGTAGGTGATGAGCCTGCTTTTCGGGGGTTTTATAAGTGTTGTGAAAAGTGTGGAAAATTAAGATGTGAAAAAATAAAAAAAGCTTTGGAATAACTTCCAAAGCTTTCAATATGCGGAAGATGGGACTTGAACCCACACGATCGCATTGATCACAAGATCCTTAGTCTTGCTCGTCTGCCAGTTCCGACACTTCCGCGTACGTTTCACACGCAAGTAAGATAATACCATCAACTTAGCTATGTGTCAACAACTTTTTTAAAAAAGTTTAAATTTTTTAAAAAGTTGTTTTTTAGTAGAATTATGTAAGTGAGATTTGACAACCAAACACATATTTTCTACTTAAATGCAGTTGATGGGACTTGAACCCACACTCCCTTGCGAGAACATGAACCTGAATCATGCGCGTATGCCAATTCCGCCACAACTGCATGTAACTTAGTAATTTGCGTTACCTAAAAGTTTTACTACATTTTGAATAAAATAGCAAGCAATATTTTTCAGGTGACAAAAGTTCTGTAATCAAAGATGTAATTTAAGCTGTAATTAAAGCTGTAATTAAAGCTATAATTGAAGTTTTCGGTGACAGTCATTGCATTAATTTCTTAAAAAAAGTAAACTAGTTAAATGAAATAGTAAAAATACGGAGCGGAATAAATGAAAAAAGAACGGGATTTAACTAGTGGCAATATTACATCAGGACTTTGGTAATGCTTTTTCGGTTTTTGGCAGATTTAGTAGGATTTAGGTGTTTTAACACCCAAATCCTATATGAAAAAAACAAAAAATGTGTTAAAATCTAAATAAATACTATGAACATATTTTCGACTACATATTTGTAACCACATATATTAGTGGAGGTGAAGCCTTATGAATATTAGAGAACAAAGTGAGGAATTAGAAAGAAAATACCTAAGCCCTTATGCATCATTAAGTTGTGAAAGTCAGGGTAGAGACAGGGAAGAAGAACAATGTGACATTAGGACAGTTTATCAGAGAGACAGGGATCGAATTATACATTGTAAAGCGTTTAGAAGAATGAAGCATAAGACACAGGTTTTTCTTGCACCTATGGGTGACCATTATAGAACAAGACTTACACATACACTGGAAGTTGCGCAGATTGCAAGAACAATTGCCAAGGCATTGCGGCTTAATGAGGATTTGACAGAAGCCATAGCTTTGGGACATGACTTGGGGCATACACCATTTGGCCACGCAGGAGAGTCGGCACTTAATGATGTTTGCAGTCAGGGCTTTGAACATTTCAAACAGAGCATAAGAGTAGTTGAAATATTGGAGAATAACGGTAAGGGGCTTAACCTTACAAAAGAAGTAAGAGACGGCATAGTTAACCACAGAACAAGCGGTAATCCATCAACTTTGGAAGGAAAGGTCGTAAGGCTATCAGATAAGATAGCCTATATTAATCATGATATTGATGATGCCATAAGAGGAAAGATAATCACAGAGAAAGATATTCCAAAAGAATATGCAGATATATTGGGAGATACTACAAAGGTTAGATTGGATACTTTAATACATGATGTTGTATCTCATAGCATTGATAAGAATGATATTTTAATGTCGCCTAAGATTGAAGAAGCTATGATGGGCCTTAGAAAATACATGTTTAAGAATGTATATACTAATCCGTTGGCTAAAAGTGAAGAAACAAAAGCCAAGGCAATGCTTAAAATGCTGTTTGAGTATTATATGAGAAATATAGAATTAATGCCTGAAGAGTTTATATATCTGATTGAAGAAAAAGGTCAGGATGAGGAAAGAGTTGTTTGCGATTATATTGCAGGAATGAGCGACCAGTATTCAGTGGCAAAGTTTCAGCAGATATATGAACCGGGTTTTTGGAAAATGTGGTAATAAGAAACTAAAATAGAGAGGCACAAATGTTTTATTCAGAAGATATTATAGAACAGGTTAGATCAGAAAATAATATAGTAGATGTAATTGGTGATTATGTTAAGTTACAGAAGAAGGGAAGTTCATATTTTGGACTTTGTCCTTTCCACAACGAAAAATCACCTTCATTTTCCGTGTCGCCACACAAGCAGATGTATTACTGTTTTGGATGTGGAGAAGGGGGAAATGTTATATCTTTTCTTATGAAATATGAGAATTATACTTTTGTTGAGGCTTTAGAGGTACTTGCAAACCGTGCAGGAATTGAACTTCCAAAGATGGAATATTCAAAAGAAGCAAGACAGGAGAAGGACCTTAAATCTAAGATAATAGAGATAAATACAGAAGCAGCCAAGTATTATCATTATTTGTTACGTTCAGACAGAGGAAAAACAGCATATCATTATTTAAAAGGCAGAGAGTTATCAGATGAAACAATTGTGAAATTCGGACTTGGCTATTCAGACAAATATAGCAACAACTTGTATCAGTATTTAAGAAGCAAGGGGTATAACGATACAGAGCTAAAAGAAACAGGACTTTTTACTTTTGATGAAGTAAGAGGCGTAAATGACAAGTTTTGGAATCGTGTAATGTTCCCAATTATGGATGCAAATAACAGAGTTATAGCTTTTGGTGGAAGGGTAATGGGAGATGGCAAGCCTAAATACTTAAATTCTCCTGAAACGAAGGTTTTTGATAAAAGTAGAAATCTTTACGGACTAAACGTGGCAAGAAGTGCAAGGAAGGATTATATGCTTATATGTGAGGGCTATATGGATGTTATAAGTCTTCATCAGGCAGGCTTTAATAATGCGGTAGCTGCCCTTGGAACAGCTTTTACTTCACGTCACGCATCACTTATAAAAAGATACGCAAAGGAAGCAGTATTAACTTTTGACAGTGATGAGGCAGGAATTAAAGCTGCATTACGTGCCATTCCATATCTTAGGGAATCCGGTCTTGCAATTAAGGTTCTTAACATGAAACCTTACAAAGATCCTGATGAATTTATTAAGAATATGGGAAGAGAAGCTTACGAGGAAAGAATAAAGACAGCAACGAACTTCTTTATTTTCCAGGTTGACAATGAGCGAAAGAATTATGATTTGAATGATCCTCAGGAGAAAACAGCTTTTCAGAACAAAGTTGCAGAAATGTTGCTTGTTTTTAAAGATGAACTGGAAAGAGAGAATTATATAGATTCAGTTTGTCAGACTTTTAACATTTCTAAAGATGGCCTTTCAAGGCTTGTAAAAAAGAAAGCCCTGAATTATGTAGGCAAGGAAGAAACAGTTCAGGAAAGACAGCAGGTTGAAAATAAGAAGAGTACTAAAGAAGATGCGGCAATAAAGACACAGCGAATATTGTTGGCATACCTTATTGACAGAGATAACTGGTTTAAGAAAGTTGCTCAGGTTATTTCCCCGGAGGATTTTATTGATCCGTTTTATCACGATGTAGCAGTAAGATTTTGGGAACAAATGGAATCAGGAAAAGGAAATCCTGCACAGATTATGGACAGTTATTCCGATGAGGAGGAACACAAGAAAGTGGCTGAACTTTTTGTTTCTCCAATAAGGGCTAATTTAAGCCTTGCAGAGCAGGAAAGAGCCATAAATGATGCAGTTATTAAGATAAAAAAATCAAGTCTGGACTATAGAGCTTCAAAGGCTACGGATATTCAGGACTTACAGAATATAATAAAAGAACAGAATCAGTTACAAAAGATTCATGTAACATTGGATTAAAAATAGACTAAAAGTAGGTAATATATATGTTATCAAAAAGACTGGAACAGGTAGCCTCAATGGTTACAAAAGGAAATATTATAGCAGATATAGGCACAGATCATGGATATGTGCCTATTTATCTTGTAGAAAAAGGAATATGTCCCAAAGCTTATGCAATGGATATTAATCAAGGCCCCATAGAAAGTGCAATTAAGAATATAGAAAACTATGGTTTAAGTGAAAAAATTCAGGCAATTAAATCAAATGGATTAGAAAAACTTGAACCTGAAAAAGCAGATACTATAATAATTGCTGGAATGGGCGGAGAGCTTATTGTTAACATTCTTGAAAATGGTTTGGCAAAGTTAGAAAACTGTAGTAGACCGGTTAAAGAACTTGTTTTATCACCTCATAAAAGGGGAGATTTGGTGCGCAAATATTTAGAAGAACATAAGTGGCACATAACGGACGAAAAAATGCTTATTGACATGAATAAGTTTTACACGATAATAAAGGCCGAAAAAGGACAGGAATCTTATCCTTATTCAGAAACGGAATTATTATATGGTAGAATATTACTTGATAGACAAGATGCAACTTTAAAAAAATATCTGGATAAAGAGAATGCTAAATTTCAAAAAATCAAACAGAAAATGATTGAGAATCAAAGCAAAGATCTTTTAGAAGTTGAAAAGATTTTAGAATATAACAGAGTTGGGAGGGAATCATATGATTAAAGTAACTATAGGACAGAAAACATACGAATATGAGGATGGAACAACACTTTATGAAATAGCAAGAGAGCACCAAAGTGAATATAAGCATCAGATTATTCTTGCAAAATGCAATGGAACTTTATCTGAATTATCTAAAGTATTAGTTGAAAACTGTAATATTGCATTTGTTACAACGGCAAGTTTTGTTGGAAATGAGTGCTATAGAAGAAGCGCAACATTCCTTATGCTTAAGGCATTTTATGCAGTGGCAGGCAGAAATAACATAGAAAAAATTTCTGTTCACTGCTCAGTTAGCAAAGGCTATTATTGTCAGGTTTTTGGAAATGTTGAAGTAGATGATAAACTTTTAAAAAATGTTAGGAACGAAATGATTAAGTTATGCAAAAGAGATATACTTATTCAGAAAGAATCAATACCTACAGCTAAAGCGATTAAGAAGTTTGAAAGATATGGAATGAAGGATAAAGTTCATTTGCTTAAATATCGAAGATCTTCAGCAGTTAATATTTACAGAATAGAAGGTTTTGAAGATTATTTCTATGGATATATGGCGTATTCAACAGGTATTCTTAAATATTTTGACTTGATTAAATATGATGAAGGTTTTGTATTACAGTTGCCTACAAAAGAAGAACCGGAAGTTGTGCCAGAGTTTGTACCTAGAAATAAGGTTTACAATGTTATAAAAAAATCAACGGATTGGGCTGAAATGATTGGTGTGCCTACAATCGGATATCTAAATGACAAAATAACTGATGGGTCAATGAACAATATAATGATGGTTCAGGAAGCATTGCAGGAAAAGAGAATAGGTGATGTGGCAGCAGATATTGCTTCAAGAGAAAATGTTAAGGTTGTAATGATTGCAGGACCTTCTTCATCAGGAAAAACATCTTTTTCTCATAGATTATCTATTCAATTAATGGCTCAGGGTTTGAAACCTCATCCTATTTCAGTAGATAATTACTGTGTGAATAGGGAAGATACACCAAGAGATGCAGATGGAAAACTTGATTATGAAGTAATTGAAGCATTAGATGTAAAATTCTTCAATGAGCAGATGACAGATCTTCTTGCAGGAAAAGAGGTAGAACTACCTGTATTTGATTTTGTGTCAGGAAAGAGAAAGTTTAACGGAGATTATCTAAAACTAGGAGAAGATGATGTTCTTGTTATTGAAGGAATACATTGTCTTAATGACAAGATGTCTTATAGTTTGCCGGATGATAAAAAATATAAAATTTATGTTAGTGCATTAACTCCAATTAATGTAGATGAACATAATAGAGTTTCAACATCTGATCTTAGATTACTTAGAAGAATAGTAAGGGACGTTAGAACAAGAGGTTCTTCTGCAGAAAGAACAATAGAGATGTGGCAACGGGTAAGAAGAGGTGAGGAAAAAAATATTTTCCCTTACCAGGATACAGCCGATGTAGTGTTTGATACGGCAATGGTGTATGAACTTTCGGTACTTAAAACATATGCAGAACCTGCTTTGTTTAGCGTGCCGGAGGGAACATCTGAATATCTTGAAGCTAAGCGGCTTTTGAAATGTCTTGATTATGTACTCGGGATGCCTAAGGATACAATTCCACATAATTCTCTTGTTAGAGAGTTCGTAGGTGGAAGTATTTTCCCTGTGGGATAAATAACTTTTTTATACCATTGTGTAAGCAAAAGTGGAAATATGAACTTTTGTATACTATATTTGATTTATATAAATAAGTTGCAAAAATATATTTAATATGCTATTTTAATTAATTGTGAGTAGAGCAGATGATCGCAGCTGCTATTGCCGAAAGGACGCAGGTGAGGAAAGTCCGGGCTTCATAGGGCAGGGTGCCGGCTAACGGCCGGTGGAGGTGACTCCCAGGAAAGTGCAACAGAAATTAAACCGCCAGCTTGCTGGTAAGGATGAAATGGTAGTGTAAGAGACTACCGCTTCGGTGGTAACATCGAGGGTCAGTGTAAACCCCACTTGAAGCAAGACCGAGCAGAAAGCATATGGTTGCCCGCCAGCTTTCGGGTAGGTTGCTTGAACATATTGGTAACAATATGTCTAGATAGATGATCATCCACGACATAACCCGGCTTACAGCTTTACTCATTCATAAAAATATACAATAGGTTTATACTATTAAGGTATAAAATTAAAAAAACGGTCAAGGAGGAAGTTATGGCAGTTAATATTACTAAGGAAATGACAATGGGCGAATTACTTAGCATCGACAGAGGTGTTGCAGTTGTATTAATGAACGCAGGAATGCACTGTATCGGATGTCCTTCATCAATTGGTGAATCACTTGAAGAAGCATGTATGGTTCATGGAATCGAAGTAGATGAATTATTAAAGAACATCAACGAATATTTTGCTAACAAATAAATAATTAAGAGTTTAATTACAAACACTCTTATCGGATTGGTTTTGTAAGAAATAAATCTGGTATTATAAAAGTCTCCTAAAATGGTTATTCCTATATAGTCACTATGAATATATACTGAGAAAAACAAATTTTTAGGAGGCTTTTTATTATGGCAGAAAATCGTTATGAATTAAATAAAAACTTGGCACAGATGTTAAAAGGTGGCGTTATTATGGACGTTACAACACCTGAACAGGCAAGAATCGCAGAAGAAGCAGGGGCTTGTGCAGTTATGGCACTTGAAAGAATACCGGCTGACATTCGTGCAGCAGGTGGCGTTTCAAGAATGAGTGATCCAAAGATGATTAAAGGTATTCAGGAAGCTGTTTCAATTCCTGTTATGGCTAAATGTAGAATTGGACATTTTGCAGAAACACAGATTCTTGAAGCTATTGAAATAGATTACATAGATGAAAGTGAAGTGCTTTCACCGGCAGACGGTAAATACCACATTGATAAAACTAAATTTCAGGTACCATTCGTATGTGGAGCAAAAGATTTAGGAGAAGCATTAAGAAGAATCAGCGAAGGAGCTTCAATGATTCGTACAAAAGGTGAACCCGGAACAGGGGATGTAATCCAGGCAGTTACACATATGCGTAGTATGCAGAGTGAAATCAGAAGACTTACAAGTCTTTCAAAAGATGAATTATATCAGGCAGCTAAAGACCTTCAGGTAGATTATGAATTGGTTAAATATGTTGCAGAAAACGGAAAGCTTCCTGTAGTTAACTTTGCAGCGGGCGGAGTTGCTACACCTGCTGATGCAGCACTTATGATGCAACTTGGCGCAGAAGGTGTATTCGTTGGCTCAGGTATTTTTAAATCAGGAAATCCTAAGAAGAGAGCAGCAGCTATAGTAAAAGCTGTAACAAACTTTAACGATGCAAAAATCCTTGCTGAATTATCAGAAGACTTAGGCGAAGCCATGGTTGGAATAAATGAGCAGGAAATTGAACTTCTTATGGCTGAGAGAGGTAAATAATATGCGAATTGGTATACTTGCATTACAGGGAGCATTCATAGAACATGAAAAAATCCTTGAAAAATTAGGAGTGGAATCTTTTGAAATACGTCAAAAAAAGGATATTGAAGGTCAAATGGATGGAATAATTATTCCTGGAGGAGAAAGTACAGTAATAGGCAAACTATTAAGAGAACTGGATATTCTTGAAGATTTGAAAAACATGATTAATGATGGAATGCCTGTTTTTGGAACTTGTGCCGGAATGATAATTTTGGCTGACAAAATAGAAAATGATGAAAAAGTTCATATTGGAACAATGGACATAACTGTCAAAAGAAATGCATACGGAAGACAGCTTGGAAGTTTCTATTCTGAAGAAAACTTCGACAACATAGGAAAAGTTCCGATGACATTTATCAGAGCACCGTACATAACAGAGTGCGGTCCTAAAGCCAGGGCCATAGCAACCTGCAACGGCAACATAGTTGCCGCAGTACAGGACAACCAAATGGTAACATCATTTCATCCGGAATTAAATGACAGCCTGCTGGTACACAAATATTTCGTGGAAGAAATATGTAAGTAAGAAGATTTCTTCCTTCGTTTTTTATACAAAGTTGTTCTGGGTGGTGTCCACGCTCCGGGTTTGGTATAGGCAACATTATTTAGTTATTTACGGATAATATGATATTTGTTGTTGTAAAAACCGTAATTTGGTTCGAAAATGACAAGAATATTTGTAGATTACGGAAGCTGAAAAATAGTTACTCTGATAATCTGTAATTAGCTTCGGAAATAGCAAGAATGTTCAAAGAATTACGGAAGCTGGGAAATTTTTGCTCCGATAATCCGTAATTAGCTTTGGAAATAGCAAGAATGTTCAAAGAATTACGGAAGCTGGAAAAATTTTTGCTCTGATAATCCGTAACAAGCTTAGAAAATAACAAATATCTTCAATATATTACGGAAGTTACAACATTTTTGTTTCTATGTTCCGTAATGGGCAACGATAGAACAAGAATATTTCAATATATTATATTACGGAAACTATAATATTTTTGATTAGGAAATTCGTAATGGCTAACGAAAGGACAAGCTTAAATCAAATATTTACGGAAGATATAACGTTTTGGTATTCAGAAATCTGTAATAGATGTAAATTACATGTGACACAGTGGGTTTTCTATATGACACGTAATTTATTGAAAGAATAAGACTTTATAACAAGTGATTACGTGTCATTTGTCATTACTTTTGTATGACACGTAATTTTCAATCAAATTATAATAAAAGATTAAAAAATTACTTGTCGTATAAGATTTTTGTCCTGTGACACGTAATTCCAGAATAAATGACGCTAAAAACAAGAGAAAATACTTGCCGTATAAAATTTTTGTTATATGACATGTAATCCCAAATTAAATAAATGAAAAAAACATAAGAAATACAAAAAATACGTGTGCTACAACAAATATGTCGTAGCACACGTATTAGTCGTATATAAAATGAATAACAACAATTTTTATAAAGCGCTAGTACAACATAGAATAGTCATATCAAACATATCAATCACATTATAACCTGCTTATGCTATCCATAATGATTAGACAATAATCATTATAATAATTACAAATTAATCATATACTCCATTACATTTCAATTATAAACTAATCACGCACTTATTACATTTCAATCACAAGGTTATACAAAATTGCTTCCAACTTGTCTGCAACAGTAACGGCAACTTCAACAACTTCTTTATCATCTAAAGGTTGGCCTGTTATTCCGGCAGCCATGTTTGTAATACAACTTATTCCACAAACTTTCATCCCACAGTGTACAGCTACCATAGCCTCACAAGCTGTGCTCATTCCAACGGCATTCGCTCCAAGAATTTTATAGGCTCTAATCTCAGAAGGCGTTTCATAGTTTGGACCTGTTGTCTGTAAGTAAACGCCTTTCTTTAAATTAAGATTATATTTTTTGCCGATTGATTCAAGCTTATTAATTAAATCGGATGCATAAACATGTGTCATGTCAGGAAATCTTGTGCCTAATTCTTCAATGTTTGGTCCCACTAAAGGTGATGGAACAAAAGAAGTAATTTGGTCTGTGATTACCATTAAGTCACCAGGTTTAAAATCGCTGTCAATGCCACCGGCAGCATTAGTAAGAATAAGGTTCTTTGCACCAAGCATTTTCATAATTCTAATCGGAGTTACAACCTGCTCCATTGAATAACCTTCATAGTAGTGAATTCTTCCGTCCATTAAAACTACAGGTTTACTTTCAATATATCCGAAAATAAAACGTCCAGCATGCATTTTGTTAGTGCTAATAGGGAAGTCTTCAATATCAGAATAATTTATGATACAAACTTTTTTGACTTTGTCTGAAAAATTTCCAAGACCTGAACCAAGAACTATGGCAGTTTCAGGAATGAAATCTGTTTTTGATCGTATTTGTCTTAAATAAAAATTAAGCTTATTATAAGCAGAAGTTTCTACATTTGTTTTTTGAATATTTTCCATGGAGTACCTCCTTTAAAAAAAGAAAATCAATATAAGTATATCATATTTTCAGATATGAAAAAATAAAAAATAAGTATAAAAAACCATTTTATGAAAAAGTAGTTTTTAGAAGAAAAAATATTCGAAAAAAGTGAATTTTATATGTTATTTTCTATTGAATATTTGATTATAATAATGTATCATTTCTAATAGCAAAAATCAGTGGCGGAGTTCTGCTGTTAAAAAAGTAATAACAGAACTTGCACCAAACAGATTTGCTCAAGACTCTATTATAAGCCTTGAAATTTTACATAAGCAGAATGGAGGATGAAATGAGACATTTAATTAGTCCGTTGGATTTTACGGTAGAAGAACTTGATCAGTTGCTTGAAACTGCAAGTGATATCGAAAAGAATCCTACAAAATATCAGGATGCCTGTAAGGGCAAGAAGATAGCAACATTATTTTATGAGCCAAGTACAAGAACACGACTTAGTTTTGAAGCGGCAATGATTAACTTAGGAGGCCAGGTTTTAGGTTTTTCGGAGGCATCATCAAGCTCAGCTTCTAAAGGGGAAAGTGTTGCTGATACTATTAGAATTATATCATGTTATGCAGATATATGTGCTATGCGTCACCCGAAGGAAGGTGCAGCACTTGTAGCAGCTAACAATTCTTCAATTCCGGTTATTAATGCCGGAGATGGTGGTCACCAACATCCAACTCAGACATTAGCTGATTTGATGACAATTAAATCTTTGAAAGGAAGATTGGATAACATTACAATTGGTTTATGTGGAGATTTGAAATTCGGAAGAACAGTACATTCACTTATAAATGCTCTTTTAAGATATGACAATGTTAAATTTGTTCTTATTTCGCCTAATGAATTAAAAGTTCCGGAATATATCATTGAAAATATACAGAAGGCTGGAGCTGAATATAAAGAAGTAAATAAGTTAGAGGATGTAATCGGTGAACTTGATATTTTATATATGACAAGAGTTCAGAGAGAACGTTTCTTTAACGAAGAAGATTATATTAGATTAAAAGATAGTTTTATTTTAGACAAGAAGAAAATGTCAATGGCAAAAGATGATATGCTTGTGCTTCATCCATTGCCTAGAGTAAATGAGATTTCAGTAGAAGTGGACAAGGATCCAAGAGCAGCATACTTTAAACAGGTACAATATGGCGTTTACGTTAGAATGGCATTAATATTAAAATTGTTGGAGGTAGAGGTATGATTAATGTAGATGAAATTTTTAACGGTTTTGTGTTAGATCATATTCAGGCAGGACGTTCAATGGCTATTTACCATTACCTTAACCTTGATGAACTTGACTGTCAGGTGGCAATTATCAAAAATGCCAGAAGCGGAAAAATGGGAAGAAAGGACATAATCAAAGTAGAAGGACCTCTTGATATTGTTGACTTTGATGTTTTAGGTTTCATTGATCATAATATTACAGTTGATATTATTAAAGATGGAAAATTAATTGAGAAGAGAGAACTTAAACTTCCTAAGAAGATTGTAAACGTACTTCACTGCAAGAACCCACGTTGTATCACTTCAATTGAACAGGAACTGGAACATGTTTTCGTATTAACAGATAAAGAAAACGGAACATACAGTTGCCAGTACTGCGAAGAAAAGCAGGGCAAGTTGTGGGAAAAATTATAGAACATTTAGAATGAGAATAAAGCCACTGTGCAGGAGCATGGTGGCTATTTCAAAATATACACTTTGAAATAGAGCTTACAAGTGAAATTTTACTCTTAACATTTTGCAAAATTCTAATATATTCTTTACTATGTATTCTTGACTTTAATATTATGTTTTTGTACAATTATGCAAATAGGCTTTTGCCTGAAAAATATTATCAATAAGGAGATTTATATGGGACCCAGTGACATAGCATTGCTATGTGTATTAGTAGTGTTACTTTTATTTTCGGCATTTTTTTCATCTGCCGAGACAGCTTTGACAACAGTTAACAAGATTAGACTTAGAACTCTTGTTGAGGAAGAAAATAAGAAAGCTATTGTTTTAAACAATGTGCTAAACAATTCAAGAAAGATGCTTAGCACGGTACTTATTGGAAATAACATTGTAAATATTGCCGCTTCATCAATTGCGACTATTTTTACACAAAGTCTTTTAAGTGACATATTTATCAGTGTAGGAGTTGGAATACTTACTTTGTTAATTATTATATTTGGTGAGATTGTTCCAAAAACAGTTGCATCAATGCACGCAGATGAAATGGCATTAAAATATGCCAAACCAATTAGTATTTTGATGTTTGTGCTTACACCGGTTATTTTTATTTTGAATATGTTTTCAAACATAATACTTAAGCTTTTTAGGGTAAAAGTAAACTTAAACTCAAAATCAATTACAGAAGATGAATTAAGAACTATTGTTGGTGTTAGTCAGGAAGAGGGCATTATAGAAGACGATGAATACGATATGATTACTAATGTGTTCGATTTTGGAGATGCCTGCGCAAAGGATATAATGATACCTAAGGTTGACATAACCATGGTGCCAATTGATACAACTTTTGAACAGTTATTAGATGTAATCAAAACAGACAAATATACAAGAATTCCTGTTTATAAGGAAGACACGGACAATATTGTTGGAATTATAAATATAAAAGATATGATTATTAATCAGGTGGATGCATCTAATTTTGATATTAAGAAGCTGATGCGTGAACCATATTATACTCACGAGAAAGAAGAATTAAATGATCTTCTTATTGAAATGAGAAATAATGAACCGGGAATGTGTATCGTTCTTGATGAGTATGGTCAGGCAGAAGGCCTTATAACTTTGGAAGATATTGTTGAAGAAATAATCGGCGATATTCATGACGAGTTTGACCAGGCGGAAGAATTGGCAGTTAGAAAAATCGGAGACAATGAATATATTGTTGAAGGTTCAATTAACTTAGATGATTTCAATGATGAATTGGGAACAGACATAGACTCAGAAGATTATGAATCACTTGGAGGATTGATAATTGAACATCTTGACAGATTGCCTAACAAGGGAGATAGTGTTAAGATATCAAATTGCAAACTTACAGTAATTAAGATGGATGAAAAGAGAATTGACCTTGTAAAAGTTCAGATTGATCCGGAAGTGGAAGAAACAGAAGATGAAGAAAAATCTGAAGATGAGGACAAAGAACAAAAATAGAAAAATTAAAAAAGTTCTGACAGGAAACTGCATTGGTTATTGCTGATGCAGTTCCTTTTTATTTTGATAGAAAAACTTTTTATATACATAAAAATGTTGAATGAGAATTAAAAAACAATCGTAATTAATTTTGAAATTACTGAATAATATAGAATGAAAGTGTATTTTGCAGGTTTTTATGAAGAAAATAGCAGGCTTGATTTTAAAAGAATTATTAGTTCAAATTATTTTAAGCACAGTGCTTGTGGTGATTCTTGCATTTATTGTTTTTGAACTTTCTTTAGGAGATGGAATAATCAGAATTATGATTTTAGCAATTTATGGGATTTGTTCATTGGTAGGAGGCTTAATCCTTGGAAAAAATATACAAAAGAGAAAGTTTTTGTGGGGGCTTGTTGCGGGAGCAATTTATATAGGGCTAATTATGGGTATTTCCTTTATAATAAGGGACGAAACAGTAGGTGGAGCAATTGGACTTGGCACAGGAGTAGCAGTAGCTTTAGGCTTTGGAACTTTTGGTGGAATGCTTGGGTAAATTCAATGAGAGAAACAGACCACAGAATATAGTAAAAAAACGTTTGAATTTGTACCATATTGTGTTATAATAGCGTAAGAATTGTGCAGATAGGCATAAAAGTATATTAATTTTGGAGGATAACTATGAAACATATTAAAACATTAACAGGAAAGACTTTAAAGGAAACTATGAAAAAAGGCGGTTGTGGTGAATGCCAGACATCATGTCAGTCAGCATGTAAGACATCATGTACAGTAGGAAACCAGACTTGCGAAAATAAATAATTAAAAATTAAATAATTTTAACCGGAAAGAGCGCCATTGGCGCACTTTCTGCGTTATGGTAGGAGGATATTACAGTGATTCATCAGTATAAGAGTAATGGATACAATATTGTAATGGATGTTGAAAGTGGAGCGGTTCACGTAGTAGATGATGTTACATATGATGTTATTGCATTATTTGAAGATACAGAAACCTCAAAGATTGTTGAGCAGTTGTCAGATAAGTATGACAAGGCAGACATTGAAGAAGCAATTAGTGAGGTTAATCAATTAAAGGAAGATGGACAGCTGTTTACTCAAGATATTTATCAGCCTTTTATTGAAGAATTCAAAGATAAGAGACAGACAGTTGTAAAAGCGTTATGCTTACATATTGCCCACGACTGTAACCTTGCCTGCAAATATTGTTTTGCAGAAGAAGGTGAATATCATGGCAGAAGAGCCATGATGAGCTTTGAAGTCGGAAAGAAGGCTTTAGATTTCCTTGTGGCAAATTCAGGAAGCAGAGTAAATCTTGAGGTTGACTTCTTTGGTGGCGAACCATTAATGAACTGGGACGTTGTAAAGCAGTTAGTAGAATATGGCCGTTCACTTGAAGAATCTAACCATAAGAAATTTAGATTTACTTTGACAACTAATGGAGTGCTTTTAAATGACGAAATAATGGAATACCTTAATAAGGAAATGTCTAATGTTGTTTTGAGTCTTGATGGTCGTAAAGAAGTTAATGACAGAATGAGACCATTTAGAACAGGAAAGGGAAGCTATGATTTAATAGTTCCTAAATTCCAAAAACTTGCAGAAAGCAGAAATCAGAGCAATTATTATGTCAGAGGTACATTTACAAGAGACAATTTAGATTTCTCAGAAGATGTAAAGCACTTTGCGGATTTGGGATTTAAGCAGATGTCAATCGAGCCGGTTGTAGGACCGGAAGAAGATCCTTATTCAATTAGAGAAGAGGATTTGCCAAAGATAATGGAAGAATATGACAAGTTAGCTTTGGAATATATTAAACGCGAAAAAGAAGGAAGAGGCTTTAATTTCTTCCACTTTATGATTGATTTAAATCAGGGACCTTGTGTTTACAAGAGATTATCAGGATGTGGTTCAGGTACAGAGTATTTGGCAGTAACACCTTGGGGTGATTTTTATCCATGTCACCAGTTCGTTGGAAATGAAGAGTTTTTAATGGGCAATGTTGATGAGGGCATAAAGAGAACTGACCTTGTAAAAACATTTGGAAACTGTAACGTATACTCAAAAGAGAAATGCAAAAACTGCTTTGCAAGATTTTATTGCAGTGGCGGTTGTGCAGCCAACTCATTTAATTTTCATGGAACAATCAATGATGCATATGAGATTGGATGTGAAATGGAAAGAAAGAGAGTAGAATGTTCAATTATGATTAAGGCAGCGTTAGCTGATAATGAGAAAGAGGTTTATTAAAAAAATGAAAATGAAAATGAACAAAACAAAGAGTATTATATGTTTTATAATCTCTATTGCAGTAGTCTTATTTTTAGGCTACGTTGTTATGTTCGGTGTAGGCGGACGTCATACAGGTAGTGCACAGAACGTAACACAGGGCTTGGACTTAATGGGTGGTACAAGCGTTAGTTATCAGGTTGATGATAGCAAGACTAAAAGTTTTACAGCAACTGATTTAGAAGACACAAGATTGAAACTTGAAAACAGAGTTCATACTTTCAGTAGTGAAGCAACAGCTTACAAAGAAGGTGACGATAGAATCACTGTTGATATTCCGGGTGAATATGATGCAGATGCAGTAGTAGAAGAACTTGGTAAACCGGGAGCTTTATACTTCTGTACAGCAACAACAGACAAACCAACAGATGAACAGATTGATAATCACGAATATGTTAAGGTTGGAGACAACTATTACAAAGTTTGGTTATCAGGTAATGAAGTGGCAGACGCTAAGGGTGTTGCTTCAAAAAACAAGGATACAGGAAAGACAGAATATGTTGTAAATCTTGAATTTAATTCGAAAGGAACAACAGCTTTCGGTGAAATGACAACTCAGTATGTTGGACAGGCATCATACATTATCTATAATGATGAGATTTTAAGTGCACCAAAAATTCAGTCAGCTATTACAGGTGGACAGGCTGAAATTAACGGACAGAAGAGTCTTAAGGAAGCAGAAGAATTAGCTTCAAACATTAGAATTGGTGCTTTAAAGGTAGAATTAAAGGAAATCAGTCATAAGGTTCAGAGTGCTCAGCTTGGTAGTGATGCATTATCAAAGAGTATTAAAGCCGGAATCATTGGTTTCATTATCATTATTTTGTTCTTGTTAATAGTTTATAGAATCCCGGGACTTGCTGCAGGACTTGCATTACTTACATATGTAGAATTAATGTTACTTGCATTAAATGGATTTGATTTAACACTTACATTACCAGGTATTGCAGGTATTATCCTTAACATTGGTATGGCAGTTGATGCTAACGTTATTATTTACGCACGTATCAGAGAAGAAATTGCTGCCGGCAGAAGAACAGAAACAGCTATTAAGACAGGCTTCAAGAAAGCAGCCTCAGCTATTATCGATGGTAACATTACAACATTAATCGCAGCTTTGGTTCTTCTTTGGAAGGGTTCAGGTACAGTACAGGGATTTGCAACAACATTAGGAATTGGTATTTTAATTCAGTTGTTCACATCACTTGTTATTTCAAGAATATTTGTATGGATTCTTTACTATATGGGATTCCAGGCACCTAAGTTCTACGGAAAAGAAAAGACAAGAAAGAATATCAATTTTGTTGAAAAGAGAAAAGTATTCTTTGGAATCGCTATTGTTTGTATCGCAATTGGTATTGGTGGATTAATCTTTAACTCAGCTAACAACGGTGGTGCATTTAACTATAGTATTGAATTTAAGGGTGGTACATCTACAGAAATTCAGTTTAGTGAAAACTATACAATGGATGAATTTAACAGCAATGTTAAACCTGCAATTGAAAAATTATTAAATTCAACTGATATTCAGGCACAGAAAGATACTAACAAAGACGGACTTTTCACAATTAAGACTAGAAACTTCAAAGACAATGAATTTGAAGAAATGAAAGATATGCTTGTAAAAGATTACAAGGCAGTAGATGACAAACAGAACTTTACTAATACTAAGATTTCAGATACAGTAAGTAAGGAAATGAGAAGTGATGCAGTAGTCGCAACAGTTCTTGCCACAATCTGTATGTTATTCTACATTTGGATTAGATTTAAGAACATCCATTTCGCTCTTGCAGCTGTTATGGCATTAATCCACGACGTACTTATAGTTATCGGATTCTATGCATTATCAAGAGTTACAGTTGGTACAACATTTATTGCATGTATGCTTACAATCGTAGGTTACTCAATTAATGCTACAATCGTAATCTTTGACAGAATTAGAGAAAACAAGGCAGCTATGAAGCGTGATGACAAGATGATTGAAATAGTTGACAGAAGTATTACACAGACACTTACAAGAAGTATCTATACAACTTTAACAACATTCGTAATGGTATTTATGATTTTCATCATGGGTGTTTCATCAATTAGAGAATTTACATTACCACTTATGACAGGTATGATTGCCGGTGCATTCTCATCTGTATTCATTACAGGTTCATTATGGTATGTTTTAAAAGGAAAGAAATCTGATAAATAATAATTGTTAGATTTTAGAAAACGGTATTGCCATTGGTGATACCGTTTCTTAATCTTATGGAGAAACTATGAAAGAAAGATGGTATCTGCAAACTAAAAAAGCAGATTTCAATGAAATAAGCAGAAAATTTAACATTAGTCCCATTCTGGCAAGATTACTTAGAAACAGGAATGTTATAGGTGATGAAAATATTAAAAAATATCTTTCTCCCGACATTGAAAGACTAAGTTCACCATGGATGTTTAAAGATATGGATAAAGCAGTTGATATTTTAAAAATCAAAATTGCTGCCGGAAACAGAATAAGAGTTATTTGTGATTATGATGTGGATGGTGTCTGCTCAGGGTATATTTTGTATAGATCACTTAAAAAGCTTGGAGCAGTAGTTGATGTTGTTGTACCTCACAGAATAGAAGATGGCTATGGTATTAACGAGAATCTTATAAAAAAAGCTTTCGACCAGGGAATAGATACAATTTTGACCTGTGACAACGGAATTGCCGCATATAATCAGGTTGAATATGCTAAAAGCCTTGGAATGACAATAATTGTAACAGACCATCACGAAGTTCCATATACGGAAACAGAACAGGGGCGAGAATATATTATTCCAAAAGCTGATGCAGTAATTAATCACAAACAGAAAGATTGTGGATACCCTTTTAAGGAATTGTGTGGGGCAATGGTTGCCTTTCAACTAATTTCAGCACTGACAGAGTCCTATGGCATATCAAAAAGAGACGTTTACCGGTTACTTCCATATGCTGCTTTGGCAACTATATGTGACGTAGTTGAACTTCAGGGCGAAAACAGAATGGTTGTTCAATATGGGCTTAAAATGATAAAGAACTGTAAAGATGTTGGCTTAAATGCATTAATAGATGCCTGCAAAATAGACAAGAACAACATTGACTCATACCATATAGGGTTTGTTTTGGGACCGTGCATAAATGCCAGTGGACGACTTGATACAGCTAAGAAAGCCATGGAACTTTTAAGTGAAACGAATAGGGAAAAAGCTGATATTCTTGCCACGTCATTAAAAAAATTAAATGACGAAAGAAAAGCTATGACTGAAGAAGGAACAAAAAAAGCAATTGAAATAGCAAAAGACTATGATGACAATGTTTTGGTAATATATTTAAAAGATTGTCACGAAAGTATAGCCGGAATTATTGCAGGAAGAGTTAGAGAAAGGTGTAATAAGCCGGTAATAGTTCTGACGGATGCCAAAGATTGTGTGAAAGGCTCAGGAAGATCTATTGAGGAATATGATATGTATGAAGAACTTTGCAAGGTTAAGGATTTATTTCTTAAGTTTGGTGGCCACAAAATGGCTGCAGGTGTGTCTCTTCCAAAAGAAAACATAGAACTTCTCAGAAAAAGATTAAACGAGAACAGTACTTTGACGGAAGATGATTTATGCCTTAAAGTCTGGATAGACATGCAGCTTCCAATTGAGTATATTTCAATGAATCTTGTTGAAGAATTAAAAACACTTGCACCTTTTGGAAAAGGAAACGAGAAGCCTATTTTTGCAGACAAAAACTTAAAAATTAAAAAACTTCAAATATTGGGAAAAGCCGGAAATGTGCTGAAATTGACAATTGAAAACAGTACAAATTACAGAATGACGGCTATAATGTTTGACAGAACTCAAGAATTTATGGGATTTATTAAGGAAAAATTTGGACAGGAAGAGATTAATAAAGCTTTACTTGGTCAAAATAATGCAATTACATTTATGGCAACCTTTTATCCTACAATAAATGAGTTTAGAGGTAACATAGATTTACAAATAGTTATTGATAGATTTTGCTAATAAGGGTAAAATACTTCTATATACCTAAAGTGTGTATAAAACATACTTTTTTTAAAATATATAATAATTAAAGAAGCCATATACATTAGGAGGAAAAAATGAGCACAGTAGAAAAGTACATTAGAAGCATTCCTGATTTTCCAAAACAGGGAATTATTTTCAGAGACATTACAACAGTAACACAGGATCCTGAAGGATTACAGTTAGCCATTAAAAGTATGGAAGATAAGATTAAGGACAAAGATTTTGATGTTATAGTTGGTCTTGAAGCAAGAGGATTTATGTTTGGTACACCTATTGCATTTGACATGAAGAAGGCATTTGTTCCAATTAGAAAGAAAGGAAAGCTTCCATGGAAAACAATTTCAGAATCATATAATTTGGAATATGGAAGTGCTGAAATAGAAATTCATACTGATGCCATTAAAGAAGGACAGAAAGTAGTTATAGTAGATGATTTAATAGCTACAGGTGGAACAGTTAAGGCAGCAATTAACTTAGTTGAGCGTTTAGGCGGAGAAGTTGTTTCATGTTTATTCTTAACTGAATTGGCAGGACTTAACGGAAGAAAGGCTCTTGAAGGATATAATGTAGAGTCAGTTGTAGTTTACGAAGGTAAATAATTTTTTGATGGAGATACTCTATGGGCGAAAAAAACAACATTAACGTAAAAATTGAAAATCATGGTGTTATACCGAAAGAAGAAGAACATGCTACACCGGAGGAATTGTATAGCAGACTTATAGACAAGATTAAAAGATATCATCCTTCAGCAGGTGATTTGAGTGCAATTGACAAAGCTTACAATTTCGCAAAGAAATCTCACGGTGACCAGAAACGTAAATCAGGTGAGCCTTATATAATTCACCCTATTCACACTGCACTGATTCTTGCTGATCTTGAATTGGATAAAGAATCAATTATGGCAGGATTGCTTCACGATGTAATGGAAGATACAAAAGTTACAAGGGAGCAAATGATTGGCGAGTTTGGAGAGGAAGTAACAGACTTAGTTGATGGTGTTACAAAACTTACAAAATTAGACTATGATGCTGACAAAGTAGAAAAGCAGGCAGAAAATCTTAGAAAGATGTTTCTTGCCATGGCAAAGGATATTCGTGTAATTCTTATAAAACTTGCCGACAGACTTCATAATATGAGAACTTTGCAGTATATGACACCTGAAAAGCAGAAAGAAAAGTCAAAGGAAACAATGGAGATTTATGCTCCAATTGCAGACCGTCTTGGTATTTCTAAGATTAAGATAGAGTTAGACGATTTGGCCCTTAGATATTTAGAACCTGAGAAATATAAAGATTTGGTAGATGGTGTTCATTTAAGACTTGAACATAGAGAAGAATTTATGAGCCAGCTTATAGCTGAAGTTGCCGGATATATTGAGAAGGCAGGAATTAAAGCTACAATAGATGGACGTGTAAAACATTATTTCAGTATTTATAAGAAGATGGTTAACCAGCACAAAACATTAGACCAGATTTATGATGTTTTTGCCATTCGTATTATTGTTGACACAGTAATGGAATGTTATGGTGCATTGGGCGTTATCCACGAGAAATATACTCCTGTACCGGGAAGATTTAAGGATTATATTGCGATGCCTAAGCAGAATATGTACCAGTCACTTCATACAACATTAATCGGACCTAACGGTCAGCCGTTTGAAATCCAGATTCGTACAATGGAAATGCACAAAACAGCAGAATATGGTATCGCTGCCCATTGGAAATACAAAGAAAACATAACAGGTGAAGGTGACAATGAGGAACAGAAGATTAGTTGGTTAAGACAGATTCTTGAATGGCAGAGAGACTTGTCTGATAATCACGAGTTTCTTAACCTTCTCAAAGATGACCTTAATATGTTCTCTGAGAATGTATATTGCTTTACACCTAATGGAGACCTTAAGAGTCTACCTAATGGTTCAACACCAATTGATTTTGCTTACAGTATTCATAGTGCAGTAGGTAACAAGATGGTTGGTGCCAGAGTAAACGGAAAGATGGTAAATATTGATTATAAGATTCAGAACGGTGATCAGGTAGAAGTTGTAACATCTAACAATTCTAACGGACCAAGTATGGACTGGCTTAAGATTGTTAAAAGTACACAGGCAAAGAACAAGATTAATCAATGGTTTAAGTTACAGAATAAAGAAGAAAATATTATTAAAGGTAAGGAACTTATAGATAAATATTGTAAGTCTAAAGGCATTGTATTGCAGGATATTTTAAAACCTGAATATATGGAAAAAGTAAGACTTAAATATAGCTATAAGGATTGGAACTCTTTAGTTGCATCCGTAGGTCACGGTGGACTTAAAGAAGGACAGATTGTAAATAAGCTTGTTGAGGAATACAACAAGACCCATAGAAAAGAAATAACAGATCAGGATGTTCTTAATTCAACAATAGGCGAAAAGGCTGAAAATAAGACACATACATCAAAGAGTGGAATTATTGTCGAAGGCATGGATGATGTGGCAGTTAGATTTTCTAAATGCTGTAGCCCTGTTCCCGGTGATGAAATTATTGGTTTTGTTACAAGAGGACGTGGTGTGTCAATTCATAGAACAGACTGTATTAATATAATTAATCTTCCTGATTTTGAAAGAGGAAGACTTATTGAGGCAAGCTGGGCTGCTGATGAAGGAAAGCAGGACGGCAAATATATGACAGAGATTGTTATATATGCTCACAACAGAGTAGGTATTTTAACAGACCTTTCTAAAATATTTACAGAGAAAAACATTGATGTTAACAGTATTAACAGTAGAACAAGTAAGTCTGAAATAGCCACAATATCTATGTCATTTGCAATTCAGGGAACTGAGGAGCTTAACAGTCTTATTTCAAGAATAAGACAGATTGACAGCATTATTGATATTGAAAGAACAACAGGCTGACAATTTTAAATAAAAGATCAAAACATTAACAGATATGTACAGAAATAAATATGAAATGGAGAATATATGGGAAAGATTGAAATTAGAAATCTTTTAGTTAGCGAGTGCTACACTAATTGTTATTTATGTAAAAATAAAGAAACAGGCGAAGGATTTATAGTTGATCCGGGTGAAAATGAACTTAAAATTTCCGTAAATATTTCAAAAATGGAAATGAAACCTGTAGCAATTATTTTAACACACGGTCATTATGACCACATTGGTGCCGTAAATGCTTTAAAGGAAAGATACGGAATTAAGGTTTATGTATCAGAAGCTGAAAAAGAGTTAATTGGAGATAAAAAAATGAATCTTTCTTCATATTTTGATTCACCAATGACAATTGAAGCAGATGAGTTCTTAAAAGACGGACAGAAGATTACATTGGCAGGAATTAATATGACATTTATTGCAACCCCGGGACATACACCAGGCAGTGGATGTTATTATTTGGAAGACAATGAAATCTTATTTAGCGGTGATACATTATTCCACGGAAGCAGAGGAAGAACAGATTTTCCGGGTGGAAGCGAATCTGAAATAATGAAATCAATTAGAGAAAAATTATTAAAGAAACTTCCTGATGAAACAGCAGTTTTACCGGGACATAATGACAGCACAACAATAGGAACAGAGAAGGTATATTATTAATGATTGATATTCAGATAGTACCGGAAGAATTTCAATATGATGTACAATCCATGGTTCAGGCTTTTTATATGGGACATCCATTTAAGATTAACAGTCAGGTTCAGGATTACTATAGAATTTTAAAAGTTGTTTATGAAGAAAATAGAATAAATATAATATTGTCAGACAATGAAAAAAAGCTTTTTGAAGAACATTATGAAATAGACTGCAGTGGTATTGTTAACCACTGCGATTTATCTAAAACTCATAGAACAGAGTTAAAGAATGTTTTAAAAAAGCTTTTGTACAGTGTTATGTCAAAGGATACAGGCAAGGAATTGCCTTGGGGCAATCTTACGGGAATACGACCTGCCAAAATTCCAGGAATGTTGTTTGAACAGGGAATGAGAGAAGAGCAGGTCCGAAAGACAATGAAGGAAACTTATTTGATTTCTGATGAAAAGCTTAACCTTGCAATTGACATTTCAAGAAGGGAAAGCAGAATATTATCAGATATTAATTATAAAGAAGGATACAGTCTTTATGTTGGAATTCCTTTTTGCCCAACTACATGCCTTTATTGTTCGTTTACATCTTATCCTATATCAATGTACAAGGATAAGGTTGACAGTTATGTAGACAGCGTCATAAAAGAGATTAAATTCTTAGGTGAGCAATTAAAAGGTCGTGAACTTAACACGGTATATATTGGAGGAGGAACTCCTACAACATTGGAACCTGATCAGATGGATAGGTTGATTACAAGTCTTAAGGAGAATTTTGATTTTAGCACAGTAAGAGAGTTTACTGTTGAAGCGGGACGACCTGACAGTATTACTGAAGAAAAGCTTAAAACATTAAAGAAACATAATGTTTCAAGAATTTCAATTAATCCCCAGACGATGAATCAGAAAACTTTAGATATTATTGGAAGACGACATACTGTAGAACAGGTTAAGGAAGCGTTTAAGCTTGCAAGACAGTGTGGCTTTAATAATATAAATATGGACTTTATTCTTGGACTTCCACAAGAAGATGAAAAAATGGTAAGATATTCTATGGAAGAGGCAAAGAAACTTAGTCCGGAAGGAATAACCGTACATTCTCTTGCGTTAAAGAGAGCAGCACGTCTAAATATTATGAAAGATAAATATTCTGACATGCATATGGAAAATAGTTCTGAACTTATGAAAGTTACAGAAAAGTATTCAGAAGAGATGAATATGAAACCTTATTATCTATATAGACAGAAGAATATGGCAGGTAATCAGGAAAATGTAGGATATTCTATTGAAGGTTGTGAAGGTCTTTACAATATTCTTATGATGGGTGACTTTCAGGATGTATGGGCCGTTGGAGCAGGAGCGGTTACTAAGCTTTTGTCACCGGATAGAAAAGAGGGCAAAAGAATAGATACTGTAAAGAATGTAGAACAATATATTGAAAGAATTGACGAAATGATTGAAAGAAAAAGAAAATACTTTCAATCTATGGGTTGTTAAAAATAAAAAACAATAGTAAAATTTATGGTTGTGAGAAAAATAATAAGGAGACATAGAAAATGGCATTAAGCAAGAAACCTGTTACAGGAATGAAAGATATTCTTCCTGAAGAGATGAAAATAAGAAATTATGTGCAGAACGTAATTAAAGATACATATAAGGCTTTCGGTTTTACACAGATTGAAACACCTTGTGTAGAAAATATTTCTAACCTTACTAATAAGCAGGGTGGAGAAAACGAAAAGTTAATTTTTAAGATTTTAAAAAGAGGCGAGAAGCTTAATCTTGAAACAGCACAGACAGATATGGATGTTGTTGACAACGGGTTAAGATATGACTTAACAGTTCCTCTTGTAAGATATTATTCAAATAATGCCAATAACTTGCCATCACCTTTTAAGGCTTTACAGATGGGGAGTGTTTGGAGAGCTGACAGACCGCAGAGAGGTCGTTACCGTCAGTTTATGCAGTGTGATATTGATATTCTTGGAGACCCAAGTAACCTGGCAGAAATCGAATTGATTCTTGCAACTACAACAACACTTGGAAAGCTTGGATTTAAGAATTTCCAGATTAGAATTAACGAGAGAAGAATATTAAAGGCTATGGCTGCTTACAGTGGTTTCCCTGAAGAAAGCTATGACAGCGTATTTATTATTCTTGACAAGATGGACAAGATTGGTCTTGAAGGAGTTAAGGAAGAACTTATTAAATATGAATTTTCTGAAGAATCAGTAAATAAGTACGTTTCTTTATTTAAAGAAATTGAACAGCAGGCTAATCCTATTGATTATTTGGCTGAAAAGCTTGGTGATTATATGGAAGATGATGTTAAGCAGTGGATGAACGAGATTATTGAAAGTGTTAAGGCTACGAAGTCATCTGATTTTGAAATTGTATTTGATCCTACTTTAGTTAGAGGTATGTCATATTATACAGGAACAATTTTTGAAATTGCAATTCCTGAATTTGGTGGAAGCTGCGGTGGTGGCGGAAGATACAATAAGATGGTTGGAAAATTCATTGGACATGATGTTCCAGCCTGTGGTTTTTCAATTGGTTTTGAACGTATTGTTTTATTATTAATGGAACAGGGCTTTAAGATTCCTGAAGAATACAATAAGGTTGCTTATCTTATTGAAAAAGGTGTTAAGGAAGATGCACTTTGTGATGTTATTGCACAGGCTCAGGAAGAAAGAAAGAATGGTACTCAGGTTCTTGTAACAAGAATGAATAAGAATAAAAAGTTCCAGAAAGAACAGTTAAAAGAGCAGGGTTATGAAGAATTCAAAGAATTCTATAAGAACCCATTAAAATAATATATTTTATTTCACAGTGGATGAATTAGGAGGAAGAATTATGGCAGAGTCAATGCAGGGACTTCATAGAAGTCACAGATGTACAGAAGTATCTAATAAGAATATTGGTGAAACTGTAACTGTAATGGGATGGGTCCAGAAAAGAAGAAATTTAGGAAGCTTGATTTTTATAGATTTAAGAGATCGTTCAGGTCTTTTACAGTTAGTTTTTGATGAAAACAATGGTGAAGTTTTTGAAAAAGCTAAAAATCTTAGAAGCGAATTTGTTATTGCAGCAGAAGGTGTTGTTAGACAGCGTAGTGGTGCAGTTAATGAAAATATGGCAACAGGTGATATTGAAGTAACTGTAAACACACTTAGAATTTTATCAGAAGCTGAAACACCTCCATTCCCTGTTGAAGAAGATGCTAATACTAGAGAAGAGTTAAGATTAAAATATAGATACCTTGATTTAAGAAAGCCTCATCTTCAGAGAAATCTTAAGATGAGAAGTGATATTACAACTTTTATTAGAAAGTTTATGTCAAATGAAGGATTTATTGAAATTGAAACTCCAACATTATGTAAGAGTACACCTGAAGGTGCGAGAGATTATTTAGTACCTAGTAGAGTACATCCGGGATGCTTCTATGCATTACCACAGTCTCCACAGTTATATAAGCAGTTGCTTATGTGCTCAGGTTTTGACAGATATATTCAGATTGCAAAATGTTACAGAGATGAAGATTTAAGAGCTGACAGACAGCCTGAATTTACACAGGTTGATATGGAACTTTCTTTTGTAGATGTTGATGATGTAATCGATGTTAATGAAAGATTATTAAAGGCATTATTTAAAGAAATTCTTGATGTTGATGTTCAGTTACCAATTCAGAGAATGACATGGATTGAAGCTATGAACAGATATGGTTCAGATAAGCCTGATACACGTTTTGGAATGGAACTTATTGACGTAACAGACGTTGTTAAAGGTTGTGGCTTTGGTGTATTTACAGGAGCAATTGAAAACGGCGGTTCTGTAAGAGGTCTTAATGTTAAGGGACAGGGCGCAATGCCAAGAAAGAAGATTGATAAGTTAGTTGATTCTGCAAAGGGCAACGGAGCAAAAGGTCTTGCATATATTGCAATGCATGAAGATGGAACAATTAAGTCATCATTTGCTAAGTTTATGACAGATGAGGAAATGGATAACCTTATTAAGGCTATGGATGGTCAGCCAGGCGATTTATTAGTATTTGCTGCTGACAAAAATAAGATTGTTTGGAACGTTCTTGGTGCACTTAGATTAGAATTAGCTGAACAGTTAGATTTAATTGATAAGAGCAAATTTAACTTCTTATGGGTAGTAGAATTCCCACAGTTTGAATGGTCAGATGAACAGAACAGATTTCTTGCAATGCATCATCCATTTACAATGCCTATGGATGAAGACTTGGATTATATTGAATCTGATCCGGGCAGAGTTAGGGCAAAGGCTTACGATATCGTACTTAATGGTTCAGAAATCGGTGGCGGCAGTGTTAGAATCCATCAGGCGGACGTTCAGGAAAGAATGCTTAAAGCATTAGGTTTTACAACAGAAGCAGCTCACGAACAGTTTGGATTCTTATTAGATGCATTTAAGTATGGTGTTCCACCACACGCAGGACTTGCATACGGACTTGACAGACTTGTAATGCATATGACAGGTGAAGACAACATTCGTGAAGTAATTGCATTCCCTAAGGTTAAAGATGCATCATGCTTAATGACAGAAGCACCAACAGCTGTAGATGCAAAACAGTTAGAAGAATTATCAATTGAAACAATTGATGTTGAAGAAGAAAAATAAATAATGAGAGATGTGAAGAAATAGAAACGATTATAGGAATATATAATAGTTGGCAAGGATTCACATAGCTTAATACAAAGATAAAAGGCTGCTCAGTTGGGCAGCCTTTTGTGATGCTAGTTTAATCTTAGTCGTCTTATTTGCTCTTGCATACTGCCAACGTAGTTTGAAAGCTCATTGTATTTGTTGTTTAATTTCTCAACATCTCTTTTTAAGATATTGTAGTTGTATACAAGTTCTTTGTATGAATTTGAATTATATGAGGCGTTATAAGCTTTATAATTGTTAGTAGTGTTGTTGTTAGGCAGATTATTTCTAGGAGTATTAGGAATTGAAGTATTGTTATTTGAGCTATTATTATTTGATACATTGTAGCTTGAAGTGTTATAGTTTGTAGAATTATTTCTTAAAGAATTTTCACTCCCGGAAGTAGCATTAGTCATATTATTCAGCGAAAGATTAATTTCCTGCTTACAAACCACATTAAAATTCAAGTCGATTTCATAAAGTGTATTGTCAGTTGTAACAAAAATGCAATTATTATGTACAAAAGCAGAGATATGATTTGAGCCGGATATGTTTTCGACAATACAATGTTTCTCGGTAAGATTGTCTGAACAAACTCCCATAAGTGAATTATCCAAATAAAAAACATATAATTTATTGTTAAAAACAAGTGTTGCACAAGATGTTTTAAGGCAAAGAACTTCTTGAAAATTATTTTGTGTTACTTGGGTAAGGACGAATGAATTATCTACAGAGTAGTAGGAAACAAGTGGAGAATTGACTGAATAAACATTAAAGTCTTTTTTGAAATCTTTAAAAACATAGCCCTTTGAAAAAACACGACCGTTGGCTATCAGATAAGATTTGATTTGCCGTGCTGACTGTTCGAAAATCATTGGCTGGCCGTTTTCCAATTCTATAATATGATACATAAAAACCTCCCACATTAGTCGCTATAAAAATCATATAACAAAATATGCAGGAAGTTTAAAAATTATTTCATAAAACGTTAGGTTTAAAGCACTATTATATGTACAAAATGAATTAAACCTAAAGAGCTATTTATTATAAAAGGATTAGATTTAAAGTATTATTCGCTATACAAATCAATTACATCTAAAGCGCTATCCACAATATGAATAGGAATATCCTTTAAAGAATCATTTGGATATTTTAAATCAGGAATGCAGATAACAGGAATTTCAGCTGCGTGTGCGGCTCGGATTCCGTTTTCTGAATCCTCAAAAATAACAGCTTCATCTTTGTTAAAAGGTGTCTTCCCAAGGGCTTTTAAGAAAATTTCCGGATTAGGTTTTGAATTTTTCACCTGGTCTCCGCCAATAATATGTTTAAAATAATCACGAATACCGGCTATATTTAAATATTTTTCAACCATAGGAATTACTGTTGAAGAGGCAACACAACAAATTGTTCCGTTTTCCTTAAAAAACTCCAATAATTCAGGAATGCCTTTCATAATTTCCAAACCGTTTTCTTCAACATCCTTTGCAACTAATTCACGAGTTTCCTTAAATATCTGTTCGGTAGAAAAATCTTCGCCAAAGATTTTCTTGTGAACTTCTTTAACAGAAGCAAATGAGAGCCCTAATGTTTGGGTAAAATCTTCAATTCTTGAAGGATAGCCATATTTCTTATGAACCATGCTTTCAAACTTGAAAAACTGACGCTCAGTATTAAAAATCAATCCATCCATATCAAAAATTGCAACTTTTGGAATGTTCATAATAAAATTCTCCTTAGTATTTGGCTTTAAGGCTATTTAATAAGATTGCTTATAAAAAATAATAATAGTGCTGTGCATAGCAACTATTAATTACTAGTTCAAAATATCATATATGTTTGAAAAATCAAGAGGGGAAAAAGAAAATATTTTATAAAAATTTAATTTTGAAAGAAATAAATGAATAAATATAATTAAAAAGCTTATTTTTTGACTTTCTTAATAGAAATAATTGTGGTAAACTTATGTTTGATAAATGTTTGACAATATACAGGAGGTACAAAATGTTTTCATTTGACGAAATTAAGAATGCAGATATTGAAATAGCAGAAGCTATGCAGGACGAAATGGACAGACAGCAGAGCCATTTGGAGCTTATTGCATCTGAAAATATAGTAAGCAAAGCAGTAATGGCAGCTATGGGAAGTCATTTAACAAATAAATATGCAGAAGGTTATCCGGGAAAAAGATACTACGGCGGATGTGAATATGTTGACGTTGTAGAAGAACTTGCAAGAGAAAGAGCAAAGAAATTATTTGGATGCACATATGCTAATGTACAGCCACATTCAGGTGCACAGGCTAACTTAGCAGTATTTTTCGCTTTGGTTAAACCGGGAGATACAGTTATGGGAATGAGCCTTGATGCAGGTGGACATTTAACACATGGTTCAAAAGTTAATATTTCAGGTACATATTTTAATATCGTTTCTTATGGAGTAAATGAAGACGGTTATATAGATTACGATCAGGTGTTGGAAGTTGCAAAAGCTAACAAGCCTAAACTTATCGTAGCTGGTGCAAGTGCTTACCCAAGAAAGATTGATTTTAAGAAATTCAGAGAAATCGCTGACGAAGTAGGTGCTTACCTTATGGTAGATATGGCACATATTGCAGGTCTTGTAGCTACAGGACAGCATATGAGCCCAATTCCATATGCGCATGTAACAACAACTACAACTCATAAGACATTAAGAGGACCAAGAGGTGGACTTATTCTTTCAAGTGAAGAATTTGCTTTGGAACATAAGCTTAATAAGGCAGTTTTCCCAGGAATCCAGGGTGGACCATTAATGCACGTTATCGCATCTAAGGCTGTTTGTTTCAAAGAAGCTTTATCACCTGAATTCCAGGAGTATGGCAAGAACATTGTGGCAAATGCACAGGCACTTGCAAAAGGTCTTAAAGACAGAGGTTTTGACCTTGTATCAGGCGGTACAGACAACCACTTAATGTTAGTAGATTTAAGAAGCAAAAACATTACAGGTAAGGAATTTGAAATTGCTCTTGATAAAGCAAACATTACATGTAACAAGAACGCAATTCCTAATGACCCACAGAAACCGGGAATTACAAGTGGTGTAAGAATTGGTACACCTGCAGTTACAACAAGAGGACTTAATGAAGCAGATATGGATGTAATAGCAGAATGCATGGCATTAATCGCTGCTGATCCGGAAGGAAACAATGAAGCAGTAAAGGCAAAAGTAAAGGCATTAACAGACAAATATCCTTTATATGCATAAAGAAACAAAATATTAATATGACTGTTGATTAGAAAGTAGAATCAATAGTGTTGTAAAATCCTTACAGTAAAAGGACTGATTGGTCTTGCGAGCTGTAAGGATTTTGTTTTTTATGGAATATGTTTCCTGCATAATTCCCCAATTTTTGGAAATAATGTAATGGATTAGGTTTACAGGGGGAGTTATGAAAAGTAATTTTGTAAAATGTGGTATTTTAGGTTGGTGTATTGAAATTATATGGACAGCCTTTCATGGAATAAAAAGCAAAAATAATAAATTCATTGGTTATACGTCAATAATTATGTTCCCCATATATGGCTTGGCATCAGTTATAAAGCCAATAAGCCTTAAGTTAAAGAAAATGAAAATGCCTACAATAATCAGGGGGATAGTTTATTCAATAGGAATTTTTATGGTAGAATTAATTACAGGAAGTATTCTTAAGAAAACAAATAATTGTCCGTGGGATTATAGCGATAAAAAGTACAACATAAACGGTGTGATTAGAATTGATTATGCACCGCTGTGGTGCATTGTAGGTGTTATTTTTGAAAAAATGCTTAACCCAAAAGAGTGCAGGAAATAGAGCAAAGCAAAAAAATAGAAAATAAAAATCTTCCAAACAGTATATTTAAACATGCTTGGAAGATTATATAAATTTATTATTTAAAGAATTTTATAATATTGTCCATTCTGGAAGTCATTGACTGGAATAGTAAATCAACAATAGTAATGGCAACCATTGATTCAACAACAACTACAGCTCTAGGAACAATAATAGGATCGTGACGACCTTTTATATTGATATCAATATTTTCCATAGATTTATTTACTGTCTGCTGTGTCATTGCAATAGAAGGAGTAGGCTTGATTGCGGCTCTAAGAACAATAGGTGAGCCGTCACTTATGCCACCAAGAATCCCTCCGGCATGGTTTGATGTTTTTGAAATATGACCATTTTCAACTTTAAAACCATCATTATCTTTAGAACCTGTAGATGTGGCAACTGCAAAACCATCACCAATCTCAATACCTTTAACAGCACCGATGGACATAATTGCTTTTGCAAGGTTAGCATCTAACTTATCAAAAACAGGTTCACCTACACCTGTTGGCATTCCGGCTACAACACATTCGATAATACCACCAACGGAATCCATTTCAGCCATTTTCTCTTTAAGCATATCACCTGCAAGTTTAGCAGCGTTGCTATCAGGCATATACATAGGATTCTTCTGAATTTCGTCTTTATTAAAATTATTGTAATTTATAGATACGTTACCGATAGATTTAGAATAAGTCATAATGGAAATATTAAGTGATTCTAAAATCTTAGAAGCAATGGCGCCTGCGGCAACTCTTCCTATAGTTTCGCGACCTGATGAACGTCCGCCACCGCGATAATCTCTGAAACCATATTTTTCATCAAAAGTGTAATCAGCGTGTCCCGGTCTGTAGCATTCTGCAATCTGTGAGTAATCAGCAGAATGATGATCTTTATTGTGTACAACCAAAGAAATAGGAGTGCCGGTAGTTTTTCCTTCAAAAATACCAGACAAAATCTCGACCTTGTCATCTTCGTTACGCTGTGTAGTGTATGCAGACTGTCCCGGCTTTCTTCTGTCAAGAAAAAACTGAATGTCTTCTTCACAAAGAGGAACTCCTGCAGGGCAACCGTCAACTACAACGCCAACAGCCTTTCCATGAGATTCTCCCCAAGTTGTTATTTTAAAAATGTTACCATATGTTGAACCAGCCATTTTAACCTCCGTAAATAAAATCCGTAAAAATTTTTGCCTTTCACGATTATAACAAGGAATAGGGATAATAGCAAATTGAAAATATCTGCTTGCGTTAATACTAATAAAATAATATAATAATACAATGCGTTAAAAATAATGAAATCAATGAGGTGTTTTATGTTTAAGGTTTTAGCAAAAGATGGAAATGCAAAACGAGGCGAATTTACAACAGTTCATGGCAAGATTCAGACACCGGTTTTTATGAATGTAGGAACAGCGGCTGCAATTAAAGGTGCAGTAGCTGCAGAAGACTTAAAGACAATTAAGACACAGGTAGAATTATCTAATACATATCACCTTCATGTTAGACCGGGTGATAAGGTTGTTAAGAAGTTAGGCGGTCTTCATAAATTTATGAATTGGGACAGACCCATTCTTACGGATTCAGGCGGATTTCAGGTGTTCTCTCTTGCAGGACTTAGAAAAATAAAAGAAGAAGGTGTATACTTTAATTCACATGTAGACGGAAGAAAGATTTTTATGGGGCCTGAGGAAAGTATGCAGATTCAGTCAAACTTAGCTTCAACTATAGCTATGGCTTTTGATGAATGTCCTTCAAGTGTTGCATCAAGACAGTATATTGAAAATTCTGTTGCAAGAACTACAAGATGGCTTGAAAGATGTAAGAAAGAAATGAACAGACTTAACGGTTTGGAAGATACGATTAATAAGAATCAATTATTGTTTGGTATTAATCAGGGTGGTATTTATGCTGATATCCGTATTGAACAGGCCAAGGCTATAGCTGATATGGATTTGGATGGATATGCCATAGGTGGTCTGGCTGTAGGTGAAAGCCACGAGGAAATGTATAGAATTATTGAAAGTGTTGAACCTCATCTTCCGAAGGATAAGCCAATATATTTAATGGGAGTAGGTACTCCGGCTAATATACTTGAAGCAGTAGAACGTGGTGTGGATTTCTTTGATTGTGTTTACCCATCAAGAAACGGTCGCCATGGACATGTATATACTAATGCCGGTAAGTTGAATTTGTTTAATGCAAAGTATGAAACAGATTCAAGACCAATAGAAGAAGGTTGTGAGTGTCCTGCATGTAAGTATCACTCAAGAGCATATATCAGACATCTTCTTAAAGCTAAGGAGATGTTAGGCATGCGCTTATGCGTCTTGCATAATTTGTATTTTTATAATACAATGATGGAGGAAATAAGAGATGCCATTGAGGCAGGAAACTATGCCGAATATAAAGCTAAGAAATTAGAAGGCTTTAAAGAAAATGACAAGAAATAGGAGGAACGAACAATGCCAATTTTAGCAGCAGGTTCTCAGGCAGCAAGCTGGGGAATAATGGTCCTTTATGTAGTATTAATTATTGGATTTATGTATTTCCTTGCTATTAAGCCACAGAAGAAACAGGAAAAGAAACAGAAAGAAGTTATGGATGCAGTTGCAGTAGGCGATAGCATTTTAACAACAAGTGGATTTTACGGAATGGTTATTGATGTAACAGATGATACAGTTATCGTTGAATTTGGTGGAAACAAGAACTGCCGTATTCCAATGCAGAAATCAGCTATTGTAGATGTAGAAAAAGCTGAATAGTTACTATGATATAAATACAATAATATTAAAGATTGAAGTAAAGGTGTTTATGAGATTTAAGGTCTATAAACACCTTTTTTCTGTTTTGGCTAAAAAATGCTAGGTAAATGACATATAATGTCATTATTAAAAAATCGCATTTTGTAAAAAATTACTAAAATCACTTTAAAAAAATATGAAAAAAGGTATAATTACACTAATCTAATAAAAGAAGTTTGAAATTTTATAAAAATGTAATACAATATGAATTGTAACGATTTTATTAGAGAATGCTTGCTTACGGACATAATTGAAAAAAGTTTTGGAGGAGTGTTAAAATGAAAAAGAGAATTAGTTGCATAGCGTTAGCATTAGTTCTTACACTTACTATGGTATTTGGCAATAGTAATGTTAGCACAAACGATGTTAAAGCTGCAGAAAAACAGAAAACAATGAAAATGCCAATTACAATTTATGATCATTTAAATGACAATTTGTTGTTTGAATATGATTTGGGGAAAATGTCATATTTTGATTTAGAGTCATTTGGTGATGTTACAGGACAAGGTTTAGGCGAAGGACTGGTAGAAAATGAACTAAGTCCTATGGGGACACCTGTATATAAGCAGGCAGTTGTTGAAAAGCTTGCCTCAAACTTAAAAAAATATATGGAAGAAGATAATGTAGTAGAAAATAAATTATATAAACAGATATTTGAACAGGTTGCTGATCACGGAAATAATACTAATATTATGGGAATTATGGATATGGAAACTCTTGGCTGGAGTTTTGATGGACTAAAGAAAGGAACAACTGCTCTTGAGGGTATTGCTGATTATTGGTGCGAAAAAGATGGTGAACCTGTTTGGTTTAGAAAAGGTGATGAATTACACGTAACAGGTGGAAGTAACAAAAAAGCAACTTTTGATTTTGGAACTTTAAAACCTGGAAATTATTCTATTAATTATTGGTCAAATTCAACCAAGAATGTTTCAGCAAAAATAGAATACAATGGTAATTCGTATGAAGTTGTTGGAAACGAAGGTAGCAAACTTGATTTTTCTTTAACAGAAAATACTGATGTAAAACTGGTTATTGAATCAAAAAGTGATGAAGAGGGATGTTTTACTGCACCAACGTTGATTAAAGATGGAATTGAATATTTAACTAAGTTTTCACAGCCACTTAGTAAAAAAATATCAAATATTGGATTTGACTATGATTCAAATTCAACTTGGAAAGACAGCCCATATGGTGGTCTTACATGTGACAACGGAGAAACAGAAACTATAAGTTATGAAGCAAAGGTTCAGGCTGGTAGAAAATATCAGTTTTCTTATGTAAATGAGAAAAGATATTGTACTGTAAAAGTATATGATCAGAATGGAAAATTAATAGCAGAAGAAATCAGTCAGGAAGAGGATAAAAATCCTAATGGTTCACTTACAACAGTTTTTACAGTTCCAGAAGGCACTGACAAGGTTAAATTGGTTATTGGATGTCAGGGTGAAGCAACGTTTACAGGTGGAGATTCAAGAAGACTTGACGGTTTGAAATTAATTGGAAAACCACTTGCAGAACTTGGAGATTATGAACAGTCAAAACAGAAGTACTCAACCGGTGGAAAGCTTGCAGATATTTCTACATGTATGGATTATGCATATTATATGTTAAATAATTTCTGGAGTGACACAAAAGGAGATATTACACAGAAAACAAGTCTTTATAAAGCACTTGTTTTAGGCTTGGATGAGAACAATGGGAAATATATTTTTAAAAACGGTTCCACAAAGATTAATTATGATATTGAGTCAGGATTAATTTCAAATGATACCAACACAGTTGAAAATTTAGGCTTTTTCCCACTTGATAGTTCAATCTTGGGAAATAAAACGGATTTAACAGGAAAATTCGGAACAAATGATGGCGAAATTTATAATGATTATGATAAGTTATATCATAATTATCATTATGCAATGAAAGCAAAGTGTCAATTTTTATATGAAAAGAATAAAAATTTAGTTTTCGAATTTTATGGTGACGATGATGTGTATTTGTTTATAAACAACAAATTAGCATTAGACATCGGTGGTGCTCATCCTGGAAGAAGAAAGAACCTTGTTATAAACGATGTAGCAGAACAGTTAGGATTAGAAGACGGTCAGATATATTCATTTGACTTTTTCTATCTTGAGAGACATTATGATGCAAGTAATATTGAAATTCAAACCAATATGGTTTTAGAACAGGCTGACGCAAACCCATCTGTTACATACAAAGACAAAGATGGAAATGCTATTAATCAGGGGACAACAGTAAATGCCGGTGACGAGATAGAAATTAATTATAGTGTAAAAGCAGGCAGTGACAAAATGCATGATATTACTTTTACAGATAATGACAAGAATATTAAGATTGGCACAAACGGTATTGATTTAGGCGAAGCCTATGTAAAAGACAATCTTGTTTTTTATGTTGTTGATAAAACCGGAAGTGTAACAAACACATACAAGATATCTAAAGATGATTTAGAAGATGCTACAAAGGTTTCTGAGTTTGTAGAAGAGATTAAGAAGATTGAATTAAATAAGAGTGAAGAACTTAAGGTGACAGGTTTATGGGAAAAGGTTTCACCTAATGAAATATTTAGCACGAATCTTGATGTAGATATTAAAGCTCCTCAGAAGGAATATGACGATAATGGGAATATTGTTCAAGTGGATAAGAAAGTAGAAGTAACTCCGGTTGATACATTTATTGTGCCAAAGAATGAACCAAAAGCATCTATTGATGTAAGTCTTGTAGATAAGAATGGAGATACTATAACTGATGCTATCAGTGAGGGAACATATGTAGGTCTTGAATACACACTTAAAGCTGAATCTGAAGGTATGAAGAATATTGGAATAGAAGATTCAGGTACAGGATTTAAGATAGACAAAGGTGGAATTGTTATTCCAAACGGATATGAAATTAATGGAAATCTTAAAATAGAAATAGTAGATAAAGATGGAACAGTTAAGGGATCAGTGTCTTTAACAAAAGATGATATTGAAAATAATGCAGCTAAGTACCAAGATTTACTTACTAAGTTAGATGGTGGTGTTGTATTAAGCAATGGAGAAAAAATTACAGTTAAAGGATTATACAAAAACATTGATGTTAATGGAATTAGTTCTAATGTAAAAGGTTCAATTAAGGGTCCAAAGAGTAATTATGATGAAGCGTCACAGCAGTATTCATATGATATTGTTGAAGTTAATCCTACAGATAATGAAACTATATCACCTAAGCCGGCATCAAATGTAAAGTTTGAAATTGACGATACAATAGGCGGCTTAAAAGGTGACAGTGGATTTAGAGTTGACAATGGATTGGCAGTTGGAAAGCAGCCTATAGTTGAACCGAAGGAAGGATACATATTTAGCAAGTGGACTATAACAGAAAACGGACAGACTAAAGATTATTCAGGTGATCCAAAGGATTACGTTGTAAATAATGATGTTACTTTTACAGCTGTTTTAGTACCTAAACAGTATGAATATACAGTTAAGTATTTAGAAATAGGAACCGGAAAAGAATTAAGAGATAAGGTTGTCAAAAGTGCATATTTTGCTTCGACTGTAACAGAAGAATCAGAAGATATTTACGGATATAACCTTGAAGGCTCAAATTCACAGAATATAACAATTAAGACTTCAGGAAATGAAATTGTTTTTGAATATTCTAAGAAAGACTACAATGTAACTTTTGAAGTAGACAGACATGGTACATTAACAGGAAATACAGATCAGACAGTTAAGTATGAAGAAAAAGTAAATTCAGTACCAACAGTTGACACTGATGAAGGATATGAATTCCTTGGTTGGGAGAAAGTTACAAGTACAGGAACTGTTAAATCAGAAAATCCGTCTGATGAGACAATAATAGAGGATACTAAGTTTGTAGCAAAAATAGGGCCAAAGAAATACGACTATGTTGTTAAATATGTGGATGAAGACGGAAATGAACTTCTTGCAGAAAAGAGAGTTGCAGATGCTGACTTTGATTCAAAAGTAACAGAAGATGCAGGGAATATATATGGTTATACACCTGATAGTGATAGTAAGTCTATAACAATCAAAGTTTCAGATAATGAAATTAAGTTTGTATATACTAAAAAATCATATGATGTTAAATTTACAACAGATGATGATGGAACTCTTTCAGGAGACACAGACAAAACTGTAGATTATAAGGATAAAGTTAACAACAAACCTGACGTTATAGTAAAAGAAGGCTATAAGTTTAAAGGATGGGAAATGAAAGTAGGAGATAACGATCCTATTGAAGTTGAAAATCCTTTAGATGTAGAAATAACAGCAGATACAGTATTTACAGCAAAATACGAGAAGGAAACATATGATTATACAATTAAGTATGTTGACAAGGATGGAAAAGAATTGCTTAAACCTGTATCAAAGAAAGCATTATATGGAGACAAAGTTACAGAGGAAGCGGCAGATATTTTAGGATATACGCCGGACAGCAAGGATAAGAGCATTACTATAAAGGTTGTAGGAAATGAAATTATCTTTACATATTCACAGGATCCGAAGTCATATAATGAAAATAATGGCTCAAATGGAAACAACGATAAGAACAATAATAAAAATAATAACAAAAATAGCAGTACAGATAAAGATAATAACAAGAAGAATAATTCAAATAGTAAATCAGGCAGTAACAACAATAATAGCAATAATAGTGGCAATAATGTAAATGGCGGAACAGATACAAGTTCAGTATCACCAAAAACGGGATATACTAATGTTTTGGCTATGTTGATGGCTATGCTGATGATGTCACTTGGAATGGCATTCTTCTCAATAAGAAAAATCAAGAGATAATATAGTGTTATATTATAAAAAGAAGGCAATGGTGAACTTGTAAAGGCAAGGTTGTTGCCTTCTTTTAGTTTATTCTTTTAGCAAAACTGTTACGGAAACATTATTTAAGAAAGAAAACAAGTATGAAAAATAGAAAAAATAAAGTAGAATGTTTATTATAAATTATGAGCCAGGTTAAATTTAATCAAGAAATATATTATATATGTAGGTTGATAAAATATATCATTTACGATATAATTTAAGAATTAGCGTAGACTTTTGTACTTAATTATACAGAAGCTACTTCTTATTAATCACGATAGAAAAGAGGATACATGATGAATTTTAATGTTGCAGTAATTCCCGGTGATGGAATTGGACCAGAGATTGTAAGAGAAGCACAGAAGGTTCTTGATGCTGTTGGAACTAAGTTTGGTCATGTCTTCAACTACACAGAAGTGGATATGGGCGGGGTGTCAATTGACAAGCACGGAGTTCCACTTACAGATGAAGCATTAGCCACAGCACAGAAAAGTGACGCAGTCCTTCTTGGTGCCGTAGGTGGTGTCGTCGGAAAAGACAGTTGGTACGAACTTCCACCTAACCTTAGACCGGAGGCAGGACTACTTGCCATAAGAAAAGGACTTAATCTTTTTGCTAACCTTAGACCTGCATATCTTTACAAAGAATTAAAGGGTGCCTGTCCATTGAAGGAAGAGGTAGCAGATGCCGGTTTTGACATGATTATTGTTAGAGAGTTAACAGGTGGTCTTTATTTCGGAGAAAGAAAGACTGAAGAAGTTGACGGCGTGCTTACAGCAACAGATACTTTAACATATAATGAGAACGAAATTAGACGTATTGCAAAGAAAGCTTTTGAAATAGCAATGAAGAGAAGAAAGAATGTAATAAGCGTTGACAAGTCTAACGTGCTTGACTCTTCAAGATTATGGGATAAGGTTGTAAATGAAGTAGCAAAGGATTATCCTGAGGTTACATTAACACATATGTTAGTAGATAACTGTGCAATGCAGTTAGTTAAGGATCCGGCACAGTTTGATGTTGTTGTAACAGAGAATATGTTTGGGGATATCCTTTCAGATGAAGCTAGTATGATTACAGGATCAATTGGAATGTTATCATCAGCCAGTCTTAGAGAAGATAAGTTTGGACTTTATGAACCAAGCCACGGTGCTGCACCTGATATTGCAGGTCAGAACAAGGCTAACCCTATAGCAACAATTCTTTCAGCAGCTATGATGCTGAGATACTCATTTGATCTTGATAAGGAAGCAGATGCAGTTGAAAAGGCAGTTGAGAAAGTGTTAGAAGACAATATCAGAACAGTTGATATTATGTCAGACGGAATGACACTTGTTGGCTGTAAAGAGATGGGTGACGAGATAGTAAACAGACTTTAATAAAGTCACTTCATATGATTTTAGATTTTATAGACTATAATAGATAGACCGATTTTAGGAGGAAATAAGATGAAGAGTGATGCAGTAAAGAAAGGACTTCAGCAGGCTCCACACAGATCATTGTTTAATGCTCTGGGTATGACAGAAGAAGAAATGGAAAGACCATTAGTTGGTATTGTATGTTCATATAATGAAATCGTTCCGGGACATATGAACCTTGATAAGATTGCTAACGCAGTAAAGATGGGTGTTGCCATGGCAGGTGGTACACCAATTATGTTCCCAGCTATTGCCGTATGTGACGGTATTGCAATGGGACATGAAGGAATGAAATATTCTCTTGTAACAAGAGATTTGATTGCAGATTCAACAGAATGTATGGCTAAGGCTCACCAGTTTGATGCTTTAGTTATGATTCCTAACTGTGATAAGAATGTACCGGGATTATTAATGGCTGCAGCAAGAGTAAATGTGCCAACAGTATTTGTTTCAGGAGGACCAATGCTTGCAGGACATGTTGGAGGACATAAGACCAGTCTTTCATCAATGTTTGAAGCAGTAGGTGCCAATGCTGCCGGCAAGATGTCTCTTGAAGAATTAAATGAATATGAATGTAAGGCTTGTCCAACATGTGGTTCATGTTCAGGTATGTACACAGCTAACTCAATGAACTGTCTTACAGAAGCATTGGGTATGGGACTTAAGGGTAACGGAACAATCCCTGCTGTATATTCAGAAAGATTAAAACTTGCTAAGCATGCAGGTATGGCAGTAATGGAATTATACAGAAAGAATATCAGACCTCGTGACATTATGACAAAAGATGCTATTTTAAATGCATTAACAGTAGATATGGCACTTGGTTGTTCAACAAACAGTATGCTTCATTTACCTGCTATTGCACATGAAGTAGGATTTGATTTTGATATTTCATTTGCTAATGAAATCAGTGAAAAAACACCTAACCTTTGCCATTTGGCTCCGGCAGGTCCTACATATATGGAAGACCTTAATGAAGCAGGCGGTGTTTATGCGGTAATGAATGAATTAAGAGAACTTGGTCTTTTACATGAAGATTGTATTACTGTAACAGGAAATACAATTGGAGAAAATATTAAAGATTGTGAAAACAAGAATCCACAGGTTATCAGACCTCTTGATAACCCATATAGTAAAACAGGTGGTCTTGCAGTATTAAAAGGAAATCTTGCACCTGATGGCAGCGTTGTAAAACGTTCAGCAGTTGTAGATGAAATGATGGTTCATAAAGGACCTGCAAGAGTATTTGAATGCGAAGAAGATGCTATTGTAGCAATAAAGGGCGGAAAGATTGTACCTGGTGATGTTGTAGTTATCAGATATGAAGGACCTAAGGGTGGCCCTGGAATGAGAGAAATGTTAAATCCTACATCAGCAATTGCAGGTATGGGACTTGGTTCATCAGTGGCTCTTATTACTGACGGACGTTTCTCTGGTGCTTCAAGAGGAGCTTCTATCGGACATGTATCTCCTGAAGCTGCAGTAGGTGGACCTATTGCTTTAGTAGAAGAAGGAGACATTATTAAGATTAATATTCCTGAAATGACTCTTGAACTTGATGTTTCTGATGAAGTTCTTGCAGAAAGAAGAAAGAACTGGACACCAAGAGAACCAAAGGTTACAACAGGTTATTTGGCAAGATATGCATCTATGGTTACATCAGGTAACAGAGGAGCAATTCTTGCAATCGATAAATAAGACAAGGGAGAGGACAAGATTATGGAATTAAACGGTTCACAAATAGTAATAGAATGTTTAAAAGAACAGGGTGTTGATACAGTATTTGGTTATCCGGGTGGAACAATCCTTAACATCTATGATGAAATGTATAAGCACTCAGATGAAATTACACATATATTAGTATCCCATGAACAGGGGGCAGCTCATGCAGCCGACGGATATGCCCGTTCAACAGGGAAAGTTGGAGTTTGTATGGCAACATCAGGACCTGGTGCAACTAACTTGGTTACAGGTATTGCAACAGCATATATGGATTCAGTTCCATTGGTTGCTATTACAGCTAATGTTGCCAAGTCAGGACTTGGAAAAGATTCGTTTCAGGAAATTGATATTGTTGGAGCAACAATGCCAATTACAAAACATAATTTTATTGTGAAAGATATTGAAAATCTTGCAGATACACTTAGAAAGGCTTTCCGTATTGCTAAGACAGGAAGACCGGGACCTGTACTTGTTGATATAACAAAAGACGTTACAGCAGCTAAGTACAACTACGAAAAACAGGAACCTGTTAAAGTGGAAAGAATTTCTGACACAATTAAAAAAGAAGACATTGATATAGTAGTAGAGATGATTAAGTCATCAAAGAAACCATTTATTTTAGTTGGTGGTGGCGCAGTTATTTCAGATGCAGCTAAGGAAGTAAGAGAACTTGCAGAATTAGTTGACGCACCTGTTTGTGATTCACTTATGGGTAAAGGTGCAATGGATGGTAACAGCGAAAGATATACAGGAATGATCGGTATGCACGGAACAAAAACATCAAACTATGGTGTTACAATGTGTGATTTATTATTAGTTCTTGGAGCAAGATTTAGTGACCGTGTAATCGGTAAGGCTAAGGCTTTTGCTAACAATGCAAAGATTGTACATATTGATGTTGATCCATCAGAAATTAATAAGAATATTAAGGCTGACGCAAGCATCATCGGAGATATGAAAGAGGTTCTTATTAGACTTAATAGTGCTCTTACAAAACAGGATCATGCAGATTGGATGCAGGAAATTAAAGAAATGAAGGAAAAATATCCTTTAGCTCTTAATAAAGATGTTCTTACAGGACCTGCTGTTATTGATTCTTTATATAACATTACAAATGGTGATGCTATCATTACAACAGATGTTGGACAGCATCAGATGTGGGCTGCACAGTTCTATAAGTTTAAAGAACCTAGACAGCTTATTACATCAGGTGGACTTGGTACAATGGGCTATGGTGTTGGCGCATGTATTGGTGCTAAGATGGGCAATAAAGACAGAGTATGTGTAAATGTTGCAGGTGATGGATGTTTCAGAATGAACATGAATGAAATTGCAACAGCAACACGTTACAATATTCCAATTATTCAGATTGTTATTAATAACCACGTTCTTGGTATGGTTAGACAGTGGCAGACATTATTCTATGGCAAGAGATATTCAAATACTGTTCTTGACGATAGCGTTGATTTCGTAAAGATTGCAGAAGGAATGGGAGCTAAGGCTTATAGAGCAACAACAGTTGAAGAATTTGAAAATGCATTAAAAGATGCTATAGCTCTCAATATACCATGTGTTATTGATTGTCAGATAGATCAGGATGAAAAGGTATTCCCTATGGTTCCTGCTAATACAGCAATTAGTGAAGTTTTTTCAGAAGAAGACCTTGCAGAAAAAGGATATGACTGCTAATATAGATATATTAGTATTTACTAAAAATACGGAAAATGCCTGTTATGCAGGCATTTTCCTATGACATAAAAGGGAGGTTTCAAATGGCTAGAGTATATAATTTCTCAGCAGGACCGGCAGTATTACCGGAAGAAGTATTAAAGGAAGCAGCAGAAGAAATGCTTGATTACAAGGGATGTGGTATGAGCGTAATGGAAATGAGCCATCGTTCAAAAATGTTCCAGCAGATTATTGATGAAGCAGAACAGGATATTAGAGATTTAATGAATATTCCTGATAATTATAAAGTATTATTCCTTCAGGGTGGTGCTTCACAGCAGTTCGCTGCAGTACCAATGAACTTAAAGAAGAATGGTAAGGCTGCTTATATTGTAACAGGACAGTGGGCTAAGAAAGCAGCTGCAGAAGCAGAAAAGTATCTTGAGGTACAGAGAGTAGCTTCATCAGCTGATAAGACATTCTCATATATTCCTGATTGTAGTGACTTAGATATTGATGATGATGTAGATTATGTATACATTTGTGAAAACAATACTATTTATGGTACAAAGTATCATGAATTACCTAATACTAAGGGACATACATTAGTAGCTGATGTATCTTCATGTTTCTTATCAGAACCTGTTGATGTATCAAAATATGGTGTGATTTATGGTGGTGTTCAGAAGAATGTTGGACCGGCAGGTGTTGTTATTGCAATTATTAGAGAAGATTTGATTCCTGAAGAAGTTGACAGCACAGTTCCTACAATGCTTCAGTGGAAGACACAGGCAGACGCAGGTTCACTTTACAATACACCTCCATGCTACGGAATTTATATTTGTGGTAAGGTATTTAAGTGGATTAAAAAGATGGGTGGTCTTGATGCAATGAAGAAGCGTAACGAAGAAAAGGCTAAGATTCTTTATGATTTCCTTGATAACAGCAAATTATTCAAGGGTACTGTAGTTCCTAAGGACCGTTCGCTTATGAATGTACCTTTTGTAACAGGTAACGAAGAATTAGATGCTAAGTTTGTTGCAGAAGCTAAGGCTGCAGGACTTGAAAACCTTAAAGGTCATAGAACAGTTGGTGGTATGAGAGCCAGCATTTATAATGCTATGCCAATTGAAGGTGTTAAGGCATTAGTAGAGTTTATGGAAAAATTTGAAAAAGAAAACGCATAAATATATTTGTGGTTAAATAAGTTAGTTTGAATTAATTAGAACCACTTATATGAAGGAGAATAGAGATGACTAAAGTTAATTGCTTAAATCCTATTTCTGAACTTGGAACAGGATTATTTAATGATAATTACGAAATGACAGATAATTTTGCTGATGCAGATGTAGCATTAGTAAGAAGTGCAGCAATGCATGACTTAGATTTACCTGAAAGCCTTTTGGCAATTGCAAGAGCAGGAGCAGGTGTTAATAATATCCCATTGGATAAATGTGCAGATAAGGGTGTTGTTGTATTTAACACACCAGGCGCAAATGCTAACGGAGTAAAAGAATTAGTGCTTTGTGGCATGCTTCTTGCATCAAGAGATATTATTGGCGGTAACAAGTGGGTTGATAATAATACGGGCAATGAAAATATCAGCAAAGATATGGAAAAGGCTAAAAAGAATTTTGCCGGAAATGAAATTAAAGGCAAAAAACTTGGCGTAATCGGTCTTGGAGCTATCGGAAGATTAGTAGCCAACGCTGCTGAATCAATGGGAATGGAAGTATACGGAAATGATCCATTTATTTCAGTCGAAGGGGCATTAAGCCTTAAGAGAGACGTTCATCTTGTAAAGACAAGAGAAGAAATCTTTAAAGAATGTGATTTCATTACAGTACATACACCATTAGTAGATGATACTAAGAAGATGATTAATAAAGAAACTATTGCAATGATGAAAGACGGAGTTGTTGTTCTTAATTTTGCAAGAGATTTATTAGTAGATGATGAGGCAATGTGCGAAGCTTTAGCATCAGGAAAGGTTAAGAAATACGTAACAGATTTCCCTAATCCCAATGTGGCAGGAGTTGAAGGCGTTATTGCAACACCTCATCTTGGAGCTTCAACTGCTGAATCAGAAGATAACTGTGCAGTTATGGCGGTTAAGGAAATTATGGATTTCGTAGAAAATGGTAATATTGTTAACTCAGTTAACTATCCAAAATGTGATTTGGGTGTTTGCGACAAGACTACAAGAATTACAGTTTGTCATAAGAATATTCCAAATATGATTGGACAGCTTACATCAGTAGTTGCTGCTGAAGGAATTAACGTATCAGATATGGTTGATAAGTCTAAAGGTGATTATGCATATGCCATTATCGATTGTGATGATCCTGCAACAGAACAGCTTGTATCAAAATTACAGGCAGTTGAAGGTGTTATTAAGGTAAGAGTTATTAAATAGTACGATAATACTATAAATAAAACATAATTTTATTTTAGATGGATAAACATTTATGTAAGAATGTATTTATCTGAAATAGTGCAATATTTAAGATGAACCGGTGTTATAAATATATAATTTTATTTCACCGGTTTTTCTAATCAAGATTATTATGCAATTTTACATGCATAGAAGGAATAAGACTTTTTGAAAGTGTAATTAGACAAATAATAAGGAGCAAAGGAATGTTTATTTTAGCCACGGAGGTTCAACAAAATATTGAACAAAATGTAGAAGAATTGGATAAGAAAGTAAGCAGATTTTCGACAGTAATAGATGACGGAATTAACAAAGCTATTGATTTTGGATTCGATTTGTTTCTTGCAATAGTAATATTTATTATTGGAAGGATTGTTCTTTCTCTTGTAAGAAAATTATTTAAGAAGATTATGAATAAATCCAATATCGATGAAGGAGTTGTTAAATTCTTAGATTCAATGATTAAGGTATTTGGTTATATTGTGATTATTATTACAATATGTGGCCAGATTGGTATTCAGACAACCTCATTTATCACTCTTTTAGGTACAGCAGGAGTTTCCATAGGTTTGGCATTACAGGGAAGTCTTGCAAACTTTGCAGGAGGTATACTTATACTTATAACTAAACCTTTTGCGTTAGGTGACTATATTATTGCAGAAGGTGTTGAGGGTAATGTTGCAAAGATTGACATTATTTATACAACATTGCAGTCTATTGATAACAAAAGTATTAAACTTCCTAATGGTAAATTAGCAGATAGTGTTTTGACCAATGTTACACATCAGGAAGAAAGAAGACTAGATGTTGAAGTTGGTATAGGATATGATGATGATATTAAAAAAGCTAAGAAGATTATGGCTGATGTTATGAAGAAGTCAGAATATGGGATTAAACCGGAAGAAGAAGTTGTTGTGGTTAAGGAACTTGCAGATAGCAGCATTATTTTGGAAATGAGAATGTGGGTTAAAACTGAAGACTATTGGAATGCTAAGTTTTACTTAAATGAAAATGTAAAATATAAGTTTGATGAAAACAATATTTCAATTCCGTTTAATCAGTTGGATGTAAACCTTAAAAATGTTCAATAAAAGAAAAGGTATTTATAATGAATGTAATTATATGTTTAGATCAAAATAATGGAATGCTGTTTAACAATAGAAGACAAAGCAGGGATAGAATTGTAAGAAAGAATATTTTAGAATATATTAATGGTGCAAAATTATATATGGATGAGTATTCTTTTAAGCAGTTTTCGGAAGATAAGGCAGACAATATTGTTGTATGTGATAATTTTTCTAATGTTGAAAATTCTGATTTTTGTTTTGTTGAAAAGCAGCATATTAATACGGAACAAATAAATAAGCTGATTGTCTATAGATGGGACAAGATTTATCCGGCAGATGTAAATTTTGGTATGAATAAAATTAAACTCAATCTTACAGAAACTTTAGAGTTTCAGGGATATTCCCACGAAAAGATAGTTAGAGAGATTTATGAATAGGTACATGGAGCAGGTTATGAAAAAAAGAATAAGTGCACTTTTAATGGCATTAATGTTGGCAGTTGGAATGCTTTCAGGGTGCGACAATACAAGTATTAATTCATCTGATTCAGGAAAAACTAAGGTAATATTAGCTACTGATACACAAACACAGGATGACAGTTTGAATAACAAAACACAAGTTGTAGACAATGATGACAGTGCTAATATTACAACTAAAGCACAAAATTCTAATAAAAGTGCAAACTCTTCGAAAAATGAATCAAGCAAAAGCAAGGCAACAAAAAGCTCTAAGTCTACAAAAATTCCGGAATATAACGGAAAAGCATATGTAGAACTTAATGGAAATAATCCGGAATTTAAATCAAAAGAGATAACAGATAAATCTTTTGAAAAGTATGGAAGTCTTGATAGTCTTGGAAGGTGTACTGTATGTGTGGCAAGTGTTGGAAAAGAAATTATGCCAACGGAAAAACGTGGTGAAATTGGAATGGTAAAACCTACAGGTTGGCGCACTGCTAAATATGATTTTGTTGACGGAAAATATTTGTACAATAGATGTCATCTTATTGGGTATCAGTTGACAGGCGAAAATGCCAACGAGAAAAATCTTATAACAGGAACAAGATATCTTAACGTAACAGGGATGCTTCCTTTTGAAGATATGGTTGCGGATTATGTAAAAGAAACATCCAATCACGTAATGTATAGGGTCACACCTATTTTTGAAGGTAACAATCTTGTTGCAAAAGGTGTAAAGATGGAAGGATATTCTGTTGAGGATAAAGGCGAAGGAATTAGCTTTAATGTTTTTTGCTATAATGTTCAACCGGGTGTAACTATTGATTATGCAACCGGAGACAGTATAGGCAATGGAAAAGTTGAAAGTAGTTCGGACAGCAAGAAGTCAACTTCAACAGGCAGTTCAAATAAGAATACAAGCAGTTCATCAGCTACTACAGAATATATTCTCAATATGAATACTCACAAATTCCACACTCCATCTTGCAGAAGTGTAAAACAGATGAGCAATTCTAACAAAAGTGTATACAAAGGAACAAGGCAGGATTTAATAAATCAGGGATATGATCCTTGCAAGATCTGTAATCCATAGAAATTTTGGAAATTTAATAAAACCTCACTAAGATTTAATTATGATTCTTAGTGAGGTTTTTTATTAAAAATATTAACAAAAAATCTGAAAACTATTTTGTTAAAATATTAGAAAATTTTCTAATATTATTATTTTACAAACGTATTAGAAAAATCAATTTTATTTTGATAAATATTCTTTATAGATTTCAATAACTTTCTTCATAGCATCAGGTCCCGGAGCACCAATTGTTGTACGCTTATCAACGCATGTTTCTAAGCTTATAGCATCATAAATGTCATCTTCAAACACAGGACTGATAGCTTTATATTCATCTAAAGTCATGTCATCAAGGGCGATTCCTTTTTCTTCACAGAAAAGAACTAACTGACCAACGATTCCGTGAGCATCTCTAAATGGTACTCCGTGGTTTACAAGGTAATCAGCAGCATCAGTAGCATTAGTAAAGCCGTTCTTTGTACTTGCTTCCATAATATCTTTGTTAAATGTCATTGTATCAATCATACCTGTAAATAAAACGATGCATCCTTTAACTGTATCAATTGCATCAAAAGATAACTCTTTGTCTTCCTGCATATCTTTGTTATAAGCAAGAGGAATACCTTTCATTGTTGTAAGGATAGAAGCAAGAGCACCGTAAACACGTCCTGTTTTTCCTCTGATTAACTCTGCAATATCAGGATTTTTCTTCTGAGGCATAATGCTTGAACCTGTGCTGTATGAATCATCAATATTAACAAAACGGTATTCGTTAGAATTCCAAATACAAATTTCTTCACAGAATCTGCTTAAGTGCATCATAATAGTAGAAAGAGCACTTAAAAATTCAATTAAATAATCTCTATCTGATACAGAATCCATACTGTTAAGAGTTGGACCATCAAAACCAAGAAGATTTGCAGTATATTCTCTGTCTAAAGGATAAGTAGTTCCTGCTAAAGCACCTGAACCTAGTGGACAAAGATTCATTCTCTTATGAATATCATCTAATCTGCTACGGTCACGCTTGAACATTTCGAAATAAGCACCAAAGTGATGAGCCAAAGTAATAGGCTGTGCTTTCTGTAAATGAGTAAAGCCGGGCATAAAAGTTTCTGTGTTTTTCTCCATAACCTTCAATAAAGAATTAAGAAGTGTTTTTAACAAATCATTAATTTCTTCAACTTCATGTCTTGTGTAAAGTTTCATGTCAAGAGCAACCTGATCATTACGGCTACGTCCTGTGTGAAGTTTCTTGCCGGCATCGCCAATTCTTTCAATAAGATGTGCTTCTACAAAACTGTGAATATCCTCACTGTTATCAAACTGAAGAGTTCCGTTGTCAAGATCAACTCTAATGCTTTCAAGCCCTTTAATAATATCATTCATTTCATCAGTAGTAATAATTCCCTGTTTGCCAAGCATTTTAACATGTGCTAAACTTCCCTGAATATCCTGCTTATAAAATTTCTGGTCAAAAGAAAGGGATTCGTTAAAGTTGTGAACTAACTGATTTTCTTCCTTAGTAAATCGACCGCCCCATAATTTCATATGTATAACCTCGCTTTTAATTATTTTTGTTAAAGCGGTTTTGTGCATAAATATAAATAAATTCGCATAAAACCTATAAAATTATACCACATACTACTGGTTTTTGAAACATACTTTTGATATACTGTGCAAGGATTAATAGATAAGTAAGGAGAATGACATGGAATTTTATTTTGCACCACTTGAAGGTGTAACAGGATTTACATATAGAAACGCATATAATGATTTGTTTGATGACGTGGATAAGTACTATGCACCTTTCATATCCCCATCGATTAACGATAGATTAAAAGGAAAAGAAATAAGAGATCTTTTGCCGGAAAACAATAATAAAGGGATTAATTTGGTGCCACAAATTCTGGCAAATCGGGCAGATTACTTTATAAAGGCAGCAAATCAGTTAATTGAATTGGGCTATGATAAAGAAATTAATTTGAATGCCGGCTGCCCTTCAGGCACTGTTGTGTCTAAAAACAAAGGGGCAGGTTTCCTAAAAGATACGGAAGCAATGGACAGATTTTTTGATGAAACATTCAACTGGTTAGAGAAGAAGAACAGTGAAGGTCATAATTTATCAATATCTGTAAAAACAAGAATAGGAATGTATGAGCCGGATGAGTTTGAAAATATACTTGAAGTTTACAATAGATATCCAATTAGCCAGTTGATAGTACATCCAAGAACAAGAGAGCAACTATACAAGGGAACTCCAAACATGGAAGCCTTTAAGTATGCTTTGGAAAACAGTAAGAATCCAGTTTGTTATAACGGAGATATAAACACAGTGGAGAATTATCATAGAATTATTGAGAAAATAAATGATGATTCAGAAATGAAAATTGGAAGCATCATGATAGGCAGAGGGCTTATTGGAAACCCAAATCTTGTTAATGAAATCAAAGGTGGAAAAAAGTTGACTAAAAAAATGCTAGAGGCATATCATGACAGACTATATAATGATTTTGAAAAAATAATGAAAGCAGACAAGCATTTGCTGTTTAAAATGAAAGAAATGTGGACGTATATGTCACTTAACTTTGATGATTCACATAAGTGTGCGAAACTAATTAGAAAAGCCCAGAACCTATATAAGTATAACCTGGCAGTATATGAAATATTTGAAAAATATGAGTTGAAGTAAAGTGGAATAAAAATGTTCTCTTGTACTGTAAATCGTCCAATATATTGGAGAGTTGGGAGTGGACACCTCCGTGGAAAAGTGTACCAACATGTCATAAAATAAAAAATAAGAATGTAGGTTTCCGACATTGTTATATGCCATAATTCCTACATTCTTATTTTATAATTTGCAGTGGCTTAAACCATTAATTATAACCAGACTACAAACTATCAGTTATAAAAAGACTTTAAACCATCTTCCCTATTTCTCTGACAAGATTTCAAGTATCTTATTACTTCTTTCAATGAATGCTGTCATTGATTCAGGATTAAGCGGAGTATGACTAATTACTGCAAGGTCATATAACTGCTTACACATAATATCAGTGTTTTCTCCTTCAGGATTAGCTAAAATGTATTTAACAAGAGCATTGTTGGCATTTAATACTAATGTCTCACCTGAACCACCAAACATTGCAGGGTCCATACCGGACATACCATACATCTTCATCATATCCTGCATACGACGGCTTTCTTCTGAAACAGTAATCATTGAAGAAACTTTTTCGTCTTTAATTTTCTGAACCTTAACATCTAACTTATCACGATTTAAAGCTTTCTTAAATGTTTCTGTTAATTTTTCAGTAGCATCTTTAAGCTCATCTTCACTTATTTCTTCAGTAAATGAATCATTTAAGTCAGCATCAATTCTTACAAACTTAACATTTTCATTTTTCTGCTCAAGCTGTGAAATGAAAGGCTGGTCTATTGCATCTTTTAATACAACAGCATCAATTCCTTCAGCCTTAAACATATTTACATACTGGCTCTGCTGAACAGGATCGTTTGTGTAGAAAATAGTATTTTCATGTTTATCTTTATTTTCTTCAAGACATTCCTTAAATGTAAGATATTTGTTATCAAGATTCTTGAATAAAACATAATCAGACATCTTTTCGCAGAACTTAGTGTCTTTTAAACAACCGAATTTAATGAATGGGCTAATATCATCCCAGTATTTTTCGTATTCTTCTTTATCTGTTTTACACATGCCGGAAAGTTTGTCAGCAACTTTCTTAGTAATGTAATCAGAAATCTTTTTGACAAAACCGTCATTCTGGAGAGCAGAACGTGAAACATTAAGTGGTAAATCAGGACAATCAATAACACCCTTTAAAAGCATTAAGAATTCAGGTATAACTTCCTTAATATTATCAGCAATAAATACCTGATTGTTATAAAGCTTAATTGTGCCTTCAATTGATTCATATTCTGTATTAATCTTAGGGAAGTACAAAATACCCTTTAAGTTAAATGGATAATCCATATTTAAATGAATCCAGAATAAAGGCTCTTTATAATCTAAGAATACTTTGTGATAGAATTCTCTGTATTCTTCTTCAGTACATTCATTAGGATGTTTAGTCCAAAGAGGAGTAGTATCACTGATACTTACAGGTCTTTTTAAAATTTTTACTTTTTTCTTTTCTGGTTCAACTTCAACAGTTTCCTTAGTTCCGTCTTCCTTTTCTTTTTCTTCAGTTTTAGCTGGCTCAACAATATGCTCAATAACAGTATCTTTATCTGTTAATTCTTCTTCCATAATTGTCTGATATTCAGGTTCAGCAGAAGGGTCAGATACAAAAATTTCAACAGGCATAAAAGAGCAGTACTTATCAAGAATCTCTTTAGCTTTGAAAATGTTAGCAAATTCAACGCTGTCGTCATTTAAATATAAAGTAATCTTTGTACCACGATCAGTCTTGTCTGAGTCAGACATTGTAAAGTCCATACCATCTTCACAGTCCCAAAGAACTGCTTTGGCATCTTTCTTATAAGATAAAGTTTCAATAGTTACTCTATCAGCAACCATAAATGCTGAATAAAAACCTAAACCGAAATGACCGATAATCTGGTCTTCAGAAGTTTTATCCTTATACTGTTCAAGGAAAGCTTCTGCACCCGAAAAAGCAATCTGGTTAATGTATTCGTCTACTTCATCAGCAGTCATACCAAGACCATTATCGATGAAAGTAAGAGTTTTCTCTTTAGGGTTTGCAAGAATCTGAATCTTAAATTCTTCATCATCAGCTATTTCAGCTTCACCCATCATTTCAAGTTTCTTTAATTTTGTAATGGCATCACAACCATTAGATACTAATTCTCTGAAAAAAATGTCATGGTCTGAATACAACCATTTCTTAATAATAGGGAAAATATTTTCACTGTTAATTGAAAGACTACCCTTTTTTTCTGACATAAAAATCACTCCTTTGTTATTGTTCATTTTCAATTCTAAAGGATATTGTAGACACGTAAAAAAGAAAAGTCAAGAGAAAATTAGCACTCAATCAAGGTGAGTGCTAAAAGTTTACAATTAGTTAACAATTTCTATAAAATCTCTGTATCAAAATGGGATTCAAGAAACTTTGAAATTAATTTATCCCAGTAATTATCAAGAGATTTATCCATTGTAAAAAGTTTAAGGGAAGAACTGGTTATAATATGTATCTGATTGCTTTCGTATATAATATGAAAATAAAGACCGCTAATATTCTCTTCAGCAATAGAAGAGCCAAGTTCCCTTACGATTTTTGAATAATTAACTTTAGGAAAAGCCATAACCAACTTAAGTCGGGTAGGAACTTTTTTTCCTTTAATTATTTCAAAACAAATATTTCTTAAGTTTTTCCAGGTGGCAAAATCTTCGGTAAAGTTTTCAATTTCATCCTTATCAAAAAAAGCTTTGTTAATATGGCCGTCAAAGGAGAAGGAAGAACCTGTTATTATTTCTCCGCTACATATTAAAAAAGAATCAAAAGTATCCTTTACAAGAAGGTTTTGCATAAAATTATTTATATCGTTTATTTTAATTGAAATCATAAACTAGATTATATCAAAATATGGTGTTTTTGTCTTTACTTTTTTTCTTCTTATAGTTATAATAATGTCATTGTATACTTTATTACAATAAATAGTTAAATTATGTAAACAGGCTTCCGTAGCTCAGTTGGTAGAGCAGCTCACTCGTAATGAGCAGGTCACGTGTTCGAGTCACGCCGGGAGCTTTAAATTAACGATTTTAGTAGAATTATGAAAGTCTGATGTACGGAATATTCTACTTAATCAGAATTTTAAGGAGCAGAGATGGCATATAAACCATACAAACCCAAGAAAGAAAAAGATATATATGCTAGGTATGATGGAAAGAATACCAAAGCCAACAATTACGATAGTGGAAGCGTGAAACTGTTTGGTTTCAGGTCAGGTGCAGTATATAAGATGGTTCCGGCTATTTTATATTATGTATTTATGATTTTCTATATAGGAACAGGTATTTACGGTGAACTTAGTTATTATAAATTTGAACCAATGGACTATGTAATAACCGTATTGAAATATATTTTCTTTATAGTATGGTTTTTCAGCCCGGCAATATTTTTATCCAATTTTAAATACAGGGAATCGTTGCCATTATTTAAGAAACATGATGCCGGTTCATCAATTATTGGAATAATTATTATAAGTCTTTTCTGTTCATTTATGACTATGGTTTATAAGGAATGTATGTCAGACACTTATAAGAAATCAGTAACGGCATATGATAGTTATCTTAAGGAACAGCGAGAAAAGAAACAACAGAATACAGAGCCAGAAAGTGTTTCATTTAATGGAATAACTTATGATGTGAATAATAATAAAGTATATTTAGGGGAGGCATAAGATGAAGAATAAGAAGATTTTTGGAATTGTTGTAGGAATTATAGTTATAATAATTGCAGTGGTTTTTATTAAAGATAAAACAGGAAAACAGACTGTCAAAGATGAAAATAACACAACCACGGTTGAAACAACAGTGATAGAGACTACAACAGAAACTAATACGGAATCAGTTCAGAAAGCAACAGTAGCCGGTGAAAAGGGAACAGTTGCAGATAATAGTAAAAACACAGTTGTTACCAACAAGAATGGAAGCAGTAGTTCAAAGACTGATGAAAAGGCAACAACTAAGAAATCAAGTAAGAAAACAAAGAAGGCAACAAAGAATAACAATAGTAAGAACAGCAAACCTTCAGACGATACATATGGAAGTTATGGACCTGGAGATAATTATGCTGTGGATATATTTGGCAATGAGTCTGAAACGACAAAGAAGAACTCATCTAAAACAGAAAAAACCACAACTTCAAAGAAGAATAATTCAGGAAATTCCAATAAGAATGACGATGGTTGGTCAGATTTCTATTAATATGGTAAACTAATTCATTTAAATAAAATTAAAAGCATAAGGGAGAACACAAAGATGATGAAATTAGACAAAAAACTTAAAGTAGGTATTTTAGGTGCAACAGGTATGGTTGGACAGAGATTTATTACTTTGTTAGCAGACCATCCATGGTTTGAAGTTACAACTTTGGCTGCAAGCCCACGTTCAGCAGGAAAGACTTATGAAGATGCTGTAGGTGACAGATGGAAAATGGAAGCTTCAATGCCTGAATCAGTTAAAAAGATGATTGTACATAATGTTAACGAAGTAGAAGCTGTTGCTTCAACAGTTGATTTTGTATTTAGTGCAGTTGATATGACTAAGGAAGAAATTAAGAAGATTGAAGAAGATTATGCTAAGACAGAAACTCCTGTAGTTTCAAACAATAGCGCACATAGATGGACTCCTGATGTTCCTATGGTTGTTCCTGAAATCAACCCGGAACATTATGAAGTGATTAAGTATCAGAAGGAAAGACTTGGTACAAAGAGAGGTTTTGTCGCTGTTAAACCTAACTGTTCAATTCAGAGTTATGCTCCTGTACTTACAGCATGGAAAGAATTTGAGCCAACAGAAGTTGTAGCAACAACATACCAGGCTATTTCAGGTGCAGGAAAGACATTTAAGGATTGGCCTGAAATGCTAGGAAATATTATTCCTTTCATTGGCGGTGAAGAAGAAAAGTCAGAACAGGAACCACTTAGATTATGGGGCAAGATTGAAGATGGTGTTATTAAAAAAGCAACAAGTCCTGTTATCACAACACAGTGTATCCGAGTACCTGTATTAGACGGACATACAGCAGCAGTATTTGTTAAGTTTGCTAAGAAACCAACTAAGGAACAGCTTATTGAAGCTATGACTAAGTTTAGTGGAGAACCACAGAAGCTTGATCTTCCAAGTGCTCCAAAGCAGTTCATCCAGTATCTTGAAGAAGATAACAGACCACAGGTTCAGTTAGATGTTAACTTTGAAAAAGGTATGGGAATTTCAGTTGGACGTTTAAGAGAAGATACAGTATATGACTACAAGTTTGTAGGTTTATCACATAACACATTAAGAGGTGCTGCAGGCGGAGCTGTTCTTTCAGCAGAACTTCTTGTTGCAAAGGGATATATTGAAGCTAAATAATTATCTTAAATGTTGATAGTTGTTAAGCTTATGTTTAAAGGCTGTCATATTGACAGCCTTTAATTATGATTTTATAAAAAGTAGAAAGAGGGAGAAAATGTACGAAAAATTATCAAAAAACGCACTTTTGAATATGTACTTTGGGACAATTACGGGAACAATAGCGATACTTGCTATTATATTTGTACTGGAATTATTGTTTGTTATTCCAAATAATATTGGAATATTAGTTATTTTGGGATTGATAATTGCAATAATATTGGTTTTTAACGCTATCATTAGTCCTGTTTTTAGATTTCACAGATACAGATATAAGATAGATGAGGAATCGATTGATATTATCGAGGGATATGTTTTTACACAAAGAAATATAGTCCCAATTGAAAGATTACATAAACTACAGATTAGTCAGGGACCATTCGACAAGCTTTGCAATGTGGCAAGAGTTAAGGTTACAACTGCAGGTGGTGATGTGGAAATAAGATTTCTTGAAAATGAAAAAGCAGAAAAAATAACTGAAAGCCTAAAACAGAAAATAAACCAGATTGCAGTAGAACAGAAGAATCAAATTGCCAAAGAGCAGAAAAAACGAAATGAAGAAGAACAGAAAAAGCTGAATGAAACACAGGAGTAATGAGTATGGAAACAAAAAGATTTAGAAATCATTTCTCCGATGTTATTGAACAGCTGGGTGGGTTGTTAATATTTCTGTTTATTGTTGGGGTTCAGTCAATCCCGGACATATTAAGTGATACTGATGGAGATAGCAATGATGTAGTAGCTTTGATAGATAATCCTAAATATACAATGATTGTGATTATTGTTGTGATTACAATTCTGGCAGTACTAGGTCTTATTGTAGGCTTTAAGGTTAGAAGATGGTATAAAACCTGGATAATAATTGGCAACGACACAATAACAGTTGAGAGAAATACATTAAGAAGTGTAAAGAATACTGTTGGAATAAAGAATATTTCTAATGTTAATATTAATCAGAATATTTTTGAAATGATTATTGGAACTTGCAATTTGAAACTGGATACTAATAGCTTATCCACTGCAGATAGTACAGATATTAAGCTTATACTAAAAAAGCAACAGGGAGAAGAACTTCGAAATTATATAAATAGACGTATTGAAGAAATTAACACAGGAACAATTCTTGAAAAAGAGGAAGAAGTTAATCCTTACGTGAAATATGACATTGAAGTAACATCAAAAGACATTATTACAAATGGTTTTTATTCTCTAAGTGTTGGAACGATACTTTTATTTTTAGGTTCTTTAGCCGGTTTTATAGCAGGAATTGTTTCGGACATGAACGATGGAAAAACAATTATTGCTTCATTAGGTGGTGCAATTACTTTAATCATTTTGATTATAGGTTCTCTTTATTCTATGGCAAAAAGTTTTCTTAAAATGTATGATTTTAAGGCAAGACGTGGAAAGAACAAGCTTTATATAAAATATGGTCTTTACAATAAAGTAGATTTTGCCATTCCCATAGACAAGATTAATGCCATTGTAGTTCATCAGACATTTATTGCAAGAATTTTTAGAAAATATTCAGCTGAAATAGTAAATGTAGGCTTAAATGATGATGATAAGGCCAGTGCCTATTTTACATTTTATTGTAGCAAGAAACAGTTAAAATCATATATTGATAAGTTATTGCCGGAATTTAGCGAAGGAATTAATGGGAATATAAAGAAACAACCTGATAAAGTCAAAATAAAATATATTGTGGATTACTTAATTAATTCTGTTATTGTTTTGATTGTTGCAGCAAGCATAGTTTATTATGTAAATCCTTCAAAAGTGTTTGAAATGGCAATTGTTGCAGGCTCAGCATTTATACTTTTTTATATGTTTATAGCAAAGATTTTAAGTTTCATTACCTGTGGTGTTTTCATTGGTGACGAATTGGTTGGAGTAAGGGAAGGTACTATGGGAACCAGATATTCATTAATTAAATATTGTAATATACAGTACATAACAATTAATCAGAACATATTGGAAGAGAAATTAAGAATTGCTAAAGGTGGTCTGCATATCCTTGCATCAATGTTGTGCGATGACTACTTAATACCTTATATGGATGAGAATGAAATCAGTTCTATTTATAATAATATAATAAAATAATAATTTGAAAATATCTTTTTGCGTATGAAAAGACATATGCCAAAAAGATATTTTTCTTTAATAAGAAAATTATTTTAAATTTAATGCAACAGTTTGAGAAATTTATTACACTATATAAATGTAAACGCAAAAAGTTAAAAGTAGGAAGAGGGTACCCGGTATGAATTTTAACAGGAAAGATGTTTTGGCGGCAACCAAAGGCAATATGCATGCTTTCGAACAAATATACATTGATATAAACAATGATTTATACAAAATGGCTTTGTACATATTAGGAAATAGTGAGCTTGCAAAAGACATAGTAAGTGAAACAATTATTGATGCGTTAAAAGGTATTAAAAAGTTAAAGTCAGCAGATGCATTTGAAAGTTGGATTTTAAAAATCCTAACTAATAAGTGCAAGCAGAAACTTAATTATAAATACAATAAATTTAATGTTTTTAATCCTAACATAAAAGACGAAAGTCATATGGAAAAAGTTGAAAGCAACAGTAACATTGGCAATGCCGAAAAAACAGATGTGAAGATAGCGTTATCAAAACTAAATACGGAAGATAGAATGATTGTTTCTTTATGCGTAGTGGAAGGCTATAAAAGCAATGAGGTAGCAGAAATTCTATCAATGAATCCTTCAACTGTAAGGTCAAGGCTTAACAGAAGTCTTAAGAAGATGAAAGAGTATTTGGAGGTAGAGTAATGAATAAATCGAACAAAAAGGTTGAGAATGAAAAAATGAAAAATAAACTAAACGATGAAATTGATGTGGAAAACATGGAAATAGCAAATCTTATAAAAAAGGACAGCGAAGATATTCCAAAGATTTCTACAGATATTAATGTGATTAATCAGATTAGAACCACAGGCAGAAAAAACAAAAATAAGATGATAATCAGACTTTGCACAGGGTTTGCAGCCTGTCTTGTACTGGTTGTTGGAATAGTTTTCTGGTATAGAACAAACACTGAAAACAAAGCAAGAGAACTGGCTTCAAGAACAGTCCATGTAGCAAAAAACAATGAATCAAGAATGGCATCTTCTTATGATGAAATATACAAAATAATGTCAGAAAAAACTACAGATCAGAGCGATACATATAGAACTAAGGCAACAGCAAAAAGTAGTAGTTCTGACAGCACCATATCCAGTGATGGCGTAAAGAAAAAATCAGATTCAAAAGCATATTCAACAACAAATATCCAGACAGAAGGTGTGGATGAAGGTGATGTTGTAAAAACTGATGGTGAATATATTTATATTGTAAATGACAAAAAGTCGGTAGTAAATATTGTGAAGGCACAGGGCAAAGAGACTAAAAAAATAGCAAAAATAAAGATTAAATATAACAAAGAAGATTTAAATGTAAAAGAGATATATTATGCAGATGATAAATTAATAGTAATTTCAGGTGTATATGAAGATGATGTTCTGTATGGCATAGAAGATTCGGTTACGTCTAAAGGTTGTGGAGTAAACAACGGAAAATCCATAACAATAATATCTGTTTATGATATAACAGACAGAAGTAATCCTAAATTAATAAAACAGAACACTCAGCAGGGAGATTTTGATTCATCAAAATTAAGTGGTAATTATGTTTATACAATATCTGAGGCAAATGTAAACATAACTGACAAAAAAGACTCCTGTGTACCTGAAATTAATGAAAAGCCAATGGATTATTCAAAAATCTATTTGCCAAACAAAATAGATGGCGGCAGTTATACTGTTATAACAGTTATGGATATCAATAACCCCGATAAATTCTATGACCAGACAGCAATTGCAGGAAATGTTCAAAACGTATATGTCAGTGAAAACAACATATATTTAATTGATGATGAATATGAGGAAATAGATATTTCTGACACAAAAAAAGGCAAGAATATACTAAAAAAGAAAAATATTGGAAAATTGCAGGAATCCAAAAAAAATCTGTTAGCCAAGGAAATAAAAAAGGTCAAAAAGGCATATGGTGGAGAATATGACTGGTCAAAGGTTACAGAAACAAGAAAAATAGGATATTTTAAAAGTCAGATAAAAACAAATATTGTAAAGTATTCATATAAAGACGGAAAATTAAACTTTGTAAACGAAAACAGTGTAGAAGGATACGTAGATAGCAATCTGTCTTTTGATGAAAAAGCCGGATGCTTAAGATTTGTTTCAAGTAATAGTACCTCATCATATGCGGGAGAAAGAACAGTTCTTAAAGATGGAAAAGGTAAAATAATTTCCGAAAATATTGTGAACACTAACGATTATGAAAAATATTATGAGGAAGAAGTTTTAGATAATAATGTATATGTACTTGATGAAAATCTTAAAGAGGTGGCAAGTATTAAAGGACTTGCAAAGAATGAAAGTGTTTATGCAGTAAGATACTTGGGCAACTATGGATATTTTGTAACATACGAAAATACTGATCCATTATTTACAGTAGACTTTTCAGATATGAAAAATCCTAAAATCGTAGGAAAGTTGAAACTTCCGGGCTACTCAGATTATCTTCATTTCTATGATGAAAATTCAATGTTAGGACTTGGAATGGAAAATGATAAATATCTGAAACTTGAAATGTACAATGTATCTAATGGAAAGGCAAAACAGATTTCTAAGAAGGTGTTGAAAAGATATATGGATTCAGATGCCTTACATGAGTATAAATCAATTATAGTAGATAAAGAAAAGAACTTAATCGGATTTAATGCAACACTTTCAAATGGTAACTACGATGATGTTTATGTTTTATACAGGTTTGAAAATAATAAATTTAAAAAGCTTGCAGAAATTTCATTATCAGGGGAGTCTTATGCTGTGAGAGGACTTTATATAGATAACTATTTCTATATCGTCACTCTGGGAAAAGACGTAAAAGTACTGGATTTAAACAATTATAAAGTGGTAAAAAAAATAAAATAAGCATCTTATCACAATCTAAACAATATCAAAGACGAAAAAAGTGAAATTTAAGTAGTTTTTGATATTGTTTTTTTTGCCTTGAATTAGTAGAATAAAAAAGTATGCAAAAATGATACAAATAAGGATATGATAATAATTGTGCAATTAAATATTGGCACATAAAAATTGAATTAGTTGTCAATTAATTTAATGAGAAGCGTAGAAAAAATAGAAGGATATGGGTATAAATAATGGAAAATAACAGAGATTATACACGAAGAAGTAGAAGAAGGAGAGAACTTACACCAAGAGAAAAACTCTTGATTGTACTAAAAAGAAATATTTATCCCATAGCATTAGTTGTAATTATTATTTTTTCGATTGTTGTAATATTACCTGCTGAAAAGTCAAGAGAGGCGAAAAAAGAAGTAACAGCATCTATTACTGAAAATAAAAATAACACAGCACAGAAGGAAACTGAAACTACAACAAACAAGAATACAAAAGTATATAAAACAATTAAGCCTAAAACAAGAACAACAGAAAAAATCGTTGCAGAGCTTAAAGAACGATCAAAACACGATGAAAAATATAAAAAGATTTATGACAGAATAGATGAATATCCAAAGGGAATGCTTAATGCAGTTTTGAACAATCCTGAAATGCAGGATTTTCTTATTGGATATCCTGACAATCAGTACACTTTAAAATATTTAAAAACACAGTCAGACGAATCAGAAGAAACAACTTTAACAGAGGCAGAAACAGTGCAGGAAACAACAGCACAGGATTCTAATGAGGAAATAGATTTAAGTGATATTAAACTTACAGAAAAAGAAAGAAAAAGTGCACATCCTTTATTTATTCAGTGGGATGAAAGATGGGCTTATATCCCTTATGGTGATGAAAATATCGGTATGGCAGGCTGCGGTCCCACATGTATGTCAATGGTTATTGTAGGACTTACGCATAATTCAGAAGCTACACCGGCAGAAATAGCCAGACACAGCGAAGAGAATGGATATTATGTTAATGGACAGGGAACATCATGGCTTTTAATGTCGCAGGTGGCTAAGAACTACGGAATAACTGTTAATCAGATGGCTGTTTCACAGATTGAGATGGAAAATGCACTTGATAACGGAAATATGCTGATTTGCTCTGTTGGTGCAGGAGATTTTACAACACAGGGACACTTTATTGTAATATACGGTTACACAGACGAAGGATTTCTTGTTAATGATCCATATTGTAAAGTAAGAAGTACAAAAAAATGGAGTTTTGACAGAATAAAAAATCAAATAAAAACAATTTGGAGATATAGTTATTAGTAAAAAACAGAAATAATTACTTAAAAATAAAAAACTTTCGATTAAACTATGGACTATTTTGTCATTTTATGAGAAAATACAAAGCGAGTGTGGGCGATAATGAAAACTCACAGATAGAGCAGTAATAATTTATTATGTTATCTATACTGCATTAACATGGATTTTAATCCATAGTTTATATTTCGAAAGGAGTATTTATTCAGATGATTTATTCAAAAGAAGTTGAAATGATGTGTCCTGTAGCTAAGGGCGCAAAGCATGAACCTGCTCCAATTCCAGAAGAAGGAAAATGGGTTCACTCAAAAGAAATCAAAGATATTTCAGGTTTTACACATGGTGTTGGCTGGTGTGCTCCACAGCAGGGTGCTTGTAAGCTTACATTAAATGTTAAAGAAGGTATCATTGAAGAAGCATTAATCGAAACAATCGGATGTTCAGGTATGACACATTCAGCAGCTATGGCAGCTGAAATTCTTCAGGGAAAGACAATTCTTGAAGCTTTAAATACTGACTTAGTTTGTGATGCTATCAATACAGCTATGAGAGAATTATTCTTACAGATCGTATATGGTAGAACTCAGAGTGCTTTCTCAGATGACGGTCTTGTAGTTGGTGCCGGACTTGAAGATTTAGGAAAAGGACTTCGTTCACAGGTTGGTACAATGTACGCTACAAAGGCTAAAGGTGTTAGATATCTTGAAATGGCAGAAGGCTATGTAACAGGTATCGCTCTTGATGCTGATAATGAAGTTATTGGTTACCAGTTTGTTAGCTTAGGAAAGATGACAGACTTTATCAAAAATGGTGATGATCCTACAACAGCTTGGGAAAAAGCAAAAGGCCAGTATGGTCGTGTTGATGACGCTGTTAAGATTATCGATCCAAGAAAGGAATAGGAGGTAACAACAATGGCATTATTTGAATCATATGAAAGAAGAATTGATCAGATTAATTCTGTTTTAAATAGTTATGGAATCGCTTCTATCGAAGAAGCTGAAAAGATTACAAAGGACGCTGGATTAGATGTTTACGAACAGGTTAAAAAGATTCAGCCAATTTGTTTTGAAAATGCATGCTGGGCTTACACAGTAGGTGCAGCTATCGCTATTAAGAAAGGTTGTAGAAGAGCTGCTGATGCTGCTGCAGCAATCGGTGAAGGTCTTCAGGCTTTCTGTATTCCTGGTTCTGTTGCTGACCACAGAAAAGTAGGTCTTGGACATGGTAACTTAGGAAAGATGTTACTTGAAGAAGAAACAGAATGTTTCGCATTCCTTGCAGGACACGAATCATTCGCAGCTGCTGAAGGTGCTATCGGTATCGCAGAAAAGGCTAACAAGGTTCGTAAGAAACCTTTAAGAGTTATCTTAAATGGTCTTGGAAAAGATGCAGCTCAGATTATTTCAAGAATTAATGGTTTCACATATGTTGAAACAAAATATGATTATAAAGAAGCTAAGTTAAACATCGTTTACGAAAAAGCTTATTCAGATGGACTTCGTGCAACTGTAAAATGTTACGGTGCTGACGATGTTCAGGAAGGTGTTGCAATCATGCATCATGAAAATGTTGGTGTATCTATTACAGGTAACTCAACAAACCCAACTAGATTCCAGCATCCTGTTGCAGGTACATACAAGAAAGAATGTATCGAACAGGGTAAGAAGTACTTCTCAGTAGCATCAGGTGGTGGTACAGGACGTACACTTCATCCAGATAACATGGCTGCAGGTCCTGCTTCATATGGTATGACAGATACATTAGGACGTATGCATTCAGATGCTCAGTTCGCAGGTTCTTCATCAGTTCCAGCTCACGTTGAAATGATGGGTCTTATCGGAATGGGTAACAACCCAATGGTTGGTGCTACAGTAGCAGTTGCAGTTTCTGTTGAAGAAGCAGCTAACGCTGGCAAGTTCTAATTAGAAAAAGCCTATAAATAAAGGGATTGCGGAATATTTAGCAATCGGAGAAGAGATGTTAAGAGAGGTGTCTTCGGATACCTCTTTTTTGCTTTAAATCACGTTTTTTATTACACTTTTATGTTGTTTGCATTTGAGTGCGGAACAAAGATGATGACACAGTTTGTTATTGATAATGGCGGCATAATGGGACAGTTTATAAAAGCCGGTAAGGTTAATGATGTAATGACTAATTCCGGAATAAGTAAAGTTAAGGATGATGATAAATCTTTATATAGAGTTGAGAGCATATATGAAGGCAGTTCAAATTATTCTCTGGTAAATGACGTCCCGACAGTTTCCTCCTATTACAGTATAACTTCCGGTAATATATCTGAAACAATGGAAAGTTTGGAAAATTCAGATATTTTTACGGCAGTGTGGACAAAAGATTTGTCAAGAAGAACCGGTCTTATGGAACTTGCCGGAGTGAAATACTACTTGAAAAGAGGCAGTGGGATAGATTTAACCAGCGTACCATATGGATATAAATTAAAGGATACTTTGGAGACAAAGGCGGAAGACGAAAATAATGATAATGTTTACCTTTATGAAAATTCTTTGGCACTTCCTCTTGTTTATGGCTATGATAACTATATGAAAAAAAGCGATTGGGACAGCTTAGACTCTTATGATAAAGAAAATGCCATGCTTCAGATTGCGGTTGTTCAGGATGACATGAATGGCGAGTTGAAGGAAAGAACACCTTCCTGCAATTCAGTAGTAGTTGTTAATAAGAAGAAATTCATGTCTAAGCTAAAGAAAATGAAACTTCCTAATATGAAAGTAAAAGGCGATAAAATTACCGTAAAAAGCGGTATGGTGAAAATACCTATTTCTTTTAAAGGTATTGCAAACAGTGAAACATACCTAAATATTAAGGGAATTGATTACAATCATTTCAGTGACGAATATGTAAAAGAAAAGCTTAAAGCATCTGACATTTCACAGGATGAAAGAAGTGATGTTATATATAATAAGCGTGTGGATAATTTTTATCTTGGCGGGATAATTAATGACAAGTATGCCGGATTTAACTATTGCACTAAGTATTATATTTATAATGGAGCAAAATCGACATTGTGCAATTATGGCTATAATAAAAATTCTCTTAAAGAAGCATATTTCTATATGTCGTCGCCGGGCGTGTATACCTTTGATGATATAAAGATTGTGTGTCAGCCTATGGACAACTATAAAAAGTATGTTAAGAAATTAAAATTAAATATTAAGAATTTGGAAATTGAACATAATAAAATATCTTATAATGCAAAGCTTAACAACAAAAAACTTATTTGTACCGCAGTTCCTTATTCAAAAGGCTGGTCAGCAAAAATTGATGGAAAGCCGGCAAAAATAATAAAAACAAACGGAATGTACATGGGTGTAGTTGCACCGAAAGGAAATCATAAAATAGAATACTCTTATGTAACTCCGGGACTGGGGCTTGGAAGTGCTTTATCTCTGGCAGGGTGGCTTGTTACAATATCGTTATTTATAATATTTAGGAGAAAGAAAAACACGAATTAATAAAGTGTAGAAGAATCGATTTTAAAAGGTCAGAATTATAATATGACTTTTTAAGGTCGATTTTTATTTTGAAATATTTTTAGTAATGAAAATATGAAAATTTGCCTAAAAAAGAGATTTAAAACAGGATCAAGAGAGCATTTCGCACAAAAACAGCGTCCCATTTAAGTGCAAATTTTAAGAAAATGCAAAAAATAATAAAAATAGTTTTATCATATAGAAAAACACATATTAAAAGACTATAATTTTTTTAGTAGTTTAAGGTTAAACAACGAATATTATAAGAGAAGGGAAGAAACTATTGTGAAAAAATTACAGGCTATAGGCAGAAAAATGTCTGCAGGAATATTGACAGTATGTTTAACAGTAGGAATGTTAGCAGGTACATTTACTTCAGGCACTGCCGAACAGGTAAGTGGAGCGATTACAGGCTTCACATCAAATGATTTTCTAAAATGTTATGGAACATCAATAAGAAATAATTACGGAAATGGAAACACAGTTCATTTGAGAGGTACAAATGCAGGAGGATTATTTGTACAGGAAAGTTGGATGTGTTCCACTAATGTAAGGGATCAAAAGACATTAATGTCTAATTTAAAGGATAGATTCGGGGAAAACCAAATGTACAGTCTTCTTGATTACTATGAAGATAATTACTGGACAGAGTCAGACTTTGATAATTGCAAAAATTTGGGAATGAGTGTTATAAGGGTACCATTCACATACATGAATTTATATAGATATGATTCTTCAAAAAATGATTGGGCATTAAGAGACAATGCATTCAGAAAACTTGACTGGTTTGTAGAACAGTGCAGTCAAAGAGGAATTTATGTAATATTAGATCTACACGGAGCATTTGGTTCACAAAACGGACAGGATCATTCAGGTGAAGTTATTGATAATGTGTCAGATGTGACATTTTTTTCAAATTCATACAACAAAAACAAGACTCTGGAATTATGGAAAACAGTTGCAGCTCACTTTGCAAATAATCCGGCAGTAGCTGCATATGATACATTAAATGAACCGGGAGAAAAGGCAGGTACAACGGGAGAGAAGCATTGGAATTTTTACAATGAAATGTACAATACAATTCGTTCTGTAGATCCGAACCACATTATTATAATGGAATCCTGTTGGGGAACGTCAAATCTTCCTAACCCTCAAAAATATGGTTGGACAAATGTAATGTATGAATACCATCATTACACATGGGATTACATAAGTGATTTAGATGGTCAGAAAAAATCCTGCGATAATATAATTAATAGTATTAACAACGCAAATTACGGCGTGCCTACATATATTGGCGAGTTTACATGCTTTGGACTTGAGGATGCATGGAATTACGTAATGAACAGATTTAATGAAGAGGGAATTAATTATACTTCGTGGTCGTATAAAACCAACAATTCAGGTTCCTGGGGAATTTACAATGAGAAGAATACAAATAAAGTAAATCCTACATCAGACTCGATAGATACAATTAAAAATAACTGGGGAGCAAATTCTATTGGAACAGGAAATCAGAGTAGCAACGGTATGATTTATAACTCTATAAAAAAAGCAATGCCGGGAACAATCGTTTTTGCAAATAAGGCTTTGACGGATGATGATTATATTGCCATAAAAGCACAGATTTCGAATAAATATGTCTGCGCTGACAATAACGGACAGTCGAATCTGGTTGCTAACAGAACTTCAGCCGGAGGCTGGGAGCAGTTTAGAGTAATAAACAACAGCGATGGAACGGTGTCGTTCCAGTCAAGAGCAAACAACAAGTATTTATGTGCAGTATTTGATGATACTGATAAAGAGAATCCTGTTATAGCAAGAAGTAATGCTATTGGAACATGGGAAAAATTCTATGCTGAAAAGCAGTCAGATGGAACATATGCCCTTAAGACATATGTAGACAATTATTATGTCCAGGCAGACATTGACGACGCAACATCAGGAATACTACATGCTTATGGAGCGTCAGTAGGAACATGGGAAAAGTTTTTATTAGAGCCTGCATCAGATAAAACTGAAATGCCGGGACAAACTGATAATCCATCTGTTCCTGAAACAACAGTGGCACCGACAACTAAGTCGGCTGAAACAGTTCCGGAAGGATATACAGAAGCAACAGTTAATCAGTGGACACCATCAGGTAAATGGGGATGTTACTTTGGAAACTGGAGAGGAACGGCTTCAGGATCATATAAGTGGGCATCAGACGCAGACTATAATATTTATGTTGATAAGGCAAACAAAGGAACAGCATGGTTAGTACAGGGAAGTTATACAGATAACGTAACAAACGGACATACATATAAAGTAACAGTAGATGTTACTGCATCAAAAGCATGTTCAATTGGTATAAAAGAAGATCTTTCAAATGAAAAGGAGCCACAGGTATATACAGATATACCGGCAAATGGTACAAGGACTTTAACAGGAACATACACAGTAACAAACAACCAGATAAAAGTAATGTTTGAGTTAGGACAGAATGTTGATGCAGGAACAAATATTAACTTTAAAAATATTAAGATTGAAGATTTAACAGTTGAAACAACAAAGGAACCAACGCCAACAACAGTAGCACCGACAACAGAGGCACCGACTGCAATTGGACCAACAACAGTAGTACCTACAACAACAGTAGCACCAACAACGGTAGCACCAACAACGGTAGTACCTACTACAGCAGCGCCAACAACAGTAGCGCCAACAACGGTAGCACCGACAACAGTGGCACCAACAACAGTGGCACCTACAACAGTGGCACCTACTACGGCAGCACCAACAACAGAGGCACCAATCACAACAGTAGCCCCTACAACAACAGTTGATGAGGATGCAGTTCCTACTCCAATAGGATTAATATATGCAGGAAATGAAACACTGCCATACTACTTTATATGGCAGGCACCGGCAAGTGATATAGAAAGTTACAATGTGTACGTTGATGGAAAACTTGTTGCAGCATCAGGCACACCATCTATCAATTTAACAGCAGACGCTTTTGCAAGTGGAAACGGTGACTATACAGTATCAGTAAAATCAGTTAGAAATGGTAAGGAATCAAAGGCAACATCAATTACTTACACATATACAGGTGGAACAGTAGATAAGCCAACAACAGTAGCACCTACAACACAGAGTGAAACTTCAACAGCAGCAATTGGAGAAGGAAGCAATGCAGGTAAGGTTGACAGCGAAATACTTAACTGCAGGAATGATAAGGATTTAGCAGGATCAACTTTCGGAAAACTTTGTGTAAAGGTTAAGAAGAGCAAGAAGAAGGCTATCAGTCTTACATGGAAGAACATACAGGTTGCTAAGACATATGTTATCTATGGTGCAAAATGTGGAACTTCATATAAGAAGATTGCAACTGTTCACAGCAAGACATTTACTAATAAGAAGCTAAAGAAAGGTACTTATTATAAGTACATGGTTGTTGCATTAAATGAAAAGGGCGAAGTGGTAGCAATATCCAAGTTAATTCATGTGGCGACAAAGGGTGGAAAAGTAGGTAACTGTAAGAAACTTAAAGTGAACAAGTCAAAGGTTAACTTAAAGCAGGGCAAGAAGTTCAAGTTAAAAGTTAAACAGATTGCTGAATCAAAGAAGGTTAAATTAAAGAAACATAGAAAGATAGCCTTCGAATCAGATAATCAGGATGTGGCTGTTGTATCTAAGAAAGGTATAATTACAGCAAAGAAGAAAGGCAAATGTTCAGTTTATGTTTATGCACAGAATGGTGTATATAAAAAAATAAAAATTAGAGTTAACTAGAAACATAGTAAAGGACTATTAGTCTGGAAAAATGTTCTCTGTTAAATAATAAAACTAAAAGGGATGCTATCACACTAATAATAGTTAGTGTGGTAGCATATATATATTGTTTGCTGGAAGTTGAAGAACGTGATGGATTATACATTTAAAAATTTTGCCGTAAGTGTTTACAAAAACAATTAAATAAGGGCTAAAAGTATTATCTGTCCCAACTGAAAAATGGTGTGCATTTTTCAGAAATAGTAACCAAATTTTATATTTTATTGAGCCTTAATTTGTAAGGTGATAGCCTATAAAAAAGAGTGTAAATAGGAGGGAAACATGCTAAAAAGATTTATTTCAATTTTGCTAACAGTAGTTATGGTTAGCACGTTGGGGGGCGGTATGAAAATTGGTCAAAATGTTGAAGTAAAAGCTGCAACTGCAGGGATAACTAATGGTGCAACTTATACAATTGTATCGGCATATAATGGTAAGGCAATAACACAGACCGACCTTTCGACATTTTATGCAAATTGTGTGGTTTGGAACACAGATGCAATGAGCGATTTGGCAAGATGGACATTAAAGGAAACAGGGGATTATTATAATATCACCAATGTAGTATCGGGTAAGAGTATAAAAATAACCGGTAAAAACAGTGGTGATAATATGGACTTAAATGGTAATGATAATTCCAATAATTACAGATGGAAGTTAGTGCCAATTACATCAGGAACATATTCCGGATGTTACTATATTGTTTCAGCTGTAAAAAATGATAATGGTGAAGAAGAATATGCTGAAATTATCAGTGATGATGACAAAAAAGATAAGGATGGCGCACAGGTCAGATTATGGACAAAGGCAAAAAGTGTAGATTATGAGCCTCGTCAGATTTGGAGAATACAAAAGAGTGATGCTGAGAATTTATCATTTACTGAAGCAATGGCGGACAAGGCTTTAGAAGCATTTAAGAACAAGTATTATGTTAAAAATTCAACAACAGGATATGACAGCCTGGGTGGTGGATTCTGGGGAATTGCAGAAGTTATGGAGGCTATGCTTGATGGATATGAAACAACAGGAAAACCAATTTACAGGGATATGTTTCAAAATACATATAAGGATTTTATAGCAAGAAATGGAGATTATTGGTCAAATAATGATTTTAATGATGATATAGCCTGGGCAGTGCTTGATTCCGTAAGAGCATATTTGTTGTTTGGTGATCAGAGTTACTTAGACATTGCCAAGAAAAACTGGGACTTTATGTATAAAAGAGGAACAGAAGGAAGAACAGACGGACTGATTAGATGGTCTCATGAAAATGGTAGAGGCGACGGAACAACGTCATGTATTAACGGACCTGCAACAGTAGGTGCATGTTATCTGGCAATTGCCACAGGCGATGACAGTTATTATACAAAAGCTAAAAGTGTATTTGACGCATGGAGAAATAGTTCACTGTATGTAAGAGAAGGTGACGATGCAGGACATGTGTGGGATAGTGCAGGAAATAACTGGCGTTCTACTTATAATCAGGGAACTTTCCTTGGAGCAGCAATCATGCTTTATGAAAAGTATGGAACACAGCAGTATTATGATGATGCATGCAATGTTATGGCAAATACAGTAAAACACTTATGCTATAACAATATTTTAAAAGAAGAGAATACAAATTCAGGTGACCTTTCAGGTATGAGAGGAATTCTCATGAGGTATATGAGAAAATTCATTGTAGATTTTAATAAGGGTGAGTATCTTTCATTCTTTAAAGATAATGCAAGAGTTGCATGGATGAATAGTAATTCAAAAGGAATTATGCAATGTTCATGGCAGAAAAAAGCATCTGAAGACGCAACATGGGATTCATTTGCGGCTTATAACGCCATTTCACTTATGGCGAACATGCCGACATATGCGAATAATTTACAAAGGGATGCTTATTCAAATATTGAAGCAGAAGATTTAGATTATTGTAAAGGGCTTATTTCGGAAAATTCCGGCGGAACCAGTGGTGGCAGAAGTCTTGGTGGTGTAAAGAACGGAAATTATGCTGCTTACTACAATATTGATTTTGGTGAGACAGGTGCATCAAAACTCACATTTAAATATTCAAGAAGTACTGAAAAAGAAGATGCAAATGGAACATTGGAATTTAGACTTGGAAGCACAACAGGACCACTTATTGCAAAGGCAAGCATTGAAAATACAGGAACATGGCAGAACTGGAAGGAAGTTACAATTGATACAGCCCGCATTACCGGAGTGCAGAACGTATACATAGTGTTTAAGTCAGATACATCACATGTATGTAATTTTGATTACTTTAAATTTACTAAGGCAACAAAGGACGATCAGGGATACTTTTTCCTAAAGTCAGATGCATCAAATCAGTATGCAAAGTGTAAAAACGGAAGCAGTGATACAACAATTGTTGCAACAAGTGATAATAGAGATGAGTGGGAACAGTTTAAAATAATTAAAAATGATGATGGAACAGTTTCTTTCAAATCATTAGTATCAGGAAAATATATATGTATGGTAAGTGAAGGAGCATATCTTACAGCAAGCACCTCCGCAATATATAACGGAGAAAAATTTGTTATAGAAAGATACGCGGAAGATACAAGTAAAAATAAACAGTTTGCTATTAGGTCAATTGCAAATGGAAAGTATTTGTGCGTTGATCCAAGTGGCGACAAGGCGGTTCTTTCAACTTCAACTACGATAGGTGGCTTATGGGAAACTTTCCATATGGAAACCGTAAATGGAGAATGGATAGTGCCTGACGGAACTGTTCTTGCGGATAGTGCATATAGAGATGCATTTTCAAAAATTGAAGCAGAGAGCACAGATGACTTTAATGGAACAATTAATTATGATACATACCTAGGAAATACCAATGATGGTGAATGGGCAAGATATGATAGTGTAAGATTTACCAAAACCGCAAAGAGTATTATAATGAATTACTCTGTAAGAGGTAAGATTGCCACAGGAAAAGTATCATTGTATTTAGATAGTTTGGATACGACACCTGTTGGAGAATTGTATCTGACTGAAACTGCTGAAGACAGTTGGGATACATATGTAGAAAAACAGTTTGCTTTGGAAAAAGAGATAAGTGCAGGAGTTCATAATGTATATCTTAAATTTACCCCTGACAGCGGAAAGACATATGTTGGAAATATCGATTATTTCTTATTTAGTGAAGAGGCATATGAAGAACCAACAACAGTAGCATCAACAACAGTAGCACCAACAACAGTAGCGCCAACCACAACAGTGGCACCTACTACGACGGTTGCACCAACTACAACAGTGGCACCAACCACAACAGTAGCGCCAACCACAGTGGCACCAACAACAAAGGTAGTTCCTACAACAACAGTTGATGAGGATGCAGTTCCTGCTCCAATAGGATTAACATACGCAGGAAATGAAACACTTCCATACTACTTTGCATGGCAGGCACCTACAAGTGACATAGACAGCTATAATGTATATGTTGATGGAAGACTAGCAGCAACATCAAATATAGCAGCTATTAATTTAACAGCAGATGTATTTAAGGATGGAAAAAAGGATTATACAATATCAGTAAAATCTGTTAAAAATGGTAAGGAATCAGAAGCAACATCAATTACATATAGCTTTAAGGATGATGTGACAACAACGGTAGCACCTACCACAATAGTGGCACCAACAACAACAGTAGCACCTACTACAGTAGCACCTACAACGGTAGCACCAACAACGGTAGCACCTACGACGGTAGCACCAACAACAGTGACACCAACGACAGTAGCGCCTACAACAGAGGTACCAACAACGGTAGCACCTACAACAGAGGCACCGACAACAATGGCGCCTACAACACAGAGTGAAACTTCAACAGCAGCAATTGGAGAAGGAAGCAATGCAGGTAAGGTTGACAGCGAAATACTTAACTGCAGGAATGATAAGGATTTAGCAGGATCAACTTTCGGAAAACTTTGTGTAAAGGTTAAGAAGAGCAAGAAGAAGGCTATCAGTCTTACATGGAAGAACATACAGGTTGCTAAGACATATGTTATCTATGGTGCAAAATGTGGAACTTCATATAAGAAGATTGCAACTGTTCACAGCAAGACATTTACTAATAAGAAGCTAAAGAAAGGTACTTATTATAAGTACATGGTTGTTGCATTAAATGAAAAGGGCGAAGTGGTAGCAATATCCAAGTTAATTCATGTGGCGACAAAGGGTGGAAAAGTAGGTAACTGTAAGAAACTTAAAGTGAACAAGTCAAAGGTTAACTTAAAGCAGGGCAAGAAGTTCAAGTTAAAAGTTAAACAGATTGCTGAATCAAAGAAGGTTAAATTAAAGAAACATAGAAAGATAGCCTTCGAATCAGATAATCAGGATGTGGCTGTTGTATCTAAGAAAGGTATAATTACAGCAAAGAAGAAAGGCACATGTTCAGTTTATGTTTATGCACAGAATGGTGTGAACAAACAAGTGAAAGTTACAGTTAAATAAAGATATATAATATTAGAAAAGTAGCGGGCATTATGACACGCCCCGGCGAAAGAGACCGGGGCATGTTATGAAGCCCGTTATTTAGCTTAAAAGCAAAAGGAAAGTGAGAAAATAGCAATTTGTAGAAAAGATGGTTACGAAAAAATAATCATCTTTTTTATTGAACTTGTTGACAAAGAAACAAGATGCGAGGCAATATTATGAATACAGAACTTATGAATGCGTTTGTTAAGTATATGGAGAAACAAGAGATACTTTCTAAACTTACAGAAGATGAAAAACTACACGGATATAATTATTCGGAGATTCATACAATCGCTGCTATTGGAGATTTGACGGAGCCGAATGTAACCCAAATTGCAAACTATATGAATGTTACCAGGGGGGCTATTAGCAAGATTACGAAGAAGCTTTTTGGACAAAATTTAATTGAAGCATATCAACGGGATGGCAATAAACAAAAGATTTTCTTTCGATTGACAAAATCAGGACAGTTCTTATATGACGAACATGAGAAACGGCATAATTTATGGTTAAAAAGAGATAATGCTTTTATAAAACAATTTGATTCTGAAACAGTAGAACAGGTAGAAAAATTTATGAAGGCATTTAATGATTATCTCGAAGCACAAATAATGGAATTAGGAGGAAAGGCAGATGAAAATTGATATTACATTAAAGATTACGCCTAAAATGGTGACAGATGCTCAGGGTAATGAGAAAAAACGTTAGTGGGGCATTTGGGAACACATTTTGATGTTATGAACAAAGAATTTCCTTTGGAATATACATAAAGAAAAGGAATTGTATTTGATGTTAGCAGAGTAAAAAACAGAGATATTGATGATATAGATATAAATAAGGTTACAAAGGATATGTTTGTATGTTTTTATACCGGATTTATTGAAGAAGAAGGGTATGGAACAAAAAAATATTTTACGGAACATCCTCAGATTTCCAATGAATTACTTGAAGCACTTTTGCAGAAAAATGTGTCTATCATTGGTGTGGATTTTGCTGGCGTGAGGAGAGGAAAAGAACATACACCTATGGATCAGTATTGTGCAGATCATGGGGTTTGTATTATTGAGAATTTATGTAATCTTTGTAGCGTATTAAAAAATGGAAACGCATTTATTGCTAACATATATCCAATGAATTATGCAGAGATGACGGGATTGCCTTGCAGAGTTGTTGTAGATATTTAATTTGCTTGGTTATCGATAAATTGGAAGTTGGTGGTGAGATATAAAAATATGCAACAAGCGATATTAGAATGTAAAAAAGGGTCTGTATATTATTGGTATACCAATATTGATTTTACTAAAAGGACAGTTTTTCTTTTACATGGATTAACTGCAAATCATGCAATGTTTGATAAGCAGATTGAATTTTTGAGTGGCAAATATAATGTGATAGTATGGGATGCACCTGCACATGGAAAATCAAGACCATATTCGAATTTTTCGTATGAAGATGCAGCTGTCGTGATGTTACAAATATTGAATAGATTGCAAATCAAACAAGTTGTATTGATTGGGCAATCAATGGGGGGTTTTATAGCACAGTCTTTCATTTCAAGATATCCTGAAATGGTAATAGGATTTGTGTCAATTGATTCAACACCATTCGGTAATTATTATTCTAAATCAGACATTTGGTGGTTAAAACAGATAGAATGGATGTGTAAACCGTTTTCAGAAAAAATACTTAAAGTATCAATGGCAAAACAAAATGCTGTTACAAAAGCAGGGCGAGATAATATGCTTGAAATGGTTAGCTATTATAAAAAAGCAGAACTTTGTCATTTGATGGGAATTGGCTATACAGGATTTTTAGAAGATAACAAGGAATTACAAATACATTGTCCATTGTTACTGTTAGTAGGAGAAAAGGATAATACAGGAAAAGTAAAACAGTATAATAAAGAATGGTCAAAAAGAACTGGAACAAAGATTACCTGGATTCCCGATGCAGCACATAATTCTAATGTTGACAATCCTAATTTTGTGAATTACTGCATAGAAGAGTTCTTGGTAAATTTATAATTTAGTGAGGTAAATATGAATTTTAAAACTATTATATATTCGGATGAATTGTGGTGCAAAGTACGAAATTATGCAGAAAGTTGCTCGTGGGGAGCAGGGAAAGCATTGGCGAATGCTATGGATAATAATGGATTTAACGATTGGGAAAGAGTTATTGTTGCATTGGATAATGAAAAAATTTGTGGTTATTGTACAGTTTCAAAAACAGACTGTATTCCAGATGTAGATTATACACCTTATATTGGTTTTATGTTTGTTGGTGAAGAATACAGAGGCAATAGATTAAGTCAACAACTAATTCATAACATTTATTAACTGTTATATCTTATCTTCATGAAGCCCGCAAACCCTTGAAAATGCTAAATTTGTAGCAAGTGAGTTTGCCCTTACGCTTTCCCTTGTGTTATATCCTTTTCCCTCGTGTTACGAAGCCTGATAAGGGCAAAAATAAGGGCACAGAGCGGAGCGAAGACAAAGAAAATCCTGTAACAAAGTATAATACAAAATAATAATGGCAGGAAGAACGGATTGAAATGCTTTCAAAATTTTATGAAAATCAAGGAAAGGGCAGATAAGATATGAGATTGATATATGCAGATTATAACCCGCAGACAAACAGTATTGATGTAACCACATTTGAGAATTACATATTGCGGATTGATTGTAATAAGGCTGAGAACGGATTAATAACAACACCCTGCTCACAGAATTCTCTGAATACATTAGCAATAGATGAGCCATTCGAGTATGCTCGGCTTGCCTTAGATGGAGAAATGCAGGCGTGGGTGGATGCGATTGATAGTTTGGAAGTCTGGTAATTTCAATAAATTGACTTTCTAATGAAGTGTTGGTAGAACGTTCAAAGTTTATGTGATAAAATGAGAAAAATCCTAAAACTTGGAGAGTGAGTTAAATGTTTAAGAATATTGAATGAATATTTTTTGATGTTGGATCAACGATAATAGATGAGCACATTGCATATGAGCATAGAATGAGGGAAATAGCTGATTCGGCTAAAACAACTTATAGGAGTGTTTATGAAACGGCAATGACTTTTTATAAGCAAAACAAAAAAGGAGATTTAGAAACCGCTAAATTATTAGGTGTTGAATTGACAAAATGGCATAAAGAAGATGAAATTCTGTATGGAGATAATATAGTTGCAACTGTAGATGAAAAATATATGGATATTGTTTCGGATTATATCAATACATATGCAGTAGAACATTGTTTCGAAACACCTAACATGCATGTCCTTAATGATGCATTTCAAAAAGACGGTTATAGAGTTTGTTTTATGGCGGAATATTTTCTCCCTGATGTTGATGATTTAGTAGCTTTGCCATGTAAGTATGAAACTAAGGTTCTCTTTGCTGAAGATTTTAAGGATTTATACAAAGCAGAATGGAGCAATGCTCTTTGCGAAGACAGAAAGGATGTTGTGCATGGTCAAATATAAAATCAGCCAGAAACGCACTTCGGAGTGGATTTAGACCTGCTTGGGTTCAAATGACTGTAAAATCAGCAGAGACTGTCGCATCTATGAACAAACAATAATAAAACTTATAGCTTTTAGATTTATACATATTATGAAGTTAAAATCGCTTAATCCCCTTTCTTGCAGGCTTTTTGGAAAAAAATGAAATATATGTTGATATTCGAATGTATGTTTGGTAAAATGTAGATACGGAAAGTACCCATGACAGGGTGGTAGCCTCCTGTGTTTAGGATACCGGTTCACCGGAATACATAGGAAGGGAGGTGGCGCCGATGACAGCTTATGAAATCATTTCGATTTTCTTAGGAATATTAGCTTTGCTGATGTCCTTTGGTAGCTTAATTGTTGCGTTGCTTGCCTTTCTCGACAAGAGAAACAAGCGCAAATAAAAATGCCTATCCTGTCTGGTCCACAGGATAGGCGTCGTCCGTAAGGACAATCAATCGTCTAAACTCGGAGCATCCACCTTTGGAGTGGGTGCTTTCCCTTTGTATAATTATAATAGCATTGATGCTGAAATAGTTCAAGTATTTTTGAAAATTTTTTGTTCGCTGGATTGGATTATAGGGGCAATCATCTTGCCCCTTTATCTCTGCTTTGGTAAGTTTGGCAAATCCCTTTAAATCGTCTCTTTCAAATTCCAGTGCGTTGCGTTCTCGCTCTGCTTCAAAGATAATCTCGTTATGCTTATGTGAACTACATCGGTAATTCAATTACCGATGTAGTTCACAAAGTCATCAATTGCCACGATAGAATGATTTGGCGAATTTCATTGGAGAAATGGTGGCAAAGTATGCAGAAGCAATGGGACTGGCTCAATTACCGGATCCTGATAATTATCTTCGTATGAAGAGAATAAAACAGTTGTACATGAAATTATATAAAACAGAAAATATTGAGAAATTCAGAAATATTATCGTTTCTATTGAAAGAAATGCTGTGGCATGATAGACTGACCGTATAAACGGAAATAAAATCGATAAATGCGGATATATAATATAACGGAGGAACACATATGATTATCAGTGAAAGAATTTTTTACATAATGGAGCAGAAGAATATGACCCAGTTGGAACTGTCGAGAAGAACCGGGATTGCAACAAGTAACATTAGTGACTGGAAAAAGAAAAAGACGAATCCGAAAGCAGACTGTCTGTTATCCATATGTGACGCATTGGATATTACACCGGAACAGCTTTTAACGGGAAAAGGAATTGATCCGGAGTATAAAGATGCAGATATGGATTATGAAGTTACCAGGTCGGATATTAAGATATTGAAGCAGATTCACAGTCTTGGAGATGATCAGTATAAAAGACTGATGGCATATATGAAAGCATTGCAGAAACTGGAGCAAATGGAAAGCATGGTGGAGGAATAGAGATGGCAAATAAAATAGTTAGAGAAATTATTCATGCAAAGGGTATCGATATTGGAATTTACACCAAGGATTTTGAAAATGAATATATTTCGTTGACAGATATCGCAAAATACCGAAATGATAATGATCCCAGATTTGTCATTCAGAACTGGATGCGAAACAGGAATACAGTTGAGTTTTTGGCGGTCTGGGAAGAACTTCACAATCCGGATTTTAACCGTGTGCAATTCGAGGCGGTTAGAAGTGAGGCGGGATTAAACAGATTTGTTATGACACCGACCAAATGGATTGAACAGACAAATGCTATTGGAATAGTGTCGAAAGCAGGCAGGTATGGTGGAGGAACCTATGCACATAGTGATATTGCTATGGCATTTGCAACATGGATTTCTCCAGAATTTCAACTGTATATTATGAAAGACTATCGCAGACTGAAACAGGACGAAAATAGTCGCCTGTCATTGGATTGGAATTTGAACAGAGCATTATCAAAGGTGAACTATCGTATTCACACAGATGCAGTAAAAGAAAATTTGATTCCACCAGAACTAACACCGGAACAGATTGCCTATACATATGCCAGTGAAGCAGATCTTTTAAATGTTGCTTTATTTGGACAAACTGCAAAGCAATGGAAAAATAACAATCCAAGTAAAAAGGGTAATGTGCGTGATGATGCAAATTTAAATCAGTTATTGGTATTGGCAAATATGGAGAGCTATAATGCAATTTTAATTGAACAGGGAAAATCTCAATCAGAAAGACTCGTATTGCTTAGAAATTTGGCAATTAAGCAGATGGATACATTAGCCAGTATTAATTTATCAGCGGTTTCGGCGCTTCCGGGAGGTGATATGTAAATTGAAGAAAGAAAAATCAGAGTTTATTTATATACCCGCGTTTCCACAACCATACAGATAGACGGCCATTCTCTAGATGAACAGAAAACAAAAATGAAAGCCTTTTGTGATTATAATGAGTATGAAATTGCCGGTGAGTATGAGGATGCAGGAAAATCCGGTAGGTCAATAGAGGGAAGAATTGCCTTTAATCAAATGATGGACGATATCAAATCAGGAACAAAAAGGAGGCCTTCTATTTGAAAAAGAAAAAAGATGAAATAACCATCCGTTCTAGCGTAGCAGAATACTTGACTTATGTTGCCTCTGTCGGCGACCAACATGACAGTATTGAGATGTGCTATGAGAATGAGAATATATGGACACAGAAGATGATGGCCGCACTATATAACGTAGATGTTCGTACAATCAATGAACATATTAAGAAGATTTATTCTGACGCAGAACTTGAGGAAGATGCAACTATCCGGGATTTCCGGATAGTTCAAACCGAAGGTTCACGTCAGATTATTCGTGATACGAAACATTATAATCTTCAAATGATTATTGCTGTTGGTTTTAAGGTGAACAATGAGCGAGCAGTGCAATTTCGTAAGTGGACCAATGGCATCGTAAAAGACTACACCATCAAAGGCTGGGTTATGGATGACGAACGTCTGATAAATGGTGGCTCAGTGCTTACAACAGAATATTTTGATCGCTTGCTTGAGCAGATGTCGACAAGCCACATATGGGATTGACAACTTGGTCAGCAGCACATACGCCTAAGATTAATTGGAAGGTTGATGAAGACAAGGCGCTTGATATTTTAACTGTGATTTCCTTTGCACATAAGTATTTAGATGAGTGCCATAAAATGCCGGGGAAAATATGAGGAGGACGTACATGGGATTTTATTATAGTGGTAATATAGAGAAACTAAAAACATTTTATTTATTTATGCGAAAAATCAATGTGCAAATTGGTACATTTGAATATACATATAACGGAATAGTATCAGATGTGATTTTTGACACAAGAGATTCTGAACTTTGGAAATTGGTTTTTATAAAAAGAGGTCATGGTGATATGTTATCCATTCCAATAAAGAAAGGATATCGGTTTACCATAGACGGAAATGAGAAATACAAAGAATTTGCAGATTATTTCGATATTGGAAGAGGTAAAGGACAATTTAGCATAAAGAATTTTGTGAATCATTTAAGTAGTAAGATTCCGTTCGAATATAGCTTATCAGATAATGTGCGAAGAACAATTTTAAAATATGATAGAATAGATGTTGATAGCGATGGAATATTTCCGATTGGAATTAAAAATTGGGAGGTTGTTCATGCAAAGAACCCAATGCTACCAAAAGATAAATACCATAGAACAAACAAGAACTTATCAAAAACAAGACAGTTATATCCAGCAATATATTTAGCGACAAAAGATATGGATATTACTATTATATATGGAAGAATACCAGGAGAAAAAACAGAAAAAATGAAAAAGTGTAAATTTGATTGAAAGATTCGATTTTCTTGGCAAAACGGGATTGTTTGAGTCAGAAACTTTTTAACGATAGCCTAGACCTATCGTTAAAAGGTTCGTGGATATGTTCCTAAGCACAAATGCCAAAATCGGTAATTCATAGAGCGCTGTCCTTTCATGTGGAGACTGTGGCTCTTTTGTCCAAACTAAAACAAAAGCCGGATGATTACATTAATGTTACGATTGAACTTGATGATATGGATATAACATCTGCTGAGACTAAGGCAACCACAGTGTCCAGAAGATAAAGAAAGTGCAATTGTGGAGGCATTGAAGTATTTTAAGATGATTCAGCAGGAATAAAAGGAGTTTGATAAAAAGGAATTTATGGAGGATAAAGCTGATGAACAACAAAAGGATAATTATAGGAGTCACTATCGGAATAATCGCAGCAATACTTTGGAGCGTTGTTTT
>OLRK01000061.1_pt1 | contig 126775 bp, 126 predicted proteins | sample 1672911 | NCBI WGS metagenome assembly OLRK01 (sample SAMEA3136736, study PRJEB25190) | human gut metagenome | biome: human gut; feature: human-associated habitat; material: faeces | place: Austria | collected 2013
GTATAAGCAGTCAGTCGAAAGAGGAGTTCTGTGGACAGAACTGCGGAAACTCAAGGAAGAGATATCTTGCCAATTTGCGGGAAAAGTATTATAGTATTAACAAGTATGTCCAATAAGGAGGAAAATAATATGCAGATTAGCAAAGATATGTTGATTGGCGAGCTGATTCAGATGGACGAGCTGATTGCTCCCATGCTGATGCGCGCAGGAATGCACTGCCTGGGATGTCCGTCTTCTCAGGGCGAAAGTCTGGAAGAGGCATGTATGGTTCACGGTATTGACTGTGATACTCTGGTTGCCGGCATCAATGAAGTTCTGGCAAGCCGCTAATTGGGAAATATAGAAAGCCGCAGGCATCCGTGGATTCTGCTGGGGAATGATATTCTTCCAGAATCCGCAAAGCCTGCGGCTTTTGCTGTAAAACAGCTATTTGTTGTTTGGGGTCATAGAAGGGACTCAGCCATTGACCAGAGCCAGCTTCTGAAGAGCCTGGTTTCTGATAATGATTTCATAATGCTCTTGATAGTACGCCTCCGTGGCAGCTTCCGGCTTCACCTTTTCTCCATACTCGGCAAGAATATTGCAGAGACGGCTGAAGGTCAGGGGATCGCAGCCCTCGCTGGAGAGAACCAGATAATAGCTGGAGGTCTGCGGGCGTTTGTAAAGAGAGTTCTTCCCTTCACAGATGCCGTTTACGATTCGGGCAGCGTCGGTAACCTGATCCAGGCTGCCGAAACGGTAAATTCGAATCTGTACTGCCGGTGCTTCTGAAGCAGTCTGTCCGTCAGCGGAAGCAGCAGCGCCGCTTTCCTTGGCCGGGGCAGAATCTGTCTGACCGGAGGAAAGTCCCAGAAGGTCGTTTTTCAAAAATTCCATCAAACCATCTGCGCCTTCCAGAAATTCGCTGGTGATACTATTATAAAGTCCTTCCTGTTCGTCCTCTGAGAGAGGAGAAAATTTGGAAAAACGAGTATCCAGCTCTTCCGGATCTTCTATTTTTGTGATGACCAGCATCACACTTTCGTTGGAAAGCGGGATTGCCTCGACCATCAGCGGAATATCCTCTGCATCAAAACCAACTTCATTGGAGGCCTTCTGAATCATTTCACGAAACAGACTGCGGGCTTTTTCACTTCCATAGGCCAGCTCTCCCAGATTCATATTGCGGACACTTAAGTCAAAGCTGGTCAGCGTACATCGTATCTGGTTTTCATTAATCCGTTCTATCTTCATAAGACCACTCCTTCCGTATTTTCCTGAGAAGCTGGGAAAAAGTCCTGCTTCCCTAATTTAATTATAGTATATGATATAGGGAAAAAGCAATTCCTATGTAACATTTTTTTATAAAATTTTCCTGCGGGATTTCAATTTTTCCGGGAGGGGTGTCGAAATTAGTCGATGGATTTTATCTGCAGGATACTTGTAAAACATCAGAATATGTATTAGAATATGCCTACAGAGATGACGGGAAGAAAGGAGGAACGAGACGGCAGACGAAACTCTGTTTGGAAAGTATCAGCTGTGCCGGATTTTGGGACGGGGACGAAGCGGAACCGTATATCTGGCCAGACACATGGAACTGGAGGAATACCGTGCCATTAAGCAGGTTGCCAAGACCTGTACGGATTACAGCCAGTTTCGAAAGGAAGCATTGATTTTAAAAACCATTCGCCATCCGGGGATACCAATTGTGTATGACTTGGAGGAGGATGAGGATTACAGTTATTTGATAGAAGAATATCTGGAGGGAAATTCTCTATATGCCCTTATTTCTGAGACAGGGCATTTTTCAAAGGCAATGACGATTCGTTATGGAATTCAGATTTGCCATCTGGTAAATATCTTGCATTCAGCAAGACCAACCCCTATTTTATATCTGGATTTACAGCCAAAGAACCTCATAATTTGCCATGACACGGTAAAGCTGATTGATTTTGATCATGCAGTTCATTTGAGTGACGCAAAAAATTTGTCACAGCGTTACGGAACAGTGGGCTGTGCAGCGCCGGAACAGTATACGGGAGATGTTTTGGACGAAAGGACGGATATCTATGCCATTGGTGCTGTTCTCCATTATATGCTGACTGGGCATTATCCCGGAGAGGGTGACGGAAAACCGCTGCAGGTGTCTGACAGTACAGGCCGAAATCTGATGCGGATTATTCGCAGATGTCTTAGTGAGGACAGGGAAAAGCGGTATGAGACAGCAGACCAGCTCTGCAGAGCCATGGAAAGGGCAGAGGCGCAGTTACAAAAGCTGGAAAAACAAAGACAGGGTATTTGGAGAAGCCATCCCGCATCATCTCTAACCATTGCCGTAGCGGGAAGCCGGCCGGGCGTCGGAACAACACATACGGCAATAGGGCTTGCAGCCTATTTAAGACGGCAGGGGATTTCTGCTGTGTATGAGGAACACAATGGAACAGGTGCCATAAGACAGCTTGCTGACTGGTTTGGCGCCGGTCATGACCGCTGGGGGATTTTTGTGATACGGGGATTGCCGGTTCGTCCCTGGTATGGTTCCTGTGTTCAGCTTGAGGAGACGCCGTATCCGGTGAGAATTCTGGATTACGGATGCAGCAGAAAACAGCTTTTTAACGAACAGGCGGATTTGGAAATTCTTGTCTGTGGGGCAAAGCCATGGGAGCAGGCATCTGCTTATGAGGCCTACGGAGAATTAAAGAACTGCCCGGGACTTATCCTTCTGATGAATCATTTCAGCAGGCAGGCTGCAGGAGGAGCAAGGTACAGAAAATCTGTTTGGGCAAAGGAAAAGCCAGTTTGCTTTCTGATGCCGGATTTCCCGGATCCCTTTTCTGGTGACAGGGCGGCAGATCAGGTATATCAGGCAATGATGAACAGAAACGCAGCGGAAAGAAGAAAGGAAAGAGCAGGAGGAGGCATACGAAAACTGTACGGAAAAGGAAAAAATCTGTTTTTTCTTATTCTTCGGCAGCTGACTGGAAAACCTTAGGGATTATCAGCGCCGGAGGAAGAACCGGGGCAACCCATCTGGCAGTATGGACTGCCAATTATCTGACCGGAGTTCGAGGAGAAAAAACTGCAGTTCTGGAATGGAACAGTCACGGCGATTTTGAATCTATGGAGGGATTCTGCAAAGGAGACTTTACAGACAGAAAGAATAATTTTTGCGAAATCCGTCTGTGGGGCGGAAAAAAGAATGCCGGAAGTGGAAAAAAGGCTGGAAACAGAGGAAAATTGTCTTTCTGTCGGATTTTGGATGCAGATTATTATAAGCGGGCAGGAGCGGAAACCATGGCGGCCTGTCTCAATGGAAAATACCGAAGGATTATCGCTGATTATGGGGAACTGACAGGGGAAAGCTTCTGTGAATGTACCCGTTGTGATAAAAAAGTGCTGGTGGGCGCATTTAGTGAGTGGCAGATGGAGGCGTTTCTGGAAGCGGTCAGGATGATACCGGAGCATGATGAGAGCTGGCAGTGTGCGGCCGTTTTTGGCAGCGAAGAGACCAGAAAAGAATGGGAAAGACAGCTTCGGATATCCTGTATTCGCATTCCGGTTTCAGCAGATGCCTTTGCAGTGACTGCTTCAGACATGAGGTTTTTTAAACAGCTGCTGTTTTAATGGCCGCTGAAATAAAATACATAGAAAACAGCCGGCAGAGGCGGCGAAGGGGATTTGTGTCACGGCTTATACCTTCCAAAACAGTGCTGCCTCTCCGGCATTAGTGGAGGAAAAGAGTGGATAGGAAAAAAAGGCTGAATCCGGAAAGCCGCAGGGCTTATCTGGAGGGCTTAAGAAAGTACCGGGAAAAAGGAGTGCCGATACTGATAGATGGAAAAGAGGCAGATGAAAGTCAGTGGGATAAAATTTTTGAAATCCACGAGGATGGAAGCTTTTATATGGGAGATTATGTTCTGGAGGAGGTGATGGACTGTCAGGAGCAGAAAGCAGTAAATAGGGCGGATCAGGAGTTTATAGGGGAGCCTTCTGCTGGTTATGGAAAAAGAAAGCGCTTGAAGGAAATTCGATTTGATCTGGTTTATTATCGTTAAGCAGATAAAACAGCAGTGCTTTGTGCACAGATACGGGGCGGGGCTTCAGGAGAGAATTCCAATTCAGCCTGGAAACTGAAGTCGGGGCGGGAAAATATCAGAAAAATTTAAGAGAAGACATCAGGGTTTTGTGGTATACTTTTTCCATAGGAAATATGACAGGAAAGGGAATTTTATTCTCTGGAATACAGACAGGAGGAAGTACCACAGATGAAAAAATTTATGGTCACAAGTTTGACAGTGCTGGCGACGGTTTTTCTTATCGGAGCGGCGGCAGCGGGTATTTTTCTGTATCAGAAATTGTCTCCCTCTAAGGATATGGCGGATCAGAGCCTGTGGTATGGGGTCAGCGGCGATGAGATTGCGGTGATTTTGAATAATGAGCAGGCGGAGGGGGTTACAGGACGTGATATCAATGGTCAGGCATATTTTCCTCTGACCTGGGTGAATGATACTTTGAATGAGCGGTTTTACTGGGATCAGGAAAATCATCAGCTGATTTATGCCCTGCCGGATTCTATTGTTTATGCAGATGCGTCAACTATGGGAAGCAGCGGAAAGCCGCTGCTTGTGGAACAGGAGGATGAGGTATGGCTGACTGCCGGCTTGGTATCAGCTTATACAGATATCAGAACTTCTTTCTTTAAAGACGGAGATGCAAAAAGGGTGTTTGTGGATACCAGCTGGGAACCGGAGCAGGTTGCTGCAGTAAAAAAAGATGGAAGTGTCCGTGTACGCGGAGGAGTGAAAAGTGATATTCTTACGGCAGTGGAAAAGGACAGTACAGTTGTAGTGCTGGAAACGCTGGAAAAGTGGAGCAGAGTGCGAACCGAGGACGGTCAGGTGGGATACATTCAGAATCGCTGTCTAAAGGAGCCGGAAGTCCGGACTCTGATCAGTACCTTTCAGGCTCCGGAGTATACATCGATTTCCATGGAGGAGCCGGTAGTTATGGTGTGGCATCAGGTGACTCAGGCAGCAGCCAATAAGACAATGGAAACACTGATTTCCAATACCAGGGGAGTCAATGTTATCGCGCCTACCTGGTTTATGCTGACGGAAAATGACGGGACATACGAATCTCTTGCGAATCAGGATTATGTAAATAAAGCGCACAGCCTGGGACTTCAGGTGTGGGCAGTCCTGGATAATTTTAACAGAGGAACCAACGTGCAGTCAGAGATTCTGTTTGCCAGCACGGCAGCCAGGAAGAAGCTGATTGCCAGCCTGATTGCAGATGTAGAAAAATACGGTATTGATGGAATCAATCTGGATATCGAGGGAATTAAGCCGGAGGCAGGACCGCATTATGTCCAGTTTATCAGAGAGCTGTCTGTAGAATGCCGAAACAAGGGAATTATTTTGTCTGTGGATTCTTATGTGCCTTCTGCCTATACTTCTTTTTATAACAGAGCAGAGCAGGGACAGGTGGCTGATTATGTAGTGATGATGGGATATGATGAGCATTATGCCGGAGGAGATCCGGGTTCTGTAGCATCTTTGGGGTATGAGAAAAAGGGAATTGAGGATACGCTGAAGGAGGTACCAAGAGAAAAAATTATCAGCGCAGTTCCATTTTACACCAGAATCTGGAAGGAGGAAGGTGGAAAGGTTACTTCCGATGCTATGGGAATTGCCAGAGCTCAGCAGTGGATTGCAGATAATAATGTGGAGCTTTACTGGCAGGAGGATCTGGGGCAGTATTATGGAGAAACGGTACGGGATGGAATCAAGTATACACTGTGGATGGAAGAGGCACGTTCTCTTGGGTTGAAGATGGAGCTGATCCGGAAGTACAATCTGGCAGGGGTAGCCTGCTGGAAGCTGGGCTTTGAACCAGAGGAAATCTGGGATGTGATCAAACTGCCGTGAGGCATAAAGGGGGCGGTTTTATGAAACGGAAACAGTGGAAGCGCTTTTTAACCTGTGCCGGAGCTGCAGTGCTTCTGACCTGCGGCGGCTGCAGCAGGACTGCCGGGATCAGTCCCTCCGATACAAAGCCCGAGGAGTCTCAGACGGAAGCTTCTGTATCAGGAACGGAAGCGGAAACAGGGACAAACATTGATGAAAGTGCAGGAGAAACAGTCGGAGAGACTGTTTTCAGGCCGACAGTTCCAGAAAGCAGTTCTGGTGAGCAGATTTTGGAAAAGCCGAATGGAGAATCTGACGATGGAGAGCAGGAAGAGGAGGTTTCCTATCAGATTATTGAAAATATTATTCTGGCTACGGATATCCATTATTTTGATCCATCGCTTACGGATTATGGCTCCAGATTCCAGGAAATGGTGGAGTATGGTGACGGAAAAGTAGTTACCTATATCGATGAAATTACAGATGCTTTTTTAGAAGAAGTAATTCAGCTGCGTCCCAATGCTTTGATTCTCAGCGGAGATTTGACACTGGAGGGAGAGAAGAAAAGCCATGAAAGTCTGGCTGAAAAGCTTTATCGCGTAGAAGAGGCCGGGATTCCGGTTCTGGTGATTCCCGGCAATCACGATATCAATAATAAACGGGCGGCGCGGTATGAGGGAGAACAGAGACTTCCGGCAGAATATACCACACCGGAAGAGTTTCGCAGAATTTATCGGGATTTTGGATACGATGAAGCCATCAGCGAGGATGTGAGAAGTCTCAGCTATGTGTATCAGCTGGATGAGGAACATCGGATTATGATGCTGGATACCTGTCAGTATCGTCCGGTTGCCAAGGTGGGAGGTGCGATTTTAAGCGAGACCTATTACTGGATTGAGGAACAGCTGGAGGAGGCATGGGATGAGGCAATGGACGTGATTCCTGTTGCACATCACAATCTCCTGGAGGAGAGCAAAATCTATGTGGATGACTGTACGATTGAGCATGGAGAACAGCTGGTGGATATTCTGGATGAATGGGATGTGAAGCTGTTTTTAAGCGGCCACCTTCATGTTCAGCATACAATGCGCTCTGAGGATAACAGAGGAGTGTGGGAGGCTGTGACCTCCTCTTTGGCAACGCCAGCCTGTCAATATGGAGTTTTAACCTGCCGGGATGATGGTTCTTACCAGTATGGAACCTGGTCTGTGGATGTGGAGTCCTGGGCCAGAGAGCATGGAAGAAAGGAACGGGATCTGCTGGAGTTTCGGAAGTTCCAGGAACCATTCCTTCGAAGGGTGTTTTATAATCAGTCAATGACGGCATTAAACGCAGTTCCTGATATTCCGGAGGACAGGAAAAAACAGATGTCGGATCTGTATGCAAGGCTTAATTATTATTATTATCAGGGAACAGCGTATCAGATTAAAAATGAAGTGCTTTCGGATCCAGCTTACCTTATGTGGCTGAATGAGGGAACTCTGACGGTGTTGGGAGAATATGTGGAATATATTGTGTCGGATGCGGTTCATGATTATAATCGTCTGATTGTGGACTGATTCTTTTTTCCGTTTCTTCAGGATATATTAGAATATAGTCTGAAGGGATGAGAGGGATTTTTGTGGAGAATCGGAAAGCGGAAATACTGATGGCGGCTATGCTGCTGACTTTTGTGTTTCTGATATCCAGGCATGCAGGGCTTATGGTATCCGGTCAGAATGTGACAGCGGGAAAAAAACAACCAGTGGTAGTTCTTGACAGTGGACATGGCGGCACGGATCCTGGAAAAATCGGAGTTGACGGAAGCCTGGAGAAGGATATTAATCTTCAGATTGCAGAAAAGGTAAAGGGCTTTCTGGAAGCATCGGATGTGACGGTTATTATGACAAGAGAGGATGATTGCGGGCTTTACCAGGAAGATGATGCCAATAAAAAAAGAGCAGATATGAAAAACCGGTGCGATAAAATCAACGAGGCGGCACCGAGCCTGGCAGTCAGCATTCATCAGAACAGTTATCATGAAGAAGCCATATTTGGAGGCCAGGTATTTTATTATAAGGATTCTGCAGAAGGAAAGCGCCTGGCAGAAATCCTGCAGAAGCGTTTTGATTTTGTATTAGGAGAGAAAAACAGAAGGCTGGCAAAACCAAATGGCAATTATTATCTTCTGCTTCATGTGAAAGTACCTGTTGTGATTGTAGAGTGCGGATTTCTTTCAAACTGGGAAGAAGCAGCACGGCTGAATTCAGAAGAGTATCAGCAGCGGCTGGCCTGGACTATATATATGGGAATTATGGAATATATCAATACTTCCGGTTGACAAAATCATAGTAAAATGGTAGACTATAGGTGGTTAGATAATACTAATACCAAACAGACATTTGAACAGATTACGAAAGGAAGAATTCTTATGAAATATATATATGCATCAAGAACAGGAAATGTAGAAAAACTGATTCAGTCTCTGGGACTGGAAGCAAAAAAACTGGCAGACGGTACAGAGAAGGCTGAGGGTGAGTTTATTCTTTTTACCTATACGGACGGAAGAGGTATTGTACCTCCGGTAGTGGAGCAGTTTCTGAAAGAAAATCACAGCCTGTTAAAGGGTGTTGTAGTTTCTGGAAATATGCAGCGTCATGGAGATACGTTCTGTGCAGCCGGAGAGATTATTGCAAAAGAGTATCAGGTTCCTGTGATTGCCCAGGTTGATGGCGCCGGAAATGAATGGGATTATCGCCAGATTCGTTCCCGTCTGCAGGAGCGTGCGGAATAGGAAGAGCTGTTATATTAAAATGGACAGATACCGGAAAGAACTTGAAAACTGGGGATTTCTATGTTATGATTCAGTTATAAATAAGTTCTTCGGGGCGGGGCGCAATTCCCCACCGGCGGTATAGTCCGCGAACCGCTTATGGCGGCTGATCCGGTGTGATTCCGGAACCGACAGTATAGTCTGGATGAGAGAAGAGATTGTGTGGCAGCAAAGCTGCTGTGATTGTCGATCAAAATATTGCCCCGGATCTTAGGATCCGGGGTTTTTGTTTTACTGGAAGTCTTTTTCCTGAAAAGCAAAAAACGGCGGTACGGCGAAGGGGCAGACACATGATTCCTCTGGAGAATGAGCTTATATTATAATTTTCAGGAGGAAGTTATCATGAAGGAAAACAAATTAATGACAACAAAAAATGTTGTTCTGATGGGGATGTTCGGAGCTCTGGCAGGGGTGCTGATGGTATTTGAGATACCGCTGCCTTTCCTTGCTCCCAGCTTTTATGGTCTTGATATCAGTGAAGTTCCGGTTCTGGTAGGAACCTTTGCTTTAGGACCAGTGGCCGGGGCGGTTATTGAAGTTGTGAAAATCTTGGTTAAGCTGGTATTGAAGCCAACCAGCACAGGATTTGTGGGAGAACTGGCCAATCTGACCTTTGGCTGTGCAATGGTTATTCCGGCAGGTCTGATTTATCAGTTTAAGAAAACCCGAAAAGGCGCTATGGCAGCTTTGACAGCAGGAACTCTTCTCATGTCAGCAGCAGCAATCGTGGGAAATGCGTTGGTTATGCTGCCTTTTTATTCCAATTTTATGCCATTGGAAAATATCATTGCGGCCGGGGCGGCTATTAACCCGGCAGTCAGCAATGTGTGGACCTTTGCCGTTATCTGTGTAGGACCGTTTAATGTGATTAAGGGAATTGTGGTTTCCATGATTACGGCGCTGGTTTATAAGCATATCAGCGCTATGATTCACAGTATTGGAACAGAGAAGCGAAATGGCCAGAGCAGAAAACTGCGTGCTTAGAATTAAAAAATAATATAAAAGAGAATCGCCATGCGGCAGAAGAGAATTTTGTCGCAGAAGCGCCCCGCCGCAGGCGGAGAAGCTCGCGAGCGAACTTCATTCTTGTAAAAATATCAGCATGTTAACAATTTAATGTGAAAAAGTGCTTGACATTATTTTACGGTACAACTATAATTATGACAGCTTGAATGGCACAGCTTTTTGATTTTTTTTGGAAGGCTGTTTCAGAAATCGAGGAGGAGACTATTATGAAAAAAGCAATTGGATTAAGTCTGGCAGCAGTGATGGCGATGTCCCTGACAGCATGCGGAGGCGGCAAGAGCGATGCACCGGCAGCAGGTACTCAGGCAGCAGGAAGCGAGGCTGCTGGAAGTGAGGCAGCAGGAGCTGAGGGCAGCACTATTAAGCTGGGCGTGATTGGGCCGCTGACAGGACCGGCTGCAACCTACGGAATTGCCGTACAGAATGGTGCAGACCTGGCAGTAAAGGAAATCAACGCTGCAGGCGGCGTAGACGGCATGATGTTTGAGGTAAAGGCAGAGGATGATGAGAACGATTCTGAGAAGACGATCAATGCCTATAATACATTAAAAGACTGGGGTATGCAGATGCTGGTAGGAGCAACCACATCCAAACCCTGCATTGCAGTTTCTGCAGAGACAGCCAATGACAATATGTTCCAGCTGACTCCCTCCGGTTCTGCAGTAGAGTGCGTTGCCAATGACAATGTATTCCGCGTATGCTTTGCTGATCCGGATCAGGGTACCGCTTCTGCCAAGTACATTGGTGAGAATAAGCTGGCTACCAAGGTTGCTATTATTTATGACAGCTCTACCGAGTATTCCTCCGGTATTCGTGAATCCTTTGTAAAGGAAGCGCCCAATGAGGGAATTGAGATTGTTGCAGATGAGGCATTTACAGCTGACACCAACACCGATTTTTCTGTACAGCTGGACAAGGCAAAGGAAGCAGGCGCTGAGCTGGTATTCCTGCCCATTTACTATCAGGAGGCATCTGTAATCCTGAAACAGGCATCTGACAAGGGCTTTGATCCGATTTTCTTCGGATGTGACGGTATGGACGGTATTCTTTCTGTAGAGAACTTTGATACCTCTCTGGCAGAGGGGCTGATGCTTCTGACTCCTTTCTCTGTAACTGAGGAAAGCAGCAAGAAGTTCACAGAGGATTATGTTGCAGCCTACGGCGTAGAGCCGAACCAGTTTGCGGCAGATTCTTATGACGCTGTATACGCAATTGCAGCTGCCGTAAAACAGGGCGGAGTAACTGCAGACATGGAAATTTCCGATATGTGTGAGGCTATGAAGAAAGCCATGACAGAGATCTCCATTGATGGACTGACCGGTGCGGAAATGACCTGGAATGCAGCAGGCGAGCCCAATAAGGCTCCGAAGGCCGCAAAGATTGTAAATGGTATTTACGAAATGCAGTAATCATGAATGCGGATACAAATAAGGGGCGTCAGAGCAGACGGCCCTTATTTGTATAACAGGAATTTATTTCCTGATTTTACAGAATACAAATAAAATGAAGAGGTGTGGGGTACATGAGTTTTCTGTCTTATTTGATCAATGGAATCAGCCTGGGCAGCATTTACGCAATCATTGCTCTGGGTTATACCATGGTTTACGGAATTGCCAGGATGCTGAATTTTGCACACGGGGATATTATTATGGTGGGAGGATTTGTCATCTTTACCATTGTCAGCACCATGGGTATGCCGCCGCTGCTGGGGATTCTTGCAGCAGTTGCAGCGTGTACGGTGCTTGGCGTTGTGATTGAGCGTGTGGCATATAAGCCGCTGCGGGGGGCGTCCTCTCTGGCAGTCTTGATTACAGCTATCGGCGTCAGTTATCTGCTTCAGAATGTGGCTCTGCTGATTTTCGGCTCCAATGCCCGTCAGTTTACTTCCGTGGTTAATGTTCCCAGTCTGAAGCTGGCAGACGGCGCATTGTCTATATCCGGTGTTACAATGGTTACGATTGCGACCTGCCTTATAATTATGGTTGGACTGACTCAGTTTATCAATAAGACAAAGGTGGGACAGGCTATGCTTGCTGTATCAGAGGATCAGGGAGCGGCAACCTTAATGGGAATTGATGTAAACAGGACGATTGCCATTACCTTTGCTATCGGCTCTGCTCTGGCGGCTATTGCCGGCGCTCTGCTGTGTTCAACCTATCCGTCTCTGACTCCTTATACTGGCTCTATGCCCGGTATCAAGGCCTTTGTGGCTGCGGTATTTGGGGGAATTGGTTCTATACCCGGCGCCCTGATTGGAGGCGTGCTTCTGGGCGTTATTGAAAACCTGTCTAAGGCATACATCTCCTCTCAGCTTTCGGACGCGATTGTATTTTCTGTGCTGATTGTAGTGCTTCTGGTACGCCCCACAGGAATTCTGGGTAAAAAAATTATGGAGAAAGTGTAGGTGTGTGTGATGAAGAAAAATAAAACTCTGATTCAAAACAGTATCACATACGCAATCGTAATCGGCGCCTGGGCTTTGATGACGGTTCTGTCCTCAACTGGTCATATGAGCAGCCTGATGAAGGGACTTCTGGTTCCTATTTGTATTTATGTGATTTTAGCAGTATCTCTGAATCTGACTGTTGGAATTCTGGGAGAGCTGAGCCTGGGACATGCCGGATTTATGTGTGTAGGTGCATTTTCAGGCGCATTTTTTACGAATTGTATGGAAAATGTGATTCCCAGTGTGGGCCTGCGCTTTTTCCTGGCTCTTCTTTTGGGCGCAGCAGTTGCAGGAATGTTCGGAATCCTTATAGGAATTCCGGTTCTGAGACTGAAGGGCGATTACCTGGCGATTGTAACCCTGGCTTTTGGCGAGATTATCAAAAACCTGATCAATGCCATGTATGTGGGCCGTGACAGCACAGGATTTCACTTTTCCATTAAGGATACCCTGTCTCTGGGAATGGATGAGACAGGAGTTGTCCTGATTAAAGGCGCGCAGGGAATTACAGGAACCCCGAAGGCGGCAACCTTTACCATTGGAATTTTGCTGGTGCTTCTGACGCTGTTTATCGTACTAAACCTGATTCACTCCAGAGCAGGACGGGCGATTATGTCCATTCGTGACAACCGGATTGCAGCGGAATCCATTGGCATTAATATTACCAAATATAAGTTAATGGCATTTTCCATTTCAGCGGCTCTGGCTGGAGTTGCGGGCGTCCTGTATGCGCACAACCTGTCCAGCCTGGCAGCTACTCCGAAAAATTTCGGCTATAACATGTCCATTATGATCCTGGTATTTGTGGTTCTTGGTGGACTGGGCAATATCCGCGGTTCTATGATTGCCGCTGTTGTACTGACTGTACTTCCGGAGCTGCTCCGTGGACTGAACGATTACCGTATGCTGATTTATGCGGTTGTCCTGATTGTAATGATGCTGTTTAATTCCAGTCCCAAGGCGATTGAAATCCGTTCTGTTGTGCTGGATAAAATAAAGCAAAAGAGAAAATCCACTGCGAAGGAGGCTGCGTAAGATGGCACTGCTTGAAGTAAGGAATATAGGGATTTCCTTTGGTGGCCTGAAGGCGGTTAATGATTTCAGCCTCACCATTGAAAAAGGGCAGCTTTACGGTCTGATTGGACCGAATGGAGCTGGAAAAACAACGGTATTCAATCTGCTCACTGGCGTGTATAAGCCTGATACCGGTTCTATTTTTCTGGACGGAAAAAATCTGACTGGAAAAAAGACCATAGAAATTAATCAGGCTGGAATTGCAAGAACCTTCCAGAATATCCGTCTTTTTAAGGAACTGTCTGTATTGGACAACGTAAAGGCAGGTCTTCATAATCACCATAAGTATTCTACCATTGAAGGACTTCTTCGCCTGCCCAGGTATTATCGGGTAGAGAAAGAGATGAATGAACGGGCGATGGAGCTTTTGAAGGTTTTTGATCTGGATGGAGAGTGGGATTACAAGGCATCCAACCTTCCCTATGGAAAACAGAGAAAGCTGGAGATTGCCCGTGCTCTGGCTACGGAGCCCAAGCTTCTGCTTCTGGATGAGCCGGCAGCCGGCATGAACCCGAATGAAACCATGGAGCTGATGAATACCATTCGTTTTGTGAGGGATCAGTTTGATATGACGATTCTTTTAATTGAGCATGATATGAAGCTGGTTTCCGGTATCTGTGAAAAGCTGACTGTATTAAACTTCGGCCAGGTTCTGACCCAGGGAGATACGTCGGAAGTGTTGAATGATAAGCGTGTAATTACCGCTTACCTTGGAGAGTAGGAGGAGAAGCGATTATGGCAATTCTTGAGGTAAAAGACCTGGAAGTTTATTATGGCGTGATCCAGGCCATAAGGGGAATCTCCTTTGAAGTAAACCAGGGGGAGATTATTGCCCTCATCGGCGCCAATGGAGCCGGAAAAACAACAACGCTGCAGACGATTACCGGTCTGATTCCGTCCAAGTCCGGAAAGATTTTTTATGAAGGCAAGGATATTACCAAAATTCCGGGACACAAGCTGGTATCTATGGGGATTGCTCATGTGCCGGAGGGACGCCGGGTATTTGCATCACTTTCCGTTCTGCAGAATCTGAAGCTGGGGGCATACACCCGCAGCGACAAAAAAGAGCTGGAGGATACCCTTCAGATGATTTATAAGCGATTCCCCCGTCTGGAGGAGCGAAAAAATCAGATGGCTGGAACTCTTTCCGGAGGAGAGCAGCAGATGCTGGCTATGGGACGGGCGCTGATGTCTCATCCCAAGCTGATTGTTCTTGATGAGCCGTCCATGGGACTGTCCCCCATTTATGTCAATGAGATTTTTGATATTATTCAGAAAATCAATGAAGACGGGGTAACGGTGCTTCTGGTTGAGCAGAACGCAAAGAAGGCACTTTCCATTGCCAACCGGGCTTATGTGCTTGAGACAGGTTCTATCGCTCTTTCAGGCGATGCTGCAAAGCTGATGAATGATGATTCTGTAAAGAAGGCATATTTAAGCGAATAAGGATAAATCTGTGAGTAATCACCTTGATTCGTAAAAATTGTGGCAAAATATCAGAAAATAAATCAAATTTAAGGGAAAAGTTGTAGACTTTTCCCTTATTTTTATGGTATGATTTGCTATAAGAAAAACAGATTGTTTCCTGGAATGGGGGTTGTTTTCGGAGAATAGTCTGTAATGTATAAGAGGAGGGGTTCATCATGAAAGGTAACGTGATAGTAGGACAGTCGGGAGGCCCGACAGCAGTTATCAATTCCAGTCTTGCAGGAGTGTACAGAACAGCGATCGATCGCGGGGCAAAAAAGGTTTATGGTATGCTGTACGGGATTCAGGGGCTCATGGATGAACAGTATGTAGATCTGTCAAAGCATATCCGCAGTGATCTGGATGTGGAGATTTTAAAGCGGACACCTTCTGCTTTTTTAGGAACCTGCCGGTATAAACTGCCGGAAATTCACGAGAATCAGGAAATCTTTGTACGGATTTTTGAAATTCTGGAAAAGCTGAATATTGAGTGCTTTATTTATATCGGTGGAAATGATTCTATGGATACCATTAAAAAGTTATCGGATTATGCGATTCTGACAGGGAAAAAGCAGAAGTTCGTAGGTGTTCCCAAGACAATTGATAATGATCTGGCTCTGACTGATCATACGCCCGGATACGGAAGCGCGGCAAAATATATTGCCACCTCCACGAAAGAGGTTATTCGGGATGGTCTGGGATTCTCCTATAAGAAAAAGCTGGTTACTATTATTGAAATTATGGGACGGAATGCAGGCTGGCTGACTGGCGCATCGGCACTTTCCCGCGGCGAGGACTGTGATGGACCGGATCTGATTTATCTTCCGGAAATTGCTTTTGATATTGAAAAATTCAAAGGAAGAGTACGCCATCTTCTGGAAAAGAAGGATGTGGTTGTGGTTGCTGTTTCTGAGGGAATCCGTACAGCTGACGGCCGCTATGTCAGTGAGCTGGGAACCGGCGTAGATTATGTGGATGCTTTTGGTCATAAGCAGCTGACGGGAACAGCCAGCTATTTGGCAAATGTAATCAATCAGGAAATCGGCTGCAAGACAAGAGCGGTAGAATTCAGTACTCTGCAGAGAAGCGCAGCCCACCTGGCCTCCAGAGTAGATGTGAATGAGGCATTTATGGTGGGAGGAGCAGCTGTGAAGGCGGCAGATGAGGGTGATTCTGGAAAGATGGTTGTCATTGATCGTGTTTCCGATGATCCTTATCAGTGTGCAACAGGTATTTACGATGTACATAAGATTGCGAATGGAGAAAAGCTGGTACCCAGAGAGTGGATTACCAAGGACGGAACCTATGTAACGGAGGAATTTATTGATTATGTAAGACCTCTGATTCAGGGCGATTCTCCTTCTGTAATGGTAGATGGTATTCCGCGCCATTTGTATATGTCCGCAAAAAGATAAAGGAGGCTGCCTATGAACTTATCAACAGCGATTGAATTTGCAACAGCAGCTCTTGCAGAAAAGGTGGATGATAAGGGCAGTCCGTATATTAACCATGCTTTAAGAGTCATGGAGAGGATGGATACGGAAGAGGAAAAGATGGCTGCAGTCCTTCATGATGTGGTGGAGGATACGGAGATTACGCTGCAGGATCTCTGTGATGCCGGCTTCTCCAGAGAAGTGGTGGAAACCGTTGAGATTCTGACAAAAAGGCTGGATATGACATATTTTGATTATATTGATGACATTCACTGGAGTGAAACCGCATCAAAGATTAAGATTGCCGAAATTGAAGACAATCTTGATATCATGCGGGTGAAAAAAATGTCTTTCCGGACGTATTCAACGGAAAAACGCGCAGAAATGGCTCTGGCAATTCTGCGGGGTGAAAATGTGAAAAACGATTATAAATAATCTGGTCCCCCCTGGCATATACTGTATCAGTATAGCGAGGGGGTATCTTCATGGAACAGTATAATATTTATAAAGATATGGAGGCGCGGACAGGCGGCGAACTGTATCTGGGAGTGGTTGGGCCTGTGCGGACAGGAAAGTCTACATTTATCAAACGGTTTATGGAACGGATGGTTCTGCCGGAGATAGAGGATGACCATCAGCGTGCAAGAACCAGAGACGAACTTCCTCAGAGCGCAGCCGGAGTGACCATTATGACTACAGAGCCAAAGTTTATTCCAAAGGAGGCAGCCAGACTTCAGCTGGGGGACGGGGTTTCTGTACAGGTACGTCTGATCGACTGCGTGGGATTTATGGTGGACGGCGCTGGAGGTCACATGGAGCAGGAGAGGGAACGTCTTGTAAAAACGCCCTGGTTCGAAGAGGAAATTCCCTTTACCAGAGCGGCAGAGATTGGAACAAGAAAGGTGATTCGGGATCATTCCACCATAGGCCTTGTAGTAACTGCAGACGGCTCTTTTGGAGATTTGAAACGGGATTCTTATATTCAGGCAGAAAAGACGGCAGTCAGTGAACTGAAGGCCATTGGAAAGCCCTTTTTAGTTCTTCTTAATTCTGCTCGCCCGTATTCTGAGGATACCAGAATTCTGCAAAAGAGTCTGGAGAAGGAGTATGGTGTTTCTGTTATGGCAGTGAACTGTGAACAGCTGAAAACAGAGGATATTAACCGGATCCTGGAACAGGTGCTGCAGGAATTCCCTGTAACTGAGGTGGATTTTTACATACCCAGATGGGTGGAGATTCTCCCGTCTACACACTGGCTGAAGGAGCAGATCATCAGGAAGGCCGGGGAATTAATGGGGAAAATACGTCATATGAAGGATGTTCCTCAGGATTTTAATGATGGCTCAGAGCCGGCGATTCGCTCTATGAAGACAGAAGAAATGGATATGTCAAATGGTCGAATCCGGGTGCAGGTGGGATTGGAGGACGGATATTATTACCAGATTCTGAGCGATTATGCAGGCATTGAAATCGAAGATGAGTATCAGCTGATGGAAAAGCTAAAGGAGCTTTCCGCTATGCAGGGAGAGTACGGCAAGGTTCTCAATGCAATGAATCAGGTACGGATGAAGGGGTACGGCGTTGTGACTCCGGAACGCTCGGAAATTATTCTGGATGAACCGACGGTTATCCGTCATGGGAACCGTTATGGGGTAAAAATGCGGGCAGAGGCACCTTCCATTAATATGATTAAGGCCCATATTCAGACGGAAATTGCGCCGATTGTAGGAAGCGAGGAGCAGGCCCGGGATCTGATTGCCTATATGAAGGAAAACGCCAAAAAGGAAGAAAACGGCATCTGGGATACCAATATTTTTGGGAAATCCATAGAACAGATTGTCGAAGACGGCATTCAGGCAAAAATCAGCCAGATGACAGAGGACTGCCAGTCCCGTCTCCAGGATGCTCTCCAGAAAATCATCAACGACAGCAACGGCGGAATGATATGCATCATCATCTAGCAGTGCCGCCCTGTCCCCTCCTGCACCCCCTTGTGCTTGCACAAAAGGGGGTGCAGGAGGGGACAGGGCGATAGGGCGAGAGCCCGCCACCGACATGGAGCGAAGCGGAATGGAGGTGTGCACTGCGAGGGTGAGAAAGCGGAAATAAAACTACAAAAAAGGAGGAGCTAGTATGAGACTTGTATTTTGCGGAGCAGCCCATGAAGTAACCGGCAGCTGCCATTTTCTTGAAGTGGGACCGACAAAGCTGCTTGTAGACTGCGGTATGGAACAGGGTGTTAATCTGTATGAAAATCTGGAACCGCCGGTTCCCTATTCTGAGATTCAGCTGGTGCTTCTGACACATTCTCATATAGACCATGTGGGAATGCTTCCCTACATTTATGCAAGGGGATTTCGCGGACGGATTATTGCAACAGAGGCTACCTGCGATCTCTGTAATATTATGCTGAAGGACAGTGCTCACATTCAGGAAACAGAGGCTGAGTGGAAAAACAGAAAGGCCCGTCGGGCAGGACGCCCAGAGGTGCCTCCGCTTTATGAAATGAATGATGCTCTTGGCGTTTTAGAGCATTTTGAACCCTATAAATATGGGGAAATCGTAAAGCTGGATGATCAGATCTCGGTGCGATTTACGGATATTGGACATCTTCTGGGGTCTGCCTCTATTGAGATCTGGATGAAAGAAGGCGATGTAGAGAAAAAAATTGTGTTCTCTGGAGACATCGGAAACAAAAATAAACCGCTGATTCGTGATCCTTCCTATACTGCGGAAGCAGACTATGCAGTAATGGAATCAACCTATGGCGATCGGCTTCATCAAAAGGGAAAGGATCATATTGGAGAGCTGGTTCGGATTGTCCAGGAAACCTTGGATCGGGGCGGCAATGTGGTAATTCCTGCATTTGCTGTGGGGCGTACGCAGGAGCTTCTGTATTATTTCCGTCATATAAAAAGTGAGAGGCTGATCCATGGCCATGACCGGTTTGAGGTATATGTAGACAGCCCCCTGGCCGTAGAGGCAACACATGTATTTAAAGAAAATCAGCTGGAATGCTATGACGATGAGACAAGAGAGCTTGTAAGGCAGGGCATTAACCCCATTTCTTTTCCGGGCCTGAAGCTTTCTGTTACCAGCGACGAATCGGTAAATATTAACTTTGATCCTGCGCCGAAGGTTATTATTTCCGCATCGGGAATGTGCGATGCCGGACGTATTCGCCACCACTTAAAGCATAACCTCTGGAGAAAAGAATGTACGGTGGTGTTTGCTGGTTATCAGGCAGAGGGAACCATTGGACGCAGTCTGATTGATGGAAACAAGACGGTCCGTCTTTTTGGCGAGACGATAGATGTAGAGGCACATATCGAGGTTTTGCATGACATCAGCGGACATGCAGACAGAGACGGTCTGATTGAGTGGGCATGCGGTTTTCAGAAAAAACCGCAGCAGTATTTCATTGTCCATGGCAGCGATGATGTCTGCGACCGCTTTGCAGAGCTGGTTACGCAAAAGACGGGGGCTCTGGCCAAGGCGCCGTTTTCCGGAGCAGAGTATGATCTGGCAAATGGTGTCTGGATAAAAGAAACCGCAGGAATTCCCATTGCTTCCAAGTCTGCGGCGTCTAAGAAGGCCAGCGGTGTCTTTGCCCGTCTTGTGGCAGCCGGTGAGCGCCTGATGGCGGTGATTCTTCACAATGAGGGAGGCGCAAATAAGGATTTGGCAAGATTTGCCGATCAGATTAATGCCCTGTGTGACAAATGGGATAGATAGGAGAGAAAAACGGATGTCAAAGGTACAGATTTATACAGATGGTTCTGCCCGGGGAAACCCGGACGGACCAGGAGGATACGGGGCAGTGCTCCAGTTTCTCGACAGCAAGGGGGAGCTGCATGAAAAGGTTATGTCAGCCGGATACCGGAAAACCACCAATAACAGAATGGAGCTGATGGCGGCCATTGTGGCCCTGGAGGCATTAAACCGTCCCTGCCAGGTGGAGCTTTATTCGGATTCAAAATATCTGACAGATGCCTTTAACCAGCACTGGATTGACAACTGGGTTGCAAAAAACTGGATGCGCGGAAAGAGTGGTCCTGTAAAAAACATTGACCTGTGGAAGCGGCTGCTAAATGCAAAAAAACCGCATCAGGTGCAGTTTATCTGGGTAAAAGGCCATGCCGGACATCCGCAGAATGAACGGTGCGATTTGCTTGCTACTTCAGCGGCAGACGGGATGGATCTTCTGGTAGATGAAGGGCTGGAAGGTTAAGGCCTGCAATCTTAAAGAAAATCTTACAAATGCTTACTTCTTTCGGTTTTGTATTTTCTTTCCATTCTGTTTATGTTATTATCAGAAAGACAAAAGAACAGACAGAGTGGGGCAGAAAATATGAGACCAAAAGGAATCTGGATAGCAATAGGATTGATTCTGGCAGTAGGCATCAGCTCAACCAGATTAGTCAGACAGTATACATCAGAGCCGCTGCGGACAAAAGCCGCGGAAACCGTCATGGAAAATGAGGTTCCAGAGATTGCTGCCTTTTCGGCAGGATTGGAGCAGGAGGAGCCATCGGAACGGACTGTGCGGATTCCGGAGGCCGCTATGGCGCAGCTTAAAGAGTCAGAACAAGAAGCGGAGACAGAAGCCGCCACAGAAACTGCATTAGAATACGGACAGGCACCTGTTGCGACGATGGCGGAGGCAGTGCCGGAACAGGAAGCGTCTAAAACTAAGTCAGCTTTTGAGAAAGGCGCAGGTTTTGTTCAGGAAGATACGGCGATGCCGGCTCCGGCAGCAGAGATTCAGCAGCCAGTTCAGGCAGAGCGATCGTCGGTATTATCTGCCGGAAACAGCAAGAAGGAAGCCGGATCGTCCGGAAGCAGCAGAGTTCTTTCGCCATCTGCGGTTTCTGCAGAGGCTTCATCAGCAAAGCAGCCGGGGAGACAGGATGTTCTGGAACGGCTGGAGGAGCTGGATCGTCAGATAGAGAAAAAACGTTCCGCGAAGCAGGACGCTACAGCCAATTCTGCCAAGGCAGTGGCAGAGAGCGAAAGAAAGCTTTGGGAAAATGAACTGAACCAGCTTCTGAGCGGACTGCGCAGCCACATGTCATCGGACACCTGGGATGCATTTATGAAGGATCAGAATGAGTGGATCCGAAGCAGGGAGGCGATGGCGGTAGACGCCCTGTCCGGCAACTCCGGCAGTGCTATGCAGGAGCTGGAGTACACCCGTTCCCTGACAGAAATCACACGGGACAGAGCCTATGAGCTGGCAGAAGAGTATTATGATGTATTATCAGAGACGGAGTAAAATCCGTCTCTTTTCAATTTTGTATCTTGAACAATGCCTTTGCCTATGGTATGATACAAGGATGAAAGTGTGTGTTTATTTGAACGTAAGGAGGAAAATTCTATGTCAGCTATCGCAGCAAGCTTTATCGGATATACGGTTAAGGCAGTTATTTTCGCAGCAGTTGCCTACGCAGGAATTATCTGCGGTAAGAAGTTCAGAGACTCCCGCACGGAGAAAAAGAATTAAGCAACAGTTCAGCCAGGCGAAGTTAGGAAGATGCATGGCTGAGCTGCTGCAGAATGAATGGAGGACGCAGCTTATTACAGGAGGCTGCGCCGGAAAGAACAATAGTACGGAGGAACAAAAGACGTGAAGAAGTATGGTGTAAATGAATTGAGAAGGATGTTTCTTGAATTCTTTGAAAGCAAGGGACATCTGGCAATGAAGAGCTTTTCGCTGGTGCCGCACAATGACAACAGCCTGCTGCTCATTAATTCCGGTATGGCTCCGTTAAAGCCCTATTTTACCGGACAGGAGATCCCGCCTCGCAGACGTGTGACGACCTGTCAGAAGTGCATCCGCACCGGTGATATTGAAAATATCGGAAAGACAGCCCGCCACGGCACATTTTTTGAGATGCTGGGCAACTTCTCGTTTGGTGACTATTTCAAAACGGAAGCCATCCACTGGTCCTGGGAGTTTCTGACGGAGGTGGTAGGACTGGATCCGGATCGTCTCTATCCGTCCGTATATCTGGATGACGATGAGGCATTCCGCATCTGGAATGAAGAGATTGGCATTCCGGCAGATCGGATTTTCCGCTTTGGCAAGGAGGATAATTTCTGGGAGCATGGCGCAGGTCCCTGCGGCCCCTGTTCTGAAATTTATTATGACCGGGGAGAAAAATATGGCTGTGGAAAGCCTGGCTGTACGGTAGGCTGTGAATGTGATCGTTATATTGAGGTATGGAACAACGTATTTACTCAGTTTGAAAATGACGGCCATGGCAATTATACCGAGCTGGTACAGAAGAATATTGATACAGGTATGGGTCTGGAGCGTCTGGCTGTTGTGGTTCAGGATGTGGACTCTCTGTTCACTGTAGATACCAACAAGGCTCTTTTGGATGCAGTCTGTGAACTGGCTCATACAGAATACCAGGCAGCTCATAAGACGGATGTTTCTCTGCGTATTATTGCCGATCATATTAAGTCCTGTACCTTTATGATTTCCGATGGAATTATGCCGTCTAATGAGGGACGTGGTTATGTACTGCGCCGTCTGCTGCGTCGGGCTGCCCGTCATGGAAGACTGCTGGGAATCGAAGGCCGGTTTATGGCAGAGCTGTCTAAGACAGTAATTGAGCTGTCTAAGGACGGTTATCCGGAGCTGGAAGAAAAGAAGCCCATGATTTTAAAGGTTCTGGCAGAGGAAGAAGAGAAATTTAACAAGACCATTGATCAGGGGCTGGCCATTCTTGGAGAGATGGAAGCAGAGATGGAGAAAAAGGGTGAGACCGTTCTCTCTGGTGATAATGCATTTAAGCTTTATGACACCTATGGCTTCCCGTTAGATCTGACCATTGAAATTCTGGAAGAAAAGAATATGACAGTAGATGAGGAAGGCTTCCAGGCTGCTATGAAGGAGCAGCGTGAGAAGGCTCGTGCAGCAAGAAAGACAACCAACTACATGGGTGCTGATGTTACGGTATATCAGTCTATTCCGGCTGAGATTACAACGGCCTTTGTGGGATACGATCGCCTGGTTCATGATTCAGAGATTACCGTTCTGACAACAGAAAGCGAGATTGTAGAGGCGCTGACAGATGGACAGCACGGAACGATTCTGGTGAAGGAAACTCCGTTTTACGGCACTATGGGCGGACAGACTGGCGATACTGGTGTGATTACCGGCGCGGGCGGCAGTTTTGTAGTAGAGGATACGATTCATCTGCAGGGCGGAAAGGTTGGCCATGTAGGTTATATGGCCAGCGGTATGCTTACGGTCGGTGAAACTGTTACCATGAAGGTCAGCGAGTCTGCGCGCCGTTCCACAGAGAAGAATCACAGTGCAACTCATCTGCTTCAGAAAGCGCTGAGAATGGTTCTTGGAGAGCATGTAGAACAGGCTGGTTCTTTAGTAACACCGGACAGACTGCGTTTTGACTTCACCCATTTCTCTGCCATGACTGCAGAGGAACTGAAAAAGGTGGAGGAGCTGGTAAATCAGGAGATTCAGGCAGGCCTGGATGTTGTGACACAGGAGATGAGTCTGGATGAGGCGAAAAAGACGGGCGCTATGGCGCTGTTTGGCGAAAAATATGGCGAGAAGGTTCGTGTGGTTAAGATGGGCGACTTCTCTACAGAGCTTTGCGGTGGTACTCATGTGGGCAACACTGGTACAATTCATGCATTCAAGATTGTTTCTGAGGCTGGAATTGCAGCAGGAGTCCGCAGAATTGAGGCGCTGACCGGAGAAGGTCTGATGGCTTATTATCATAAGACAGAGGAAGAGCTTCATGAAGCAGCTCATGCGGCAAAGACAACACCGGCTGATCTAAAGTCCAAAATTGAGGCTATGATGGCTGAGATTAAGGCTCTGCAGGCAGAAAATGATAAATTAAAGAGCAAGCTTGCAAAGGAATCCCTGGGAGATGTTATGGACCAGGTAAAGGAAATTCACGGTGTGAAGGTTCTGGCTGCCAAGGTCAGCGACGCAGATATGAACGGTCTGCGCAGCCTGGGCGACCAGTTAAAGGAAAAGCTGGGCGAAGGCCTGATTGTTCTTGCTTCTGTACAGGGAGATAAGGTCAATCTGATGGCGACGGCTACAGATGCAGCACAGAAGCAGGGGGCCCATGCAGGCAATCTGATTAAGGCTATTGCTGCCTTAGTTGGCGGCGGCGGCGGCGGACGTCCCGGCATGGCTCAGGCCGGCGGAAAGAATCCGGCAGGCGTAGACAGTGCACTGGAGAAGGCTTATGAGACTGCTGCCCAGCAGCTTCATGACTAAGAAATCAGCCTGATAAAATGATAAAACAGATGCCTTACCGGCAGTTTTTGAAAGGAAAACCTGAAAAAAAGCCTCCGGTAAGGCGTTTTCTGCATAATTTTGAAAAAAGGTGTTGACGAATGGGAATTTTATGCTATAATCATTTCAGTGCTAAAAAATACCCAAACAGTTGTATTATGCACAAGTACACAACTGGAGGGAGGTCAGGTGTGAGCTATGTCAAACGTTATCGTTAAAGAGAACGAGAGTCTGGACAGCGCGTTACGCAGATTCAAAAGAAACTGCGCAAAGGCTGGTATTCAGCAGGAGATTCGTAAGAGAGAGCATTACGAAAAGCCCAGCGTAAGACGGAAGAAAAAGTCCGAAGCTGCAAGAAAACGCAAATTTAATTAATTGTTTTCAGATCCCCAGTCATAAGACTGGGGATTTTTTCGTAGTATTATAAAGAGAAAGACGGCAGGGTGAACAGAGATTGCTGGAACAGATGAAAGCAGCTGCGGCAGAAGAATTGAAACTGCCGAAGGATGCCGTTTTGGGAGAAGTGCTCCTCTCTTTTGTCGGACGGTGCAGTGTGGTTATTGAGAATTATCGTGGGATCCTGCTTTATAATGACAATACTATCCGGCTGCAGGCCAGACAATGCAGGCTGTCTATTCATGGAAAACGACTGCATATTGATTATTACAATCATGAGGAGATGAAAATTACCGGGCAGATACAGTCAATGGAGTTTGAGTAATCACAGGGGAGGAACCTGTGACAATGGAAATAGGAGAGGGCAGATGAAGGAAAGGGTATTGCGGTATGCAGGCGGATATCTGAAAGTCCGGATGACCGGTCTGGCCTCCGAACGGTTTTTAAATCTCTGTATGGCAAGAGGAATTACGCTGTGGGAGCTGAGCCGTTCAGAGAGGGAGGCGCTCTGTTTTTTTATTTCGGTCAAGGATTTCCGGCGCATTGGACCGCTGGTGAAAAAGGCTGGTGTGCATGTGAAAATTACGGGGAGGTTTGGACTTCCCTTTTTTTTATACCGAAACAGAAGGCGAAAGCTGTATGGGGCAGGAGTGGCGGCCTTTTTTCTGGTTCTATTCATTATGTCCCGGTTTATCTGGAATATCAGCCTGGAGGGAAACAGACGGTTTACCGATGATATGCTGCTTCATTATCTGGACAGTCAAAAGATTCATTATGGAATGGCAAAATCGGCAATAGACTGTGATATACTGGAGGAATCTATCCGCAGCGCCTATCCGGAAATCATTTGGGTATCAGCACGGGTATCTGGTACCAGGCTGCTGATTCGGATGAAAGAAAATGATGTAGTGGGAACCATTCCAAAAAAGGATGAAACGCCGCGGAATCTGGTAGCAGACAAGGCAGGCACTGTTGTAAAAATGGTGGTTCGAAAGGGGAAGGCTCAGGTTCTGCCAGGGGAGGAGGTAGAGCCGGGACAGGTTCTGATCAGTGGTGAAATACCGATTCTGGGAGACGGAGGGGAGCTGTTAAATACACATTTTGTGCGGGCGGATGGCGATATTTTTGTCAGAACAAGGGAAAGCTATACGGAATCTATTTCAAAGCAGATAACAGAGCGGGTGAGAACCGGAGAAGTAAGAAAAGGGCTTCGCCTTCGTCTGGGGTCTTTTGAGCTTCTCTGGATGCTTCCGAAAAAGGAGGATACCTGCTGGGAAATTACAGGAAAAACAAGGCAGCTGGTATTGTTCGGTGATTTTTATGTTCCTGTCTGGGCAGACTGGATCACAGCGCGGGAGTATGGAATTTATGAGAGAAATCGTACACAAGAGGAGGCGAAGGCTCTTGGTGAGCAGCTGCATCAGGCAAAGATACAAAAAATTATGGAAAAAGGGGTACCAATAATTGAAAATAATGTTAGAATAGAAGAGAAGAGTGGGTGCTGGCAGGTGCAGGGCAGTTTTGTACTGGAGGAGCCGGCAGCCACGGGACAGAATATTTCTCAGGAAAAATTGCTGAATATGGAACAGGAAGAGGAGTCAGAATTACTGGATGAGCGTAATAGAAACGATAATTGATATTCCCGCAGAGCATGAAAAAAATGTCTGCGGACAGTTTGATGCCTATGTGAAAAAAATAGAAAGAACCCTCCATGTGACGATTGTAGCCAGGGATGGAGCTTTAAAGCTGATAGGACCAGAGGCCATGATTAAGCGGGCCAAAAGCGTATTTAACAACCTGGTAGAGCTGTCAAAACGGGGCAATGCCATTACAGAACAGAATGTGGACTATGCCCTGTCTCTGGCATTTACAGAGTCAGATGATGTGATTCTGGAGATTGATAAGGATATTATTTGCCGTACAGTTACCGGAAAACCGGTAAAGCCGAAAACCATGGGACAAAAGCAGTATGTGGATACTATCCGGAAAAAGATGATTGTCTTTGGTATTGGACCGGCCGGCACCGGAAAAACCTATCTGGCCATGGCTATGGCGATTTCTGCATTTAAAAACGGAGAGGTGAACCGGATTATTTTAACGCGTCCTGCCATTGAGGCGGGAGAAAAGCTGGGCTTTCTGCCAGGAGATCTGCAGAGTAAGATCGATCCCTATCTGCGTCCGCTTTACGATGCCCTGTACCAGATTATGGGAGCAGAAAGCTTCCTTCATAATTCTGAAAAAGGCCTGATTGAGGTGGCGCCCTTAGCTTACATGAGAGGACGGACGCTTGACAACGCCTATATCATTCTGGATGAGGCACAGAATACCACGCCGGCTCAGATGAAGATGTTTTTAACCCGTATCGGTTTTGGCTCCAAGGTGATTGTGACTGGTGACAAGACGCAGAAGGATCTGCCAGCCGGAGCTGTTTCCGGTCTGGATATGGCGATGAAGGTGCTGGGCAAGATTGATGATATTGGATTCTGCAGCCTGACCAGCAGTGATGTAGTCCGCCATCCTCTGGTTCAGAAAATTGTACAGGCTTATGATGACTATGAGCGCAGAGCTGAGGCGGCAAAGCCTCTTCTTCAGGATCGGCTGCCCAAAAAGGTCAAGGACAGAAAAAATAAGACACATACCCGGGGAAAAGAGGAAAGGAAAAATGACCATTAGTATTGAGTACGAGACAGATAAAAAATTGGAGCTGGATTATGATCGGATTATCCGGGAGATTATTTTAGCTTCTCTGGATTATGAGGAATGCCCTTACGAGGCAGAGGTTAGTGTGATTCTTACAGATAATGAGGGAATCAGGGAGATTAACCGGGACTATCGGCAGATAGATGCACCGACCGATGTGCTTTCCTTCCCTATGGTGGATTTTGAAAAAGAATCAGATTTTTCTCATGTGGAGGACGCAGCGGAGGATTATTTTGATCCGGAAACCGGCGAGCTGGTGCTGGGAGATATTATCATTTCTGTGGAGAAGGTAATAGAACAGGCAGAAAAATACGGTCATTCCCAGGAGCGGGAGCTGGCTTTTCTGGTAGCTCACAGTATGCTTCATCTGTGTGGTTATGATCATATGGAAGATGCTGAGCGGGAAATTATGGAACAGAAGCAGCGTGAAATTTTAACAGAAAAGGGATATTGCCGATGAGAAAAAGAACAGGGGTTTTGGGTTGGTTGCTGGTTGGTTTGCTGTGCATAATGGCTGCAGGCTGTTCCGGGCCGGTTCAGGCCCCTGTTTCTGAATCTCAGAGAATTATTCAGGAACAGACAGAAAACATGGAAGAGACGGAACACCGCCCGGTAGTAATTGAGACAGAGCCTGAGCCAGAGACAGAAGCCCAGGAGCCAGTGAAGGGAAATGTAATTCAGCAGCGGACGGAAACAGACGGCATGATTCACAGCTATCTGACAGGAGAACTGGTTCCTGCAGAGCAGGGAAAACGCAGACCTCTGGCTGTTATGATGAGCAATGACCGGGCAGCTTTGCCCCAGTATGGTCTAAACAGGGCGGGGGTGATTTATGAGGTGCCGGTGGAAGCGGGGATGAACCGCTATATGGCTCTGATTGAAAATTTTGACGATTTGGAGCGGATTGGCTCGGTACGCAGCTGCAGGACCTACTATGTTTATTTCGCCAGAGAGTTTGACGGAATTTACGCTCACTTTGGACAGAGTACCTTTGCAAAGCCCTATCTGAAATATATTGACAATATTAACGGAATTGATGGAACAGGAGGAACTGCTTTTTACCGCTCCAGCGATCGAAAAAAACCGCACAATGCCTATACAAGCGCAGCGGGTATTCAGAAAGCGGTGCAAAAGCTGGGGTATTCCTGGGATTATTCCGAGGATTATCAGGGACATTTCCGTTTTACGGCGCCAGGAACTGCTGCAGTTCTGGAGGGGGCAGATGCCAGAGATGCCTGGAAGGTGACGCCAGGATATGAGCTGAATCAGCCCTGGTTTGAATATCATGAGGATGACGGACTTTACTACCGGTATCAGTACGGAGGTCCCCACGTGGGAGATGGAGGTCCCATTGCGGTACGCAATATTATTATTCAATACTGCCCTTCCGGGTTTTATGCTTCTACGGAATATCTCAATATCAATGTCCATGACGATTCCTGGGGATACTTTATTACAGGAGGAAAGGCAGAGGATATTACCTGGAAAAAGGACGGAGAGTTTGGCATTACCCATTATTACGATGCATCTGGAAATGAAATTGTTCTGACGCCTGGAAAGACCTGGATTTGTGTGGTTCCCACAAGAAATATGAAGCCGGCTCTGATTGAAGGACGGGATGCTGGATAAAAAAGTAAAAATAAGCAGATACTGTACTTATGGAGGTTTACGATGAAAAAGTATATGATCTGTTTATTTTTATTTGCGGCAGTTTCTGCTTTTTGCCTGGGAGTTGGAATCGGAACAAGGCAGAGCTGCAAAAAAAATCTGCTGCAGGAGACATCACAGTCCGAGTCTTCCTCTTTTCAGGAGACAGGGATGGCGGATTATGAGGCGGCAAATGGGCAGCAGGTGGAACCTGTGGTGATTCGAGAGGAATATTATCTGGTAGCAGAGGATGGGTTTTTGCTGGTATTTTTAAAGGATCAGAAAACGATCTGTCTTTATACCCATGTACCTTTGATGGATTTTCCTCAGGAGGAACAGGAGCGGCTGCGAGAGGGGATCTGGTTTTCTTCTATGATGGATGTGTTCCACTATCTGGAGTCTTATACCAGCTAAGGAAAAATATACTTGAAAAGGGACGGCAAACTGGATACAATAGGAAAGAACAAAAATCATGGGTACGGAGGATATTATGAAGAGACAGGTGATAATTATTGGAGGCGGAGCTTCCGGACTGGCGGCAGCCATTGCAGCAGCCAGAGAAGGAGCGGGAGTGACGGTTCTGGAGCATATGGATCGGGTGGGAAAAAAGATTCTTTCCACTGGAAACGGACGCTGCAATCTGACTAATCTGTCTCTCCGGCCGGAGCATTACCGCTGCAGCCAGCCACAGTTTCCCATGAAGGTGCTGGATCACTTTTCTGTGTGGGATACCCTGGCATTTTTTGATGAAATCGGAATTGTGACAAAAAGCAGAAACGGATATATTTATCCCAATTCCGATCAGGCCTCTTCTGTTTTGGACAGCCTGCGAATGGAGGCAGAACGTTTGGGTGTGAGGGTTGTGACAGAGTGTCATATCAGCAGGGCAGCCTGTGCTGGAAAAGGCCGCTTCCGGATTGAATCAGACCAGGGTGTGTTTCAGGGAGAACGGCTGATTTTGGCAGCAGGTTCTAAGGCGGCTCCTGTGACCGGATCTGACGGCAGCGGCTATCAGCTGGCACAGGCTTTTGGCCATAGGGTGATTACGCCTCTTCCGGCGCTGGTACAGCTTCGCTGTCAGGGGAAGTTTTTGAAACAGCTGGCAGGTATTCGCTGTGATGCCCTGGTGAAGCTGGTTTCTGAGGGACAGGTTCTGGCTGCGGATCAGGGAGAGCTTCAGTTGACGGATTACGGTGTGTCCGGTATCCCCACCTTTCAGGTAAGCCGTTTTGCTGCAGTGGCTCTTCATAAGAAAAAAGCGGTTTCGGTGATCCTTGATTTTCTTCCTTCAAAAAGTATGGAGGAAACAAAACAGTTTATTCGGAACCGGGCAAAGGTACTTGCCTACCGGAAATCTGAGGATTTTCTGACCGGCGTATTAAATAAAAAGCTGTCCCAGGTGCTGTTAAAGCTGTCTCAGATTGATGGGGCAGAGCTGGTAGGAAATCTGAAAAACCAGCAGCTGGAACGGCTGGTTCATCTGATTAAGGTTTTTGAGCTTCCGGTAACGTCAACCAATTCCTTTGAGCAGGCGCAGGTTTGCTGCGGAGGAGTGGACACCCGGGATGTCCGGCCGGAAACTATGGAGTCAAAGCTGGTGAAGGGGCTTTATCTGGCTGGAGAGCTTTTGGATGTAGACGGAATCTGCGGCGGATATAATCTGCAGTGGGCCTGGTCTACGGGAATTACAGCAGGAAGATGTGCAGGGAGGACGGAAAAATGATACGAATAAATCAGTTAAAGCTTCCCGTGGAGCATAAGCCGGAGGAGCTTAAGAAAAAGGCGGCCAAGGCTCTTCGGATTTCTCCGGAACAGGTGGAGAAGCTGGAAATCCGCCGGCGTTCCCTGGACGGGAGAAAAAAGCCGGAGCTTTTTTACAGTTATACTGTTGATATAAAAACTGCCCGGGAAGAGCAGGTATTACATAGGGCAAAGAATTCTCAGGCTACAATCTGCCGGGAAAAACCATACGTATTTCCAAAGCCCGGAGAGGAAATGCTTTTTTCTCCTCCGATTATTGTGGGAGCCGGTCCGGCCGGACTTTTTGCCGGTCTGATGCTGGCAAGAGCAGGATACTGCCCGGTGATTCTGGAGCGCGGAGAGGATGTGGACAGCCGCCGGAAACGGGTGGACGAGTTCTGGAAAACAGGAAAACTGGATGTCCGTTCCAATGTACAGTTTGGAGAGGGCGGAGCCGGAACCTTTTCTGATGGAAAGCTGAATACACTTGTAAAGGATCCGCTGATGAGAAACCGGCTGGTGTTGGAGGTATTCTGTGAATTTGGAGCCGATCCGTCGATTCTTTATGACAGTAAGCCTCATATTGGTACCGATGTGCTTTCCGGTATTGTGAAGGCCATGAGGCAGGAGATTGTCAGATTGGGCGGTCAGGTAAGGTTTGGCTGTCAGGTAACAGAGCTTGTGACGGAAAACGGGCAGATCAGCGGGGTAAGGCTCCGGCAGCAGGAAAGAAGGCCGGACGAGGACGTGGCTGGGAAAGAAAATCAGGAGCTGCAGGAACGGGAGGAGTTTCTTCCTGCTCAGGCTGTGATTCTGGCAATTGGTCACAGCGCACGGGACACCTTTTCCATGCTGGAACAGAAAAAAATACCCATGGATGCCAAGTCCTTTGCCGTGGGATTGCGGATTCAGCACCCCCAGTCTCTGATCAATCTGTCTCAGTACGGACGGATGGATGGGGGAAGCCTCGGCGCTGCCAGCTATAAGCTGACCAGGCAGACCAGTACTGGACGGGGAGTTTACTCTTTCTGTATGTGTCCGGGCGGTTATGTGGTAGATGCCTCCTCAGAACGAGAGCACCTGGCAGTAAATGGTATGAGCTATCATGCCAGGGACGGAAAAAATGCCAACAGTGCTCTGATTGTTACGGTGACGCCGGAGGATTTCCCGCAGCCAGGCCCTCTGGGCGGAGTGGCTTTTCAGCGCAGTCTGGAAAGGCTGGCTTTCCAGGCAGCAGACGGACATATTCCTGTTCAGCTTTATGAAGATTACCGGGCGGGAAGGCAGTCCAGACAGCTGGGTGAGATTGAACCGCAGATGCGGGGCAGATGGGCCTTTGGCAATTTAAGAGAGGTTATGCCGGAAAACCTGAATCTGGCGCTGTTAGAAGCCATGGAGGGTTTTGGGCAGATGATTCGCGGCTTTGACCGTCCGGACGCCCTGCTTGCAGGAATTGAAAGCCGTACCTCTTCACCGGTTCGTATCTGGAGAAATGATGAGATGGAAAGCCAGGTTCGGGGCTTGTACCCCTGCGGCGAGGGAGCCGGATATGCCGGCGGAATTACTTCGGCAGCTATGGACGGCGTTAAGGTGGCAGAGGCAGTTGTGAGACGGTTTGGACTTCCCCGATAAGGGAAGCCTGGTTCTGGAAAATGACAGAAGAAAATCGGCTGTGAAAACAGCCGGGAAAAGAGGACGCGATTATGACAGAAGCGAGAAAGAGCCTGATGGAAAAAAACAGGATCGTTTTAAAAATAGGTTCTTCTTCTTTGACCCATCCGGCCACAGGGGAATTGAATCTATGGAAGATAGAGCGGCTGGTGCGGATTATCTGTGATCTGAAAGGAGAGGGAAAAGATGTAGTTCTTGTTTCCTCCGGCGCCATAGCTGCAGGCCGTCAGGCTCTGGGCGGTCAGAAACGCCCGGATACCATTTCGGAAAAACAGGCCTATGCGGCAGTGGGACAGGCGCGTTTGATGATGGTGTACCAGAAGCTGTTTTCGGAGTATAACTGTGTGGCAGCCCAGGTTCTTTTGACTAAGGACACGATGACAAATGATGTTTCCAGGTACAATGCCCAGAATACCTTTGACGAGCTTTTAAGTCTGGGCGCTGTTCCGATTGTTAACGAAAACGATACGGTTTCCACACATGAGATTCAGTTTGGCGATAATGACAGACTGTCTGCTATTGTGGCAGCTCTTATTGGAGCGGATCTCCTGATTCTGCTTTCGGACATTGACGGTTTGTACACAGATGATCCCCGGACTGATCCTCAGGCGAGTTTTATCAGTCTGGTAGAGGAGATTACACCGGAACTGCTTTCTATGGGAAAGGATACCTCTGGAAGCGATGTGGGAACAGGGGGAATGTCTGCCAAGCTGGCAGCAGCGCGGATTGCAACAGACAGCGGCTCAGATATGATCATTGCCAATGGAGAGGATGTGGATATTATCCACGATTTGATGAAGGGGGAGGACAGGGGAACCCTGTTTATGGCTCATGCGAACCTGGATTTTGATTTGATGGATTATATTAATACGAAATACTAATTTAGTGCATGAGATGCGAGATACGAATACCAGATACAGAATTAAAAAGAACAGATAAGGAGAATGACAAAATGGATCAGAATAAAATTGACCGCATTAACGCGCTTTATCATAAATCGAAGGCGGTTGGCCTGACTGAAGAGGAAAAAATGGAGCAGGCAGCTCTGCGGAAGGAATATATTGAAACCATTCGCAAAAATATGCGGGCTCATTTAAATAATATTTCCATTCAGGAAAAGGATGGAACGATTACGGATCTGGGGAAAAAATATGGTGGAATCAAAGACATCCAGTCATAAGAAGGAAATACGCCGCCAGATCCGGCAAAGGGAGCAGGAGTTATCTCCGGAAACAAAGCGGAGGTTAGATGAGCTTCTGGGAAAACGGCTGCTTACGGAGCTTCTAAGGCTGCAGGGAGATGGGAAGGATCCAATTTACTGTTATGTTTCCTGTGGAAAAGAGGCAGATACCAGATGGCTTTTAAAGAGTCTCTGGGAGAGAAAGCTTCGGACTGCTGTTCCAAGGGTTGCGGGAGAACAGATGGAATTTTTTGAAATAACCGGTTTTTCTGATTTGGAGCCGGGATATTTTGGAATTCTGGAACCGCGGGAGGGATGCAGAAGAGCGTGCTGCCCGGAGGCTGTGATGCTTGTGCCAGGAGCGGCTTTTTCCAGAGATGGAAAGAGACTGGGAAGAGGCGGAGGCTTTTATGATCGTTTTCTGGAACGGGAGCCAAAGCATAAAAAAATTGCGGCAGCCTATGAATATCAAATGATGGAGACACTGCCGTCAGAGGTTTACGATGTGCCGGTGGACATGGTGGTGACAGAGAAACAATGTTACATTTGCAGGACAGGGGAGGAATAAAAATGGCAATGGATTTGACAGAGCTGGGAAGACAGGCAAGGGAAGCAGCAGCTGTTTTAAACAGCCTTGGTTCCGAAGATAAGAACAGGGGGCTGAGAGCGGCAGCTCAGGCACTTCTGGACGGACAGAATATGATTCTTGCAGCAAATAAAGAGGATATGGATCGGGCCAGAGAAAATGGAATGAGTCAGGGACTGCTGGACAGACTGGCCTTAACTCCGGCGCGGATTCGTGGAATGGCTGAGGGAATGAGTCAGGTTACGGCCTTAGAGGATCCGGTGGGAGAGGTTTTTTCCATGAAGCCCCGGCCCAACGGACTGATGATTGGAAAAAAGAGAGTGCCTCTCGGAGTAGTCGGAATCATTTATGAGGCGCGCCCCAATGTAACGGCAGATGCCTTCTGTCTCTGTTTTAAGACGGGCAATGCCGTGATTTTAAAAGGGGGAAGTGATGCGCTTTCCTCGAACCAGGCGATTGTTTCCTGTCTGCAGAAGGGACTTGCTGCAGCAGGACTGCCCGTAAATGCCGTTCAGCTGATTGCAGATACGGACAGGGAAACAACAAGGGCCTTTATGCGCCTGAATCAATATGTGGACGTGCTGATTCCCCGGGGCGGAGCAGGTTTGATTCGGACCGTAGTAGAAAACAGTACGGTTCCGGTCATTGAAACAGGAACAGGAAACTGCCACATTTATGTGGATGAAACTGCGGATTTTAAAATGGCTCTGGATATTATTGAAAATGCGAAAACTCAGAGAATTGGCGTCTGCAATGCCTGTGAGTCTCTGGTGATTCATAAAGCAGCTGCAGAGGCCTTTCTGCCGCTTTTAAAGAAACGTCTTCAGGATCAGCAGGAGGAAGGCCGGAAGGTAGAAATCCGCGCCGAAGAAGAGGCATGCCGTATGGTTCCAGAGTTTGTTTTGGCTTCGGAAGAGGATTGGGGATGTGAATATCTGGACTATATTCTTTCGGTAAAGCTTGTAGATTCTCTTGATGAAGCGATCCGGCACATTAATCGTTATAATACAGGCCATTCCGAGGCGATTATTACGCAGGATTACAGCCATGCTCAGGAATTCCTGGATCGAATTGACGCGGCGGCAGTTTATGTCAATGCATCGACCCGTTTTACAGACGGCAATGAATTTGGCTTTGGGGCAGAAATCGGAATCAGTACTCAGAAGCTTCACGCCAGAGGTCCTATGGGGCTGGAGGCATTGACTACGACAAAATATATCATTTACGGCAACGGCCAGGTTCGCGGATAAGTGAAAATGACAGACAGAAGGTACACAGCAGCGTTTGCCGGTGTCAAAGAATGAGGGCGGAGGAAGAAAAAAATGCGGATGTACATAATCCGTCATGGAGAGACGGAATGGAATGCAGCAGGACGGCTGCAGGGACAAACAGACATTTCCCTGAACGAAAACGGAGTGCGTTTGGCCAGGATTACAGGGCAGGCGCTCAGCCATGTAAATTTTGATTTGATTATTACAAGTCCTCTGAAAAGAGCCAGACAGACGGCAGAGCTGGTAACAGAAGGGAAATCCATTCCTATTTTTGAGGATGCCCGGATTAGCGAAATCAGCTTTGGTTCCTGGGAGGGACTGGGAAGCCGGAAACATAATTTTCAGATTCCCTCAGAGCATTTTCAGGATTTTTATGAGGATCCCTTCCACTTTCAGAATGCTGAGGACGGAGAATGTATAGCAGATCTCTGTGTTCGTACAAGATCCTTTTTTCAGGGGCTGCTCAAGTCACGCAGCTATCAGGACAAGACCATTCTGATTGCCAGCCATGGCTGTGCCTGCAGAGGAATCCTTAACAATGTATACGAGGATAAGGAAAATTTCTGGCATGGAAAGGTTCCGCCCAACTGTGCAGTCAGTATTGTAGATGTTGAGGATGGAAAAGCGGTACTTACAGCGTCAGACCAGATTTATTATGATCCGGCGGAATGTGTGGATTTCAGAACAGGGAAGCCAGCAGGGGCAGATGCTTTGCAACCGGCCCGTTTTGTGATATAATGGTTTGGATTTTTTCGCTTACAGAAACAGATTGCAAAGAGGATTTCAGATATGAACAAAGAAAACAAGATTCAGAGATTTGATAAGATGCAGCAGCAGGCTCCGGCAGAAGAGGGAGCCCGCCAGTATTATTTTATTGAGCAGGCCCGAACTCTCTGGAAGGAGAGGTTTGATGCACTGGTAGACAGCGGGGAGGCGGCTGGACGGTATGGCAGCAGGCTTTTGGGTCAGCTTCAGGCAGAGGGAAAATATGGCACCTTTCATATTGCTACCTTTGGATGCCAGATGAATGCCCGGGATTCTGAAAAGCTTTCCGGTATTCTGGAGCAGGCAGGCTTAAAGGAGATCGATTCAGAGCATGCAGATTTTGTCCTTTATAATACCTGTACCGTGCGGGATAATGCAAACCAGAAGGTTTACGGACGTCTGGGCTATCTGCATACCCTGAAGAAAAAACAGCCGGATATGATGATTGCCCTTTGCGGATGCATGATGCAGGAGCCGTCTGTTATTGAAAAAATTAAGAAAAGCTATTCGTTTGTGGATTTGATTTTCGGAACTCACAATATTTTTAAGCTGGCAGAGCTGCTTTGCCGCAGAATGCTGGAAAACCGTAAAATGGTGGTAGATGTCTGGGAAGGGACGGATCAGATTGTGGAGGAGCTTCCTGTAGACAGAAAATACCCCTTTAAGTCAGGGGTGAACATTATGTTTGGCTGCAATAACTTCTGCAGCTACTGTATTGTTCCCTATGTGCGGGGAAGAGAGAGAAGCCGCAGGCCGGAGGATATTCTGGATGAAATCAGAAAACTGGTGGCAGACGGTGTTGTAGAGGTTATGCTTCTTGGACAGAATGTAAATTCCTATGGAAAAAATCTGGAAACTCCGATTACTTTTGCTCAGCTTCTGCGTGAAATAAACGAGATTGAGGGGCTGGAGAGAATCCGCTTTATGACTTCTCACCCCAAGGATCTTTCTGATGAGCTGATTGAGGCCATGAGAGACTGCAAAAAGGTATGCACCCATCTGCATCTGCCGCTGCAGTCAGGAAGCAGCCGTATTTTAAAGATTATGAACCGCCGCTATACCAAGGAACAGTATCTGGAGCTTGTGGACAAAATTCGCAGCGCTGTGCCGGGGATTTCTCTGACCACAGATATTATTGTGGGCTTCCCGGGAGAGACGGAGGAGGATTTTGAGGAAACTCTGGACGTGGTTCGTCAGGTACGGTATGACAGTGCCTTTACTTTTATTTACTCCAAGAGAACGGGAACGCCTGCTGCAGCTATGGAACAGGTTCCGGAGGATGTGGTGAAAAATCGGTTTGACCGGCTTTTAAAGGAGGTTCAGCAGATTTCAGCAGAGGTTTGCGGCAGAGATGAAAAAACGGTGCAGAAGGTGCTTGTGGAGAGCTTAGATGACCATCAGGAGGGGTATGTGACCGGCAGAATGAGCAACAATACTGTGGTTCATTTCCCTGGGGACGAGTCTCTGATTGGAAAAATTGTAGATGTTTACCTGGAAGAATCCAAGGGATTTTATTATATGGGAAAACTTAGAGAAGACGGACAGAAGAAGGAGTAACAGAACGTGGCTGGATTATCACCAATGATGGCCCAATATATGGAGACCAAAAAACAATATCAGGACTGTATTCTGTTTTATCGGCTGGGGGATTTCTACGAGATGTTTTTTGATGACGCACTGACAGCGTCAAGAGAACTGGAAATCACGCTCACTGGAAAGGAATGCGGACTGGAGGAAAGGGCGCCCATGTGCGGCGTCCCTTATCACGCTGTGGACAGCTATCTGAGCCGCCTGGTGCAGAAGGGCTATAAGGTTGCGATTGCGGAGCAGATGGAGGATCCCAAACAGGCAAAGGGACTGGTGAAGCGGGAAGTAATCCGGGTGGTGACTCCCGGCACAATTACCAGCAGTCAGGCTCTGGATGAGACAAAGAACAACTACCTGATGGCGATTGTTTATCTGGGAGACAAAATGGGAGTGTCGGTGGCTGATATTACGACCGGAGATTTTCTGGTGACGGAGGTGGGATCGGAACGCTCTCTTTTTGATGAAATTAATAAGTTTTCCCCGGCAGAAATCATATTTAATGATGCCTTTGCCATGTCAGGAATCAGTCTGGATGAGATGAAGGACAGATATCATTTTGCTGTTTCTGCTGTGGATTCTCATTATTTTCAGGATGAAAGCTGCAGAAAGGTGCTGAAGGAGCATTTTAAGGTAAATGGTCTGGAGGGGCTGGGCCTTGGAGATTACGACAGCGGCGTGATTGCAGCAGGAGCAGTGCTTCAGTATCTGTATGAGACACAGAAGACGACGATGGATCACCTGACCTCCATTGTGCCGTATTCCACAGGCAACTATATGGTTCTTGATTCCTCCACCAGAAGGAATCTGGAGCTTTTGGAGACCATGCGGGAAAAGCAGAAGCGCGGAAGCCTTCTCTGGGTTCTGGATAAGACAAGAACCGCCATGGGCGCCAGACTGTTAAGAACCTGGATTGAGCAGCCCCTGATTCATAAAGAAGAGATTCTGGAGCGTCAGAAGGCCATTGAAGAGCTGAATATGAATTATATCAGCAGGGAGGAACTGCGGGAATATTTAAATCCGGTTTATGATTTGGAGCGTCTGATTGGGCGTATCAGCTACAAATCTGCAAATCCCAGGGATCTGTTAGCTTTCCGCAATTCCATTGCCATGGTTCCTTACATGAAGCAGCTGCTTCAGGAGTTTACCTGTGCCAATTTAAAAGCGCTGGAGGAGGAAATGGATCCCCTGGAGGATTTAAACGATCTGATCAGCCGTGCTATTGCAGAGGAACCTCCTGTAACTGTCCGGGAAGGAGGAATTATCCGGGACGGCTTTCATGAGGAGGCAGACCGGCTGCGCCATGCAAAGACAGAGGGAAAAACATGGCTGGCGGAGCTGGAGGCCAGAGAGCGGGATAAAACGGGAATTAAGAATCTGAAGGTCAAATACAATAAGGTATTTGGATATTATTTTGAGGTAACCAATTCCTTTAAGGATCTGGTCCCTGATTATTTTATCCGCAAGCAGACTCTGACCAACGCAGAGCGTTATACAACGGATGAGTTAAAGGAGCTTGAGGATGTAATTCTGGGCGCTGAGGATAAGCTGTTTTCTCTGGAGTATGAGCTGTTTTGTCAGGTTCGGGATGCAGTAGGAGCTCAGGTGGTACGGATCCAGAAAACGGCCCGGGCGATTGCGGAAACTGATGTATACGCCTCTTTGTCTACTGTGGCCACCAGGAATGATTATGTGAAGCCTTCTATCAATGAAAAGGGTGTAATTCAGATTAAGGCAGGACGACATCCTGTGGTAGAGAAAATGATGCGGGATGATCTGTTTGTATCTAATGATACTTATCTGGATAATGGCAAAAACAGGATTTCCATTATTACTGGTCCCAATATGGCCGGCAAATCTACCTATATGCGTCAGACAGCTTTGATTGTGCTGATGGCTCAGATTGGAAGCTTTGTACCTGCATCTCAGGCCAATATCGGCATCTGTGACCGGATTTTTACAAGGGTAGGCGCGTCCGATGATCTGGCCAGCGGACAGAGTACGTTTATGGTGGAAATGACAGAGGTAGCCAATATTCTGAGAAACGCTACCAGAAACAGTCTGCTGATTCTTGATGAAATCGGACGGGGAACCAGTACCTTTGACGGTCTGAGTATTGCCTGGGCTGTGGTAGAGCATATCAGCAACACCAGGCTTTTGGGAGCAAAAACACTGTTTGCCACTCATTATCACGAGCTGACAGAGTTAGAAGGGCTGATGAGCGGGGTAAACAACTACTGTATCGCAGTCAAGGAGCAGGGCGATGATATTGTATTTCTGCGTAAAATCGTCAAGGGCGGAGCAGATAAAAGCTATGGAATTCAGGTGGCAAAGCTGGCTGGTGTCCCGGATACGGTAATTAATCGTGCGAAGGAGCTGGTGGAGCAGCTGGTAGATACGGATCTGACAGCCAGAACCAGAGAGATTGCCGGCGCAAATGCCTCTGCTTCTTCCCATAAACCAGTTCCGAAACCAGACGATGTGGAAATGAGTCAGCTGACGTTGTTTGATACTGTCCGAGAGGATGATATTATCCAGGAAATCAAAGATATGGAGTTGGGAAATATGACGCCCATTGATGCGCTGAATACCCTCTACCGTCTTCAGACAAAGCTGAAAAACAGGTGGAGCGGACAGGAAGGATAGGAGAATAAACCATGCCCAATATTCATGTGCTGGATCAGAGCACGATTAATAAAATCGCAGCCGGTGAGGTCATTGAGCGTCCTGCTTCTGTGGTAAAGGAGCTTCTGGAAAATGCAGTGGATGCGAAAGCGACAGCTGTAACTGTGGAGATCCGGGATGGAGGAATTTCCTTTATTCGGGTAACGGATAATGGATGCGGAATTCCCAGGGAAGAACTTCCCCTGGCCTTTCTGCGCCATTCCACCAGTAAGATACAGTCCGTAGAGGATTTGTTTACGATCTCTTCTCTGGGCTTTCGGGGAGAGGCCTTATCCAGTATTGCAGCGGTTTCCCAGGTCGAGGTTATTACGAAGACAGCAGGCTCACTTACAGGAACCCGGTATCAGATTGAGGGCGGTCTGGAAACGGGGTGTGAGGAAATCGGTTCTCCGGATGGAACGACGTTTATTGTGAGAAACCTGTTTTACAATACGCCAGTGCGGAAGAAATTTTTGAAAACTGCTGCAACGGAAGGGGCTCATGTGGCAGATCTGGTGGAAAAAATCGCCTTATCACATCCAGAAATTTCGATCCGGTTTATTCAGAACAATCAGAACAAGCTGCACACCTCTGGAAATCACAATGTAAAAGATATTATTTATACGGTCTTTGGCAGAGAGATTGCAGCCAGCCTGCTGCCGGTGGACAAAGCAGCTGAAGCGGTGTCAGTGAAGGGATTTATTGGAAAGCCTGTGATTGCAAGAAATAACCGGAATTTTGAAAATTATTTTATTAACGGGCGTTATATCAAAAGCGGAATTATCTGTAAGGCGATTGAGGAAGCCTACAAGCCTTATATGATGCAGCACAAATATCCCTTTACTCTTCTTCATTTTACCATTGAACCGGAGTTTCTGGATGTGAATGTACATCCGACAAAAATGGAGCTGCGGTTTCGAGACAGTGAGCTGATGTTTCGCATGGTTCGAGATGCGCTGTCTCAGGCTCTGGATCACAGAGAACTGATTCCGCAGGTGGAGCTGGAGGAAAAAAACAGTTTTGGAGCTTTGAGGGAAGGAAGAAGAGCACAGAGCGGAAAGCCGGAGCTTTCTATGGGACGGGCATCGCAGCGCAGGCAGGAAGAAGTACCTGCGGGAGGAAATATAGGATTTCAGCCCCGGCCGAAGGACTCCGTGTGGTCAGGAGAGAGCAGCCGGGCAGCAGGAGCCAGACAGATTCAGCCGGAGTTTGGACTGCTGAAATCAAAAGAGACGAAAGTGTCAGAGCTTAGACCGCTGAAGCAGGAAGGAACGCGGGAACTGGAATTTGGACCGCTGAAGCAGGAAGAAGCGAGAAAGCCGGGGCTTAGACCGCTGAGACAAACAGAGACGAAAGAACCGGAGCTTAAAAATCCGGAGGAGTCCGTCTGCGTGGTAAAGGACGAGAGAGCTGTCTACGGCAGCACAAAGTCTTCTTCGTCTGATGAGAAACGCAGGGAGGTCAATGAAGAGCTGACTGCCCTGCTTTTAGGCAGCAGGGAAACAGCTGTCCCAATAGAACCGCAAACAGAAGAAAAGTGCGAGGAAGAAAAACAGGGACAGCAAATGGATCTCTTTGAGGAAAAGCTTCTGGATGAAAAAAGCCGGAGCCAACACAAGCTGATTGGACAGCTGTTTAACACCTACTGGCTGGTAGAGTTTAATCAAAGCCTTTACATTATTGATCAGCATGCGGCTCATGAAAAGGTGTTGTATGAAAAAACCATGGCAACACTGAAAACAAGGCAGTATACCTGTCAGATGGTGAATCCGCCGATTATTCTGACTCTTGGCAGCAGGGAGCAGGTAATGCTGCAGCAGAACCTTCGTTATTTTACGGATATCGGGTTTGAGATTGAACCCTTTGGAGGACGGGAATTTGCAGTTCGCGGAGTTCCGGACAATCTCTTTTCCATAGCAAAAAAGGATTTGCTGATGGAGATGATTGACGGCCTTTCTGAGGACGGAATGGCGGGAAATCCTGACATGATATATGAGAAAGTAGCTTCCATGTCCTGTAAGGCGGCGGTAAAGGGAAATCACCATATGAGTGCAGCAGAAGCAGACCGTCTGATTGACCAGCTTTTGGAGCTGGATAATCCTTATGCGTGCCCCCACGGGCGTCCGACCATTGTTTCTATGACAAAATATGAGCTGGAAAAGAAATTCAAGCGGATTGTCTGACAGAATCAGCGGATGAGCATGGAGGAAAATGGAAAGGAGTTCATGTGAAAAAGAAATTGATTGTGCTGACCGGGCCTACAGCGGTGGGAAAAACGGAGCTGTCAATCAGCCTGGCAAAGGCTGTGAACGGAGAGATTATCAGTGCAGATTCTATGCAGGTATACCGTCATATGGATATTGGCTCTGCCAAAATTATGCCTGAGGAAATGGACGGGATTCGCCATCATCTGATTGATGTTCTGGAGCCCTGGGAAGAATTTAATGTAACCAGGTTTCAGGCCATGGCAAGGGAGGCGATGGAGGGGATTTATGCCCGGGGCCATGTTCCCATTGTAACAGGGGGAACCGGATTCTATATTCAGGCGCTGGCCTATGGCATTGATTTTACAGAAAATGAGGATACCTCTCATATTCGGGAGGAGCTGGAGCAGGAGGCAAAAGAAAAAGGGCCGGAATATCTGCACGGGCTTCTCAGGCAGGTGGATCCGGATTCTGCAGAGGCGATTCATCCCAATAATGTAAAACGTGTGATTCGGGCGATTGAGTTTTACCGCTTAACAGGACAGCAGATTTCCAGCCACAACCGGAAGGAGCGGCAGAAGGAATCTCCCTATGATTTATACTATTATGTTTTAACCTGCGAGCGCGAAAGACTGTACCGCCGTATTGAACAGCGGGTGGATCAGATGCTGGAAGCAGGTCTGACAGAGGAGGTCCGCCGGTTAAAGGAAATGGGATGTACCAGGACGATGGTGGCTATGCAGGGACTGGGCTATAAGGAAATCCTTGACTATCTGGACGGCAGATGCACCTTAGATGAGGCTGTTTATGTGCTGAAAAGGGACACCAGGCATTTTGCCAAGCGTCAGCTGACCTGGTTCCGCAGAGAGCGGGATGTAAGGTGGATAAAGCTGGAGGATTATGAATTCGATAAATCCAGGATTCTGGAAGGGATTCTGAATAATATGGAAAAGACTTCGGAATAGGAAGAAGCGAAAAAGCATTAAGAAAATAACAGAAGAATGACAAATCAGGAGGAAGGAACTATGGAATTAGAAGCAATGTATGAGAGTCTGGGGATTACCCCGGCTGTGCAGAAATTCTGCACAGAGATAGAGGCACAGTTAAAGGAACGGTTTGAGGCGATTGATGAAACTGCAGAGTATAACCAGATGAAGGTGTTAAAAGCCATGCAGGAGGCCAGAGTCAGTGATATTCACTTTGCAGCGACTACCGGATATGGATATAATGATCTGGGCCGTGATGTTCTGGAGGAGGTGTATGCCAAGGCATTTCATGGTGAAAGTGCACTGGTCCGCCCTCAGCTTATCAGTGGAACCCATGCTCTTCATGTGGCTCTTTCCGGAAATCTTCGTCCGGGTGATGAACTGCTTTCACCTGTTGGAAAGCCCTATGATACTCTGGAGGAGGTAATTGGAATCCGTGATTCTGTAGGCTCCTTAAAGGAATACGGAGTGGTGTACCGCCAGGTGGATTTATTAGAGGATGGTTCCTTTGATTTTGAAAACATCAGAAAAGCAATCAATGAGAAAACAAAACTGGTAACGATCCAGCGCTCTAAGGGCTATGCTACCCGTCCTACTCTGTCTGTAGAAAAAATCGGCCAGCTGATTTCTTTTGTAAAGAGTGTGAAGCCGGATGTTATCTGTATGGTGGACAACTGCTACGGAGAATTTGTAGAACGGATAGAGCCCACTGACGTAGGTGCAGACATGATTGTAGGTTCTCTGATTAAGAATCCAGGCGGCGGTCTGGCTCCTATCGGAGGTTATATTGTGGGACGCAAAGACTGTATCGACCGGGCATCTTATCGTTTGAGCGCACCGGGACTTGGAAAAGAAGTGGGAGCGAGCCTGGGATTGAATCAGTCCTTTTATCAGGGCCTGTTCTTATCACCGACTGTTGTGGCAGGCGCTTTAAAGGGAACTATTTTTGCAGCTAATATTTATGAAAAGCTGGGCTTTGCTGTTGTACCGAACGGAAGTGAATCCCGCCATGATATTATCCAGGCTGTTACTTTTGGAACTCCGGAGGGAGTGATTGCTTTCTGTCAGGGAATTCAGGCAGCAGCGCCGGTAGACAGCTTTGTAACGCCAGAGCCGTGGGATATGCCGGGATACGATGCTCCGGTTATTATGGCAGCAGGAGCATTTGTTCAGGGCTCTTCTATTGAGCTTTCTGCGGACGGCCCCATCAAACCGCCTTATGCGGTTTATTTCCAGGGAGGTCTGACCTGGTATCATGCCAAGCTGGGAATTATGAAATCTATGCAGAAGATGGTAGATGCGGGAATTATTAATACATTCTAAAGATTTCCATTTTTTGTATACAGAGCCTGTGTTTTGTGGTAAACTAAGACACGGATTCATTTCCTGTTTCGTACCGGAGAGTCACGTAAGGAGGAAATGATGAGACATATGAAAATGAAAGAACTGCCAAACAGTTCCAGACCCTATGAGCGGTGTATGAGGGAGGGCGCAGAACATCTGACAGACGCAGAGCTTCTGTCCATTATTCTCCGCACCGGCTCAAAGGGGGAGAACTCTCTGGAACTGGCAGAACGGATTCTGGCCTTAAACTGCCCTGGAGAGGGTATTTTAGGGCTTTTGCATCTTTCCCTGCCGCAGCTTATGTCTGTGAAGGGAATCGGAAAGGTGAAGGGAGTTCAGCTGATGTGTATTGGTGAGCTTTCCCGCAGAATCTGGAAAAAGAAGCATATGGAAAGAGTTATGCGATTTGAGGAACCGGAACAGGTTGCAGCATATTACCGGGAGGATCTGCGGCATATGGAGCAGGAGCAGTTTTTCCTGATGATGTTCAATACCCGGCAAATGCTGATTGGAGAGCGGATGATGTCCAAGGGCACTGTCAACGCTTCCCTAGCCGGTACCAGAGAGATCTATATTGAGGCACTGCGCTATCAGGCTGTGAGTCTGATTCTGGTGCACAATCACCCCAGCGGAGATCCGGAGCCCAGCAAAGAGGATATTCTATTAACAGAACGGGTTCGCAAGGCCGGAGAGCTTATGGGGATCCGTCTTTTGGATCATATTGTGATTGGAGACAGCGCGTATGTCAGTATGAAAGAACGAGGATTGTTATAAATGGAGTCAAAACGCAGTAAATACGTTTTAATTGGTCTGTCTGTATTCTGCATTATTTTGATAGTGGTCACATCTTTTGTGGACGGTTTTTTGAATCCACTGAGAACCAGTATCGGATTTTTTCTGAACCCTATTCAGTCAGGCGTTAATAAAGCAGGAACGTCCCTGTACAACGGGATCAGCAATTTCAGCAGGCTGAAGAGCGCCATGGATGAAAAAGAGGTTCTTCAGGCTCAGATTGATCAGCTGATTGAGGAAAACAGCCGCCTTCAGTCTGAACAGTTTGAACTGGAGCGTCTGCGTCAGCTTTATGATTTGGATCAGGAATATATGCAGTATGAAAAAATCGGCGCCCGGGTCATTGCCAAGGATTCTGGAGACTGGTTCCAGGTATTCCGCATTGACAAGGGAGCTGCAGACGGAGTCCGGGTAGATGCCAATGTTATGGCTGGCGGCGGCTTGGTAGGCATTGTCACGGATGTAGGGGCTCACTATGCCACAGTACGTTCGATTATTGACGATGTAAGCCGCGTCAGCGCTATGGCTCAGCAGTCGGGAGATTCCTGTATTGTGGCCGGGGATCTGACTCTGTTTGGAGAAGGCCGTCTCAGGATTACCAATATTGCTACAGATGGAGATATTAAAAATGGAGACAGAATTGTTACGTCTAATATCAGCTCTAAGTTTCTGCCGGGAATTTTGATTGGATATGCGTCTGACATTACGACAGATTCCACCAGACTGACGAAATCCGGATATCTGGTTCCTGTAGCGCAGTTTGACAGTCTTCAGGAGGTTTTGGTGGTTACACAGCTGAAGGCGGAGATGACACAGGATGAGCTGATTAAGGCTCATATCAGCCAGCAGGAAGGGGAAGGCACAGCCCAGGACGGAACCGGTGAAAGTACGGCTGCGAACGAGGAAGTGGAGTCTTCCACAGCAGAAGTCTCGGAAAGCGGGGCAGAAGAGGCAGAGAGCCGTCCGGCAGAAACCGCTGCGCCTGTAGAAACGGAGGCTGAAAGGCAGGAGAGAGAGACAGAACCATCAGTAAACAGAGAGACTGCGCCAGCCCGCAGGGACAACGGAGAAGGTACCCAGCCCCAGCAGGAACAGCCGATTCCTTCTCAGGGAGAGGTTCAGATTCAGGCATTTCCGGGGCCGCAGGGAGAACAGGCTTCTCCGGTTGGCCCGTCAGGTCAGGGGGAATAAACATGAAACGGTTTTTAATCAATGTGCTGCTGCTGGTACTGGCATTTACCATTCAGAATTGTGTGATTCCGCTGATTCCTTTTTTGTCGGCGTCACCGAACCTGCTGCTGATTCTGACCTTTTCCTTTGGTTTTATCTATGGAAAAGAGGCGGGGATGTATTATGGTCTTGTGGCAGGGATTCTTCTGGATTTGTTTTACAGCGGTCCGTTCGGATTTTTTACCCTGCTGTTTGTGAATGTCGGTTATTTTAATGGCATCTGCACCAAATACTATTACGAGGATTATATCAATCTGCCGCTGGTAATGAGCCTGGTAAACGAACTGATTTATAACGTATATATTTATGTGTTCCGGTTTCTGATTAGAAACCGTCTGGATATTTTTTATTATGTGCGGGAGATTGTGATTCCGGAGACTATTTTTACGGTAGTTACTACATTGCTGATTTACCGGTTCTTTCTGTTTACAAACAGAAGACTGGAAGAGATGGAAAACAGGAGAGACTGAAAAACGTGCTGAAGGATTTACTGGAAATATTACGGGAAACAGCAAAAAAGATATTGGGTTCACGAATTTTTGCGCTGGCGCTGGTGTTCACCGGTATGTTTGCCATTCTGATTTTCAAGCTGTTTGACTTGCAGATTGTCAATGGAGAAAAGTATCTGGATGAGTATGTTCAGCTGACGGCCAAGACGGTGGATACACCGGGAACCCGCGGCAATATTTATGATCGCAATGGCAGGCTTCTTGCTTATAATGAGCTGGCCTATGTTGTCAGCATTCAGGACACAGGAGCTTATCCGGACAGCGCATCTATGAATAATATGCTGTTAAAGCTGGTGCATATTCTCAACCGTCACGGATACCGGGCAGAGGGACGTCTGGAAATTGCACTGAATGAAAATGGAGAGATGGTTTATACCTCCGGTTCCGGAGCGGCAGTGAAACGGTTTCTCCGGGATTATTATGGCAGGCGTTCTGTGGATGAGCTGAAGCCCGAGGAGGCTTCAGCCACTGCTCGGGAGGCTTTTGAAACCAGGTACAACCGGTACAAGCTGGGCGAGATGAAGGATGAAAACGGGAATCCTGTAATTTTGACAGATGACGAAGCTCTGCAGATTGTGGATATCCGGTATACCATGTCGCTGATTGCGTATAAAAAATACGAAACCAGCGTGATTACGGGACAGATAGACGAGGAAACTGTGGCAGATATCATGGAGCATATGGATGAGCTTCAGGGTGTTGGAATTGAGCAGACGACTATCCGCAAATACAATGACAGCGTTTATTTTGCCCCTATTATCGGATATACGGGAAAGGTGCAGGAGGAACAGCTTCAGGAGCTGCAGAAGGAAAATCCGGATTACGATATTAACGATGTTGTGGGAAGAACCGGTATTGAGTCGTCTATGGAGCTGGAGCTTCAGGGAGGAAAGGGACACACGGAGCTGATTGTCAATAACATGGGAAGTGTTATGGAGGTTGTTTCTGAGGTCCAGCCTACAACGGGAAATGATATTTATCTGACGATTGACCGGGATCTTCAGGTGGGAATTTATCATCTGATTGAACAGCAGCTGGCGGGAATTCTGGCAGATGGACTTGTAAATGAGGATGTAGATGCCATGGATGCAGTAGATGCTTCCAAAATCAAGATTCCAGTAAAGGACGCGTATTATCAGCTGATTAACAACAACGTACTTTCGCTGAGTAAAATGGCTCTGGAGGATGCCTCTGACATTGAAAAGGAAATTTACCGGATTTACCGGAATTCAGAAGCTGCGATCCTTGAGCAGCTTCGCTATGAGCTGATGAGCGAGCATGCAGCTGTAATGAAGGCTCTTCCCCAGGATATGATGGCTTATATGGTTTATATCTACAACTATCTTTCATCCAGCGAGGTAGGAATTATTAACGAAAAAAATATTGATACGGCAAGTGATACCTACAATGCCTGGAAAAAGGATGAAATCAGCCTGCGGGATTATCTTTACAGAGGAATTGCGGACGGATGGATTGATACTACCAAGCTGGAGGTAGAAAGCAAGTATTCCAGCGCGGATGATATTTATGGTGTGCTGGTGGAATATGTTCTGAGCCATCTGGAGGGAGATATCAGCTTTACCAAGCTGATTTACCGCTATCTGATTAATAACGGCGTGATTACAGGGAAACAGCTGTGTCTGGCTCTGTATGCCCAGGGGGTTCTTCCGTATGATGAGAATCAGGTACATCTTCTGACGGTCAACGGAAATGATTATGCGTTTAGTTTTATCCGGGATAAAATTAAAAATATTGAACTGACACCGGCTCAGCTGGCGCTGGATCCCTGTACGGCAGGCGTGGTAATTACAGATGTGAATACAGGCGAGGTTCGGGCGCTGGTTACCTACCCCAGCTACGACAACAATAAAATGTCAGGCACTGTAGACGCGGCCTATTACAGCCAGCTGACCAATGATTTATCTCTTCCGCTCTATAACAATGCCACACAGGCAAAGAAGGCGCCGGGCTCTACCTTTAAACCGATAACAGCCATTGCCGGTCTGGAGGAGGGCGTGATTGGTCTGGAGGAAACCATTGAGTGCACCGGCGAATACACAGAGGTAAGTCCTGCGATCAAATGCTGGATTTATCCTGGGCGCCATGGCCCTCTGAACGTAGTGGGAGGAATTGCCAATTCCTGTAACTATTTTGTAGCAGAGGTGGCTCACCGGCTTTCTACAAATAAGGATACTCTGATTTATTCTACGGATATGGGAATCGGCAAGCTTCGGGAATATGCTTCCATGTTTGGTCTGAACCGGCCGTCCGGCATTGAAATTCCGGAAAGTATGCCGGAAATGACCACAGAGGATCCGGAGCGTTCTGCCATGGGACAGGGAACCAATTCCTATTCCAATGTTCAGCTTTCCCGTTATGTGGCAGCGATTGCCAATCGGGGAACGGTATTTGATTTGAGCCTTCTGGATAAGATGACAGATTCTGAAGGCAATTTGATTCAAGATTACACACCGGAGGTGACCGGTCATGTTGAGATAGCAGATTCTACCTGGGATGCAGTCCAGCAGGGAATGCGGGGCGTAGTAGCAGACGGTTCTGCTAAAAAGATTTTCCAGGACCTGGAGGTGGATATTGCAGGTAAAACAGGTACGGCTCAGGAGATCCGAACCAGAGGAAACCATGCATTCTTTATCTCATATGGACCTTATACCAACCCGGAAATTTGTGTAACGGTAAATATCCCTTATGGATATTCTTCGTCCAATGCGGCCATGGTCGCAAAGAACGTATACCGCTTCTACTACGGATATACCGATTTGGATTACATTTTAAACACCGGCGCGCTGGATGTTTCCAATGTAACCATCGGAGACTGATATTTTCAATGGAAAGCGGGGAAAAAAGTTGAAAAACAAAATTGTGATCAAAAGCAGCAAGTCAGGCATGACAGTTATCCTTGATCCCGACTGTGGATTTGAGGAGCTGATTGCCGAGCTGGCAGCCAAATTCCGGGAAAATGCCAGATTCTGGGGAAATATCCAGATGGCGCTGATGCTGGAGGGAAGAGAGCTTACTGCCAAAGAAGAGTTTCAGATTGTAAACACGATTACAGAGAATTCCGGTGTGGAGATTTTGTGTCTGATTGATCATGATGCAAACCGGATTGAGCGGTGCGAAAAAGCCCTGAACCAGAAGCTGATGGAGCTGTCTGCCCGGACAGGTCAGTTTTATCGTGGAAATCTTCATCGGGGAGAAGCACTGGAATCAGAAGCCAGCATTGTGGTGATAGGAGATGTTCAGCATGGTGCCAGAGTAACGGCAAAAGGAAACATTATTATTCTGGGAGAACTGCGTGGGACAGTTCATGCTGGGGTTTCCGGAAACCGGGAAGCGGTTGTGGCTGCCATGGAAATGGCGCCTCTTCAGATCAAAATTGCTGATCTTAGCATGCATTATGGTGATAAGGGCAGAAAACTGGGGCGCGGTCCGATGATAGCAAGTGTTGAAAATTGTAATATTTGTACGAAAGCCATAAAAAAATCTTATTTTAGTATATTAAATTTGAATTAATACTGGAAATATTTGTGATTTTCATGTAAAATGGATAGGTAGAAAATTTTCAGGAGGATAGCTATGAGTGAAGTCATGGTAATTACTTCTGGAAAAGGCGGGGTCGGCAAGACTACCACCACTGCCAACATCGGAACAGGTCTGGCATTGCTGGGCTACAGCGTTGTGCTGATTGATACAGATATCGGCCTGCGTAATCTGGATGTGGTAATGGGACTGGAAAACCGGATTATTTACAATCTGGTGGATGTGGTAGAAGGCAATTGCCGTATGAAGCAGGCCCTGATAAGAGACAAAAGATGTCAAAACCTTTATCTGCTGCCGTCAGCCCAGACCAGGGACAAGTCCTCTGTGAATCCGGGACAGATGCGTAAGCTTGTGGAGGATTTGAGAGAAGAGTTTGACTATATTCTTCTGGACTGCCCAGCCGGAATTGAGCAGGGATTCCAGAACGCCATAGCCGGTGCAGACCGAGCTTTGGTGGTGACAACACCTGAGGTATCAGCCATTCGTGACGCAGATCGCATCATCGGCCTTCTGGAGGCTTCCCAGATGCAGGAGATTGACCTGATTGTGAATCGTGTACGGATGGATATGGTGCGGAGAGGAGATATGATGTCCGTAGCAGACGTAGCCGATATCCTGGCAGTGAATGTCATAGGAGCGGTACCGGATGACGAGGATGTTGTGATCTCTGCAAATCAGGGGGAACCTTTGGTAGAAACAGATACTGTGGCCGGGCAGGCATATTTAAACATCTGCAAACGAATCACAGGAGAATCTGTTCCGTTTCTTGATTTGGATCCTCATCGGGGAATTCTGGTTCGCATTTCCGGCTTTTTGAAAAGAGCATAGGAGGGCGTGCCATGATGAGACAGATGATGTTGTTTCACAGAAGCAATTCCGGGGCGATTGCGCGCAGCCGTCTGAAGCTTCTTCTGGTGGCGGATAAAGCGTATTTAAGTCCGGGATTGTTAAGCCGGATCCGGGACGATCTGGTTGTGGTTCTGTCCCGCTATGCTGAGGTGGATTCTGGACAGATGGATCTGCGCCTGACCAGAATGGAAGCTGCGGGAACCAGAGAAGGACTGCCTGTTCTGTCTGCTACCTTCCCTATCCGTCAATTTACAGCTAAGAGGAATGAAGAATGTTTTTAAATTATAACTTCAGGAATTACAACTACCGTTTATTCCTTTATGTGTTACTGCTGAATATTCTGGGGGTCCTTTTGATTAGAAGTGCGACAAATCAGGATATGGCTGTAGTTGGGAAACAGATTATGGGAATTGCTGTGGGGCTGGTGCTTGTAATAGGACTGTCCCTGTTAGATTACCACAAAATTCTGTCCCTTGCTCCATTTATATATGGGATTTGTATTGCAGGACTGATTGCAGTACTTGTAGCCGGAGTCAGCCGCGGAGGTGCAACCAGATGGCTTGTGCTTCCGGGAATTGGACAGATACAGCCTTCGGAATTTGCAAAAATTGGCCTGATCGTATTCTTCTCCTGGTTTTTTTCAAAAAATCAGGAGAAGATCAACCGGCCGACTGTGCTGGCTCTTGGCGCAGCTTTGTATCTGATGGTGTTTCTTCTGATTTATGAACAGCCGGATCTTTCAACGGATTTGGTAACTATGTTTGTTTTTCTATGTATACTGTTTGCAGCCGGTATCAGTTACCGCTGGATTTTAGGCGGGTTGGCTGTTGTAATTCCCTGCGGCGTTTTGTTTGTTTATCTGCTGCAGTATCATATGGTTCCTTTTCTCCATGAATATCAGGCGAAACGGATTTTGGCATTTGTGAATCCCAGTCAATATGCAGAAGCAAATTTACAGCAGAAGAATTCCATTATGGCTATTGGATCAGGTATGCTTCATGGAAAAGGACTGAATAATAATACACTGGCTTCCGTTAAAAACGGAAATTTCCTTTCAGAGGAACAGACGGATTTTATTTTTGCGGTTGTTGGTGAGGAGCTTGGTTTTATCGGCTGCGCTCTGGTGATTCTTCTGATTGCCCTGATTGTTTTTGAATGTCTGATCATGGCAGCCAGAGCAAAGGATATGGCTGGAAAGCTTCTCTGTGTAGGGCTGGCAGGACAGCTGGCATTTCAGAGCTTTTCCAATATTGCAGTAGCAACCGGGATTTTTCCCAATACAGGACTTCCTCTTCCTTTTATCAGTTATGGAGTCAGTTCCCTGATAGGAAGTTATTTTGGTATTGGTATAGCATTAAATGTTGGACTTCAACGAAGAAACAGTAACTACTAAAGGAGGTTATTTATCATATGAATATCGGTTTGATTGCACATGATTCCAAGAAAAAGCTGATGCAGAATTTCTGCATTGCATACAGAGGCATACTTTCTAAGCATGAACTTTATGCGACAGGAACAACAGGCCGTTTGGTAGAGGAGGTTACCAATCTGAATGTCCATAAGTACCTGGCAGGTCATCTGGGCGGTCAGCAGCAGCTGGCATCCCAGATCGAGCATAATGAGATGGATATGGTGATTTTTCTTCGGGATCCGCTGACGCCAAAGTCTCATGAGCCTAATGTAAATGATGTAGTGCGTTTGTGTGATACCTACAATATTCCCCTTGCCACCAATCTGGCTACAGCAGAGCTGCTGATTCGCGCTCTTGGCCGCGGTGATTTGGAATGGCGTGAGATGTATCGATAGGAGAATATGTTTTGAAACAGATGCGCAGATATTATCCGGCCCTGGCCGCGGTGGCTTTTCTGCTGTCTGGCTGCGGACAGAAGGATGCAGTTTATGACTATGGACCGGAAAAAATGACAGCAATGATTGAACAGATACCGGATGAACGGCTGCAGGCGCCTTCTTTTGCATCAGATCTTTGTGTGATTATGGGAGATGAACCGGAGCCGGACAGTACCGTGACTGCTGAGGCCGCAGGTGTTTTTTCTCTGAAAGACGGAGAGGTTTTGATTCAGAAAAATCCATATGAGAGAATGAATCCTGCAAGTATTACAAAAATTATGACAGCCTTGATTGCTGTTCGGGACGGTGATTTGAAGGAATCGGTTACTGTGGGACAGGAAACAGTGATTACAGAGCCGGGAGCATCTCTTTGCCACATTGCGCCTGGAGATACTTTGACGATGGAGCAGCTGCTTTACGGTCTGATGCTTCCCTCTGGAAATGACGCTGGTGCGGCCATTGCCGTTCATATGGCAGGGAGTATTGAGGCATTTGCGGAGGAAATGAATAAAACCGCACATCAGCTGGGGGCAGTGGACACCCATTTCACAAATCCTCATGGCCTTACTGATGAAAATCATTATACAACTGCCTATGATCTCTACCTGATTTTTCAGGAGGCTATGAAGTATCCTGAATTTCAGAAAATTGTTGGAACAGTCAGCTATACTGCCACGTATACAGATGGAAGCGGCGCTGTGAAAACGCAGAAGTGGGAAAACAGTAACCGATATTTAAGCGGAAATGCGGCAGCGCCGGAGGGGGTTACGGTTCTGGGAGGAAAAACAGGAACCACACAGGCGGCTGGCTCCTGTCTGATTCTCGGGTGTCAGGATGACAGCGAGAGTCAATATGTGGCGGTGATCTTAAAAGCAGAGAACCGAGGCACTCTGTATGAAAACATGACAAATATAATTCAGAAAATTGTCAATTAGACATTGCACATTTTAGAGATTTGTACTATAATTAGTTTAATATCAAAAGACTTTTTATACAAATTAAATAACTCAAGGAGGAGATTCATATGGTTCAGATTATCGCAGGCAGAAAAGGAAAGGGCAAAACAAAACATCTGTTGGATATGGCTAATGACAGTATTAAGAAAGCGATTGGTTCCATTGTTTATCTGGATAAGAGTTCCAAGCACATGTATGAGCTGAATAACCGGATTCGTCTGATCAATGTGAACGAGTTTCCGATTACTACCAGCCAGGGATTCGTAGGCTTTATCAGTGGTATTATTTCACAGGATCATGATATTGAAACCATGTTCCTGGACAGCTTCCTGAAGCTTGCCTGCTTAGAGGGCGAGGATATCAGCGAGACGATTGCTACTCTGGAAAATCTCAGTGCGAAATATGATGTGAACTTTGTTTTGAGCGTTTCCATGGACGCTGGCGAGATGCCGGAACAGGTTCAGAAAGACATCGTTATTTCCCTGTAATACATAGAACACGGGATTACATAAGAAAGTACGACAGCCGACAGGAAAACTGCCGGCTGTTTTTCTTTGATGCTTGCACTTTTTGGGCACAGCTTTTATAATAGACAGGTACAGCTTTACTGTTCGGGAGGAAAGACAGCTTGGCAAAGAAAAAGAACAAGAAAATTATACGCTACCGCCATCCAAGAAATATTAATGTAGGGATGATTATTTTTGCCATCATTTTTGTTTATATGGCCTTCAGCGTTTATACCTATATGAAAAAAGATAAAATACAGTTTTATGAGGTGGCAGAGGGAAGCATTGTCAATGACCACCAGCACACAGGAATGATCTTGCGGGAGGAGCGGGTAGAAACAGCAGATCGCTCAGGATATATCAATTATTATGTCCGTGAGGGAAAACGCGCAGCCATCGGAACCCGGGTTTATTCTATTGATGAGACAGGAAGCATGGCGGATTTTCTGGAGGAAAATCCAGAGGCAAATGTGACTCTGACAGAGGCAAATCTGGCAGATATCAAGCGTCAGCTTTCTTCGTTTGCTCTTTCTTATTCCGGAAGAGATTTTAGTGAAATGTATGATCTTCAGTACTCTCTGGAGGCTGCAGTTCTGGAATATGTAAATTTCAATTCCCTTGGGAATCTGGATGCGCTGCTTCAGCAGACAGGTATTTCTCTACAACAGGTTACGGCTCCTGTTTCCGGAGTGATTTCCTATGCCATTGACGGATATGAGCAGCTGGAAGCCTCTCAGGTGACAGCGGAAATATTTGACCGTTCCGGTTATTCCAAGGCAATTACAAAGGCAGGACGTTTGATTGAACAGTCTGCTCCAGTATATAAACTGGTAACCTCTGATGACTGGAGCATTGTCTTTCCGCTTTCAGAATCAGATGTGCAGGAGTATACAGGAAGGACACAGCTTCATGTGACTTTTTCCTCTAATGATTTGGAAACAGACGGCAGCTTTTCTATTATTACAGGAGCAGACGGAGCCTCATACGGTAAACTGGACTTTAGTCAGTATATGGTACAGTTTATCAGTGACAGATATGTGAATTTTGAGGTTTCTGTGGACAGTACAGAGGGGCTGAAGATTCCTGTGACAGCTGTGACTACGAAAAATTTCTACCTGGTTCCTCTGGAATATATGGTTCAGGGCGGAGATACCTCAGCGCCGGGTTTTCTAAAAGAAATTTATACAGAAAACGGAGCGGAAACAGAGTTTACTCCTGCGACAATCTATTATTCTACAGAAGATTATTTCTACATTGATATGGGTGAAAATGCGCCTTTAAAGGCTGGAGATTATGTGGTAAAGCCAGATTCACAGGATCGATATCAGATTGGCTCCAGCGCATCGCTTCAGGGTGTATACAATATCAATAAAGGATATGCTGTGTTTAAGCAGATTGAGATTTTAAATTCAAATGATGAATATTATACTATAAAGAAAGGGACCAGCTATGGACTGTCTGTTTATGATCATATTGTATTAAATGCAGACACTGTCTATGAAGGAGAGCTGATTTATCAATAGGTGAAGCAGATGAAGAATGATAGAATCAACAGCAGCATTCAGGGACATATAAAAGAAGTAGAGAGGAAAATTGAGGAGGCCTGTGCCAGAGGCAATCGAAATAGGGAGGATATTACCCTGATTGCAGTCAGTAAAACAAAGCCATTGGAGGATCTTATTGAGGCATATGCCGCCGGATGCCGTGATTTTGGAGAAAATAAGGTACAGGAAATTCTGGAAAAAGCTCCGAAAATGCCGCCGGATGCCAGATTTCATATGATTGGACATTTACAGCGAAATAAAGTAAAGCAGGTTCTTCCGCATGTAGTGATGATTCATTCTGTGGACTCTGTACGTCTTGCAGAGCAGATTCAGCAGGAGGCCAAAAAGCTGGGCAAAACGATGAATGTGCTTTTAGAGGTCAATGTGGCAAAAGAAGAAAGTAAATTTGGTTTTTATCCGGAGCAGGTAATGGATGCTGCAGAGACCATCAGTAAATTTTCTCATGTGCGGATACAGGGATTGATGACGATTGCGCCATTTGTAGAGGAGCCGGAAGAAAATAGAGAAGTTTTTCAAAAATTATATCAATTATCTGTTGACATCAAAAAGAAAAACATTGATAATGTTAATATGTGTGTGCTTTCCATGGGAATGACTGGAGATTATCAGGTTGCCATTGAAGAGGGCGCATCCATGATTAGAGTGGGCACCGGTATTTTTGGTGCAAGATAAGGATTGGAGAGAGAATAAGTTATGAGTCTTTTAAGTAAGCTGATGGATACCATGCGGTTAAACCCCGATGAGGATGAAGAATATTTTGGACCTGAAGATGAATATGAGGCAGACAGGCCTGCCAAGCGCAGCCCTTTTTCTTCCAGAGATGACGGAGAAGGATATGACGAAGGGGCAGAGGATTCCAAGCCACGCTTCTTTTCACGGTCATCAAAGGTAGTTCCCATGAAAAAAATGGAGGTATCCCTGATTAAGCCTACTTCGATCGAAGATGCCCGGGAAATTTGTGATTATCTTCTGGCCGGTAAGGCAGTTGTGTTAAATATGGAAGGAATCCATACAGAAGTAGCGCAGCGCATTATTGATTTTACATCAGGAGCAACCTACTCCATGAATGGAAATCTTCAGAAGATTTCCAGTTATATTTTTATTGCAACACCCGAAACCGTGGGACTTTCCGGAGATTTTCAGGACCTGCTAAACAGCGGTGCTCTGGATGTAGCCGGTTTGAATATCCGGATTTGACAGAGTTCATAGGGCAGTCTGAAGACTGCCCTTTTTGCGTCCGGGAGGAAAATAGATACGGCCGGAAGGGGCTGTACAGCAGAAAATGGAGGAAATCACTATGGCAAGAAGAATGACCGTTCACAGAGATGGAAATGCGATCTATGATATTGTAATACAGTCTTCTTTTGATTATCTGGGACAGGAGGTAAAGGCGCTTTCCGTTGAGGGAAGAAAGCTGTGTATTGTGACAGACAGCAATGTAGCGCCGCTTTATCTGGAGCAGGTGGAGGAGCAGCTGCGGCCCTGCTGCGGACAGACAGATGCATTTGTTTTTCCTGCAGGAGAAGAACACAAAAATCTGGATACAGTAAAAAGTCTTTATGAATTTCTGATTCTCAGGCATTATGACCGGGGAGATATGCTGGTGGCTTTAGGCGGCGGTGTAACTGGAGATCTCTGCGGATATGCGGCAGCAACTTATTTAAGAGGAATTCGCTTTATTCAGGTGCCGACAACCCTGCTTTCGCAGGTTGATTCCAGTATTGGGGGAAAGACAGGCGTTGATTTTGATGCATACAAAAACATGGTAGGCGCCTTTCATATGCCTGCTCTTGTATATACCAGTACAGGAAGTCTGCTGACTCTGTCTGATGAACAGTATTCCTGCGGTATGGGCGAGATTGTGAAGCACGGACTGATTAAGGACAGATCCTATTATCTTTGGCTGATGAATCATGCAGAGGAAATCCGCAAAAGAAATTTGGATATTTGCGAGGAAATGATTTTTACCAGCAATCAGATCAAACGAAATGTGGTAGAGCAGGATCCGACGGAAAAGGGTGAGAGAGCGCTGCTGAATTTTGGACATACGCTTGGTCATGCGATTGAAAAACTGATGAATTTTAAACTGATGCATGGTCAGTGCGTAGCTTTGGGCAGTGCTGCTGCTGCCTGGATTTCTGCAGAGCGGGGATATATTACCAGTGAGGAAGCCAGGACAGTAAAGGAAGCAATGGCTATGTTCGGCCTTCCGGTATCCTTGGATGGCATGAACCTGTCTTTTCCGGAAATTATTGAAACAACCAAAAGTGATAAGAAAATGGATTCCGGTGTGATTAAATTTATTTTGTTAAAACAAATTGGAGAGGCCTATGTAGATCGTACAGTTACGGAAACGGAAATGATAAGCGGACTGGAGTGGCTGAAGAATGGAAAGGAAACAGCAGGAGGCAGATATGAAAAATAAAGCAGGGAATCTTTTATCATGGGTAGCTAGTTCTGCAGTGCTTATCGGGATTGATCAGTATACAAAGGCGCTGGCAGTAGCCCGTTTAAAGAATCAGCAGCCTTTTGTAATTCTGGATGGAGTGTTTGAATTTCTGTATTCAGAAAACCGGGGAGCTGCTTTTGGGCTGATGCAGGGACGTCAGGGCTTTTTCTTCCTGATTGGAATTGTGGTTCTGGCTGTGGCAGGATACGCCATGCTTCGGATGCCGGGATGGCAGGAAAAGAGATATCACTGGCTGAAGCTTTGTGTGATTATGATTACAGCTGGTGCAGTAGGAAATATGATTGATCGGGTATCTCAGGGATATGTAGTAGATTTTCTTTATTTCAAACTGATTAATTTCCCGATTTTTAATGTTGCAGATATTTATGTGACAACAGCAACAGCTCTTCTTTTTGTTGTACTTTGTTTTTATTATAAAGAAGAGGAATTGGATATTTTTCGTTTTTCAAAGAAAGGAGAGGCCCATTGACAGAGGAATTTAAGGCAGAGTACACACCGGGGGAGGAAATACTTCGCATTGACCGTTTTCTTGGAAGCCGCTTGGAACAGGTATCTCGCTCTTATCTTCAGAAGCTGGTAAAGGATGGGGCAGTTCTTGTAAATGGAAAGCCTGTGAAAAGCAGCTATAAGGTTGAAAATGGGGACAGGATCCGTCTGGAAATACCGGATGCTGTAGAGCCAGAAATTGAAGCTGAACCAATGGAGCTGGACATCCTTTACGAGGACTCAGATATTATTCTGATCAATAAGCCGAAAGGGATGGTAGTTCATCCTGCGGCGGGGCATTATTCCGGAACTCTGGTAAATGGCTTAATGGCGCACTGCAAGAATGAACTTTCTGGAATCAATGGGGTAATGAGACCGGGAATTGTTCACAGGATTGATATGGATACGACGGGAGTTCTGATTGTCTGCAAAAATGACAAGGCTCACAATGCTATCGCAGAGCAGCTGAAGGTTCATTCAATTACACGGAAATACTATGCGATTGTTCACGGGGTACTGAAAGCGGATACCGGCACAGTAAATGCCCCGATAGGCCGTCATCCGGTCGATCGAAAGAAAATGAGCATTAATGAAAAGAATGGGAAAGAGGCTGTAACTCATTATCGGGTTCTTCAACGGTTCCGGCGGTTTACCTTTGTGGAGTGTCAGCTAGAAACCGGACGAACCCATCAGATTCGTGTCCACATGGCCAGTATTGGACATCCGTTGCTCGGTGATCAGGTGTATGGTCCGGCAAAGGTGCCTTTTTCCGGTCTCCAGGGTCAAACCCTGCATGCAGGTGTGCTGGGAATTATTCATCCTTCTACTGGAGAATACATGGAATTTACAGCACCTCTTCCAGCCTATTTTGAAGCTGTTTTGAAAAAGCTGGAAACAGATTAGGGAGAGTTTTTATCCCTATTTTCACAGACCTTATGGAAATTGCCTGATTATTTCGGAAACATTTCTCTTTATTTATGTACTTTTCTGAAATTTTGTTGTATAATATAAGGGTAATCATACAAGGCCGCGGAGAGTCGGATAGAGACCTGTTTTCAGGTTTACCTGTATCGTTACAAACAAAATATAGAAATGACATGCATTGCAGGTTACTGAAAGGAGAAGGATGACTATGAAGGGAAATCTTGTTATTACGATCGGAAGACAGTGCGGAAGCGGCGGAAAGGTAATCGGACAGTTGATTGCAGAGAAGCTGGGCGTAAAATGTTACGATAAGGAGCTCTTAACACTGGCGGCGAAACAAAGCGGTCTGTGCGAAGAACTGTTTGAAACACATGATGAGAAACCCACAAGCAGTTTCCTCTATTCTCTTGTGATGGATACCTACTCTCTGGGCTACACCACCTCTGCTTACATGGATATGCCGATTAACCATAAGATTTTTTTGGCACAGTTTGATACCATTAAAAAGCTTGCAGATCAGGAGTCCTGTGTGATTGTAGGACGCTGTGCAGACTATGCCCTGGCAGATTATCCCAATATGGTATCTGTATTCATTACAGGGGATGATGATCATAGAATCGATCGTTTAACAGAGCTTTACAAAGTAGAGCCGGCTAAGGCAAAGGATATTATGGCAAAGACTGATAAAAAACGTGCCAGCTACTACAATTATTATTCCAGCAAAAAGTGGGGAGATGCAAGAAGCTACAATTTATGTATCAACAGTTCCACTCTTGGAATTGAAGGTACTGCGGATATGATTATCAGCTATGCAAAAGCAAAACAGGAATGGGTAAAGAAAGAAAATAAATAGAAACCTTTGAAAAGGGATGCTGCTTTCCAGGTGAATATCTACCTGGGAAGCAGCATCATTCTTTATTTCATAGGAAATTACGTTCTATGAAATATGTAGTCAGGACATCATACGGAACAGACCGATAACCTTTCCGAGAATTTCCACCTGAGAGACAATAATTGGTTCCATGGAATCATTTTCAGGCTGCAGCCGATAATACCCATCCTCTTTAAAGAAACGCTTTACCGTTGCGGAATCATCTAAAAGAGCAACGACAATTTCCCCGTTCTGGGCAACGTTGGTACATTCTACAATGACCTGATCTCCATCAAAAATACCGGCATTAATCATGCTGTTTCCCTTTACTCGAAGCATATAGGTGTCTGCATTGGGCAGAAAATTAGAAGGAATGGGAAAATAATCCTCAATATTCTGCTGAGCCAGAATCGGCTGTCCGGCAGCGACTGTTCCAATGATGGGAACCTGAACCATCTCCCTGCGGGTCAGAGAAAAGTCATCGTCAAGAATTTCAATGGCGCGGGGCTTGGTAGGATCACGCCGAATATATCCATTGTGCTCCAGAGACTCCAGATGAGAATGGACAGAAGATGTGGATTTTAAATGAACAGCTTCGCAAATCTCACGAACAGCCGGCGGATATCCTTTCTTTAAAATGCACGACTTGATATATTCTAATATTTCCTGCTGCTTGGCAGTAATTTTTCCCTGTGACATATATTGTATCCTCCGTTTAGTAGGTATGTAATCGTAATCCAGAATGCACTTATCATTGGAATGTATTCCAATTGAGAATGTAATTTTATAATAGCATAGTTCTTTTGAAAAAGCAAACTTTTGTTCGATTATTTTTTTAAAACCCATTGACAAACGTATGTTCGGTGATTATAATGAACATAACACAGAACACATGTTTGTTTTAAGGCTTGATTGAAATTAAAGGGGGATACTGAAGATGAGAAGAAGAGAATTGAGACGGCGAATGAGAGGTTTGGTGATTGCTGTTTTGATGGTTCTTGCTTTTTTATCCGGTTTTTTCGGAAGGACTTTGGTGAGTGCCTACGCAGAGGAAGAGTATATAAAGCCAGTGAAGCGTTATTATACTAGTATTCAGCTTCAGGCGGGAGACAGCTTATGGGATATCGCAGAGGAATATATGGATGGAAGCGGTTACTCGAAAAAGGAATATGTAGAGGTTTTGAAGCGGATGAATGGACTGAGCAGCGACAGAATTCATGCCGGCCAGTATTTGACTGTGGTTTATTTTGCAGAATAGCAGAGAGGAGAGAGATGTGGTCGCCAGTGAGCCTGACAGGCGGCCATAGCTTTTCTGAATTCTGCTGTTTTCTTTTTCCGATTGTAGGCCTTTCCGTTTGGCATAGTTCGTGTGGCAGGGTTTAAATTCCCCCAGGAGTTTCTTTGGCTGGAGTAGTATTCTTTCTGGGCTTTTTTACTTCGCTTATCAATAGAAATATAAGTTTTCATTCGATAACTACCACCTTTCATAATCAAAATTTGATAATTTTATTATTTTCAGTCATAGAAGACAGCTGCAGAAAAAGGGGTTCTGCGTATTGTTATGGTTGGCATTTGTTTCTGTAATTGTTTCCCGACTATGGAGTGATTATAAATCAAATAAGAGGGAATGTCATTGAACTGCAGGTTTAAAAAGATGCTGAAATGAGGAATATCCCCGTCGATGACGAGGATATCTTCAATACTGGTGTGCAGTAATCTGCTTAGAATGATAAAATTATCAAGACTGGGCAATGATTTTCCAGAAATCCATTTGTAAATCGCCTGAGGATTTTCGAATCCAAAAGCACCCTGAATTTCCCGTATCGTATAACCGTTCTCTAAGAGCAAGCGTTTGATCTGCTTTCCGGTTTCAGCCGGCTGAATGGATAAATACACTGGTTCCATAATTCATTCCTCCATGATTCTGCTCCATCCCAAAACACTTTCTTTATTATATCATGATAGAATGGTAAAAACCAGATTATTCTTTTTCCCTCAGAGTTACTGCGTTTCGGGCGCTTCGCCGTCGTTCGTCTTCCAGTGCGGCATAATGTTTTTTTGTTGTGTTTACATCTGCATGGCCCAGCACATCAGCAACCAGATAAATGTCGCCGGTTTCCCGATAAAGATTGGTGCCATAGGTGCTGCGTAGCTTATGTGGCGTAATTTTTTTTAACGGGGCCACAAGCTGCGCGTATTTTTTAACCAGATTTTCGACACTGCGTACAGAGATCCGTTTTCTTTGAAGAGAGAGAAAGAGCGCCTGTTCATGTCCGGGGAAGGCTTCAATTTCATGCCTTTCCTCCAGATAATCAAGAAGAGCATCCTCCACCTCTGTGCCAAAATAAATGGTAACTTCTTTTCCTCCTTTTCTGTGAATGTGGATGCCTCCATTTTTAAAATCAATATCATCCAGATCCAGTCCTACGCATTCAGATACACGCAAGCCCGTGCCGAGCAGTAGCGTGAGAAGAGCAAGGTCGCGGATACGAGTTCGATTGTGGAATGCTTTTTGCTTTTCAGTCAGCTGCTCGCCCTGTTCAACCTCATCCAGGAGAAGGGCGACTTCGTCAATATCAAGTCGAATAATTTCCTTTTCGTGAAGCTTTGGAAGCTGAATTAGAGCAGCGGGATTTGTTGTAAGCTTTTCACATCGGAAGAAGTAGTTGTAAAAGCTTTTCAGGGAAGAAATTTTTCGCATAATTCCCCGTTCTTTATTGGTAATTTCTTGGTGGTTATCATTAAAGCGATACTTTAGATATTCCATGTATTCTTCCAAATCAGATACGGTTATCTGATCCAAATATTCCAGTCGAATATCTTTACGATCCATTTTAGAAAAAAAAGGATTTTCCCTCCGCAAAAAATCAAAAAATACGGTTAAATCATAAGCATAGGCAATGCGGGTTCTGGAAGAAGTGCGTGGTTCAATTCCACGGAAATAATCAACACAGAAAGGTGGAAGTTCTTTTATAATTTCCCGAAGTTTTTTAACATTTTCAATGTCCTTTTGTTCATGATATGGAAGACTTTTCATAATTACAAACCTCTTTTTATGTTTTTAAGTTCAGTAATCCTACAGTTCCATCCCTGACAGATACCTTCGCATATTATAGGGTATACCAAGGATTGTTGATGAAGTTTTCGTCTATAGGACGGGAAGAGAAGAGGATCAGGGGCATATATCAGGCCATCCCTCTAAGTGTCCGTTCATAACAGCAGAAAAGAGCCGGTCTTTGACTCCTGGATTTTCTCTATCAAGAGTACGAATGAGATTCTTTACATATTCCCGTCGGGTATGTCCATCCATGGGACAAGGATTTTTACATACAGGAAGCTGGTAACGATTGCGAAAACCCTTAACATCAGCTTCCGATACATACAGCATGGGGCGGATTACTGTAAGTCCAGTTCGATCCAGGTGTGTATAGGGAGAAAAAGCATGGAACCGTCCTTCATAAATCAGCGACATTAGGGCTGTTTCTATCAGATCATCCCGATGATGGGCATAAGCGATTTTATTGCAGCCAAGCTCCAGTGCTTTCTGGTTTAATGCACCTTTTCTCATTTTTGCACAGAGGGAACAGGGATTGGATTCTTTTCGGATATCAAACAATACGGTACCAATATCTGTTGAAATAACATGATAGGGAATATCAAGGGAATGGCATAGAGCTTTTATAGGCTCTAAATCCAGATTTCCAAATCCCAAATCCACAGTAATTGCAGAAAGGGAAAAATGTTTTGGATAAAACCGCTGAAGGCTGTGAAGCCCACAGAGAAGGGTTAAACTGTCTTTGCCGCCGGAAATTCCGACGGCAATGTGATCATCCTGATCAATCATTTGATAATTGTCAGCAGCCTGACGGAGCAGACTGAGAAGTCGCTGCATTTTCATAAGAGCAGTGAGGTCCTTTCTAAAAGAGTACTAAATGAATTTAGATAAAACAAATTGAAATTTATAGAAAACTATTAAAAAGTGGGAAAGCTTAAAAAAACAGAATAACTGGTTAATGGGCAGTTGGGGCGCTAACTATTCGTTAAACTAGACCTATCTTTTATATTTTCTATATTTTCCTAATCCATTATACCAGAAATAAACCTGATTGCAATTTCATCATCAATTTTTCCCAACAATATTTCTAAATGCTGCACCTGCGAAGCTGACACAGCAAGCTTTTCCACAAATGCGTCACCATAATAACTACCCTGAGTATACCGAGTGTAGCGCGCTACGCGCTGATGAGCGAGTTGCAACTCAGCCCCGACCAGATAACGCAGATGCAACAACTCCATTTTTGATAATTCCATAGGCAGCATTTCCTCCGCGCGGGCGGGCCCCCCGGCGATGCCCCCACCCGCCGGGCAGCTTCTCCATGCTGCCAACGGTACGAGGGTGAACAAGGGTATATCAGTACCGCATCCGCTGGGGAGCGAACAGCGCCCGCAGAATCACATACAGTAAGTACAAAACCGCGCAGAAAGCAACCAGCCAGCCAGCTATAGAACCAGAATCAAGTGCAGGATAAGCCCCAAGGTCACTATATACAAGATAAGATTCTGCATCGAGTGAAAAGGAACCCTCATGGCCTTGCTGCCAAGTGTAATACCGCGTATCATAAGCATAGTAATTACAGTCAGTACCAGAAAAATAAGAACCAGACAAAGACATATCTTTACCGTAAATAAGACGGTATGTATACTGACCGGAACGGAACAATACATAATGCACACCCCCCAGCTTCGGCACGATGTCATCAAAATAATTAACCACAGAAGAGGACATAGAACCATCATAAGGCCTGCTATACGCTGACATTGGCATAATACCCAAATTAGAGACCGTTGCGACCTCCCAATCAGACGGAGAAGCTAAATCATTAATCAATTCTATTTCATCATCTTCTGCATCCGGATAAACCGCAGGAGCCGACATATCATCGGATACACTATCTGGTACGAATACCGTATAATCAGCCGCGACAGCCGGTACAGGGTGTAGAATACACAGAACCAAACAAAGTAATAAAACATAAAATCCCCCCATCATATTTTCACATAGCCCCCAAAGGCCATACCAAGGAACAGAGAGACAAGCCGCTGCCCTACAGCAAATACAATAGCAAATGGCATAGCTTCTCGAACCACATCAGCAAATAAATCAATTGCAACCAGCATCTTCCCACCCCTTTCTCAATCTCTTCATCACAGCGTAAGTATCATACGACTGATACAACGCTGGAGCATGAAACCAGAAGAATTTTTTCATCGAAGTTGCGTAAATCTCCCCGTCACGCTCAACCGCGTTCCGGGCATCCACGAGAGTATTAATCTGAAAGCAGCCAGCAATAGACCGACACTGCACAGCATACTTGAACTGTTCCCGGAACGGCTTCGCAATCCGGCTGAACACCTGAGACGTGCCAACGATATGCTTCCTCTGCTTACGCTGCTGGCTGACCGTCGTAAATATGCTACTATCCATCTTCTTACTCTCCAAGCTGTTAAATTCCAGATGAATCTCATCAATCACATAAATCACACCAGCATAACCATTGCTGATGTCGGCGAAGCTTTTGACACCCTCCCAGGGATACACCTCAATATTTTCCGGCAGGTCAATAGACATATTCGAACAGACCTTAACCGCCGGATACCTGGCACAGAGCCGCTTCACGTATTGTACAAGGGAAAGAGTCTTTCCTGCGCCCTGGCCGCCGCAGAAAACAATAATGCCATCCGGATCAAAGTATTCTGGATGCTCTTTCCGGAAATCCTTTTTATACTGTATCGTCCGGAACAGATTTTCCGGATCCAGAGAACCTCGCAGCCACTTATTAATATTACTTGCCATAACACCTCCACTAAAAAAGGGACGGCGCAGACCGTCCCCAAAAAGAGAGTAGGATATTTATACACTCGTCCGACCGGAGCGGAAAGCCTTGAAAAGCATCCTTGTGGCCTTGCGGACACCCCACCACATAAACACAAGACCGATACCAGCAGATACAGCAGTAGCCAGCACACCGACTACAGTTGATACACTAATCTGACCAGTCATAGCAGTGATAACGGATTCCCAATCCGCTGAAGTCACCGGAGCAGCGACAACCTCTTCCGCAAATGACGTAAAGCCATAACCAACAGCCATACCAGACGCAACCGGAATATATGCTTTCTGTTTTAAGAAATGGCCAAAATCAGCAGCGCGCTGCTTAAATGAAACCGTAACACCCACAACAAAACCCCCTTTCCATTTATTTATCTATTTTCACCACATCCAGCAGCGACAGGGCATACTGTACAGACTTAGCTGCCGGATTATAGTCAAAATCGACTTTAACCCGCGAAAACGGCGGGATAGTATTCTTTATATGATTAAATAGATTCACATCATTCACATACAACCGGATAGAATCAACACCCGCTGGATCACAAAATGCAACGATATGATTAATCTTAGTTGCATCCGTGAAGCCAGCACGCTCCACAAAACCTGTCATAACAAAATCACCTGATAGTAACAAAATAATCCCAATTATTACACCTTGCATAATCATATACTTTACCAATTGTACGTTTATAAGAAACATCACGACTATGCTTAAGATGTTCATCAAAATCAGAAACGTTGATACATTTCTTATCATTAAAGGGATTACTATACCTTTCAACAGGCTTTGGATTACCTGATTCAATCGCTTTATTATATATTTTTACCCTTTTAGATAAATCAGGATAAGTAATTATTTTAACGTTGTACGGTTCCATTTTACCCCCTTAAAATATAAAAAAAACTCTTAAGTGTTTATACTGTCAAGTAATGGAACCGCGCCGGCGCCGGGGGCGCAGGGCGCTGGTTCCATGCAAAGCACTCACTCAATCCCTAGAAATGGAATCTTCCGCAATACAAACATAACCAATTTATAGACTTCCTCGAAGTTAGCAACAATAAGGACAAAAGGTATCATAATTTTAACCAAGTCCATATTAAAGAAAAGAAAAAGGAAGCCAATACCGGAACGCATATAGGTGATCATAGTATCAATTACAGAAGTGACCTCCTGCGGAGCTGCTGGAATGTTAATCCAAGCAAAAATTAATTTGATAGCGGAAGAGAAGAGATTAAACACAGCTTCAAGAATCATGAACGCATCACCTCATCATATTTTTTACGGCACAAGTCAATAAAGGACATAATAAGTAAAATAGATGTTCCTGTCTGGATTGCAGTTATAAGAAACGCAAAATCTTTTTCCATAAAGTCAGTAAAGTTAAAAGACTGCTGCGGCCAAACCTCTTCACCCATAATGGACAGCGGTGGGAGAGTAACAATAAAATCAACTTTCTGAGAGGTAGTAAACACGTCGAGTATTTGAACTAATATGTCAATTGGAATAGTTAAAAAACCAAACTTTCCGGAAAACCAATTATACAAATCATCAAAATACTGTTTGAAAAATTCATCAGACGGAATGAAGAGACGCTTCAAACCTTCAATAATAAAATTTCCATGTTCCTCAATGGCATCCGTGACAATAGAAGTATTTTCATCCTGATTTGCAATAATTTTATCCGCGTTCTTATCTGCATTTGCCATATCCTCCAAGTGAATATAATTGTATTGCTGATTCCAGAGAGCCTCAATCTGCTGACTGATAGTCTGCACAATTTCTTTCAGCGTATCGTTCATAGTTGCGGTATTCTGTGCTATCTGGCTGCTTTGATTTGCAATATGATTTTCTGCGCTGCCAGCATCACCCGGAGCAGATAATGCAGGAGTTGACGTTGCATCAGCTTTGAAAAGAACTTCAATCAAACGAAGAGAAACTTGATTAATAAGAACATCTGTATACAAAGTCATAGTATATGATACAAAATCAGTATTATAATTCGTTTTAATCGTACATTTGGCTGTCCAGTTTTTCTTGTTAAAAGTGACAGTGGTAGGACTGGCATGATAAATACCACCAGTATTTTTTCCGCCATCTTGCATGTTAAAAGTATCAGCTGCAACATTATCAACACCAGTATCACGAATATTACCTAAATTATCAAACAATCTGAGAGTAACTTCATAAGTACCCGGATCCGGCAAAACGTCTTTATCTGTCTGAAACTGAAACTCAATCTCTTTGTAATAGGAACCATCTGTTAATGACGGAAACTCAAAAGTTTCATAATAACCACTACCTAAATCTGCATGAAGCACACCTTTACTAGTACGTGCATAACATACAACAGAATTTGCATCATGAGTTGAAAGAAGATCTATTTCATACGGCGCAGGAGCAGAAAAATCAGCAACCGGAAGCCCGTCATCACCAATCCAAACATCAACATTTGAAGAAGTATGAACCGAAGTATCCGGAACAACACCTAAGCCGGGATTATCAGCCGGAAGCGGTATTTTTTTGTAATTACTTAAATAATCATCCAGTGATAATTCTTCAGAATTGGAAGAAGTTGCAACAGCAGCCAGAGCTGGAACTGTGGAAGTAGAAATCAAAAGAGCAGTTAAGACATAACATATTAATTTTTTCATAAAAAATACCCCCAACTATAGCAAAATAAAAAATACCTGCTAAAATGGAGAAAAGAAAAATATACCAAGATGCTGGTGCGCTAACTATTCGTTAAACTAGACTTTCGCGAATAGTTGGAAATCACTGTTCTTTTCACAAATTTGCCCACATATCGTTTTCTTGGTATATTTTCCTTTTAATTTAATAATTCCTAATTTTCTGCTTTTACACTCCTGGTCCCTGTTCTGGTGCTTCCTCTTTGGACTGTCCAGGAGCTTCTAAAGATGCATTTGATTCCCGGTGACTGTTATTTCCGGAATTTTGAACGCCAGGCCCATTTTCCTCTGTATTTCCATTTCCAGTATTTTCTGAAGGCGCCTCAATAACTCGATCCGGATCCCTGGTTTCTTCTGAATTATGATTTCTGTCAGATTCTTCCGTTTCAGATTCAGAACCGGATCCTTCTTCATTATTTTCATAGGATTCTATGGGTTGTATAGTTTCTTCTGTTTCTGAGGTGCTTTCTTCTGTATTTTCAACAGATGATTCACTCTCTGTTTCTGCTGGTTGGGTCTCCTGGGCTGTAGGTTTTGGACTTTCGCCAGTGTTTTGCTGGCTGCTTCCGGCCTGTGTCTGTCCGCCGCCATTATTTCCTTCAGCTCCCACATTTTTTCCGGACTCTATATCTTTTCCCGGCTCTCCAAGACCGCTTACCTCAATAATGTGGGTGCTGATGGATTTTAAGTTCTCTGATGGAACATAGTTCTCTGTATTATACAGGAAGCTGTGAAGCTGAATGACGTTGCTTTCCAGTGTTGTTGGAACTACGCAAGCTTTTTTTCCGATTTTGATTTCCTGATGGGAAAATGGAAATCCGGAGGTCTGGCTGATATAATATTTTTTAGCATTTTTCGCCATTCCAGCCAGATTATCAACACCGATGCTGGTTTTTGTCTGTGGATATACGGTTCCAATCAGGGTTGTCAGTGTTTTCAGGTCGGAGTTTTTGGCTTTTTCCATAGCCTGTCCAAGTACCTTTCTCTGCCGTTCTGTACGGTTAAAATCGGTATCCATTAAACGAAGTCTTGCATAGGCAACAGCCTGGACTCCATCTAAGTGATTCATACCGCTGTGTTCCAGCTGGTAGGATCCTACGCCGGTGGAATTTACAGTTTCTGTAATAAAGGAATTGATATAGGCAAATTCTTTATCAGTGATATCAATATCAACGCCGCCAAGCACATTGATTGCGTCTACAACGGCTTTCCAGTTAAAGGTTGTGTAGTCGTCAATCTGAAGGTCCAGATTGTCTTCCAGCGCCTTTATAGCCTGTTCAGGGCCACCCAGGAAATAAGCTTCATTGATTTTATCAAAGTCTTCTTTTTGATCAATGCGCAGATAGGTATCACGGAAAACAGAAAGTAGGCGAATTTCTCCGGTTTTCCGGTGGATGCTGCAAAGCATTTCTACATCAGATAAAGCGCCTTTTCCAGTATTTCCATCACGGGAATCGACCCCAAATACGGCAATGGTCCAGTATCCGTCATCCCGGAACCAGTGAAAAGCCCAGACACCTGCTATTATAGCGGCAGCCAAACAGAAGATTTTTAAAAAGCCTGTTTTTCGCCGTTTTTTTCGGGTATGACTGCCTGGACGATGGGAAGACGTCTGACGGTGTCTCTGTTCAGCAGGGGACGGAGAAGCCTGGCGGCCTCTTCTCTTCTGCCCTGCCCGGGAGGAATCTCCTGAATATTTAATACCAGTTTCGGTGATGGTTCTCCCAGAATTTTGAGCTCTGTCCCGGCTGGAATTGGGAAGAAAAACGATGGTATCATCCCAACCCTGGCTGTTTGGTTGAGGTATATCTTTTCGGCCTGTCGAATTTCGACTGCTGGCACGTTTCTGATTGCGGACCCGCATCCGGTCCAGTTCATCTTCATATGGATTGTCATCGTAACGCATGATTATTGGATTCCTTTCTTATGATATCTGTTGTCATATTTTTACAGAGGTTATTCAACGAGTCTGCGGTAATAGGGCCAGTTTGCATCGCGGACAGACACGCATACGTTGTTTACAGGTCCGCTGCTTTCATGGATACATTGAATTTTTCCATCTGCCGTCCACCCCAGGAACATAATAACATGGGCATCGGTTCCTGTATGAAGAACAATGTCGCCCGGCTGCAGTTCGCTGCGGCTGATGGGGGTTCCACAGGCTGCAAGTCCTGCGGTGCTTTCATAGGGAAGCCGGTTTCCTGTCACAGACCAGTAGACCCAGTTGATCCATCCGGAACAGTCAAGTCCCTTTAAAATTCTTCCTTTATAGTCTGGAGAAATGATAGTGCCAAAGCCATTTGGTTCGTAGCCAGGACCAGAAGCTTTTCCTCCCCAGTAGTAGGGAACCTTTCCTACAGACTGAAGAGCAAATTCAATCAAATCCCGCCGCGTCTGTGAAAGTGTGGGTGGAAGTTCTGCCATATAGGCCTGTATTTCAGATGATGTCAGAGGGACTCCTGTAGAAATTCCGGAAACAGTCAATCCATACTTCTCAAACCAGTCTTGCTGGCTTAGAGCTATGGCTGCAGCTTTATTTGTATCGGTCCAGCCCTTCCAGCCAGAGGAATCTTCTCCAAGAGAATCAGCCAAGGCATTGGTCTCCTGAAAGGAATCAATGGAAAACAGGCTGTTTTGTTCGCTAAGTCCATGAATTTTCATATGAATAATCAAATCTACATGTCCTGGACAGACGGTGAGCTCTGAATTTTCCTGATCTGTTTCCTTTTGAAGAGAGCTTATTTCGTAGACAGAGGCATTAGATGGGCTTGCCTCCTCCATGAAAGAAAAGGAATTAGATGCAGTTGCAGCAGATGTCTGTGCTGCCCGGAATTTCCCTACCTCAATGACCGCGGAGCTTGGGGATGCTGTCTCAGAAGCGGTATTTTCTTCAGAGCTGGATGCTGCTTCCGATGCGTCAATCCCTTCCTCTGCCAGAGCTTCTGCTCTTAACTGTTCTAATTCCCTCTTTTGATCGTCTTCACTTATGCAGCCGGAACAGTAATAAATATCACTGATGTTTAGCTGATAGGAATGAGATGTCTCCCACAGCTGACGGGCATAGGAAAGGAAAAGGGAAACATTATCTGCTCCATAATAATAGGTGTAAACACTTGCCATAGACATAATTTCAAGAACATTCGAATAAGGGGAAATGGAATGACCATCCCCGTCTGTGACTGTCATGCGGATATCTTTAAAACTGTTTATGGTCCAGGTAGAGGGATCCACCGGATTGTGGTGTTCGTCGTTAGGATTGTATTTTCCTGTAACAGTTTCTCTGGGGAGCCCCAGCTGGGCTGCCATATTTTCCGGAGAAATATCTGAACAGCCATAGATAGAATTGCTCCACTCCTGGTCCTGTGTCATCAGTTCCTGAAAAACTTCTCCGGCCAGGCTCTGGGATGGATCTTCTGTATTAGCTCCTTCCGAAAAAAAATGGGCCAGATTCAGCTGTGTGATATCAGGCTGCCAGACTTCCTCCACAGCTTCAGAGGATGGCTGTTCTGGAATTGTTTCGGGGACTGGCGGAAGGATAACGGTATCCTCTTCCACTGTTTTTACGGGAATATCAGCTGGCTGTACCTGGAAAAGTCGGGAAGCTGCAACAGGCCCTACGCTGATAAGGAGCATAAGAACAGCTGAAATCCATTGGCTGCGGTGTTTTCTCAGGATGCCGCAGCATCGTTTTATCAGGTTATTCATGAAAAAATAACTTCCTTTGTCTATATATGTAGTATATCTATATCAATATAGGGCAAAATTACTATTTTACCAATATTTTATTTTAGCACAGATGAAATAGGAATAACAGAGAGAAATGTTTAAAAATTGATTAAAAAGAAAGACAGAATAAATGCCGCAGAGAGGATACCTCATCTGCGGCACGCAAATCGAAAGTTTACATAAATAAATTATGTAAACTAAAATGCAAAACTGAAAATTATGCAGGAAAGTCTTCCTTACTCATAATTTTTCCATCTCGCCAGATTCGCTCCAGATCATAGAAGAGACGATCTTCTCTGCAGAATGCATGAACAATGATATCACCATAATCCATCAAAATCCAGTTTCCACTCTGATAGCCTTCAACCTGACGGCAAGCATAGCCTGCTTTTCCCAGGGTTTCTTCTACATTATCGGCCATAGCCTGCACCTGGTTGGTATTGGAACCGCTGGCAATGAGAAAATAATCTGCCAGTACAGATACTTCCCGAATATCTATAATCTGAATATCTTCACCCTTTTTGTCCTCCAGGGCATTGACTGCAAGCTTTACCATTTCTTTGGAATTGTCCATTGGCTTACTCTCCTTTCGCTTCGGCAGCACTGCATTTTTCCTGGATGAGCTTTTCAAACCAGGTAAATGTCTGAATCGTCATGGGATCGATACAGCCGCCTTTGCCTTTTAAATAATTGATTGTTCCGGCCAGAATTTCATACATGGTCTGATCCAGATCCTGAAAGGCCAGATACCGCATCCGTGCAAGGTTGGAAGCCTTATCTCTGCGCGGTTCAATATAATCTGCAATATAAAGAATCTTATCCAATATGCCCATGCCTGGCTTGCCGGTAGTGTGGCACTGGATAGCTGAAAGAATTTCTTCATCCTGAATCCCGAATTTATTGCGGGCCATCCAGGCACCATATTTTGCGTGGATAACAGCCGGAGCCTTTAATTCAGATTCTGTCAGAGACAGTCCGTGTTTCTGACATCGGGCAATCAGCTCATTGTCCGTATAACGTTTGGCACAGTCATGAAGAAGACCGGCTAACTCCGCCTTTTCTAAACTGAATCCATACCGCATGGCAAGAGCAATACAGGTATAGGATACACTGACAGAATGTTCATACCGCATGGTATCCAGCTTTGATTTTAACTGCTTACGAAATGTTACAATCTGTTCATTTATGGTTATCATAAAAGCTCACTCCTGTTTCAGTTAATCCTGGTACAGCTTGTGGATTTGAATATAATTTTCTACAGACCTTGGTACATAGCGGCTGATCCGGTGGCCATGAGATTCCATATCCCTCAGCTCATTAGAAGAAATGTCCATCTCACGGCAGTGAAGCATCCGAATATCGGCTTTATATTTTTCTTTTAGATAAGCAATCTGCTCTTCCATATTTCGAGGAGCATCTGCATATTCACGACCGGCAGCCAGCAGAATTGTCTGACTCATAACCTGCTCTGGATGAAACCAGTTCTCAATTTCATAAAGAGAATCGGCCCCTACGATAAAATAGAACCGATGTTCCGGATAATGAAGGTGCAGAAGCCGCAGAGTTTCCGCTGTGTAGGTGTTTCCGGCGCGCTGCACTTCAAACTCGGACAGCCGGAATTTGGGAAAACCTTCAATGGCAAGACGGACCATTTTACAGCGCAGAGCAGCATCTGTAACGAGATGATCCTTTTTGTGAGGCGGATTGCCGGAGGGCATAAACCATACCTCGTCCAGGTGATACTCCTCATAGGCCTGACGTCCCAGCATCAGGTGACCATTGTGGATGGGATCAAAGGTTCCGCCCATGATACCAATCTCTGCCATGACTGCACACTCCTTTTTCTTTAGTCCGGCAGTACGATTTTCCGACGGGATTCGTCCTTGGCCGGTTTATATAATACAATTTTTTTGCCAATAACCTGTACCACTTCCGAACGGGTCCGTTCTGCTAAAACCTGTGCGATAGACTTTCCGTCATCCAGGCAGTTTTTCAGAACAGTAATTTTGATCAGCTCCCGTGCTTCCAGAGCTTCTGCAATGGCTGCAGTCAGCTCCGGAGTTACGCTGGATTTTCCGATCTGGAAAATAGGCTCTGTGGTCATGGCAATTCCCTTGAGATAAGATCTCTGTTTGCTTGTCATAACTTATCCTTACTCCTTTTTATTTTATTTATAATAGTCAAAAGAAAGACCGTACATCCGAACCGTATCACCTTCCTGGATTCCGGCAGCTTCAAGCTCATCCAGAATTCCGTTTTCTTTTAAGAAGTTCTGGAAGAACTGGAAGCCCTTTTCAGATTCCAGATTCGTATAACCCAGCATTTTTTCAATGCGGGGACCTTCTACTACAAAGATACCGTCCTCTTCCTTTTCCACTGTATACGGCAGATTCCGATCTCCGGCATATTCGATTTCAAATTCTTTTTCAAATACAACAGGTTCCTGGCTGGTTGTCTGAAGAAGCTGGTAAACGGCATAAAGAAGCTCCTTTACGCCTTTTCCGCTGACAGCAGAAATTGGGAATACCCGAATTCCCTCAGGTTCAAATTCCTTCTTCAATTTTTCAAGCGGATCCTCATCCTCTCCATAAACAGCATCCATTTTGTTGGCAGCGATTACCATAGGACGCTTCAGAAGCTGCGGATTGTAGCTTTCCAGTTCTTTATTGATGGCACGGATATCCGCAATGGGATCTCGACCTTCGGTTCCCGCAGCATCTACAACATGAATCAGAACGCGGCAGCGTTCAATATGGCGGAGAAAGGCATGTCCCAGGCCAACGCCTTGAGATGCACCTTCAATCAGGCCAGGAATATCAGCCATAACAAATCCGGCTCCGCCGTCTAAGTCAACAACTCCCAAATGAGGATTTAAGGTTGTAAAATGATAGTTGGCAATTTTAGGCCGCGCGTTGGATACGCGGGAAAGCAGAGTGGATTTGCCAACATTGGGGAAGCCCACCAGTCCCACATCTGCAATTACCTTCAATTCCAAAGTAACCCAGAGCTCGTGACCTGGCTGTCCTGGCTGTGCATACTTTGGAGCCTGCATGGTAGGAGTGGCAAAGTTCATGTTGCCAAGACCGCCTTTTCCGCCCCGCAGAATCGTTTCTCGTTTATTTTCACCGGACATGTCAGCGATTACCTTACCGGTTTCAAAGTCCTTGATTACAGTACCTTCCGGAACCTTAATGATCAGATTCTCGGCATTTGCACCGTGGCATCGCTTCTTTCCGCCTTGTTCTCCATCTTTTGCTGCATATTTCCGTACATGTCTGAAATCCGTCAGAGTGTTCAGGCCCGGATCCACTTCAAAAATAATGTCTCCGCCCTTTCCGCCGTCCCCACCGTCGGGGCCGCCTGCCGGAACAAATAATTCTTTGCGGAAACTTACGTGACCATCTCCGCCTTTTCCTGATTTAATGAATATTTTGGCACTGTCTGCAAACATCCATACACCTATCCTTTCTGCACTCAGGCATTCCTTTTGTGACAGCTGCGAATCATCCGGTACAGGAGATATTCCTGTCTGGCTGATTGATTTCGCCAGAATCCGGTTTAAAAAAGGCTTCATACTCAGAATCAGTATGAAGCCCGCCAGTCAAATTATTCGTTGATTGTTCTCGGATAAACAGAAACCTGCTTTTTGTCTCTGCCCTTTCTCTCAAATCTTACAACACCGTCTACAGTAGCGAACAGAGTATCGTCGCCGCCGCGTCCTACGTTCAGACCCGGATGGATCTTGGTACCGCGCTGTCTGTAAAGAATGTTACCAGCCAATACGAACTGACCGTCTGCTCTCTTGGCACCCAGTCTCTTGGACTCGGAATCTCTACCGTTCTTGGTAGAACCTACACCTTTTTTATGAGCGAATAACTGAAGGTTCATCTTAAACATCTCTTACACCTCCTTAAATCGAATTTTTATATACGGTTCTCCATATGTATCCTCAATATCCTGTAACCCGAATATCAGAGAATTCATAAGGAGTGCTGCTTCCGGACTGGATTTATCAGAGAAATGAAAGCGAAACAGACCACTTTCTTCCTCTTCTTCTGCTGTAAACCGATCCTCTGTGAAATGCTCCACAGAATTTGCCATATTCAGAGTCAATGCTGAAACTGCAGCGCAGACAAGCTCCTGACCTTCCTGGTAATCATCGGCACAGCCGGCATGACCTAAAAGCTCAATACCGTGATAATTGTGTCCGGAATCAACAAAAACAGTTACATTAATCATAATTAAGCGTTGATCTTGTCGATCTTGATCTGGGTATAGAGCTGTCTGTGACCATTTTTCTTATGGTATCCAGTTTTTCTCTTATACTTGTAAACAATTACCTTTTTAGCCTTAGCTTCCTTCACTACGGTTCCGGTAACGGTTGCTCCTGCTACAGTCGGGCATCCGATGGACAGCTCCCCGTTGTTCACTGCAAGAACCTGGTCAAACGTAACGGTTTCGCCAGCGTCTACACCAAGCTTTTCTACCTTAATGATATCGCCTTCTGCTACTTTGTACTGCTTACCACCTGTTGCAATAATCGCGTACATATGGCACCTCCTATTATCATTACTCGCCAACTTCGGTGATCGGATTGCTCCGGTTCTTATCGACCTCATTGTGCGGCATACTCGAAAATAATAGCATGTTCTGAAACGAATGTCAACGGTTTTTCTAAAAAAAGCAAAAAATATTGAAGCAGTCTCTTCTTCTACTCTTTCATCCAGGTTCTAGGAGAGAATAAAAGAAGCATGGGGAACAGCTCCAGACGGCCAGCCAACATATCAAACATCAGCACATACTTGGAAAAAGGAGAAAAAATTCCAAAATTGCAGGTGGGTCCCACTTTTTCCAGACCAGGTCCAATATTATTGAGCGTTGCAGCTACCGCAGTAAAATTGGTAGTTGGATCAAATTCGTTCAGGCTGATCAGAAGTACGGAACATGCAAAAATCAGCATATAAGTGATCAGGTAGGTGTTTATGGAGCGAAGTACGGTATGTTCAATCGGTTTGCCCTCGTATTTGAGAATTTTAATGCTTCTCGGATGAATCAGAGAGGACATTTCCTTTTTCACTGTCTTAAATGCAATCGCAATACGTGATACCTTGATACCGCCTCCCGTACTGCCGGCGCAGGCGCCGACAAACATCAGAATGACCAGAATCGTTTTGGAAAATGATGGCCACAAATCAAAATCTGCAGTAGAATATCCCGTTGTTGTAATAATCGATGCCACCTGAAACGCACTGTGATGGATGGCCTGGAGAATCGTAGGATAATATTCGCGGATATTCCAGGCAATCAGCAGGATGCTTGCTGCAATAATTGCCAGATATCCCCTCATTTCCTCACAGTGAAGGGCATCCTTTGGCTTTTTGATCAGAAACAGGTAATATACGTTAAAGTTAATTCCAAACAGGATCATAAATATGGTAAATACGGCTTGCTGGAAGGTTGTATAGCTTCCACAGCTGGAATTCAGTATTCCAAAGCCACCGGTGCCGGCAGTACCAAAACTCATAGCCAGAGAGTCGAACCATGGCATACCGCTGAGCAGAAGAATCAGGATCTGAAGTACTGTCATGGAAAAGTAGATCACATACAGGATTTTTGCAGTCAGCTTTACCCTGGGAACCAGCTTGCCTACAGAGGGGCCAGGGCTTTCTGCTCGCATAATGTGCATGTTATAGCCCCCCGCAAGAGGAAGTACTGCAAGGATGAACACCAACACTCCCATGCCGCCAATCCAGTGAGTGAAGCTGCGCCACATAAGCATGCAGCGGCTCAGAGCCTCAACATCGGAAAGAACACTGGCTCCTGTGGTGGTGAAGCCGGAAATAACCTCGAAAAGAGCATCCTCAAACAGCGGTATTTCACCGCTGAAATAAAATGGGAGTGCGCCGAAAATACTGAGCACAATCCAGCTCAGCGCCACGGAGACAAATCCTTCTTTTGCGTAAAAGACCGTATTGGATGGCTTTTTCCGCGACATAAGCCATCCGGAAATCACACAGAACAGTCCAATTCCAAGAAAATAAAGTCCGCTAAGCTCCTGGTAAATCAAGGCAATGGCACAGGGAAGGATCATCAGAATACCTTCGATTTTCAGTACCCAGCCGAGAAAATATAAAATCATACTGATATTCATTTATCTGCACCTTCTATTTTAAAATATCCTTCAGATCCTTCAGCCCGGAATGGGTAGTTACAACGATAACCGTATCTCCTGTTTCAATCGTATCCTTACCTCGAGGCGTAATGATTTTTCCGTTTCGATTGATGCAGGCAATCAGAAGATTGTCTTTGAAGGACAGTTTTTCCAGGGGGACTCCGGCAACCGGATTGTCCTTTCCAACGCGGAATTCCAGGGCCTCTGCCTTGTTTGCAACAATTTTATACAGGGTTTCCACATTACTTCCCATAGAATTCTGCATAGCGCGTACATACTGGAGAATATTGTCCGCTGTAATCAGCTTCGGATAAATGATACTGCCAAGATTCATTTTCTGGATTACATCTTCGAAGGCGATCCGGTTGATTTTGGTAACCAGCTTGGCTGTGGTCATGGATGCGGCATAGAGGGAAAGCATGATATTTTCCTCATCAAAGCCGGTCAGGGAACAGAAGGCCTCGGTCTGTGTCAGTCCCTCTTCCAGAAGCAGCTTCTGATCAGAGCCATCACCATGGATAATCAGAGCCTTGGGAAGCAGCTCACTCAGCTCATTGCAGCGGTTCAGATCCTGTTCGATGATTTTAATTTTAATTTTTGTGTTTTCCAGAAGCTTGGCCAGATAATAGGTAATCTTGCCGCCGCCGACAAACATGGCAGAGCCAATGGCTGTTGTATTAATGTTAATCTGGCGGAAAAACTTGGCGGCCTCTTCCGGAGAACCAATAAAGGATATTTTGTCTCCTGCCTGCATCCGGAAACGTCCGTCAGGAATCACAACATCGTTTTCCCGTTCTACAGCGCAGATCAGCACGTTGCAGTGAAGCTGTGCAGATACTTCCAATACCTGCATGTTGTGAAGAACGGAATCAGCAGGAATATGGAATTTCAGAAGCTCCACACGGCCTTTTGCAAAGGTATCGACCTTAATGGCTGACGGGAACTTCAGAAGTCTTGATATTTCTGTAGCGGCAGCCAGCTCTGGATTAATTGCCATAGAGAGATTCAGCTCTTCGCGGATAAAGGACAGCTCCTGAGAATATTCTGGATTTCGGATTCTTGCGATAGTGTGACAGTTTGCTGCCTTTTTAGCAATCAGACAGCAAAGCATATTTAACTCGTCGGAGTTGGTGGTTGCAATCAGCAAATCAGTGTCCTGAATACCTGCTTCTGCCTGCACCTGATAAACTGCACCGTTTCCTTCTACTCCCATAACATCAAGACTGTCGGTAAGAGCGCGCAGCTTGGCACCGTCACGGTCAATAACCGTAATGTCATGTCCTTCGTTATTCAGCTGTTCGACCAGGGTAAAACCCACTTTACCACAGCCAACGATAATGATTTTCATGCTATCAATCCCCTTTTAGGTTTATTCCTTCTGGGAAATCTGTTCCCAGAGTGGTTTCTTTTCCTTTTTTCTTGTGATTTCTACCAGATTCAGCTGGGTCATGTCAACAACGGTGGTTTTGACCGGATCGTGACGTACCAGTCTTTTCAGGTAATCCATCAGTTCGTTTTTGTCTTCCTGACGTTTCATATCAATGAAATCAACCATAATGATCCCTGACAGATTCCGCAGACGAAGCTGCCGGCTGATTTCCTCAGCGGCTTCCCGGTTAGTCATGCGGATGGTATCTTCCTGATTCTTTTTTCCAGAATATTTTCCGGTATTTACATCAATGACAACCATAGCCTCCGTATATTCAATTACCAGATAACCGCCGGATTTCAGCCAGACTCGTTTCTGACAGGCCCGATCCATGACGGATTCCAGAGAATACAGGTTGGAAAGGCAGATCATGGAATCTTCATAAAGTCGGAAGGAGCATTGCTGTTCCGGACCACAGCTGTCAAAATACAAACGAAGCTGCTCGAAAACCTCTGGAACATCCGTTACAATCTCCTCCAGACTGCCTAAGGGGCAGCTGCGAATCGTTTTGATGTACTCTGGATCCGGGCGATAGAGAAGGCTGAAGCAGGTACGGTATGCGGCAGCCTGACGGACATTCCGGTAAAGTACCTGCAGCTTTTTTAACTCCTCCAGCAGCTGCTCCTCATGACCATATGCATTGGTTCGGACAATAAGCCCTGCTTCATCCTGGAGAGCAGCTTCCAAAACAGGACGCAGCTGTTCTTTCCAGGCTTTGTCGCTGATGCGGGAAGAAAAGCCGACAATGGTTTTTCCGGCTGTCAAAACTCCGTACTGACCTGTAAAATTCAGATTGGAGCTAAGAACCGGATCCTTTGTGCGCACAGCATCACGGGCAACCTGTACAATGATTTCATCTCCTGCTTTTAAGGTTCCCTCATGACCGTCAGCATAGAGAATACAGGGATTATCAGAAAGGCTGTAGTATCCTGTCTGTCCCTTTTCAAAATCAACAAAGGCAGAATTCAGATTTTTAACAATCCGATTTACTTTACCAATATAAATATTGCCAAGGATCGATGTATTTTCCTCAAGACCGATTTCCAAGGGCTGTCCGTCAGAAAATAAAACAGTCAGGATTCGGTTTTTCCATTTTGTAATAATCAGCTTATTCAATATTTTCACCAAAGGCTTCCAGCGGAAGGAACTGATGACTGTTTTCAGAACCGCTATCCGCGTATAATTCATTTCTTGTGATCATCAGTGCAAAATCAGCCATGGTTTCGCCCAGGCTTTCCATATAAGCGCGAATCAGAACATCCGGCTTTAAATTGGCAGCACTTCCGGCGGCAATTTTCAGGAAAATTTTCTCTTCATCCGCTTCCATTTCGTAAATCATAGGACGGATATTAACCTCTTTTTCCCCTTTTTTTGTTTTTTTCATAACCAGAATCTGTTCCTGTTTCAGAAAATCCTTCAAACCGCGGACAAAAGAGGCGGGATCCTCCGGTTCATATCCTTCACGGAATCTCAAGGTGTAGTCGGCAGCAGCAACCAGAGACATGGCATTGGCAGCAGTATCGGGAAGAAGACGGTAAGAAAGCGCTTCCACTCCCTCTGTCATTGCACCGTTTATGCGGCGGAGCATTTCTTCGGAAGAATCGGTACTCAGTACTTCAATATCTACATATTCGCCCCGGCTTTCCATGCCTACTCCCAGAGGAGAAGCAAAAGACATAATCTGATGAGGACTGAATCCTTCACTGTAGCGAATATCGACATCGGCCCGGCGCATCACCTTTTGAAAATAGCGCATAACGTCCAAATGACCGATAAACTTCATGGTGCCTTCCTTGGCAAATTTAATTCTTATTTTCAAAGCAGACACCTCCTCCATATTGACGGGCACCGCAGCCGGAACACTGCTGACGGCAGTTTGGCGTTACTTTTTCACTGACAGCAGCCAGCCATTCCCGTTTTAAAAATTCCTTGGTAACACCGGCATCGATAAAATCCCAGGGGAAAATTTCATCCAGACTGCGCTCTCGGACGGTGTAGAAATCCATATCTACGCCGCAGGTTTCAAAGGCTTTCATCCAGATGTCGTTATTAAAATATTCTCCCCAGGAATCAAACATGGCGCCTTTGTGGTATGCTTCTTCCAGAACCGGAGCTACACGCCGGTCACCGCGGGCAAGAATTCCTTCCAATACAGTCAGATCCGCCTCATGGTAGTTGTATTTCAGGCTCTTTCTGTTCAGCATTTCTTTAAACTTGTCCTTGACCAGATAAGCCCGTTCCAGAAATTCTTCTTTTGTGCACATTTTTGCCCACTGGAAGGGAGTAAAGGGCTTGGGAACGAAGAAGGAGGAGCTGGCTACAACCTGGACCTTGCCATTGCGCTGCTCCTTTGGAATCTCATCATAGTAAAGCTCTGCAATCTTCTCAGAAAGCAGGGCAATGCCCTCCATATCCTCCACAGTTTCCGTCGGAAGTCCCAGCATAAAATATAACTTTACCCTGTTCCATCCTCCATGGAAGGCTTCCGATGCGCCTTTTAAAATCACTTCTTCTGTCAGTCCCTTGTTAATAACATCGCGCAGTCTCTGGCTTCCAGCCTCTGGAGCAAACGTCAGACTGCTTTTTTTCACATCCTGTACCTTGCTCATTACGTCGAGGGAGAAAGCATCAATTCGCAGGGAAGGAAGAGAAATGTTGACGCCCTTTCCATGAAATTCATCAATCAGAAAGGTAACCAGCTCTTTTAAATACGTATAATCGCTGGAGCTTAAAGAGCTGAGGGAAATTTCCTCATGTCCGGTGTTTTTTAACATCCGGCGGGCGTAGCTCTTTAAATATTCCAGACTGTGTTCTCGAAGCGGCCGGTAAATATTTCCTGCCTGACAGAATCGGCAGCCGCGAATACAGCCCCTCTGAATTTCGAGGACTACGCGATCCTGTGTAACCTTAATAAAAGGAACGATAGGATTTTCAATATATGGAGCATCATCCATATCGACCACCAGCTCCTTTGCAATGGTGGCCGGAATACCTGGGGTATTTGGTTTAAATTCTGCAATCGTGCCATCCTCATGGTAGGTCACATCGTAAAACATGGGGACGTAAATACCAGGCAGCTTGGCAGCAGCCTCCAGGAATGTCCAGCGGTTTCCGCCGTTATTCCGAATCTCCTTATACAGATCAAAGAGATTGTCATACTGAGTCTCTCCCTCTCCGATGTAGAACATATCAAAGAATGGGGCCAGCGGTTCCGGATTGTAGGCGCAGGGACCGCCTCCGATTACAATGGGATCATTTTCCTTTCGGTCCTCTGCATGAAGAGGAATTCCGCTTAAATCCAGTACCTGAAGGATATTGGTATAGCACATCTCGTACTGAATGGTAAATCCCAGAAAATCAAAGGCTTTGATCGGATCCTGACTTTCCAGGGCAAAGAGAGGAATGTGCTTTTTTCGCAGAATGGCATCCAAATCCGGCCAGGGAGAAAAGACACGTTCACAATATACATCTTCCCGCTTATTGAACATGGCGTAAAGGATCTGCATGCCAAGATGGGACATGCCAATCTCATAAACGTCCGGGAAACACATGGCAAATCTTATCATTTGTTCGTTGGGAACTTTTTCTGCCATATTAAATTCGCCGCCGATATAACGGGCGGGCTGCTGGACACTTAACAGTATCTCATCACTCAATGCTAATTTTCTCATAAATTGTTATTCAACCTGCATTTCTTATATTTCATGGGTGTTCCATAGCCAAGGTTCAGCTACGGACACAAAACGCAAAAGCAGCATATTGCCACTGCGCTAATGTACTATTATAGGCGATTGGCAGTGTTCCTGCAAGGCTTTCTTTTTATGCTGCTGAAAAGTATGCTTTGTGACAGAAGATCCTCCGCCAGAGTACCTCTTTATCATATCATAAAATATGGATATATGCACTCCGTTTTCCCTTCTCTCCGATGTAATTCATAGTTTTTAACAGGATATTTAGATAAATCACATTGCATGCAGATGAGAAATGTCTTTTTTAAATCAGTTTAAATGTACGCAGGATATAAAGCCAAAAGGTTAATGAAAATGCGCTGCCGCAAGTGGTTAAGGCTATGATGCTTGAAGTTAGAACGCCGTCATGTCCCATATTTTTTGCCATTACATAGCAGCTGACCGTTGTACTCGATCCAAGCATAACTAAAATAGCAATCAGCTCTGCTTCTCGAAAACCAATAAGAATAGCGGATGGAAGAAAAACAGCACACAGACCAAAAAGCTTTATAAAGCTGGCCAAAAATGAAGCACTCATACCTGTTTTTGCTTTGTTCCAGTCAAATGCAGCGCCCATAGACATTAATCCCAGTGGGGTTGTCAGACTGCCAAGATTGGAAATGGTTTTATCCAGAATCGTGGATGAAGGAAATTGAAAAAAAGACCAGATAGCACCGCACAGGATGCCAATAATAATTGGGTTCGTCAAGATTTCTTTAACAGTTTTTTTCATGAGCTTCCCATCTATGCTTGTTCGCTCTGGATTTGTAAAGGAAAGAATCATGACAGCCATAATATTATATAAAGGGACGCTGGCAATAATCATAAGCGGGGCCATACCAGAATCTCCATATATATTAGTAATAAAAGCAATGCCCAAAATTGCCGCGCTGCTGCGATATGCCCCTTGGATAAATTCCCCTTTTTGATTTTTGTTCCGAAGGGTCATGGAAATACATGCTGCAAGTGTGATGCTTAAAATGGTAACAAAAAAGCAAAAAGCGACAAATTTTCCATTCCATGAGTCAACAAAATTTTGTTTTGCAAGATCTCCAAATAACAAAACCGGAAGGGTGACTTTGAAAACAAACTGATTAAGTCCGTTGAGCATCGTTTCCTTTAACAGTCCTATTTTTCGAAAAAAGAATCCCAGTATTATAAGAATAAAAATAGGCATAGTAGCGTTTAGACTAAACATTAAATTTTCCATATCTTTCACCAAACTCCATCCGTAAAATTTTTTTTAATCAGGCTGTCTTATACATAGTTTTTTCGATAGACATCCGGAGTCATTCCTTCCATTTTTTTAAAAACCTTAGAAAAATAGGTACTGTTTTCATAGCCAAGCATATCTGACACCTGATACACCATTTTTCCTTCCCTAAGAAGCTGTTTTGCACGTTTGATTTTTTGTCTGTTCACATAAGGGATGAAATTTTCCTTCATGTTTTTTTTAAAAAAGGAACTCAAATATGGTTCAGAAACACCAATATGACGTGCAACATCAGATAGCTGAATGGTTTTGTCAAGATTATTATCGATATAATCTAAAGCAAGTTGTATAATATCTGATTCTGAACGCTTCTGCCTTGTGAAAAACAGGGCATAGAATTTTGAAACAAAATCCCTCCACCAATGACGCATATCTTCGTAACTGGAAATCTGCACAATCTCCTGATAGTGCTTATAACTTCCATTTACCTCAATTTCCTCAATCGTTCCCTCTAACTGCCCTGCTTTGTCAGAAAAACGGCTTAAAATTTCGATCATCAGTTTTTTTACCAGATTAACGGAAATAAACGGATGGGAAGAAATTTCATCAAACATAAAATCAAGAATCTGCATGATGTCTTCCTGCGCCATTTTCTGAATTCCACGCTCCAGTTTTTCCATGCAGGGAGACAGAAGAAAAGGCATTTGCCGCTTGATATTAATTCCATGATCAAACACAATAATTTCTTCCTTTGAATCATAAAAACCGTATGCTTCAATGCTGTTTGCAATATCGATAAAAAAGTTATGATCGGAAATTGGCTGTGGATACCGCGTGATTCCAATATAACATCGATTTGCTATAAAAGGAGCGATTTGTTTACTTAATTCTTTTATTTCACTTTCCTTTGTTTCTTCTTTCATGAGGATCAATAATTTCCCCTCATAAGTCATATGCATCAGTTCCCGGCCTAATTTTTGAAAAAACTGGCAGGCCACAGTTTCAACGATTTTCATGTCTGACATTTCACCAGAATATTTCCAGCATAAATAAAAGCTTATGCAACAGCCAGTTCGGTATTCGGATGGGATATTTTCGACCTTCTGCCGGTTTTCAGCTCCGATTTGAGCAATTGATTTCGTGACGGGGACTACTGCTCCTATGGGAATTTCAGTTAAACCAGTGAGCGTTGTTATTAACTCTTCTTTTGATAATCCAAATTTGCGAATATAATCTGCGGCACCAAGCTTCATGGCTTCTTTTACAGTTTTAAAATCATCATAGCAGCTTACTACAACGGTTTTGACTGAAATGTTTTTCTTTTTTATATAGTCCAGTACTTCAAGACCACTGATTACCGGTATATTCAGATCTAGAAGCATAATATCCGGATGCTCCTTTTCTAACCGCTCCAATGCTTCACGTCCGTCCTGAGCATCCTCTAAAAGGGTAATACCCATGGATTGCCAATCTATGAGTGATCGCAGTCCTACTCTGGCCAGAAGTTCATCTTCTACAATTAATGCTTTCATTCAGTCACCTTCCTTTCCGTTTCGGTAATTGCCGGAATGTTCAGGGAAATTTTAAACCCTACTTCTAAAGAATTATCTACGCTTAGGCCGTATTCCTTTCCAAAGAGCATTTGAATACGTTGATGTATATTTGCCAATCCAATTCCGGAAACACCTCGTTCTTTTAAATCCTGTTCCTTTGTCAAATCAATCTGTTTTCCCTGCAGTCCTGTTCCATTATCAATCAAAGTAAATAAAATATTGTTTCCATGCTTTTCTCCGCGAAGCACGATAATTCCTTCCTTGCTCCGACCCATTCCATGAATAAAAGAGTTTTCAACAAGTGGCTGTAAACAGAATCTTGGGATACAGTACTCCTGTATCTCTTCTGAAATTGAAAAAAAGAACTGAACCTTATCGCCAAAACGCACCTGCATAATTTTAACATAGGCATCTAAAATTTGAATTGCATTTTTAATAAGTTCTAATTCATCTGTATTTTGATATGCTTCGCTTAAAAGTACACCTAAATCTGATAAAATATCAGCGACTTCTTCATCATGGTTTAGGGAAGCTTTCCAACGGATTGCATTTAACGTGTTAAAAAGAAAATGTGGCGTAATTTGAGCTCGCAATGCGTCATATCGGGCCTTTTCTTTCATTTCTGTCTCTTTCCTGATTTCTTTTACTAAAAGATCGATCCGTTTTTGAGCCCTAATCATTCCTTCCTCCAGAACTTTTGTTTCTCGATAATGATGTTTACTTAATACAAGCATTTCCGGTTTGTGCTGTTCAATGAGACAGATTCGGTCTGCGAAAAATAAAATCGGTTTGGCTATGTAATGAGAAAGGTAGATAATCACTGCGACCAGCCCTATTCCTGTTATAAGCATAAAAAAGATTGTGCTGATGAAAATAAGCTCTACTCTGCGAAACATGTGGCTTCTTTCTATGGCATATACAATACTGTTTCCACAAGAATCTAATCGAGAAGCCATGTAAAAAAAACGTTTCCATTTTCCTGTATTTTCATTTCCGCTTTTCCAGTATTGATGTAAATGGTCAAGTGTTTCATTTTCAATGGTATTGCCATCTCTGGCAATAATGCGTCCGTCAGAGGAAAAAAGAGCAAGGGTACCACCCTGAAATTGAGGTTCCTCACTGAATTGGAAAAAATTTTCTGATGGGATACGAACGATGGCATATCCAAGGGGAGCTTCCTTATACCGCATCAATTGTCGTCCAAAAGCAATGAATTCCTGATGCTGGTGCAATTCAAATATCTCCTGGATGTCGCTGTTCCAGTAAAGCATGGAACCAGTTTTCTGTAAATCATCCCACCAGTCATAGCCTGATAAGCGATCGGATATATCGGATGTTTTGATGGAGTCAATCATACGTCCGTCATTCATCAATAATATCATTTCTCCATGAAAACTGTTTAATGCAATGGCCTGACAATTGGAAATCATTTTTTCAATATGAGAGATCACTGAAAACTTATCGTATTCATTTTGTGCCTGATAATACTTCTGAAGCAAACGAATATTTTCTGTGTACGTAATCATGGTGCTGCTTGCATAATTGGATTGAAGAATTGCACTGTCAATAGCCTGTAAATTTTGATTGAACATCATTTGATAGGCCTCTACGGTTCCTGCAGACAGATTATAGTTTAAAAGACCACAAAGGACAGCCAGGGCGAAAAAAAGAGGGATAAGGACACAAAGTATAATATTTTTTGTCATACATAACTGAATACTTGGTTCACTGTATATTTTTTTCATAGATGACTGTCCCCTTTGTTGTTCAATGATGATATGTTGTATTAGCCTTTGACTGCGCCGGCAGACAGTCCTCCCACTAGATTGTCCTGTACAAATACAAAGAATATAATTACCGGTATCAGGCTTAGAATAACAGATGCCATTAACGGTCCCCAATCAGTCGAGTACTCTCCAATGTAATCTCGAATACCTACCTGAACTGTTTTTTTGAGAGTCGTGTTTATGAATGTATTTGCATACATAAACTCATCCCAGGACATCAAAAAACAATATAAAGTTGTGGCAGAGATTCCTGGCTTTGCCATGGGAAAAATAACTTTTATAAATGACTGGAAACGATTGCAGCCATCTATCATGGCAGATTCTTCGATTTCCCAGGGGATTTGAAGAAAAAAAGTACACATATTCCACACAGCAAAAGGTAATATAAAGGAACAATTTATAATGATAAGTCCCAGGTGAGAATCAATAAGATTCATTTTTTGCATAATAACATAATACGGAATGGAAAGCAACACGCCAGGAAACATTTTCGTGAACAGGATTCCTAATTTCATTTTTTCCGCACCTAAAATTCGATAACGGCAAAAGCCATATGCCGCCATAATTGCAAATAGCATGGAAATGCCTGTTACGATTATGGAAATATACGCACTGTTCATGAAATAACGTACAAAATTGGATTGAAACAGTACTTTTTTAAAGTTTTCCAATGTGATATAAGTAGGTACGATCTGATTAATATCATAAATTTGTTCAGGTCCCTTCAGTGCAGTAAAAAAAACCCATAAAAAGGGAAGAAAGGAACACAGTGCAATAATAATTGCTAAAGAATACAAGAATAGTTTTTCTAATCGGCTTCTCTTCATATCTGGTCTCCTTTTTAATCTTTTTTTGATGAAATCATCTTGATATAGATTACAGTCAATATGGCAATCACTATAAAAATAACTACAGAGGTGGCAGCTGCATAACCAAATTTATGATCCACAAAAGCCTGTCGATAAGCATACGTATACATAATTTCTGTGCTATTTAAAGGACCTCCCTGGGTTAAAAGCCAGATGGCGTTAAAGTTATTAAAAATAGAAATGGCATTCAGAATAACCGCTACGGCCATAGGTTCTTTAATATTGGGAAGTGTAATATACAGGAAGCGTTTTATTTTTCCGGCTCCATCAATTGCTGCGCTTTCATACATATCATAAGATACGCCCTGTAACGCAGCAAGAATAAAAATCATTAAAAAAGGTGTGCTTTTCCATACGTTGGCGATGATAACTGCCGGCATAGCTGTTCCTACATTTCCAAGAAAAGAATATCCCTCGTCTAAAATCCCTAAACGGATTAATATTGCATTAAATGCACCGATTTTTGTGTCATAAAGAGCGCTGAAGGTCAGCGCGCTGATAGCCGCTGGAATTGCCCAGGGAAGAAGCGCTAACGTTCGAAAAAAAGCTCGCCCTTTCAATTTTTCATTTAATACAAGCGCAATACCTGTTGCAAGTAATACCTGGACGATTAAATTTACAATTGTCCATATAACAGAGTTGGCAACAGCATTTCGATATTTAGAATTTGCGAAAATAACCAGGTAATTTTTCAATCCTGCAAAGGTACCAAAATCAGAAGCGCGTGCCTTAGTCATGTCATAATTTAGGAAACTGATCCATATTCCATTTAAAAGAGGGTATACGCTTAATAACAGAATCGCAGTCACTGCAGGAGCAATCAGTAAATAACCATTTCTATTGTAACGAAAAGAATACTCTTTTAATTTTTCGCGTTTTGTTTTATTTTTACTCATGATAGGATCTCCTATAATCAGGAGGACCGCCATCCGCCTCTCCGAACTGAGACGAATGGCGGTCCTTTCACCAGGTTTTTGATTAATAGTTTTCGTTAATAAAATCATTTAATTCCGCATTTAATTCTTCCAATGCCTGCTCAGCACTCATCTGATCAAAAAATACTTTTTTAAATGCGTCTACCATTTTTTCGTCAACCGATGCCGCATTTTTAACGCGAGGTCTTGGTACGGTAAATGCCGCTTCATCTATGAACACCTGATAAGAGTCGTTAATTTCCAAAATGGGTTCATAATCGACATCTGTTCTTCCGGGAATACGTCCCTGCTGTGTTAATACAAAATCACATTCCTTACTGGTCAAATATTCTGTAAATGCCCATGCCAGATCCGGATTTTCGGTATTTGCATTGATGGAGAGATTATATCCGCCCAAACAAACAGCCTGAACTTTTCCCTTTGGCATTGGCGCCAGACCAAATTCCATGTCAGGATTTCCCTTTTGAATATTTGAAAATGCCCAGTCTCCACATATAAAGAACAGGCAGTCGTCTGACACAAATGTGGTATAAGCCGTTGCCCAGTCAGAAGCATCTTTCATTCCTTCAGGAAATGCTTTATACTTGGTGTGTAATCCAGTCCAGAAATCAAATGCTTCTTTTCCAGAATCTTCCATAACTGTTACAACAGGCTTCTCTCCCGTCGTGTCGATAACAGGGTTGTCTGCTGCAAAAAACATATTAAATACAGCATAGCCGTCAAGCCTGGTAGATACACCAGCATATCCTTTTTCTGTTGCCAGTTTAATATCTTCTTCAAATTCTTCCCATGTATCAGGAGCTTCTGTTTTTCCAATTTCTTCTAAAATTCGTTTGTTGTAATAAAGACCAGTATTATTAAAATACCAAGGAACGGAATAATAATTTCCTTCGTACATACCAGAATCCAATGGCCCCTGGAGATAACTGTTTTGGCTTGCTTCTATTTTTTCATCGAGAGGCAGAATCAGTCCCATTGCAGCCAAATCAATGGGCCAGCCAGAGTTATCTAAAGCTACTACATCAGGACCGGAACCAGCCATGGCTGAGGTTGTAAATTTGCTGATCAGCTCTTTTCCGGCGAGTCCTTCGATGGTAACAGTTACTCCTGGATGAAGTTCTTCAAATGCTTTTGCTGCTTTTAAAATGGCTGGGTCTTCCAATCCGGTAAAAGCATTGTTTACCATAACGGATAATTCTCCAGATAATTCGCTGTCAGCAGCTTCTGCGGTATTTTCTTCTTTTGTTTCAGAAGCAGAAGATTCAGAAACAGAAGGTGCTGATGTTTCTGGAGTTTTTGAAGCGCTGCACCCTGCGAGGCTTCCAATTGCCACTAAGGTTGCCATAGATAAAGCGATTGTTTTTTTCATAATGAAAACCTCCTTGTTTTTGTTCGTTCCTTGTAGTTTTATTATAAAAAAAGTGGTCAGCAAATTGAATCATGTATTTTTCTCATTTTTGTTTATGTTATATTAAGAAATTGCCAATGGAACATTTTTAATCTATTGTTGTCAAATTGACTTTAAAAATCAACAGGAAATCATTTCCAACAGTGCTTGCTCCCAGGCCTTCGGTGGTTCAAGAGATATGATCTCTGCAATGATTTTTTCTTTCGATTCGGCATGTTCAAAGCATTGATAAAGAGCTTTTTTCATTGAAATACTGCCCTGGATTTTGTCCAGAAAATCAAAAGCACGCTGTGACAGGTTGCTGTCTGCAGCTATCAATTGACCTGTTAATATAATTTCAATTTCCCGTCTGGAATCAGTGCCAGAGCATCGAAGAGTCCATGTTCGATTCTCCTCATCATAGAAAGATTCATATTCTTCGCTGGACTGAATTTGTATGTTATTTCCAAATCCCCGGAAGTGAATATGATATTTTCGTATTTGAGGAATGACAGAAAAATCTCCTTCCGGTTTCACAGTAAATATAGCCCTGTTATCGGACCAGTGAAGGGTGAATGTAGTATTCAAATGTACACCTTTTTTGTAGTCAAATCCCTCACCGGAATCTTCAAACAAAATGTATTCATTGCTGTTTCCCGGAAATACATATAGTTCCATAATTTCTGGATTTTTTAGACTGTGATCATGCTTGATGTGTTTTGCAAGAGGCACAATTCCACCAGCTTTGACTAATACTCCCTCCTGTTCAATGGGACGGCACAATACGGCATGTTTTCCATTTTGTCCGCCATCATATACACGTCCACAGTATGCATCTGTCCAAATTCCAGCAGGAATCCATGTGTGTTCGACGGTCAATCCTGTTTCCGGATCCGTTGGATGAACCATTGGCTGAATCATTAATTCTGTTCCGAAGAAATATTGATTCCGATATTCGTAGGCCTCCGGCGTCATGGGATAATAGTAATATACCGGTACTACAGTAGGTTTTAATTCTTCGTGACACTGATAATTCATAGTATAAATATAGGGAATTAGCCGGTGACGAAGACGCAATGTGTTTTCTGCAATTTTATTATAGGGTTCTGGATACCGCCATGGTTCTTTTCCGCAGAAAGGATTACAGTTGCTGTGCAGACGATTGATTGGAGAAAAAACGCCATATTGTAGCCAACGAATATAAAGTTCATTATCTTTGATTCCATTCATATGCCCGCCAATATCGTGACTCCACCAAGTGTATCCTACATTGGCTGCCGTTGCGGTAAAATACGGCTGGTATGCGAGGGAGTCCCAGGTTACATGTACGTCTCCCGAAAAACCGATGGGATAACGATGACTGCCAAGTCCGCTGTATCTGGACAGCATAACTCCTCTCTTCCCGTTTCGTTTCAAGTCGTAATGGTGATAGTGGTTAAGCATCCATAGCGGATCTAACCCCTCGACAGCGGATATACTTCCCTGCTGCCAATCCATCCACCAAAAATCAACACCCTGTTCTTCTTCCGGATGATGAAGATATTTAAAATATGCTTCTATAAATTCTATATTTGTAAAATCAAACGGTACAGGATATTTAGAGGAAGGATCGATTCCCATAGCATTTGCCATTTCACAATATTTTTCTTCGTAGGCGCGAATGCCATCAGCTGGATGCAGATTCAGTGTAATTTGGTAATGATGTTCGTGAAGCCAGTTTAAAAAACGCTTTGGTTCTGGAAAATAATCCTTATTCCAGGTATATCCCGTCCATCCTTTTCCGTATTTTTCCGGTATATCTACAACGTGCCAGTCCATGTCCATAACAACGACAGAAAAAGGAATATCCATAGATTCAAAACGCATAAGAAGCTTTTTATAGCTTTCTTCAGTGTATTTCCAGTAACGGCTCCACCAGTTTCCTAAAACGTATTTTGGAAGCATGGGAACAGGGCCGGAGAGTTTGTAAAAATCGCGGATAGTTCCAAAATAGTCACGGCCATAACCAAAAAAGTAACAATCAATTTCATTGATTTTTCGTGGCTGTACCCATCCGTTTTCATCAATAACAGGCGATTGGCTGTCATCAAAAAATGTTCGTCCGCTGGTGTCACATAACCCACGTCCAAGATCAACGTCGCCGTCACATCGATTGATTTTTCCGCCTGTGGCTCTCATTCGTTCAAGTGAGTTCGCCCCTTTATACCACTGTCCATCACAGCGATCTAGGGTTCTTGCAGTTCCCTTTAAATTATGTTCTCTGGGAGGATCCCCATAAACAGTTTGACCAAAATACCATCTTCCCCCATAATTTGTAAAGGCATATTTAATGTCAATATAAAGATGATTGGGACTGAATTCCTTCTTATCGTAAACCATATGGAAATAAGCGGTGTCAATTTCCAGACAGTTTTCTGTTTCTCTTACAGTAAATTCCGGTCGTTCAAAATTACGATTCCACACGACGGTTGTGGGACGATCTTCAAATATTCCAGATTCGGAATATTCCATTCGCAGCATTTGAGCGGTTAGGACTGTGAAACGATAGGTTTCTCCTTGAATTACACAGTCCGGGTTGCAGCAGCCATTTGTTTTAAGCTTAAACCGTTGATCAAGTTTTTCCATAATCATTCCTCTCGTTTTCCCGACTGATTTCGTATATACGTGCTTCGTAAGGCCTTATCATTTCCTTATCCTCCGTTTGATAATTGTTGAGTATTAAAGCTGTTTTTGGATGTTCTTTTAAATATTGTTCCAATTTATCTGGTATTTTATGGTTATTACCATAAAAATTACAAAGGACAAGCCATGTTGTTCCTTGATAAGTTCTCTCGTATATTATCAATTCTGGATTGTCTTCATCCAGCTGATGATAATTTCCATATACCATAATCGGATTTTTCTTACGCATGGAGGAAAGCGCTTTATAATAGTTCAATACAGAATGATTCTCTTTTTCTTCTTTTTCCACATTAATTTCTTTGTAATTAGGATTTATATGCATCCAAGGGGATTTTGTTGTAAATCCGCCATGAAGCTGATTATTCCATTGCATGGGAGTTCGAACATTATCTCTGCTCATCATTTTTAGAGAATTCAATGCTTCCTCTGGATGGACGCCGTTTTCCAACATAGTCTGATATTTGCCAATAGTATATTTTTCATTATAATATTCGATAGATGGAAAATTTACATTTGTCATGCCAATTTCTTCACCCTGATAGATAAAGACTGTGCCAGGATGGGTATGCAATAATGTAGCAAGCATGGTAGCGGATTCGTAATGATATTTTTTGTCATCTCCGAATCTGGATACTTGGCGCGGAGTATCATGGTTAGACAGATATTGCGTAATCCAGCCATGTTCCTCTACGACATGCCACCATCGGCGTTGTATTTCTTTAAATTTCACTGCATCAATTAAAACCGGGTTTTTAGCAATTTCAAAATGAAACACCATATTGATTTCACGACGTTCTTCTTTCACATAATCAATCGCAATGGCAGAATCAACATTGCCGGTTTCTCCTACAACCATCATATCGTAATGGCTGAATACGCGTTCATTCAGTTCATGAAGCAGTTCATGAATGCCTGGCTGATTGGCACACATGGTACGATCAACAACATATCCGTAAATACCTACGGGAGGCGTTGGAGGATTTGGTGAATCTGGAAGTCCTTTTGGCTTGACCAGACGATTGACCGCATCCATACGAAATCCATCTACTCCTAAATTTAACCACCATCGCATCATATGACACATGGCATTCTTCAGTTCTGGATTATCCCAATTTAAATCAGGCATTTTCTTGGAATAATTGTGGAGATAGTATTCTCCGGTAGTATCATCATATTCCCATGCAGAACCTCTTCCTTCATAAAAATAATTTCCCCAGTTATTTGGTTCCTTTCCATCTTTACCAGGGCGCCAAATATAGTAATTTCGGTAAGGATTATCTTTTGACTTTTTTGATTCTTGAAACCAGGGGTGCTCATCTGAGGTATGGTTTAGAACCATATCCATAATCAGACGCATTCCTCGCTGGTGAACTCCTTCTAACAGTTCTTGAAATTCCTCCATTGTTCCGTATCTGGGATCGATATTTTGATAATCGGAAATATCATATCCATTATCTACATCTGGGGAGCAGTAGATGGGATTTAGCCAAATCACATCAACGCCAAGCGATTTGATGTAATCCAGCTTTTTGATAATTCCCCTGAGATCACCAATGCCATCGCCATTGGTATCAAGGAAGCTTTTGGTGTAAATTTGATAAATAACTGCTTCTTTCCACCATGTTCTCATACAATATGGACCTCCTGGTTGTTTGTTGTTTTAATCGTACCATGATTCGAAATAGAAGTCGCGAAGTATTTTTATTGTATGTCTGCACATTTTTAATGTATTGTAAGAATTAATTCGACGGAGGGATTGTGGGATTTTTTATCCAGGCTGTTGTTTTTCTGATTCTTTGGTATAAGAAAGAACTGTGCTTGCGAGTTCATCAAACTTCGGATGGGGCGCTTCTGCGACATAATTCTTTGCCGCCGCAGAAGCGCCCCGCCGGAACAATTTTATTCCATTGAATATAAAGAGTTCAGATTATGCAGAATTGTCATATTTAGATATCAGATAGCAGAGAGAAATTCTTTCTGCTATAATGCTTTTCCAAGCTCTTTGCAGGCAAGCAGAATATCTTCATCTGGTGCATCATTGCAGATCACACTTTCAGAAACCAGAAGCGCTCCGTCGGCTTTGCAGAGATTCTCCCAGTTTCGCATCCATTCTCCGTCGCCCCAGCCATAGGAACCAAACAGAGCAATTCTCTTCCCCTCCAGCTTCGGCCTGCAGGATTCAAACATAGGCTGAAATTCGCCCTCTTCCAGTTCTTCCGCACCCATGGCAGGGCATCCAAAAGCAATTCTGTCATAATTATCCATCATGGTTCCATCAAATTCATCAGCTGAAAAGCATTCAGATGACGCTCCGCTTTCCTTTGCCCCTTCCAGAACTGCTTGCGCCATTTGTTCCGTATTTCCGGTTCCGCTCCAGTAAACAACTGCAATATGATTCATAGTAATCTCATCCTTTCCAAATTTATCTGCGAATAATAATCCGTAAAATTATGCTTCTGTTATCCGAAATGTTCGTCCAGAATATGCTTCAGGGCTGCCATGGAACTGGTATGGGAACGGGCGATTCGTACATCACTTCCCTTGATTCCATTCAATGCATTGCGCATCAGTTTATGAGAAACTGTACCAGTAAATAATACCAGAAGATCCGGATTGCCCAATCCCTTTAGGCTGCTTTGCTTTTTGGGAATAACCTTTGCATCACACTGGTATTTCCGGCATAAATCCTTGTATTGGCGAACCATACATTCGTTGCCGCCAATAATTACCACGCTCATATAAATACCCTCCTCTCTGTGGTTGGTATGGTTGGATTGCCGGCAGAAAAGCACATCTTGTACCGACTTATAAACAACAAATTAGTATTAACTAACCTAATCTTAGTTTAAACACTTTTTATTAAAAGTCAATGTTTTTTTATATTATTGAGATTTTTTGTACCATATGATTTTCATACGCAGGTTTATTGTTTTTACTGAGCTGAATCTATCATCAGCCCAGTAAAAAATTTATAATCCCATCCGGATAAACTGTTCGCCGGGACAGTCGTTTTCCTGCATCATTTTTTTCATCAGCGCAGCCATTCGCGTTTCTTCATCCGTATTTTCCAGAGGCTGCTCCTCATAGGGATCTGTTTCCAGGCAAAACAGCATGGTTGGGTAGCTGGCCTGGGAAACTGGCTGCCTATTTTCTAATTTCAGAACAGGAATTCCTTTTGTAAAGGAAAAGGGCGAAGAAAGCTCCATAGACTGCAGAATATCATTGTTGATAAAGGCTCTTCGTCCGCCATGGCGGGTAGGCATCAAGGTGTATTCATATCTGGGCTGATTACCAGGAAGGGGACTTCTCATATAAACCCATTTCCCGTCTGTGCAGCAGACCTGTCCTCCAAAAATTCCAAACAGCGCTCCTTCACGAACAGGGACATCCTGTTCTATGACAGAACGGAGGGGGCTTCCCTCCATATCCGGAAACAATGGGAGACCAAAATATTCCAAAAGGGTTGCAGGAAGATCGATGGTCTGGACCAGCTGGCTGGTTCGCACATTCTGCTTCTGGCTTCGGGGATCCCAGATAAAGAGGGGCGTATGGGCTACCTCTCCGTAAAACGGGCAGTGACATTTGGCCCATTGTCCGTGTTCTGACAAAAGAAACCCATGATCGGTATTAACAATCAGCATCGTATCCTTCCAGAGATTGTAGTGATCCATGGCATCCAATACTTTTCCCAGATTTTCATCGCAAAGCTTTAAAACAGATGCATATTGATGACGCAGATGTGTGATAAATTCTGGACTGTCCTCCTTATTTACAGGCCGGTAATCAGGCCAGTCGCAGAAGGGACCGTCATAGGAATCCGGAAAAAGCTGTTGGTATTCCGGCTGACAGAAAAAAGGTTCATGGGGATCAAAGGTCTCAATTTGGAGAAACCAGTTATCCTTATCGTGATTCTGTGCCAGAAAATCAAGCCCTTTTTGGAAGGTTCGGCACTGAGGCTGTCTGGAAGAATCCTGCATGACGGTTCGGTTGGCAAAATCCTGCATCACCCAATTGTCTTCCGGTTCTCCGCATACATTTCTTGTAGGGGAAGGCCCATCGGAAAAACCTACCAGGGGCTGCCAGTTATCCCCCTCCTGCCCCCGTACACAATCCCAGGTTGTGTAGCGCTGATGGTAGGTGGCACCTCCGTCTTCCCAATAGTGATAGTGATCACTGACTAAATGGGTATGAATTCCAGAATCCTTTAGCCTTTGGGGCATAGAATCATCAAAGGGTTCCAGGGGGCCCCAGCTGCGGTGAAGAAAATTATACCGGCCTGTATGAAGCTCTCTTCTGGCTGGCATACAGGGCATGCTTCCTACCCAACAGTTATCAAAGGTTACAGAATGTTCTGCCAGGCGTGAGAAATTTTCCGTTCTGGTCCATTGACATCCATAGGGACGAAGAAGATGACGGTTTAAAGAATCGTACATCACCATAATCGCTTTCATAATAATCTCCTTCCATCCAGTAATCAGCTTCCGCTGCGCCGGTATTCATATGGGCTGACTCCGTACTTCTTTTTAAAGGTCGTTGAAAAATAGCTGGCATTGTAATAACCGACCTGTTGGGCAATGGTCTGTACTCGAAGGGCAGTATTTTCCAGAAGCTGCACCGAATGCTGGAGGCGAACGTCGGTCAGATAATTGATAAAGGTCTGTCCGGTTTCGATTTTAAATACTCTGGAAAAATAATCTGGATTTAAGTATACCTGAGCGGCAACCTGCTCTAAACTCAGCTGTTCTGCATAATGAGCATTAATATATTCCACTGCAAGGCAGATATTTTTTGATTTTGGCTGGAGCTCGTCTATAGGAAGGCAGCATTGCTTTGCTGCATCCAGCATAACTTCTTTTGCTGTATCCAGAGTAATGCATTGCTGCAGGCGTAAATGAAGCTCCTCTGCATGATCCAGAACAATACCATTTCCCTTTGCCTCAAATTCCAGCAGATCCAGAGCATCCAGGCACAGCTTGCAAAGAGGATCAACTGTTAAAATTTTCTGGCTGGGAAGAACTTCAAAAAACGTTTTTATCAGCTCGTAGCGCTGTCCTCCCTGAACCTGATGAAGATGCACCCGGAATTCAGTAAACGTGTTTTTCCACAGCTCATTTCTGCGGAACAGTTCCTTTAAGGGATATTGAGGCTCATAGACTCTTTTTTTGCCTGTGTAAAATCCCTCACCCAGAGAGCAGGATGCCTGCCAGACCATAAAGGGGATCTGGCTCATTTCATCTGTAATGGCGCTGATTCCTACCATACAGTGATTAATGACCTGTACGTGTCTGGCATATTCCGTCAGTTGTCTGGCCTTTTCTGCAATACTAAGAGTTTTTGGGAAATTTCCGACGATCATATATACTCGATCTGTATAGTCAAATCCGGCAACATGACGAGCTGGACTTTCTTCTGGAAACAGAAGGCCGTTTTCCTCCATATCCTGCTTCCATACAGCCAGGGCGAATAAGCCGTTGTTTCTCCAGCGAATTCCACACTGACGAAGCCGTTCCAGATCGTCCTCTCTCAGCTCTCTGGTCTGTCTTAAAATATGGCTGATCACAGATTGTATCTGAGCTACATTTGCTACATCTGGCTCTTCCTGATGATTCTTTCGCTGCAGCTCCCCTGCAATCCGGTTTAACAGCTCCTGAAGCAGATCATTCTGCATTTCCGTTTTTAAAAGATATTCAGACGCTCCATCCCGCAGAGCCTGACGGACCAGGCTGAAATCGGAAAAGGCCGTTAATACCACTACCTTTGCCCTGCTTCCCAGAGCTTTTAAAGCATGAAGAAATTCCAGTCCATCCATTACCGGCATTTTAATATCTGTTAAAATCAGGTCTGGTTCGTCTCGATGAAACAGTTCCAGAGCTTCCTGTCCATTGTGTGCTACTCCAGTCAGCTGGCAGGACGGATTCTGAGAAATGCAGAACTGCAGCCACTCACAAATCATTGCTTCGTCATCTACCACTAGAACTTTCATTGTATCTCCTCCTTTTGTTTTATGGCAGGCATCAAAAGGGTTATGGTAGTTCCCATTCCCTGAAAGCTGTCTATAGACATTCCATAATCTTCACCATAGTTTAAACGAATCCGGTTGTGTACATTAGACATACCAATAGAATGCGCGTCTTTTATTACTGTCTGATGAAGGCTTGCGCGTACTTTTTCTAAGGTTTCAGAATCCATCCCGGCCCCATCATCGGTAATAGTCAGAAGAAGGTTATTACCCTGAAAAGCTGACTCAATGATGACTGTTCCTGCCTCGCTTTTTGCCTCTAATCCATGGAAAATGGCATTTTCTACCAATGGCTGGAGAATCAGCGGCGGAACCATGCAGTCCTCTGTGTCCTTCGGCATCTCAATTTCGTAATTAATTTTTTCTCCATAGCGCAGCTTCTGGACTACCAGATATTTTCGTGTTGTCTCTAACTCGTCACTTAAGGGAATGGTTGTATTTTTTACAGCTAAAGTGCTTCTGAGCAAATCAATAAATGCGCTAAGCATTTTGGCTGCCTGTTCATTTTTTCCAACCTCCACTGCACACCTGATAGAAAACAGGGTGTTATACAAAAAGTGAGGATTGATCTGTGCCCGGAGAAAGTTGACCTCCAGGGCTCTTTTCTGCTTCTCTCTCTCCTGGATCCGTTCCATCAGGCTGGTAATTTCATCAGCCATATGTTTAAAGCTTTCCTGAAGATGGTCAATCTCCTGAGTCCCTCTTGCCACACAGGGCGGCGTGAAATCCGGACTGCCAAACTTGTCCATAGCATCGCTCAGAGCTGTCAGAGGAGTGGAAATACGTCTGGAAATATAAACAGATACAGCAACCGCAAGAATCAAACCAGTTATCAGAATGCTCCCTATAATCCAGTAAGTATCGTTTAATGCCCCTAGAATGATTTTGGTGGGACTTTCCTCTGCAATGGTCCACCCTGTTTTCTGATCCAGGTGGGTAGACAGCACATAACTCTTTCCCAGCTTTTGAATGATATTGGAATTTTCTGTGCCATAGGTCTTCTGCATATAATTCACATCAATAAACTGCTTTCCCAGCATTTTTTTATTGGAATGAGAGACAATAAATCCATTTTGATCATACAGATAAACCTGTCCACCCTGTTCCTGGACAGATCCATATAAATCCTCCAACTGCTTTTCATCAATTAAAATCAACAGTACATGTTTCTCATCTCCGCTGCCTAAAAGCCGTCCTGCTGCAAACTGATATGTACGTTCGCCTTTTTTATATGCAGAAAAGGTACGGGAAAAATGAACCTCTCCTTCACTGCCCTCAGACATTGCTGTCAGCAGATTTTTATACCAGGGCTGGTATACCCAGGTATCCGTATCGATCTCTCCAGAATTGTAAAAAAAGCCATTTTCTCCCCAAATGACCACCTCATGACCAATTGGGCCAATAATTTCATCGTAAATCTTTTTCTGAGAATCCAGATACTCCCATGCTTTTTTATATTCCCTTTCTGAGAGCGGTCTGTTCAGAAAGCCATGACTGATAATTTCATGGGTATACAAATTCGATAACGTTGTACTGCTGGTTTTGATCAGGTTGGCTCTCTCTCCTATCTGTCTGAGCACAGCGATTCGGTTGCTTCCAATCTGTTTGATCAGCAGATCTCGTATCGATCCGCTGACAAGAAGGGAAACGGCAATAAAAAAGAGAGTGAATACAAAGCAATAGGCTCCAAAAAGCTGAGTACGTAGTTTCTTGGTACATACAGCAATTTTTTCAAACCATTTGTTCATCGTATTCACTCCCAGATGTTATTTCATTCGGTATGGTGCAAAGTTTGGATTTTCTTTAATATAGTCATCACAGCTATGACCAGAAACTCCCTTTCCCCATAAACCGGCCAGTCCGGTCTGCCCGGAACCAAATACCGCTTCCTTTGCTCCGTCGATTTCCGGATTGACGTATTTGGAAAACCAGGTTTCCAGACGGAGACGCATTTCCTGCTCCAGCTCTTCAAAGCCTCCGCTCATCAGGAGATTGTTTGTCTCTCCTGGATCCGTTTTCAGATCATAGAGCTCATTAGGGCCATAGGGATACCGTGCTACATATTTAAAACGGCGGCCTCGAATCATACGGTTTGGGCCGTATTCATCCATTACCACGACTTCCTCATGCTGGTTAAAAGCTTCGCCTCTTAAGGCCGGGGCAAAGGACATGCCAGGGCGGTTTCCATGATCAGAAGCTTTTAAATCCAGATAGTCCAAGAGAGTCGGCATAAAATCGTATGCAGAAACCAGCGCATCGCAAACAGATCCTGCCGGAATATGTCCCGGATGACGGACAATAAACGGAACCTTTACGGATTCCTCATACATATTTAAGGGGAAGGTGGCGTTGCCTTTTCCCCAGAAGCCATGGTGGCCGCAGGAGAAGCCATTGTCTGCCGTAAATACAACCAGAGTATCCTCTGCGATTCCCATATCTTCCAATTTTTCCATAATTTTTCCAATGCCAGCGTCCATAGCAGTTACAGCTGCAAAATAGCCGATAAGATTGCCGCGTTCATCCTTGGCCACTTCGTCTGTCAGATAAATACTGTCCGGATGTCTGGGAAGATGGGGAACAGACTCAAAAGGACAGTCCTTATAAAGATCCGTATATTCCTTTGGATGATTGTTCAGCCATGGAGCATGGGGAGCCGTATAGGCCACATGAAGATAAAAGGGCTGTTCCTGATCCCTTCTTGTATCCAGAAATTCCAGGGCATCCTCTGTAATGGCCTCAGTCACATACCGCTCCTCCCGGTACAGAACTCCATCCTTGTACATAGGAGCGCCGTAATAAGGACCGCCGCCGGATTTATGACTGAACCAATGGGTAAATCCCTGCTGTACCTTTCCTGCTGCTCCCATATGCCATTTTCCGGACAGGGCGCAGCAATATCCATTTTCTGCCAGTGCTTTGGTATAGGAATACTGGCCTGCCAGATACTCCAGGGCAGATTGTTTTTCATCATCATCTCGAAGCCAGTCATGAACACCATGCTGAGAGGGAATCGTTCCAGTCAAAAGACTTGCCCGGGCCGGTGAACAGACGGGAGATGTACAGAAAAAATTTTCAAAGCGCATTCCCTCCTGGGCCAGGCGATCGATATTGGGAGAAATAATTTCCTTGTTGCCGCTGCAGCCCAATGACCAGTAGCCCTGGTCATCAGAAATAATAAAAACAATATTTGGCTGTTTTTTCATTGGAACACCTCCTGATTATAGCAGTATGTCTGTCTGGTGTAAAGTTTTATTCCATTACCACCATTTAATCAGATCTGTTACTTCGTTACGAAGTTTTACGAAATCCGGGCTGGCAATGTCTCTTGGGCGAGGCAAATCGTTGTCAATAGCGCATTTAATGCTGGTAGGCTTGTTGGTCAGCACCAGGATCCGCTCGCCCATGTAAACAGCCTCTTCAATGTTATGAGTAATGAAAAGAACGGTGGTACCAGTTCTCTGCCATAAGCTGATCAGCTCGTCTTCCAGATGATAGCGAAGCTGGATATCCAGCTGGCCATAGGGCTCGTCCATCAGCAGTAAATCCGGCTGGGTTGCGAAGGCTCTTGCAATTACAACACGCTGAAGCATACTGGCAGACAGCTGATCTGGATAGTATTTGCGGTATTTGGTCAATCCCACAATGTCCAGATATTCATTTACAAGAGCTTTTGCCTTTTCTTTTTCCACACCCTTAATATCCAGACCAAAACCAACATTTTCTTCTACAGTCAGCCAGGGCATAGTAGAATATTCCTGGAAAATATAGGCAATGTTATGTTTCTTTAAATCTACAGGTTCCCCGTCCAGTAAAATTTCGCCGGCCGTAGGCTGGTAGAGCTTTGTCAGGCTGTTTAAAAACGTTGTTTTTCCGCATCCCGTAGGACCTACAATGCATAAAAATTCTCCGGAACGCACATCAAAGGAAATATCATTTAAAACAAGAAGATCTCCGAATTTTTTGGTCAGATTTCGCACCTGTACCTTTGGCATTTTATTATCCTGCATGGTATTCTCTCCTCTCTTACAGCGTCAGATCCATATTATCGGTAATTAACTGGCGCAGACGCAAAAATTCAGGATCCACATAATCACGAGGATGGGGCATATTGATGACATACTCCTTCTTAATATGGGTCGGACAGTTTGTCAGCAATATAATGCGGTCTGCTAAGAACAGCGCCTCTTCAATATTGTTGGTAACAAATACAACAGTTCGTTTTTCCTTTTGCCAAATCCTCTGAAGTTCTTCCTCCATCATATAACGGGTCTGGGCATCCAGATGACCAAATGGCTCATCCATCAGCATAATATCCGGCTGATTGGCATAAGCCCGGGCAATTCCTACGCGCTGGCGCATACCACCGGAAAGCTGACTGGGATAACTTTTTTCAAATCCAGTAAGTCCGACTAATTCCAGATATTTCTTGACTCTGGAGTTTTTCTCCTCAACTGGAAGATGGCGTACCTTTGGTCCAAAGCCAACGTTTTCTTCGACAGTCATCCATGGGAAAAGAGAGGTTTTCTGGTAAACAACCCCCCGCTCAGGAGCAGGTCCGGTTACTTTTTTTCCTCGGGTATATACTTCGCCTTCTGTCGGCATATCCAGACCGGCTAAAATATTCAGAAGAGTTGTTTTTCCGCACTGTCCGGCCCCAAACAGTACCAGAAATTCATTTTCATGCACTTCAAAATTCATTCCGCGGAGGACCTCATTGCGTCCGCTTCCATCATAGCTTTCAAAACTGCGTCCTACATTCCGGCATTCCAGCACGGCAGCTCCTGTCTTTACATTCCCTTCTGCTCGTTCCATGCGCACAGTCTCCTTTCTAATGCACTGGTTAAATTCGCCAGTATAAAGCCTACGATACCAATTGCCACGATACCAACCATGATCTGTACCGTATTTCCGGTATTCATTCCACGTACAATCATCCATCCAACACCTTCATTGGACTGAATCATCTCTGCGCCTACTACTGCGCTCCATCCAGCGGTTACAGCAATCTGAAGACCTGCGAAAATATAAGGAACAGAGGACGGAAGCACAATTTCGAAGAATACCTGGCGTTCGTTGGCTCCCAGCATACGGGCTGCTCCGATTAATTCCGGATCCACATTTTTTGCACCGTCATAGGTGTTTACCGTAATGAAACAGAAGCATCCTAAAAAAATAATGAAGAATTTTCCGGTATCGCCAAGCCCAAACCACAAGATGGACAGGGGAATCCATGCCAGAGGCGGAATCGGACGGATAAATTCAAAAATAGGTTTAAAAATAGCTTCAAAGGTTCTGGAATATCCCATTCCTACACCAAGGGCAATGCCTGCAATCGTGGCAAAGAAAAAAGCAACGGCCACCCGGTACAGACTGACCCCTACATGCGCCAGCATGGTGCGTTTACCAATCGGTTCTACAAAGCTTCTGAAAAACGCTGCAAGAACCTGACTTGCCGGAGGAAGAAACATGGATGCGCCGGTAAATCTGGCAGCCAGCTCCCAAACAATAAGCAGGGATACCAGAGAAATAATGGTGTAGATTACAATCAACTGTTTATTTGAAAAACGGCTATTTGTTGTAGAATCAATCATGCTGTCTTCCCCTCCTTACAAAATGTTTTTGTAGTCTTTCCAGAACGGTATTTAAAAGCAGTCCTACAAATCCAATGGTCAGCATACCAACGATAATGACATCTGGGCGTCCCAGCATACGGGCCATCTGAATCATATATCCCAGTCCGCTTGTAGCTGCAAGCATTTCAGCGGCTACCAGTGCAACCCATGCAGAGCCCAGAGCCAGACGAAGACCGGTAAAAATCATAGGGAGAGCTGTGGGGATTGCCACCTTAAACAAAAGCTGACGATTGGTTGCCCCAAAGGTTTTTCCAACCCACAGGTGGACCTGACTGGTACGGCGGATTCCAGTATAAGAGTTTACAGTCGCACTGATAAAGGCAGCAAAGAAAATGATGCCGACCTTAGATGCGTAACCGATACCCAGCCATAAAATCATCAAAGGAATCCATGCAAGTGCTGGAACAGGACGGATAATATCAAACAGAGGCTTTGCGAACAGCTCAAAGCGGCGGCTCCATGCCATCCCGATTCCCAAGGGAACTCCGATTAAGACGCCTACTACATAACCGCCCAAGGCGATTTTCAAACTGGACCAGATGTTTTCGAACAGTGACGAACCATCAGGTACTGTACCTCCAGTCAGCTTATACCAAAGAGTATTTAAAATTTTTGTCGGGCTTGGAAGCATAACAGGGCTTACTAGATGGAATACATCAGTAACCAGCTGCCAGACCAGAAGCACAAACAAAAATGAGCATACGGAAATCAACTGAAACTTATATTTTTGAAATAACTCCTTCATTCGCTTTTCACACCTTTCCACACATAAAGCCTATTTCTAAGGAAAACGGTCTGCAGCAAACCTTGCCGCAGACCATTCTTTGCAGGTTGCCTTTTTCTGATTTAATGGATTGTTTACTGGTAATCCTTTACAAAATCAGTAATTACATTGGTGTTGAATTTTTCGGTTGCACTTGCTTCCAGCTGTCCCTGCTCTACATAGAATTCGCCTAATTCCTTTGCGAAGTTTCCAAGCTCGCGGCCCTTCCACTCATCCTTGGTCAGCCAGTTTACACGATTCAGGTCTGCTACACAGTTTTCCTTGCTGGTTTCCATACCTGCATCCTGCAAAAATTCTACCAGCAAATCTGCTGCCATGTCCGGATCCTTTTCCAGGGCTTCACAGGCCTCTAATGCACAGTTGATATAGCCCTGCATTAAATCAGATTTGCCATCCAGTGACTTTCTGTTTCCTACAATCATATCTACATAACGAGTACCCATATCGGCCAGGTTTGCAACCTGTACCATGCCGTCGTTCTTCGCATCAAAGAAGGTAGGAACATTCAAGGAAGCAGCATCGCCCTGTCCGGCCTGCAGTGCCTGATAAGCCTGTACGGTGTCCATGTTTACAATATTGACATCTGTCGGCTCCATTCCCAGCTTTTCCAGCCATTTTAAAACGGTAAAGTGCTGAGCAGTTCCTACTGGAGTTAAAATGGTAATGCCTGAAACGGATTCCGGGCTTCCAAGCACAGTTGGAAAGGATGGATTAAAACCAGTGTCCTGTGCTACAGGGCAGTCCGGAGAAACAAATACACCCTGTCCATCAGTAGATTCCAGAACTTCACCGATAATCAGCTCATCATAGTTTGCCATACCGGTTACTGCGGCTGCACCCATCTGCCCTACATCCCATAAGTCTGCAGCCAGGGCTTCATTCATAGGAGCTCCGGTATCGAACATGGTAACTTCCATTTTAAAGCCTGCTTTTTCATCCAGTCCGTTTTTCTGGATATAATAGGTGGGAAGGCTGGTAATGGTTGGCATTGCTGCTACACGCAGAGTCGGGAGTTCACTGTTTCCCCCTGCTGCATTTGAAGCATTGCTTCCACTTCCACCAGAATTTCCTCCGCATCCTGCAAGGGATACCATTGCTGCTGACGCCAGTAAAAGAGCTACTCCTTTTTTCAACTTCATAATCACGTTCCTCCTTAAAATTCTGCAGCCATTCTGCACTTGTTTTGTTGTCTTTATTATAACAAGAGGGCCTTTTTTTGTGTTTTGGATCTTTTTACTTTTCTTTATTGCCGGAAGTGTGAATTTTTTATTTTTTACTTTTTATTCATTATTCCGACATTTTTAACCGTTATTTTGTCTCAAATACATAAATAAAACAACAAAGTTTTGTGCATTATTTTGTTTTAAATTGCTTTATTTTATTGATATGTTATTAATAATGGTGTAATTATTCGTTTTTTATAGCAGATAGTATGTAATATGCATAAAAGGCGGACGCGTTTTTCTTTTCCGCAGGGGGATTTCTTTGGAGTGCTTTCCTGTCATAGAAATTTCCTGTGACATAAAAACAGAGGGGTATCAAAAAATACCGCCTCTGTGATATAATGCTTTTTATTTGTTTTACTTTTTTAGAACGCTTTGGATCATCAAGCTTCCGTCAGGAAGCTGATCAGTATTCCACTCATCCAGAGTATCTCATACCGTCAAATACATCCTCTGCAATAACACCATTTATAAGCTGAGGATATTGGTTTACCTCAATCTCTGCATAGAAAAGAGTTCCATCTGCATCCTTAAACAGCAGATAGCTGATTCCATCTGTAGCATAGGGATACAGGACGGCACCCTTTGAAACGATCTGATTTTTGCCGGAAGGCTTTTCGTCCTTTCCGCAAAGCTCCAGCTCAAAATCCTGTTTTAACTGAAAGCGCAGAGGATCGGATATGAGAAAATCCTGTTCTGACTGAGGTACTCCTGCTGCATTTGCGTGATAATCCTTGTATCCAAAACAGGTGCTGAGTGTACTCAGGCGGGACGACAGCATCATATGCTCCGGATTTGTAAGGGTGTAATTGAGTGTTCTGTGAGCCGAACGATAGGAGTTCTCCAGATTGGTTTCCAGCTCTTCATAATTCTGTTCCAGGCAGAGCGGGGCAAAATTATCTAAAGAGGCAGGGGTAACATCGGAATTTGTTATTTTATATATCAGTAAAACGCTGTAATCATTCTCATGGCTGGTGAACAGATACAGATAACAGCTTCCGTCTGTATTTTTTACAAAAAACGGTTCACAGTTGCTATAGCTTCGAAAATTGAAATTACACTCCCTGCTGCCAGACTGTATTGTCAGGGTATATTCTTCTGGATATTCATCTTCCTGTCCGGTATAAGTGATATTGATATCTAGTTTTTCAGAGTTGCCATCACTGTCTAAATCTTCAAAAATAGTATTTTCATAGGGGGTCAGCTTGTAAATATAGGCGTCTGGAAGATTTTCTGTATATTCAGGTTTTATCAGTTCAGGATACTGGTCAAAGGAAAGTACAACGGTTTGTGCTCCCTCTGCGTAGGAACCCAGTGTGTAAGGTGAAAAATATACCGAAATTTGGGTATAACCAAGGGTCCATTCCACCTCTTCGGAATCGGTATCGAAGTGAAAGGAATCCCGCAGGAGCTGTTCTCCATAGTCAATATTCAGAGAATATCCCTGTTTTATGTTGTAAGTCTCATTGAGTTGATTTTTCACAACCTCTATGAACTGTTCTTTATCTGCAATTACGTCATTCAGAGAAAGTTTCCTGCCAGAAACCGTATCATAGTTTTTTCCCGTTGTGCCATAGTTTCCATGTGCTCCGCCTCCAAACCAGGACACATCTTCCCTGAAGCTGAGCAGTTTTGAGTCAGCTCTTATGATAGATATTCGCTTTTCATCGAAGAGACGTTCTGCAGAAGTTATGTTATCTGTAAGGAATTCCTTCGCAGAATCTTCAAAGCTTGTCATGTTTTCAGATGCAAGTCTGGCATCATGTTGTGCTTCTCTGAAAAGAGTATCATAAAGCTCTGGATAGGTGAGGGAGTATTTGGTGTCCAGCAACGGACTGTCATAATCGGTCGTTATAGCCATAGAACGCTCGCCGGAAGTCATATATCCATATTGCATGTGATTTTCGATTAAAATATCAAGAACCTCGTTTTGGGAGCTGTTTTCCGGCTTATCATCAGAGGTTGTGGTATCCGGGCTTTTTTCGTCAGACCCGGCAGATGTATCGTCTTCTGCCGGAGCCTTATTTTCTACAGACGTTTCCTCTTCCTCTGTAATTTCGACAGCCGTGGAGGGCTCCTCCGCATTTTTTGAACTGCAGCCAGATAGGATAAATGAGAAAGCCATAATGACCGTAAATTGTGCTGTAAGTTTTTTATGCTTTTTCATAAGTAAATACTCCTCCCTGTGGCGGCTATACAATAATCATCAGATAATATCTGTAGTATCGGATTATTTTGCTGCCTCACAAATTAAATCCACGCATTTGTCAATGCCAAGGAATCCGCTGTTTAACATCAAATCGTAGTTTTCCCTACCCCCCCATCTTTGATCGGTATAGTTTTCATAATGAATCCGTCGCCTTTTATCGGTTTCCCGGATAAAGCGGCTAATACACTCTTCCATCTCGCCATATTCTTCAATGGCTCTCTGTTTTCTCTTTTCTATGTCTGCATATACAAAAACACGCAGGACATCATCGCGATTCTGGAGAATAGCATCGGCACACCGTCCAATAAATACAGCAGGTCCCTGTTTGGCGGCCTTTTCAATCGTTTTCTTCTGTACCTGGAAAACCTGTTCTGTCAGAGGAAGGTATTTGCTTTCCAGTTCATTCGGAAAGGCTGCTCCGCGGAGGGTCCCAAGGGCAAAATTATAAAGCAGGCTGTTTGTCAGCTTTTGATCATGATCTGCAATCATATCCTCTGGAAATCCAATTTCCCTGGATGCTGCCTCAATCAAGGCCTTGTCATAAAACTTCATGCCCAGACGTTCTGCTGTCAAAAGCCCAATCTGGCGTCCGCCGCTGCCATATTCCCGGCTAATGGTAATGATTTGTTTTTTCATAAAAAAACCTCCTTTCGAGCATCTACATTATACCATATTAATAGAAAATTCTCAATTAAAACAACATATTTTCGGAATAGTTAAAAAATAAAAACAATAGAAAACAGATGATTTCAGATGAAAAAGCAGCAGAATCAAAACTCAATTTTCAGGATATCAGATGCAGATATTCTCTTTCCATTTTCGAGGATCAGGCATTTGTTACTGGTGTCAATTTTTTGTACCTTTCCGGTTACAGAACGATAGGTGCCTCCGTTTTTTTGCTTATCGGGCTTGAAATAGGTAAGAGTTACTTCTGGGGACAGACTGAGGTTTTTCTGAAGCAGCGACAGCTTGGCATCAAGAACTGCTTTTTCATTTTCATCCAGTTCAATCCTCTGCTCTGTCAGGCGGGCGGCCTCTTTCACAGCTGCTTCATAGCCGGTCAGAGCAGCAAAAGGGGAAAACTGGGCAGCCCGGTCAGACATCGGCATATGGGGTCTTGACGGAGATGTGTGGTGGGGCAGATAAAGAATATCCTCATACATATAAATCTTCCTTTTTTAGATGAATTAGTGGGTGCTAGGCCTTATGGCCGCCAATCTGTTTATTTCGTTCTCTGGCTGTAGCGCCCTCCTCCAAACTCATTCCTCTCAAAATAGCATTCCGTCCGTATTTCTTTTTAATAGTCAATATTGCTTGCTGCAGCTTTTTGTCTCGTTCCAGCTCAGCTTGTTCTTTCTTACGCCTTTTTTCAAGGGCAGCATAATCGGTAAAAAGATTCATCTGCTCATAGAGAATGGGGGTAGAGACAGAACCTTCCGGTACTGTATGATTCGCAGTAATGGAAAGACGGCGGATAAGAAGAATGGGATTAACAATGCGGTCAAAAAGGTCAGACGCTGCACGAATCAGCTCTTTTGAAGAAGCTGTATGGCGGCTAAGACTGGCCGTTCCGTGGGCGTGTCTGGGAATTTGGCGTCCGTAAGAATCCAGGACGACTAGTCCCTGGTAATTGCTGCATCGCTTTGGAACCGTCAAATTTTCAATATCGTATCCTACGGTAAGAACAAGCTGATCCGTGACGAGCTTTTTGTCAGCTAAATCCAGAACAAGCTGATCTGCCATTTCCCGAAGAACAAGTTTTGCTTTTTCTGCGGAATAAGGACAAGGAAGAACCTGACTGCTTCCCAGACTTTGGCTGGCTGGGCGATAGGTCTTAATATCTTTGATGGTGCATGGTTCCCAGCCCCAGGCATGGTCAATCAGCAGCTCTGCATTTTTTCCGAAGAGCGTGTACAAAAGCTCCTCATGAGTGACAGAACATAAGGCCACATCTCCCATAGTAAACATACCATGTTCCTTTAGTTTTCTGGCATAGCCATGTCCTACACGCCAGAAATCCGTAAGGGGCTGATGAGACCAAAGCATCTGGCGGTAGCTCATCTCATTCAGTTCTGCAATACGTACTCCATTTTTATCTGGCGGAATATGCTTTGCCACAATGTCCATTGCAGCCTTGCAAAGGAAAAGATTTGTCCCAATCCCAGCGGTTGCTGTAATTCCGGTTTCAGATAGAATGTCCTGAATGATCTTCATGGCGAGCATATGAGGGGAAAGCTGGAAGGCATCAAGATAATCGGTTACATCTATAAATACCTCGTCAATGGAATACACAACAATATCTTCTGGTGCAGCATACTTCATGTAAATGGTATAAATCCGGATACTGTATTCCATGTAGCATGCCATTCGTGGCGGTGCAATAATAAAATCAATCGCAAGGGAGGGATTGGCCTGTAGCTCGGAAAAAAGGTAAGAGGATCCGGACAGCTTATGCTGTGGTGCACGGTAACGCCGTTCGGAATTGACTTCTATGACCCGCTGCTTTACTTCAAATAAGCGTCCGCGCCCTGAAATGCCACAGCTTTTCAAAGGTGGGGTAACGGCAAGACAAATGGTTTTGTCTGTCCGGCTTTCATCTGCAACAACAAGATTTGTATCCATGGGATCTAGTCCGCGCTCCCGGCACTCAACGGAAGCATAAAAGCTTTTCAGATCAAACGCAATGTAGATACGCTCCTTCAAACTTCAATGCCTCCTTAAAATAGATACTGCTGGTTTTATACCTTTAACAGGCTACTGCTGCAACTCTTCTACTTTTTTACACAGCTTAGAATAGATACGTTCCACAAACCATTTTTCATTGGATTTCTGGCTTATTTCATTTACATCAATCCAAGCAATTTGGCTGTTTTCATCTGCTTTAATTCTAATAGGATGCTTTGTATCTGCTTCCAACAAATAGGTAAGATTTAGATGCAGATGAGAGGATACATATTTGTTGTTTTTTTCATGCCCTGCTACAGTTAAAATTTCCAAAGAAAAAATATTGTCAGATACAAAGCTGACAGAATTTAAACCGCTTTCTTCTGCAATTTCTTTTCGTACAACCTCTTTTAAGTCTGGATTTCCGTCTGCATGACCGCCAAGCCAGGCCCAGGAGTGATATATGTTGTGATATGCCATCAAAACCTTCTGACGTTTCTTGTCTGTAATCCACGCTGCAACAGTAATATGTGCATTCCTGTTATCTCTTGTTAAAATAGAATCTGACTGTGAAAGGTGTCGTAAAATTTCTTCTTTATCCTGTTGTTCCTGCTCGTTATAAGGTATATAGTTTTCAATTTGCGCTTTTAAATCTATAAGATTCATAATGACTGTTTTTCCTCCATAATGATTTTGTTATATATGTGTATGATTTGAGAATGCGTATGATCAGTTAATTTAAAACCTATTGTGCGTATGGTATTGGAATCTTACGAATCGAACATGTGTTCGTATTGCTATCATATCATATGCAAATAGGTATGTCAATACAAAGAGAAGAAAGAGTCATATTTGTTGATATTTCCAGAATAGAGGCAGGTATTATGCTGAACATGCAGTTTAAGAAGGTTTATGTATCCACCAATGCAGATATTAAGAAAAAAGGAGTTGTTTATGATCATTTTGGAAGAGAACGCTTTTTTATATCAGCTTCGCGGAGATACGCAGTGTACGCCAGAGGAAAAAGGCTGCTGACGCAGCCGTGCTCCAGCGCAGAAATGTGTTAAGGCACATCCTTTTTTGACTTTTGTCTTTACACTTCTGCTTTTTGAATCTCATAGCTTCCATTTTTGCATTTCCGGAACAGAGGAAGCTCCTGAAGAAAGATAATATCCTCTCTTTTTGCCGCATTTCCTTCTGCAAGTATAGCAGCTTTTTTCGTGACAATTCCTCCTGCGCTTTCAACCAGAGCTTCCAGTGCATAGAGAGATTCTCCGGTAGAAATCACATCATCAAGGATGCAGACCTTTTTGCCGCGAAGCTTTTCTGCATCATGGCCATCCAGATATAAGTGCTGTTCTCCAGATGTTGTGATGGAATGTACGGAGACAGAAACCACACCGCTCATATAGGATTTTATACTCTTTCTTGCCACAATAAACTCATTCTTTCCAAGGATTTTACTGATCTCATAAGCCAGAGCAATTCCCTTTGCTTCTGCTGTGATGATAACATCTGCATCACTGATTTTATTTGCAAGTTCAGGTGCACAGGCTGTAATAAGCTCTGTATCTCCCATAATTACAAAACTGGCAAATGCCAGATCATTTTCCAAATCAACAAACGGGAGTATGCGCTTTACACCACAAAGCGTTAATTCATAGTTTTTCATCGTTCTTTTCTCCATTCTGCACATGTTTTCCTTATCATATTTATTTATCTTATTATTTTCACAAAACCTGTTTTACAGTCCAAGGCTTCTGGCTGCGATTCCGGCAAGCATTCCAAGAAAAGGATTAGAGATTGCTGTTACAACAAGTGCAGTTCCGCCGACTGCCGGATTTACAGCCAGTGCTGCCGGTGCGTCAAGAACAAATGTCTTGAATAGTCCCAATACAAGGAGGAAACCGGCGATGGATGAGGAGGGAACGTAATTTCCGATTTTTGGAAGCAGGCCGCTTAAAAGAATCACACCGACTACAACCATCATTGCAACACCGGCCCATACTGGATGAGGTGCATTTGCAGTAGCAGAGATAATTGACTCAACCGGTGCGCCGCCAAAGAAGGAGGATCCCATATCGGCAAGGGAGGAAATCAAGGTCAGGTGATCGACATTAAAGGAATCTGCTCCTGCCATGCTGGCAGTAATTGCTCCGAAGGAAATATTGGATCCAATGTTTAAGCATACCATACCAAGCGCGCCGAGAATGACTCTTCCGTTAAGTGTGAATTTCTGACGATGAAATTTGTCATCCACGATCACGATATTTTTCTTCTCTTTATTCACAGCCGCTGATACGATACTGGAAACTGTTACAGAAACAACGATAGTGTAAACGAGAGTATTGGCGCTGGAGCTGGTCAAAAGATAAGTAATTACTGCTGCTGCCAGAGATACTCCACCGGCAATTCGGTCTTCTTTTATCATACCGACAGCCGCGTTGGTCAGAATCAGGCCAACACCAGCCATCATACCGTTTGCAATATCATTTCCAATAAAATCTACAATTTTTGTCAGCATTCCGCATGCGCCTACAATCGTAAGAATTGCTGCTCCAATAAAGATCATGGTACACCGTTCAGAACGATCTCTTCCGCTGGTTCCCGCATAGGTTATGGTTTCTGCCTGAAAAGAGATCGGCGCTACATTTCCCGTAATCACATTTCCTAGCGCTCCGATAAAAAATGCCATGGCCGTCGGAACTGCGGCAAATCCAAAAGAAAGCGCCAAAAGTCCCTGGGGAAGTGCATTCAAAACAACACCAAATACGGCAAGTAAATCTGTCAGTAAGGTACTCATTGTAATTTTTTATTCTCCTTATTTTTATTGATTAATTTTTCTTATAAATATCTTGTTTTTTATAAGTATACTTAAAAACAATTTGCATTTTAGCACACTTTTTCATATAATAATACTATTATTTTTAAATATTTTATATAATAATATTATTATATAAGGAGGATATTTCATGACATTAGAATCTTATCGGAATTTTGTTACAATTGTAGAATGCGGAAGCATTTTAGCTGCCTCCAATCAATTGCTGATTGCCCAGCCATCCTTGAGTAATCAGCTAAAAAACATAGAAAGCTATTACGGTACAAAGCTGCTGATTCGAAACCGCCATAAGCTGGAACTGACAGATGCAGGGCGAACCTTTTATCTGTATGCCAAGGAAATCTGCAGAGCGGAGGAAAAACTTCACAATGAGATCCATAATAAAAACACAGTCTTTTCCGAACATTTAAAGCTTTCTATACCTGCAGGAAATTCTGCTTTTTTCCTCCACCATCTGTTCGATGATTTCCGGGCTGCGTATCCCAATGTTAACTTTGATTTTTACGAAATTCCCAGTGACTTTGCCATCCCCAATGTGCTGAACCATGTTACTGAAATTGGGCTAATCCGTTCCAACCTTCCACGTCATGCCTCACTGGCAGTTTATCCATACGAAAAGGAAGAAATCGTAGCACTCTGCCCACCGGATCACCCGCTGGCGCAGGCAGACGATGTTCTGGAAATCTCCAAACTGGCTGATTATCCATTAGCAGTTCCATTTGACTGCCTGGATTTGGTTCGTTCCTCCTTCCGGCATCACCTGCTGTCACCGAATATTTCAATTATTACCTCGTCCAATGCGACTGCCATTGAATGGGCAAGATCGTTTGATACGATTGCACTTGCATCATTGACAAAAAACAACTTAGAGCATATTTCCGATCTGTCTGTAAAGCATTTATCAGATAAGAATCTGTTTATCACAAGCGCATTTATTGTAAATATAGATTATCCGCTGTCACGGGCAGCAAGAAATTTTCTGAGGTTTCACGGAATCAATGTATTCCAGAAATAATAAATATTACCTTCTCAGGGTCATACATTTTTATTTGTTAAAAAAACAATGTCCGCCACTCATTGACAAATGCTTTTCTGTGTGATATTCTGTAGAAGCATTCGATGAAACTTCTTGAATCTGGATATACGGAAACTGGAAGTGGAGAATACTCTGGAAAAACTCTTAATTGAGTACCGAAGGTGTAAGGTCCTGACGGACTGAATCTCTCAGGTAAAGGAGACAGAGGCGAGAATTCTTTTATAATAGGGTTCTTCGTACTGCCTTTTCTCAATTTACATGTTTTTTCAGAGCAGCGAATATCAGCTGCTCTATTTTTATGTATGTGAGGAGAAGAAAAAAATGTCTGAAACACTGTTACCTATCGTGCAAACAATCAACAGCTACCTTTCCGATTACATTCTGTTTATCATGCTGATTGCAGTCGGACTGTGCTACTCCATCAAAACCCGTTTTGTTCAGGTTCGATACTTTGGCGAAGGAATGCGCCATGTATTTGGCAATCTGACGCTGAATGGAAAAAAACATGAATCCGGAATGAGCTCTTTTCAGGCGCTGGCAACTGCTATCGCGGCTCAAGTGGGAACCGGAAATATCGTCGGCGCATCTGGTGCAATTCTGACCGGCGGCCCTGGCGCTATTTTTTGGATGTGGGTGATTGCATTCTTTGGTATGGCTACGATTTATGCAGAGGCCACTCTTGCTCAGGAAACACGTATCATTGATAAAGACGGCAATATCCACGGCGGTCCTGTTTATTACATAACAACTGCCTTTAAGGGCTCTCTGGGAAAATTTCTGGCTGGCTTTTTCGCAGTTGCGATTACCCTGGCATTGGGCTTTTTTGGCTGCATGGTACAGTCTAACTCCATTGGATCGACCTGCCAGACGGCTTTTGGCATTCCATCCTGGGTTGTAGGCCTGATTCTTGTTGTCATCTGTGGCTTTATTTTCCTGGGGGGAATCAAACGTCTTGCAGCGGTTACAGAAAAACTGGTTCCCATTATGGCTGCTCTGTTTTTAGTTGGAAGTCTGGTTCTCTTAGCAGCCAGAATAAAATACATCCCTGCAACCTTTGGAATGATTTTCCGATATGCATTTCAGCCTCAGGCTATTATCGGCGGTTCTGTTGGTGCAGCACTGAAAATTGCGCTGACGCAGGGCGCAAAGCGTGGCTTATTCTCCAATGAAGCCGGTATGGGTTCCACTCCCCATGCTCATGCGCTGGCAAATGTAAAATCACCTCATGAACAGGGCTGTGTGGCGATGATCGGCGTTTTCATTGATACCTTCGTTGTGCTTACCTTAAATGCCCTGGTAGTTATTTCTACTTTATATACCAGTGATGGAATTCTTGCAAACGGCTATACCGGTGCAGTAACAGAAGTGGTTGATAAAACAAACCTGACCCAGACTGCGTTTGGACTGGTTTTCGGGGAACAGATTGGTGCTGTATTTATTGCAATTACCCTGTTCTTTTTCGCCTTTTCTACTATCCTTGGATGGAACCTTTTCGGTAAAATCAATGTCGCTTATCTTTTCGGCGAAAAGGCTACAAAGGTATATACTATTCTTGCCCTGATCTTTATTTTCCTGGGCACCCTGGCTTCCAATGACCTGGTATGGGAGCTGTCTGATATGTTTAATAACCTGATGGTTATCCCCAATGCCCTGGCATTGTTTGCATTAACCGGTATGGTACAGGCAGCTATGAAGCGGGTAAAGAAACTGTAATGATAGAGAAAACCGGGACAGACCGCAGAGGAACTGTCCCGGTTTTATTTCTCGCACAAATTTTCCCTTTTTCTGTCGTTTGCAGCCAACCGAAAATATGCAAATCATCAAGGAGAATGATCAAATCTTTATCCAATTAATTGCAGATGTAAGAGGCACTTCATAATTTTTGAGGCTGGTGTTATATTCTTCTTCCGTGATTTCCTCTCCGTTTTGAAAATAGGAAAACACAGGACTATCTTTTTCCAAACGGCTAACAGCAGTAAAGGAATCTATCAGTTCCGGTGTAAATCCGTCATGACCTATTTTATAAAAATCAAAACCGGATTCAGCTGCACTGCTGTTGTAAAATACTTCTATTATGCCATTTTCATAAAGAGAGAAATTTGTTCTGTATCCAAAGTTTATTTCCGGGAAAATATGAACCACATTGGTTCCATTGTAACCGTATAAATCATAATTCCAGGGAGAAAAGCTGGGATTTGATACGCTGTTTTCCCCTCCTGCAATAATAAGCTCCATGGTTCCATTTCCGTCTATGTCATAAAATGCATAATAGATATCCTGTTTGTGGGTACGGATTTCCAGACCGATATCCTCCCCAAAATTGCTTTCATAGGTATCAGAATTCCGAAATTCCATATAAAAATTATTCTCGACCATATCACGATATTCTTCCAAAATATAATCATAAACATCTACTGTTGCTGTTTCTTGGGGAATTTTCGCAGGACTTTCATTCTGCATCGTTTTATTTTTGTTTTCTTCTTCTTTATCCGTTCCACAGCCACAAAATAAACATGTTGTTGATAAAAGTGCTGCAGTCATTAGATATGCTCTATTTATTTTCATATGTGTATCTCCTTTTCCATTTAATGCTTTTAGATTCTTTTTATCTGTGCTTTTCTACTCCAATTTTCTTGCCAGTTGAATCAATGTTTTCATCTGTGGTGTTAACCATTTATTTTTATGATAAAGCAATTGACAATACATCGTTACAACCGGCAAATTTGTTTGAATTTGAACCAGTTGTCCTGTTTCTAATTCATGGTTTACCGTATATTTCGGTAAAAAAGAAAATCCTATTCCTCTTTTTACTAATTTGATAATGGTTTCGGTATTTCCAATTTCCAGAATTGGCTCAATCCGAAGTTCCTGTTCTGCAAGCAAACGTTCCAGTTCGTATTGATAAGCAGCTCCGCGCTCTGTCAAAATAAATGGTTTTTGCACCAGTTCTTCAATTGGTACTTCGGAACGTTTCTGATCCTTTGGTGCTACAAAAATAATTTCTTCTACTGTCTGTGAAGCACAAACCCATTCTGGATGATTGAATTTTTTATCCAGGGTAAAAACAAAATCAAGCTCATTTCTTTTGGCCAGCTCTATCAATTCATCTGTTGTTCCGGAACGGATAACCAGCTCAATTTCCGGAAACTTTTCATGTAATTCAAGGATTAGTTCCGGAATCAATGTGGTACAGACAGACTCTACTCCTCCTATTCGAAGCTTTCCCTTTACAGCATTTTTTTCACCAGAAAATGCTGCTGCCTGTTCCACTGCATTCATAACCTGATTTGCATAGGATACAAATTCCTGACCACTTTCTGTCAGATAGACTCGTTTTCCGATACGCTCAAATAATTGTGTCTGCAGCTCTCTTTCTAATTGCTGAATCTGTATGGTTACAGCTGATTGAGAATAGCCTAACTGTTCTGCTGCTTTTGAAAAATTCTGAGTTGCTGCTACTTTTAAAAAAGTAGTGATGTTACGAATTTCCATAAAGTCTCCATTATCAATTATTTTCATATATATTATGATATTTATAAATTTAACAAATAGATGTTTTTAGTGTACACTACTACTGCAAAAACATCAATAGGCGGACTGCAGAAAGGATCTAAGATATGATAAATAGTGAAAACATTTTAAACAGTTCTCAGCTGGAAACAGAAATTAAGCATTTTGTTCACAATTTCTGTCTTGATAAACACAATATCCATACACAGCAGGTAATCTGGAATATGCCGGACGGGCAGATGGAAAAGGTCAAAGCCCTGGAGATTTCCCGGAATGGACGTCCTGCCAAGGAGGTTGTGGAAGAAATGATGAAAGAAGTCTACCAGTATCGCGGTGACTCCAACCATCCCCGTTTCTTTGGATTCGTTCCTGGTCCTGCATCTTCGATTTCCTGGCTGGGAGATATTATGACTTCTGCCTATAATATCCACGCAGGCGGAAGTAAGCTTGCGCCAATGGTAAATTGTATTGAACAAAAATTATTAAAATGGCTTTGCGAACAGGCTGGTTTTGGCAAACAGTCAGGCGGCGTATTTGTAAGCGGTGGTTCTATGGCGAATATTACTGCCCTCACGGCGGCCAGAGATAATAAATTAGATGATCAGACGCTGCATCTTGGAGTTGCTTATATTTCCGATCAGACACACAGCTCTGTTGCAAAGGGACTTCGCATTATCGGAATTCCAAATACCCGTATTCGAATCATTCCCTCCCGGAGTGACTTTACTATCAATACAGAGCTTTTGGAAGAACAGATTTTAAAAGATAAAAAGGACGGACTGATTCCGTTTGTTATCATTGGAACTGCCGGAACTACAAATACAGGAAGTATTGATCCGTTCAAAACATTATCAGAAATTTCAGGAAAGTACAACATGTGGTTTCATATTGACGGAGCTTATGGCGCATCTGTTTTGCTGAGTCCCAAATATAAGCATCTTCTTGACGGTACCCAGCTGGCAGACAGTATTAGCTGGGATGCTCACAAGTGGCTTTATCAGACTTATGGATGTGCCATGGTTCTTGTAAAAAATGTGCAGCATTTATTTCACAGCTTTCATGTAAGTCCTGAATATCTAAAAGATGTTGAAGGTGATTCTGAAAATCTGAACACCTGGGATATTGGAATGGAACTTACAAGACCTGCGAGAGGTTTAAAGCTATGGCTTACTCTGCAGATTTTAGGAACTGACTTAATAGGCAGCGCAATTGAGCACGGATTTCAGTTGGCAAATTGGGCAGAGGAAGCGCTGCGCGTTCTTCCGAACTGGGAAATCATCTCTCCAGCTCAGCTTGCCATGCTGAATTTCCGTTATGCACCAAAGGGATTTTCAGAAAATGAATTAAATCTTTTCAATGAAAAAATATCAAAAGAAATTCTGGAAAGCGGATATGCCGCTGTATTTACTACTGTTTTAAATGGAAAAACCGTTTTGCGTATGTGCACGCTCCACCCGGAAGCAAAGAAAGAAGATATCGACGAGACAATCCGTTTGCTTGATACCTTTGCAAAAAGGCTTTTATAAGAATTTATTCAACTTTCCCATGTGTTTCCATGGGAAAGTTGAAATCAGCTTCCTAATTGCTTACCGGCGCCTGGGAATCATACGGCTTCCATATGCGATTGCAAAAATTCCCCTCTCCTCATCGCTAATCAGACGAAGAAAGAGATCGGAATAGGGGTTGCGCACAATGGCAGTATATGGACTGACTGTAATCAATGGTTTTTCTTTTTCATCTTCTGTTAGTCCGATAGAACCGTCTTCTTTCAAATATAGTTTTACTGTGATTCCTTCGCCGGAAACATAAGTGCCTGCTGCAGAATGCCTGGTCTCCTCACTCCAGGGTGTTTCCTGCCAGGAATCTCTTTTTTCAACAGGACTTTTTCCGTTATAGACCTTCATCAGTCCATCAGAGATTAGGCTGACCGGAACACCAGATGTATTGCACAGCACAATTACTGCTGCATCAGCTTCATAGGACCATGCAATATGGGAGGAAACACCTGTAAGTGAGCCTCCGTGTTCGATGATTGTCAAGTCATCCATATTTTTCATGGATACCCCATATCCATAATAGCCGTTTCCGTTATAGGGCTGACGAGGCTTGCACATTTCACGCACACGGTACTGGCTTAAGATTCTGGTTCCATCTGCTGTACGACCGAGGTTCAGGTACATCTGAAGGTATTTTTTCAAATCATTTAAGGTAGATTTCATTGCACCGCTTCCATTTAAAACCAATGCGTTATCATGGTAATTTCTATGGCCAACCATGGTTCCGTCGTTTTTTTTATAAAGCGTGGCAGCATTTTCATCGAGGCTGGGACGGAGAAAATCGCAAAAGCTTCTATCCATATGAAGCGGCTTTAGAATATTCTTAATGAGATAGTCAGCAAAGGACAGCTCTCCGCCATATCTCCGGATAATGTCGGATAAAAGGCAAAAGCCATCATTGCAATAACTTAGATATTCTCCTGGTTTTCCGTTTAATCCATTCTCCTTTGTCTGTTCATCCAGCCGTTTAGCGATCAGACGAATCCCCTCCTGGGCCAATCCATCATGATAGGCAAAATCACCTGTCACGGATTCATCCAGCCCCAGAGCCTCGGCAACCTGATTAACTAAAATTCTGGGAAGCGGGAAAAAGCCTGCTGCATGACTCATAAGGTGGCGAATGGTAATCTTGTCCTGGTTTTTGTTAGTAAATTCAGGAATATATTTGCTGACCGGATCGTCAAGATCGAGGATCCCTCTCTCCTCCATCTGCATAATTGCGAGACAGGTAAAGGACTTTGTTACAGAAGCAATTCCAAAAATCGTATCTCCGTTCATCTCTTTACCGGATTCTTTATCCCTGACACCCCAGAATTTTTCAAATACAGTATTTCCGTCACCATCGATGATGGCTGCCGCAATGCCGCAGGCCTCAAATTTATCCATGATATCCTCAACAAGATTTTCTGCCAAAATCAGATTCGCTTTATTTATACGATTCATGTATCCACCTCTGTATTCTGCTGTTTTGCAAGTGCTGAAAATTGTGCTCCCGCTATTTCAGCGCTAATCCGTCTCGGAATGCATTTCCTGCCACTTCCCCGATGACCCGATATTTATTGTGTACCGGATCGAAGATGATGGGCTGCAGCCGCTTCGGATCGATCTTTCCGTCCTCTCCGATGATACTCTCGTCTGCACTGACATTGATGATTTCTCCCACTAACCTGCAGGTTTCCGGATCGTAGCTTACCAGTTTACATTCCAGCGCCATGTGAAGCTCCTTAATCATGGGAGCATCTACAAACTCAGACGGTTCTGCATGAAAGCCGGCTTTTTGGAATTTATCCGGCACATCGTTTCCAGACACAATTCCCACATAGTCACATTCCTTTACATAGGAAGCCTCTGCCATGCTGACCGTAAAGGCCTTTCTGGACAGAATATTTTTTGTGGTTTTGTGTTCCGCGCTGACACAGATGGAGATCTGCGTGTCGTCGCTGATTCCGCCCCAGGCTGCATTCATTACATTCGGTGTATTGTCCTCTCCATAGGCTGCAATCATCAATACCGGCTGCGGATAAGTCCATGGTTTTGCTCCGAAATTCTTTCTCATCGTAAAATATCCTCCTATTGTAAATTTTTAGTCTGCTCTTTCAAAGTTTTTTCGTAAACTCCGTTTTCCTATTTGATTGTGATTTGACAGCTTCTCATGGTTTCTAAAGCTGCTTCGTGTTTTTGAGGGGTAACTCCTGCGCAGCAGCCTGTGTGTACGATGATGGGCACCTCCGGCAGATATGCTTTTAACAGCAGCGCATTGGATACCACACAGATATCCGTACAAACTCCGATTAACTCAATGGATTCAATCTCCTGCTTGCTATGCTCTGCGTGTAAATCCATGGCCAGGTTGGTGCATCCAAACGTACCTTTGACATATACTGGATATTGTTTCTCCTGCTGTATGAGCTCCAGTGGTTCAATGAGTTCCCATCCTTTTGTTAAATTGATACAGTGTGGTACGGGCAGAAACTTTCCTTCCTGTGTATCCAGATAATTATTCTGGTGTGTATCTTTTGTAAACAGTACCGTTCCGTTAAAGCCTTTCACCATTTCTACAACTGCCGGAACAATCTCGCGGGCTTCTGGACTTCCAAGTGCGCCATATACGAAATCTTCCTGCATATCCACAACAATGAGATACTTTCTTGACATAACATGTTCCTCCTCTTATCCTGTATAATGATAGTGCTTTGGGGCTGTTTTTGAAGAATTCTCTTTTTCTTCTGTGATGACAGACACGATTCCAGTATTTAAGTATTTGCTTCTAAACATTTTTGCAAAGTTTCCTGCATCTATAGTTTGTCCCTTGATGCATTCGTAGATTCCACGCAGCTCTCCAAGGGTAAAATCATTTTTGTTGTTCAAGAACTCAAAAGCAAGATCAGTATAGTCCAGTTTTCCAGCAAGACGTTTCCATGCAGTACGGATGATTTCTTCATGGTCAAAGGCCAAATCTTTGGCAGTCAGCAGCTTTTTGTTTTCTCCCACAAGCTGAAGCTCCCGGTCATTGATGTTTACCCGAAAAAACATGGCTTCTGCTGCATCATCTCCAGCCCGCGGTAAGAGAGCGGTCTTAGGAATCAGCGCCATGTAAGCAACAGAAATTACGCGCATTCTTGGGTCCCGGTTAACGCCTCCGAATGTATAAAGCTGTTCCAGATGGTAGTCTCCGCTCAGCCCGGTTTCTTCTTTTAACTCTCTTTTTGCTCCGTCATCAAGGGATTCTGTCATATTGACAAATCCCCCAGGAATCGCCCATTTTCCTTTGTATGGATGCCCTCCCCGTTTAATTAACAAAAGCTCCAATTCGTGATTTTCATTGACCGTAAAAATCAGAATGTCGGTTGTAACAGAAGGCTTTTCATACTTATTTGGGTTGTAAGTTTTTAAATATTCTTCTTCTGTCATGATGTTCTCCAATAGTTCTTCTTACAAAATATTTTATGTCATAGGATTAGGGTGTCAAAAGGTCACTGACCTTTGATATAAATTTGTACCT
>OLRK01000064.1_pt1 | contig 125291 bp, 111 predicted proteins | sample 1672911 | NCBI WGS metagenome assembly OLRK01 (sample SAMEA3136736, study PRJEB25190) | human gut metagenome | biome: human gut; feature: human-associated habitat; material: faeces | place: Austria | collected 2013
TACCGACTAGGCTTTATAAGGCCGGAACTCTTTTATGGGGGTTCCGGTCTTTTTTGAACTTTGCCGTTGCGTAAGGCTGGATTCCGTGCTATAATCAGTTCCAGATGTAAAAATATGATTCATAACAAGGGGAGCCTGTATACAGGCTGAGAGGAAATTGTGAATTTCGACCCATAACCTGATTTGGATAATGCCAACGTAGGGACATAAGCGTATGCCTGACTGACTGCCGTTATCCGGCGGTCTTTTTTTAATGGAAAAGGAGAAAATTTGTATGAAACAGACATCGGAAAGGCTGATGCCGGCTTTCTTCATTCTGGGCCTCCTGGTCCTCTGGGAGGGGGCGGTACGGATCTTTGGGATCCCCCTATATGTGCTGCCGTCGCCAGTCCAGGTGGCGGAAACCCTGGTACAGGAACTGCCTGTGCTGGCGCTGCATGCCCGGGTAACAGTGGCAGAAGCCCTGGCGGGCGTGGCCATTTCCCTGGTCCTGGCCCTGGCGCTGGGGATCCTTATGGACTGTTTTCCAATGATCCGCCAGGGACTTTATCCGGTCCTGGTGGTGACACAGACGGTGCCCATGATCGTTCTGGCGCCAATTTTCATCATTTATATGGGCTTCGGCGCTGCTCCCAAGATCCTGACAGTGGTTTTAATGTGCTTTTTCCCGGTGGCGGTGAGCTTTTCCGATGGACTGAGCCAGGTGGATGCGGAATATGTGCATCTGGTCCGGTCCTACGGGGCAGGACAATGGAAAACCTATTGTCTGGTGAAGATCCCGGCGGCAGTGCCGGCGCTTCTTTCGGGACTTAAGGTGGCGGCCACATACAGCATCAGCGGAGCGGTGGTGGGAGAGTGGATCGGCTCCCAGGAAGGGCTGGGCTATTACCTTCTGCGGGTGAAAAACGGCTATATGCTGGATAAGGTGTTTGCCTGTGTGGCAGTGATCATTTTTTTAAGCCTGTGCATGAATGGACTCATCCGGCTGTACCAGTACCTGGGAATGCCGTATCTGAGAAAACAGCGGTAATATAGAACATAAAAACTGGAGGAGAAGACAATGAGAAAGATGAAGAGGAATCTTGCGGCTGCAGCGGCCTGTGCCCTGGCAGTATCCATGGTCCTGGGAGGCTGTGGAAAAAAAGGAGAAAGTGAGACAGCAGGGGGAACTTCGGAAAAGGCGGAGCTGGAAGAGGTGACCGTGATCCTGGATTATGTGGCAAACACCAATCATACAGGCATGTATGTGGCCCTGGACCAGGGATATTATGAGGAAGAAGGACTGAAGGTGAATATTGTGGAGCCGACAGAAGGGGCTACGGCTTCTCTGGTGGCTGTGGGAAAAGGCGATTTCGGGATCAGCTACCAGGAGGATGTGACCGTTGCCTTAACGTCCGAGGATCCGCTTCCCATTAAGGCCATCGCGGCAGTGATCCAGCATAATACCTCGGGCTTTGCGGCTTACAAAGATAAGGGGATCCATTCTCCAAAGGATTTTGAGGGGAAAACGTATGCAGGCTGGGGCGGCCCGGGAGAGGAAGCCGTATTAAAGGCGGTCATGATCCAGGCTGGAGCCGATTTTTCAAAGCTGAACCTGGTGATCTCCGATGGCTCTGGGTTTGAGGCCTTAAAGGATAAGGTGGATATCATGTGGTTCTACGAGGCGTGGGACAGTGTGAAATGTGAACTCAATGATTTCCCCATCAGCTATATGCCGGTACGGGATCTGGACGAGCGGCTGGATTATTATACGCCGGTGATCATTGCAGGGAATCAGGTCCTGGAGGAGAAGCCGGAGATGGTGAAGAAATTCCTGGCTGCCACCTCCAGGGGATATGGATTTGCCATGGAAAAACCGGAGGAGAGCGCAGAGATCCTTCATAAATATGCTCCGGATTATTCCCTGGAAATGCTCACCATGTCCCAGAAGTACCTGGCAGACAAATATGCGGAGGATGCGGACCGCTGGGGAGAGATGAAGGACCGGGTATGGGATAATTATACGGAATTTATGGTGGAGTACGGTGTCATCCAGGAGGCAATCCCGGCGGCTGAGTGCTATACCAATGAATTTCTTCCAGATAAGGAGTAAAGAAAATGATGAAGCTGGAGATTTCCGGCCTGTCTTTTTCCTATGGGGAAAGGCAGGTTCTGGAGGATATTTCCTTCGGCGTGGCAGAGGGAGAGTTTGTCAGCCTTCTGGGGCCGTCGGGCTGCGGAAAGTCTACGGTCCTGAAGCTTCTGACCGGGATCCTTTCGCCTGATCGCGGGAGGATCCTGGTGGATGGAGAAGAGATCCGGGGGCTTTCAAGTCATTTTGCCTGTATGCCCCAGAACGATCTTCTGTTTCCCTGGAAGACCATCCTGGACAATGTGTGCCTGTACGGACGGATCCACGGCTCTCTGGAGGAAATGCGGGAGCGGGCCAGGGAATATTTTCCTGTATTTGGTCTGGAGGGGTATGAAGACAGCTATCCTGCCTCTCTTTCCGGCGGGATGCGCCAGCGGGCCGCCTTTTTGAGAACGGCCCTCTGCAGCGCGGACATCCTTCTTCTGGACGAGCCCTTTGGAGCCCTGGATGTGATCACCAGGGGAGAAATGCAGGACTGGCTCCTGGCCATGAGAAAGGAGCTGGGAAAAACGGTGGTCCTGGTGACCCATGATATGGATGAGGCCATCTATTTATCCGACCGGATCCTGATCCTGAACACGGCTCCGGCAGGGATCCACGGGGAGATCTCTGTCTGTGAGACCCAGAGGGACCGGGACTGGCTTTATGGACAGGGAGAGCTGCGCCGGGAGATCCATGGACAGATCATGGGAAAGGAGAGAAAGGGAAATGCTGCTTTGTGATGCCCATGCCCATCTGGGGAACGATACAGAATGGGAGGAGCGGACCGGAAAGGGGATCCTTTCCCTGATCTGCGCCACAGGGCCGGAGGAAGCCGGGAAGCTGTTTTACAGGCTGGAATGGCTTAAGGGGAGAGCCGTGGTCCCCACCGCCGGGCTCCATCCCTGGTATGCAGACCAGTATACGGTTCAGGATATGGAGCCATATATCCGGCGGTGCCCGGTGGTTGGCGAGATCGGTATGGACAGCGTCTGGTGCCAGGTGCCCCTTCCGGTCCAGGAGCGGGTATTCAGAGAACAGCTGGCCATGGCCTGTTCCCTTAAAAAGCCGGTGGTCCTCCATACCAAAGGCCAGGAAAAGGCCATTGCCTCCATTCTGAAGGAATATCCGAATCGGTATCTTGTACATTGGTATTCCTGTGAGGAATATCTGGAGGAGTATCTGGCTCTGGACTGCTACTTTTCTGTGGGACCGGATGCGTGGTGGAATCCCGCGGTGGCACAGGCGGCAAGGCGGGTCCCCAGGGACCGGATCCTGGTGGAAACGGACGGGCTGGGAGCGGTACAGTGGGCCTATGAGAACGGGCCAGAGGATGGGAAGCGGACGGCTCCGGGAACAGTTTCAGAAGCGCTGGAGAACACAGTCCGCACGATGGCAGAGATCAGAGCCGTGTCTTTGAAGGCCATGGAAGAGCTGGTTTTTGACAATCTGGTCCGTGGATTTCTGGGGGAGTTGTATTGTCTTTGATTCTCTCATGTGCTACAATCAGAGTGTTCCAATCGTATACTGCTGCTGGAGGGGACTGCCATGAAAAACTCCGTAACCATAAAAGAGATGACTCGGGCGGAAGAGAATCATATGATCAGAACAAACGAAATCGTAACGCTTTATCATGGCTCAAAATCGGGAATCCGTGGGATTCTTGATGAACAGAAACTTACGGAGGATGATCGCAAAAAACTGAAGCAGGAGAGTGAAGCCAACCGTTCAAAGGGAATCGCAATGGCAGATGAGATCTGCCGGGAGTATCGTCGTGACGGCATGTTTTTTGACGAAATATTAAAAGCGGGTGAATAGAATGGAAAAACTTACACTTGAAAAGCGCCAGCTTTGTGATATACAAGGACGATTATTTGAACTTGCTCTGAAAGCTGGATATGATTGCCCATTTTTTATAGAAGCTTTTATGAATAGTAAAGTTGCGGCGGCCCTGGATGATGTTTATGACCGGATGCAGTGGGCAGGCGAGGAATATATTCTTGAGGAGCTGAATGACGAAGTTGGAGGACTTAAAAAGACGGGCATATCTTACTCTATGGAGGTAATGTACTGGAGCGGATATACGTACCGCTACTGGCATTATTATACAGGGGAGTGCAGTAATGAAATATATAAAGCTGCCGATGCGGAAACCATGAATGAATGCTGGCCTGGTTTCCATACGCTTGATGTTGAGATGGCCATTGATGATCTGAAAGAGATCTATGAACAAAAACGGGATAAAGAGTGTATAAAATAAAAGCTGCCTGACCCTCCATATTACGGAGGAACAGGCAGCTTTTATGATTCTGGAAACCGCTAGATCACTTCCGGAGACGGCTCCTTATACAGATCGTAAGGCGTCACCTGGTAAACGTAGAAGTTCAGCCAGTTGCAGTACAGGGTGTTGGCCATATTTCTCCAGGTCAGGGGAGGGATGGAAAAGGGATCGTCATGGTCGTAATAATTTTTCGGGAGGGCCGGATCCAGTCCGCGGTTCAGATCCCTGTGATACTCGGCGTTTAAGGTCATGCGGTCGTATTCGGGATGGCCCTGGACGAAGATCTGGCTTCCGTCCCGGTTCATCACAAGAAAGACTCCGGCTTCCTCGGAGCGGGCAAGGATCTTAAGCTCCGGGTGCTTCAGGATATCCTCCTCCCGGACCTCAGTGTATCGGGAATGGGGGCAGTGAAAGGTATCGTCGAAGCTCCGCATCAGGGGGACCTTCCGGTCCAGAGTCCTGTGGGTGTAGATGCCCGACAGCTTTTCCTCCCTTTTATATTTGGGGATCCCATAGTGGTAGTAAAGCCCAGCCTGGGCGCCCCAGCACAGGTGCATGGTGGAGGTCACATGGGACCGGCTCCATTCCATGACTGTCTTTAATTCCTCCCAGTAATTGACCTCCTCATATTCCATCAGCTCCACCGGCGCTCCGGTAATGATCATACCGTCGAAGCGGCGGTTTTTTACATCCTGGAAGGTCACATAAAATTTATTTAAGTGGCTGGCGGAGGTGTGGGTGGATTCGTGGGTGGACATGATCATATACGTACATTCCACCTGTAAGGGGGTGTTGGATAAGGCCCTTAAAAGCTGGGTCTCTGTGTCCTCCTTTAAGGGCATCAGATTCAGGATCAGAATCTCCAGAGGACGGATATCCTGGCTGGAGGCCCTGGCCTCATCCATGATAAATACATTTTCGCTTTCCAGTATGGCCCGCGCGGGCAGATCGTTCTGAATTTTAATGGGCATGGTCGTCTTCCTCGGTCATCTTAAGAAAATCTTCCTCTGAGAGAATGGGGATCCCCAGCTCTCTGGCTTTCTTATTTTTTGCTGAATTTGATGTCACATCGTTGTTGATCAGGTAGCTGGTTTTGGAAGTCACAGAGCCCGTGGCTTTTCCTCCCAGGGCCTCGATCCGTTCCTGGAGGGCCTTCCGGTTGGCAAAATGGGTCACAGAGCCTGTGATCACGAAGGTTTTTCCTGCCAGAGGCCCGTCCGCAGCCTCCTCCGGGCCGTCCTCCAGGGTCAGTTCCTTTAAAAGCCGGTCCAGGCTTTCATTGTTTTTCTGATCCTTAAAGTATCCCACCCAGGCGTCTGCCAGGACGGCTCCGATGCCGTCGATGGCACATAGCTCCTCAGCGTCGGCCCTGCGCATGGCGTCCAGGTCAAAGCGGAAATGACGGCAGATCATTTTGGCGTTGGCCAGGCCGATGCCTGCGATGCCCAGGCCGTAGATCAGCCGCGGGAGCGTGGTATGGGAGGCGTTTTCTGCGGCCTGTACCAGGTTTTCATAGGATTTTTCCCCGAAGCCCTCCATGGTGACAATGGCGTCCCGGTGATGGTCCAGATGGAAGATATCGGCAAATTCGTGGATGAACCCGGCGGCAATGAATTTTTCCAGGGTCATTTCTGAAAGGCCGTCGATATTTAAAGCATCCCGGCTGACGAAAAGATCGAAGGCCTTGATCTTTTTGGCCTGGCAGTCCGGGTTGGTACAGTACAGGGATTTTATATCATTGACACTGCGGATCTCTGTTGCCCCTCCGCAGACGGGACAGTGGGCGGGGATATCCCTGACGCCGCTGCGGGTCAGGTTATCGGCGATCTGGGGGATGATCATATTGGCCTTATAAACGGTGATCCGGTCTCCGGCTCCCAGCTCCAGCCCCTCCATGATACTGAGGTTGTGGACACTGGCCCGGCTTACGGTGGTCCCCTCCAGCTCCACTGGCTGGAATACGGCCACCGGATTGATAAGTCCCGTCCGGGAGGCGCTCCATTCAATATAGGAGAGGGTGGTCTCCTGGAGCTCGTCCGCCCACTTAAAGGCAATGGAGTCTCTGGGGAATTTGGCGGTGCGGCCCAGGGATGCGCCGTAGGCGATATCGTCATAGAGAAGCACCAGGCCGTCGGAGGGGATGTCGTTGTTCTCGATCCGGCGGCTGAAATCTTCTACTGCCACCTCCAGGGTATCCGGGGTCACCTCCACAAATTCCACAGTCTCAAAGCCCATGGAAGCCAGCCATAAAAACTGTTCCTTCCGGGAGTTCTTAAAATCCACGCCATCGGCCTGTACCAGGGAAAAGGCCATGAAACGGACGTTCCGGCTGGCGGTGACGGCGCTGTTTAACTGGCGGACGGAACCGCTGCACAGATTCCGGGGATTTTTATACCGGGCGTCTGCGTCTGCGATGGAGGCGTTGATTTTTTCAAAATCCGAATAGGTGATGACGGCTTCCCCCCGCAGGATCAGCCGTCCTTTATACGGGATGGACATGGGAAGGTTCACAAAGGTCCTGGCATTTCCGGTGATCACCTCCCCGATCTCACCGTTTCCTCTGGTGACTGCCTTGGATAAGACCCCGTTTTCGTAAGTGAGCACCACGGTGAGGCCGTCCATTTTCCAGGAAAGGAGGCCTGTCTGGTTTCCCAGCCATTCTTTTAACTCATCCACACTCTTTGTCTTATTAAGGGAAAGCATGGGCTTTTCATGACGCTCCCTGGGAAGCTCGCTTAAGACCTCATAGCCTACCTTCTGGGTGGGGCTTCCGGCAAAAACTGTGCCAGTCTCCTCCTCCAGCCTCAAGAGCTCGTCGTACAGCCGGTCATACTCCAGGTTGCTCATCAGCTCCCGGCTTTCCTGGTAATAGGCTCTGGACGCTTCAGAAAGGACACCGGCCAGCTCCTTCATCCGTTTTAAGCGATCATCCATTTCGGTCCCTCCTTTCCTGTCTGGCAGCCGGCCTCCTGGCGGGATCCGCGGGTCTTCTGGTCACGCTGGCCGGTTTCCCGGCCATGGCTGCCTGCATGGGAAGATTGGTGGAGTCCTTCACCAGGCGGCGGATCTCCGCCACCTCTGCCTCCGTCAGCTCCCGGTACTGGCCCCGTTCCAGTCCGCCCAGGGTGATGTTCATGATCCGCACCCGCTTTAGATGCTTTACATGGAAATCCAGGGCCCGGCACATACGGCGGATCTGCCGGTTTAAGCCCTGGGTCAGTATGATATGGAAGGTATAGGGACCAGTCTTCCAGGCCTTGCAGGGCTTTGTCTTTACGGCCAGGTCTTCGATCCATACGCCTTCGCGCATTTTCTGGAGAAATTCCTCTGTCACCGGATGGTTGACAGCCACAGCATACTCTTTTTCATGGTTATTCCCGCCCCGGAGGATCTTATTCACAATGTCCCCCTGGTTTGTCATTAAGAGGAGTCCTTCGGAGTCCTTGTCCAGACGGCCCACCGGGTAGATCCGCTGGGGATAATTTAAAAATTCCACGATATTTTCAGCCTGGTCCTTGTCAGAGGTGGTACACACGATCCCCCTGGGCTTGTTGACCGCCAGGAATACAGGCTTGTCCTTTCCGCCTACGGTCTTTCCGTCGCAGACCACAGTCTGACCGGGAGCTACCTTCATGCCCATGGACGCAGTCTGTCCGTCCACCAGCACCTTTCCGGCTTCAATGAGGCGGTCCGCCTCCCGCCGGGAGCAGACTCCGGCGTCACTGAGATATTTATTAAGACGAATGGCTTCCTCCATTGATGATCCTCCTTTTTCTGATTCATAAGTGCTGTATCCTGCTGTGATCCCATGGCCTGGGATGGAAAACGCCCCGCCGCCTGGGACGGGCCCGCCGGACCCGCCGTTTCCGGCGCAGGGCGTGAAAGGCTTAGACAGGATCATTGGTAATGAACATGGCGTCGCCAAAGCTGAAGAAACGATACCGCTCTTTTATGGCTTCCTGGTATGCGTTTAAGATGTGCTCCCGTCCGGCCAGGGCGGAGACCAGCATCACCAGGGTCGATTCCGGAAGGTGGAAATTGGTGATCAGGCAGTCCAGGATCTTAAAACGGTATCCCGGGTAGATGAAGATATCGGTCCAGCCGCTTCCGGCCTTTAAGACCCCGTCCTCACCGGTGGCAGACTCCAGGGTACGGCAGCTGGTGGTGCCCACACAGATCACGCGGCCGCCGTTTTTCTTCGTGTCGTTGATCTTTTTTGCCTCTTCCTCCTCTACCACATAAAACTCTGAATGCATGTGGTGCTCCTCGATGGTGTCCACTTTTACGGGCCGGAAGGTTCCCAGACCCACATGGAGGGTCACATGGGCAATGGTGACGCCCATATCCTGGATCTCCTGAAGGAGCTCCTGGGTAAAGTGGAGACCGGCAGTGGGAGCAGCTGCAGAGCCGTCGTGCTTTGCATAGACCGTCTGATAGCGGCTTTTATCCTTTAACTGGTGGGTGATATAGGGCGGCAGGGGCATCTGTCCCAGCTGGTCCAGGATCTCCTCAAAGATCCCGTCGTATTCAAACTGGATCAGGCGGTTGCCCTCGTCCACAACGCCCACGACCGTTCCCTTTAAAAGGCCGTCTCCGAAGGAGACCTCTGCGCCCTCCTTCATCTTTTTTCCAGGCTTTACCAGGGTCTCCCAGACATTGTCGCTTTTTCTCTTTAATAGAAGGACCTCGATCTTTGCGTCGGTTCCCAGCTTATGGCCGATGAGACGGGCCGGGATCACCTTTGTGTCATTGATGACAAGACAGTCTCCCTTTTTTAAATACTGCCGGATATCCCGGAAATGCCGGTGGCTGATATTTCCCGTTTCCTTATTTAATACAAGGAGCCTGGATGCGGCCCGGTCCTCTAAAGGATCCTGGGCGATTAGCTCCTGGGGTAATTCAAAATTGAAATCTGTTACATTCATGGTATGCACCTTCTCCCGTAAAAAATCGCTCTGCCTCATTGTACCAGAATGAAAAACGAAAAGCAAGAAAAGGAAAGAAAACTTATGCGGCTGCCGGATTTGACAAAACCCGCTTCATGGCGTATGATATTTTTTAGTATGGGCGTATGCCCTCTGGGCTTGTACAACGATGAAAAAAGGAGAGACTGCTATGATCCAGGATATTGGAGAACACAGGTTTGACCTGTCCTTCCGCCAGCCGGAGGCCAGGGACGAAGATTATGTATTATATATGAAGAGCAATAAAACGCTCTTAAGAAAAGCAGAGGATGGAAATTATGAGATCCCCAGATTTTCAGATTTCCCCATGGAAAAGGTGCGGCTGAAAATGAAGGCGTATTATCTGTTTGCCATCGACGGAACGGGGTATTATTATGTGCGGGAAATGCTCCAGGGAGAAGAGGACGGGTATGAATTCTGTCCTACCTCGGTGTTCCGGAAAATGACGCCCATGTACCAGGCCTTTGCCGGGATCACAGCCACCCAGCTCCACCGATGGAAGGAGAGCCGGAGGTTCTGCGGCCGCTGCGGCCATGAGACCGAGGACAGTAAAACGGAGCGGGCGGTGGTCTGCCCCTTCTGCGGCCAGACGGAATACCCCAAGATCTGCCCGGCTGTGATCGTGGCCATTACAGACGGAGACAGGATCATCCTGTCCAGATACCGGGTCAGCAATAATCCATACCGGGGCTATGCGCTGATCGCCGGTTTTGTGGAGATCGGAGAGACCTTTGAGGATACAGTGCGCCGGGAGGTCATGGAAGAAGTGGGGCTGAAGGTAAAAAATATCCGTTACTATAAGAGCCAGCCCTGGGCTTTTTCCGATACGGAGATGATCGGATTTTTCGCAGAGCTGGACGGAGACGATACCATCCGTCTCCAGGAGGACGAGCTTTCGGAGGCCGGATGGTACCACAGAGACCAGGTGCCGGACGAGACCATGTTAAACAGCATCGGAAGCGAGCTGAAGATGGTCTTTAAGTACGGCAGCATGGAAAAATTTTATGAAGCCACCGGTATCAGGCCTGGGGAGTAGAGCAGAAGGCCAGAAACTCTCTTAAGGTCTGGGACTGGTCCTGGGGCGGGCAGGCAAAGCCGATGACCCGCCTGGGGATCGGCGCATCCAGCGGGACCTCCATGAGGGTCCCGTTTTTCAGATCGTCGGAGACAAAATCCAGGATCACGCAGGCGATGCCCAGACCGATGCGGGCGAATTCGATCAGGAGGGCCATGTCGGTCACCTCCAGAAGCTGGTTTACCTCGATGTCCCGGTCAGACAGGTAGGTATCCAGGTGCTTCCTGCTCATGTTGCTGCGGTCCAGGAGCATGATATTTCCCGTTTTGAAGATATCCGGGGCCGGTCCCTCCCGCAGGGTCAGGTTTTCCATATAGGCGGGAGTACAGACGAAGCCGTCGTGGATCTCCATGACAGGAGTGAAATTCAATCCTCTTCTGGCCCTGGGCTCTGCCACCAGTCCGATGTCGATCTTCCGGGCCTCCAGCATCTCCAGGGTATGGGCGGTGGACTGGCTTTCGATGGTGATGTTCACATGGGGATACTTTTCCACAAAGCTCTTTAAATAAGGTAAGAGAACGTATTTGCACAGGGTATTGCTGACGCCGATCTTTAACTGGCCGATGTGGAAATCATGGATCCGCTTTAATTCCTTTTCCCCACGGCTTAAGGAATCAAAGGCGGCGGCCACATGCTGGAAGAGCACGTTTCCCTCGGGGGTGAGCTGGACGCCCCGGGAATTTCTGAGAAAAAGCCGGGTCCCCAGGCTTTCCTCCAGCTTTCCAATGGCCTTGCTGATGGCCGGCTGGCTGATATACAGTTCTTTTGCAGCCCGGGAGATATTGCCGCACCGGGCCACTTCATAAAATATACGGTATTGAGACAGATGCTGCTCCATATTTATAACTCCATTTCATATTTAACATTCATATTATGTATTTCTATTATAGTGAATCCCATGCTAAAATGTCAACAGGCAGTTCCAAACGAGAGGAGAGATTCCAGATGGGAATGACAATGACACAAAAAATCCTGGCCGCCCATGCGGGGCTTTCGGAGGTAAAGGCAGGCCAGCTGATCGAGGCAGGGCTGGATCTGGTGCTGGGAAATGATATCACATCTCCCGTGGCCATCAATGAAATGAAGAAAATGAAGGACCAGACCGTTTTTGATAAGGAAAAGATCGCCCTGGTCATGGATCATTTTATCCCCAATAAAGATATAAAATCGGCAGAAAACTGCAAATGCTGCCGGGATTTTGCCAATGTTCACGGGATCACCAACTATTTTGACGTGGGAGACATGGGCATCGAGCATGCGCTCCTGCCGGAAAAGGGACTGGTGACCGCCGGGGATGCGGTGATCGGTGCCGATTCCCATACGTGTACCTACGGAGCCCTGGGCACCTTCTCCACCGGAGTGGGGAGCACCGACATGGCGGCTGGCATGGTCACGGGAAAGGCCTGGTTTAAAGTGCCGTCTGCCTTAAAATTCGTCCTTACGGGAAAGCCCTCCAAATGGGTCAGCGGAAAAGACGTGATCCTCCATATCATCGGCATGATCGGAGTGGACGGCGCTCTTTATAAATCCATGGAGTTCACCGGGGACGGCGTGAAGCATCTGACCATGGATGACCGGCTCACCATCTGCAATATGGCCATCGAGGCAGGAGGAAAGAACGGGATCTTCCCGGTGGATGAGACGACGGTCCAGTATATCAAAGAACACGGAGACCGGCCGTATACTGTATACGAGGCCGATGAGGACGCGGTTTATGACGCGGTGTACACCATCGACCTGGCTGCATTAAAGCCCACTGTGGCTTTCCCCCATCTTCCGGAGAACACAAAGGAAATGGGAACCTTTGAAGAGGTGAAGATCGACCAGGTGGTCATCGGTTCCTGTACCAACGGCCGGATCCAGGATATCCGCCAGGCGGCGGAGATCTTAAAGGGACGGAAGGTGGCAAAAAATGTCCGCTGCATCGTGATCCCGGCCACCCAGTCCATTTACCTCCAGGCCATGCGGGAAGGTCTTTTAGAGATCTTTATCGAGGCCGGCGCTGTGGTGAGCACTCCCACCTGCGGCCCCTGTCTGGGCGGCTATATGGGTGTTCTGGCAGCGGGAGAGCGGTGCGTTTCCACCACCAACCGGAACTTTGTGGGACGTATGGGCCATGTGGAGTCGGAGGTGTACCTGGCAGGTCCCGCAGTGGCGGCGGCCAGCGCGGTAACTGGAAGGATCTCCGCCCCGTGGGAGCTTGGTTTATAGGAGGGATGCAGCATGCAGGCAGAAGGAAGAGTATTTAAATATGGAGACAACGTGGATACGGATGTGATCATCCCGGCCCGGTATTTAAACGCCACCACCGGAGAGGAGCTGGCGAAGCATTGTATGGAGGATATCGATAAGGAGTTTATCCATAAGGTACAGCCTGGGGACATCATCGTGGCGGAGAAAAATTTCGGCTGCGGCTCCTCCAGGGAGCACGCGCCGTTGGCCATCAAGTGCGCCGGCGTCAGCTGTGTCATTGCCGAGACCTTTGCCAGGATCTTTTACCGCAATGCCATCAATATCGGCCTTCCCATCATCGAGTGTCCGGAAGCCGCTGCGGCCATCCGGGACGGCGACCAGGTGGAGGTGGATTTTGACCGCGGGATCATCCACAACAGGACGAAGGATGAGTCCTACGAGGGACAGGCGTTCCCTCCGTTCATGCAGAAGATCATTGCCGCCGGAGGCCTTGTGAATTATATCAACGCCGGAGCGGAATAGGAATATAAAAAGACAGAAAAAGGCCGGACGGCCCGCCGCAGGAGAGATCCCGCAGCGGGCCGTCCGGTGCGTTACGCCTGCACCGGGCGGGCGCTTACGGAGCTGAAAAATACAGACGCCTGGCCGTTTTCCTCCATCTGGGCCATAAGAGCATTGGAGACGGAGCGGAGCACTGAAAGATGGACGGCCAGGGATAAGTGATCCACGGTCTCCGTGTGTTCCTTTGTGCACCCGTCCACGCCGCCGGCCTCCACCACCCGGTGGAGCAGCTCGGCCTCCTGGGATTCGGTGGGAAGGAGATACAGGCTGGCCTGCAGGGAAAGAAGGGCCGCGATCCCCCAGCCCCACCAGTTGGATACGCCGCTGGCCAGGGTGATATCTGCCGCCTCGCTGGCACAGATCAGCTTTCCGCAGGGAACATGGGCCTCGATCTCATGGCGGTAGGTGCCCATGCCCATTTCATTGCCGCCGTCACCGATGGAGATGGTCTCTGCCCCGAAGGCGCGGGCCTCGGACAGGAACAGGGCAGAGTCGGTGATCATGTCGTCGATGGTCTCGCCACGCATGTTGTGGTAGTGACCGTCCAGAGCCTTTCCAGGCCGCTCCAGGCTGATAAAATGGGTGGGACGGAAGGAGCGGATGCAGTCTCTTATGAAGTCCCCGGATGCGTCCTCAGGGATCATGGAAAGGGCCGCCTTGGGAGCCCGGTAGGAGAGGGCTTCCTCCAGGAGATGGTAGGAGGCCCGGTCTGTGACCACCAGGACCTGGGCTCCGGCCTGGGTAAAGGCAAAGGCCAGGTTGGCGGTGCCGGAGGGGCCGTCGGTCTCTCCGATACAGCCGCCGTCCTCCATGCGGACGGGAAAGCCCGTTAAAAGGATGACACGGGCGGCATGTCTTAAGGATTCGGCTGCTTTTTTGATGGGATTTTCCGGAAGGGACGCAAGAAGGCCCCGGCCGCCCATGTCCTGCTTCATGATCGCATCCAGCTGGTGATAGAAATTCATTTTTTGATCCTCCATGGAAAATTCGCGGATACGCAGGATCCGGCCCTTAAGGGCAATAAAAAAAGACCCACGTATCCCGTTGAGATTCATGGCTCTTACTTAAGGAGGGAGCATCCGGGCAGGAGTCCCTTTAAATAAAAGAATCGTTATCTGTTAAGACCATCTTAGCCTATAACGGGGGAAAAGTCAAGGCTTCCGGGATTTACAAAGGCAGCAGGTTTATAGTAAAATGAGGAGGGGAATACGGCTCCGGGAAACGGATGGAGCCGGAAGAAAACGGAAAAAAGGGGGAGTAGAACGGTGTATGCAGAAAATACGGTCCTGGTGGTAGGCCAGGCCAAGCCCAGCCGGGAGGACGCCATTTATAATCTTCATGGGGAATTTTACATCAGCCTGGTGGTGGAAAGGGACACGGGAAGGATCCTGGACGTGGACTGCAATACGATCCTTTCAGTCACAAAGAACTTTGTGGCATCCATGTTCGTGGGGAAAAACCTGAGGACTGATACAGAAGTTTTGGAGAGGGAGATAAAGGAACGGTACTTTGCCCTGACCCAGAAGCCTCTTATCGCCTGTATGAAGGACGCCCATAACCGGTACATGATGGCCTGCCAGGGGCCGCGCCAGGGCGGCCGGTGAGCCGGGATGGATCAGACTGGCCTTCTCCCCGGCGGGAAAGACCACCGGGGAGTTTTCTGGCCGCCGGTCCAGGGCCGGGGCATCCGGCTTTTTACGGCCAGAAATGCCGGATTCACGCCCGGAGCGCAGGCGGCATATTCTGATAGAAACAGAAGATGTTCAGAGGTGGTCCATGATTCCCAAGCTGGAAGTCAGTCATTTATGCTATTCCTACCATACGATGGAGGGGGAGACGGAGGCTCTTTCCGATCTGTCCTTTCAGGTGCAGACAGGAGAATTTCTGGCAGTGGTGGGGCCGTCGGGCTGTGGGAAATCCACACTGCTGTCCCTGATCTGCGGTCTTTTAAAGCCGGATTCCGGCAGGATCCTTCTGGATGGCCAGCCGGTTTTGGAAGGAGATACCAGGATCGGCTACATGCTCCAAAAGGATCATCTTTTTGAGTGGAGGACGATACGCTCCAATGCCTGTCTGGGGCTGGAGATCCAGAAAAAGATGGATCCAGACCATGAAAAAAAGGTGGAAGAGCTTCTTAAGGCTTATGGCCTTGGAAACTTTGCCGAAGCCAGGCCCTCGGAGCTTTCCGGCGGCATGCGCCAGCGGGCGGCCCTCATACGGACCCTGGCCCTGGAGCCGGATCTTTTGCTGTTAGACGAACCATTTTCGGCCCTGGACTATCAGACCAGGCTCACGGTCTGCGACGATATCAGCACCATCATCCGCAGCCGGAAAAAGACGGCAGTTCTTATTACACACGATCTTTCAGAAGCTGTGAGCGCAGCGGACCGGATCCTTATCCTGACCCGCCGCCCCGGCCGTATCAAAGATACCATTTCTATTACGTTTCCCAAAGAAGCGGATAGTCCATTGAAAAGAAGAAATTTTCCGGAATTTTCCGTTTATTTTAATGAGGTGTGGAAGATTCTGAAAGAATAGGAACGATCCCAGTGATTTGGAGGTGTCTCATGAAAACGCATGAAACCCTGGCCCAGCAGGAATTTGTGGCAAGACAGCTGCGCCGCCGCCAGATGGTGGTCCTGGCCCGGCTCTTTCTTTTCCTTTCGGTCCTGGTCCTCTGGGAGGCCTGCGCCAGGACCGGTGTGATCAATGCTTTTATTTTCAGCTCTCCATCCCGCATCGTCCGCTGTTTTTTCTCCATGGTGCTGGATGGAAGCATTTTTTTACACACCGGAGTCACCATCCTGGAGACTCTGGTGAGTTTTTTCTTTGTAACTGCGGTAGGGATCCTTGGGGCCGTTGCCCTCTGGTCCAGCAAAAGCCTGGCGGAGATCCTGGATCCCTATCTGGTGATGTTAAACAGCCTTCCCAAATCGGCCCTGGCCCCGATCCTCATTGTCTGGCTGGGGAGCAGCATGAGGACTATTGTGGCGGCCGCCGTTTCGGTGGCCGTATTCGGCTCTATTTTAACGCTCCACAACGGATTTATGTCCATGGACCCGGACCAGGCCCGTCTGATCCGCTCCCTGGGGGGAGGAAAGAGGGAGATCCTGTTTAAGGTCCTTCTTCCCGGATCTGTCCCTCTGATCATCAGCAATATGAAGGTAAACGTGGGGCTCTGCCTGGTGGGAGTGATCATCGGAGAATTTCTGGCCGCCCGGCTGGGGCTGGGATACTTGATCATTTATGGGAGCCAGGTGTTTAAACTGGATCTTGTACTCATGTCCATTGTGATCCTCTGTATCCTGGCAGCCCTTATGTACCAGGGGATCGCCATGGCGGAGCGGCGGGCAGAAAGATAAAAGATCAGCCCCGGCGGTTCCCTATGAAAAGACGGGTGCCGCCGGGATAAGCTTTGATATTTTGAAGACCGTTTTGCAGGAGGCGCTATGGATTAAAATAAAAATCTGTTCCATGGATGCGGATTCCAATGATATCCTCAACAGAAAAGATCGTTTTGAATTCGCCTCCGGCAATGAGTTTCCCGTTTTCCGGTCCGACATATTGATAGCGGAAAGGATCACGGCAGGAACCGTCAGAGAGCAGGATTCCATCTATGGAAAAGAGTATCTGGTCGTCATTGGTAACGGACTCCAGGGTATCGCTGCTTCCTGTGAGAGACAGGCTCAGGGGAGATACAGAAACAGACTGGATGAAAACCGTTCCGGTTTCCAGCCGGAGTTCTTTTCCTACCATATACTTTACGGAGGAATTTTTATATTGCAATACCCATTCCAGAGTCCATTGACCGGAAATCAGGGATACCCACTCAGTATTGGAGGGCTCCAGATATCCTAAATCAGTAAACGTCAGGGAAAGCTCCTGGCCGTTGAAATCTTTTTCGGCTATGGGAATTTCACCGATGGCAAAGTACTGGTCCTTCTCAGATGGATCCGGCTGGATGGACAGGCCGCATCGTCCATTTTTAATTTCCGGACCATTTTCTTCTGAGATAGAATAGGAGATTTCATCAAAGCCCAGATAACCGCCATCTGCAACCGCTCCCTGGCTTTTAAGTCCAGCCTCTTCAGGGAGGGAAATTTTCAGACAGAAATAAAGATACTGACCATCGCTTATGGTCTGGTCAGCGCAAATGGATACCCCATGGCCGCTTACAGCTGGAGATGCATTGTCTGGGCCGGATGGAAGGGCTGCCATATCCTTCAGGGTCTGCCGTTCGTTTTCAGAAACTGCATGGAAATATTGAAGAAATTCTGGATTTAAATGAAAGTATTCGGCGGCTCCGACCGTTATGCTCAAGAGAAAGGTGGCCGCAGCCAGGAAAATACCCATTCGTTTCCTTGGAAAATGTTTCCGCTTTTTTTCTGGTGAAAGCTGGAGTTTCTGACATACATTTTGAAAAATCCGTTCCTCCTCCTCGGGGGAAAGCCGTTTTTCATCGGAGCATGGAAGTATTTTTCCCGTTGTCTCCAGTTCTGATGGATCGATTTCATTGAACAGATCGGTTATTTTTGTCATCCTGTAATTCCCCTTTCTAGCAGAGCTGTTTTTAGAAGCTGTTTTCCGCGATATAGCAGGTTTTCCACCTTTTTCTCGGGAAGAGACAGATGAATGGAAATCTCTCGGATCCGCCAGAAATAAAAATAACGCAGGATAAAGACCGAGCGCTGGGGTTCCTTTAAAGCGAAAATAATTTCATGAAGAATGCGCTCTTCTTCATGCCGTTCGTGTTCATCTGCAATGGTATCCTGGGGAAACAGGATGTTTTCTTCCAATGGGATCAGATTCATATCCAGAAGAAGTGTTTTTCTCCTGGTCAGAGCCTTTTTCCGCGCGATTCCGTAGCAGTAGCTTTTAAAAGATACCCCCTGATCCGTGCGAAAATTCCTGGCAGACTGCCATATAGCAACAAAGGTATCTGATACAGCTTCCTCAATGTCTTCGTCGGGAGCATCCCGGAGGATACTGGAACAGATGGTTTTTATGGCCTTTCCGTAAAGGCTGATGGCCATCCGCAGCCCTTCCTCCGGGTCCGCTTTCAGAAGATGGATAAGTGACTGGTCGTTCATGGTCCTGGCCTCCTTCTGGCCGCCTGTATGTTCTGCGGCTACACTATCCTATTCTTCTTTTTTTATTTTTTCACTCACGACACAGGATGATTTTTATAAAATTCAGGGAATATTCCGTGGGAACGGCCATTTATCTCCCGGCTTCCGCCAGATACGCCTCTGCCATATGGACGGCGGCAGCTCCGTCGGAAACGGCGGTCACCACCTGGCGGAGGGGCTTGGTCCGCACATCGCCGATGGCGTAGATGCCGGGAACGCTGGTCTCTGTGGTCTCACCGGCAGCGATATAGCCCGCCTTATCCAGCTCCAGCTGGCCCTCAAACAGGCTGGTGGAGGGCTTGCGGCCCACGCTCACAAAGATACCGTCGCAGGGAAGGTCGGTCTCTTCACCTGTGTGGACGTCCTTTAAGCGGATTCCCGTAAGTGTTTCTTTGTGGTGCAGCTCTGTGACCACGCTGTTCCAGCAAAACTCGATATTGGGAGTTTCCTGAAGAAGATCATGATAGATCTTTGTGGCCCGCAGGGTATCCCGGCGGTGGACCAGGATCACCTTCTTTGCGATGCGGCTTAAGATCAAGGCATCTGCAACTGCGGAATTGCCGCCTCCGGCCACCACCACGGTCTTATCCTTGTAAAACATGCCGTCACAGGCGGCACAGTAGGCCACGCCCCGGCCGGTCAGTTCTTTTTCACCAGGAACACCCAGCTCTCTGGGGCTGGCTCCGGTGGCCAGGATCAAGGTCCTTCCGTAAATGGTGCCCTGGGAGGTTTCCACGGCCTTGGGCTGTCCTTCCAGCTTCGCCCGGACCACCTCGGCGTACAGGGTGGAGGCCCCGAACCGTTCTGCCTGCTTCCTCATTTTTTCAGCTAAGGTATAGCCATCGATGCCGTCCTCAAAGCCAGGATAATTGTCGATCTGGTGGGTCAGAGCCATCTGGCCTCCGGCGGACAGCTTTTCCACCACAATGGTATCCAGTCCGGCCCGGGCTGCGTAAAGAGCCGCAGTATAGCCTGCGGGGCCTCCGCCAATGATCACAGTATCGTAAACGCGGGAGGGCTCAGGATCACTCGTCTCACTGGCTGCTTCCAGGGAATCCGTTAAGAACTGCTCGATCATGTCCCTGGATTCCGGGACCCGGAGCGTGGCGGCAGCCTTTCCGTCCTTATAAAGCACCAGCGTGGGGATGATCTCAATGCCCTGGCTGTCAGAAAGCTGCTCTTCCTCATCGATGTTGATCTTAGCCACGGGAATGGACCTGCCCCAGGTCTCAGAAACTGCCTCGTAGGCTACTTCGATCTTCCGGCAGTAGCCGCACCAGGGCGCCCAGTAATCCACCAGGAAGGTCTTTCCGCTCCGGATCATTTCATCAAATTGTTCTCTGTTCATATTCATAGCTGCCATACCGCCAGCTCCTTTCCTTTGTTTGATATCAGTATACCAGGACCTGTCCTGGATTTCCGTGATAAGGTCACAGTTGCGGAAATCCATGGGAGAGACCGGAGGCTGGAGCCTGGTGCTGTCCGGGCAGGGAGGCGGCAGGCGCGGGGGCAGAGCGGATCAGAAGGATGGTGTGTGCCGGGGAAAGCGGCCTCCAGGCAAAAAAACGGCGGTGCAGCCAGGCTGCATCGCCGTTTCTTCCATAAAATGATCTAGTGGTGCTCTCCGCACTCGTCTGCGTGCTCGTGCTCATGGCAGATGGAGCCGGTGGAGACCAGCTCACCCTTCAGATAGGACTCCACTGCGGCGGTGGCATCGCCCTGTACGCCGACGATGACCTCTACGCCGCGCTCGTTGAAGATATCCACAGCGCCGCCGCCCATGCCGCCGGAAATGATGACCTGCGCTCCGTGATCGGCCAGGAAGTTGGGCAGGAAGCCTGGACGGTGTCCCGGATTGGGGACGGAATTGACTGCGGTGATGGCTCCGTCTGCGGTGTCGAAGAAAATGAAATTCTCACAATGGCCGAAATGGCCTGCTACGGTGTTTCCCATGGCTGCTACTGCAATTTTCATGATGGTTTCTCCTTTTTCTGATAGATTTTATTTGGTCTGTGGGGGCTTCGGAAAGGCTCCGGAGCCCGTGGCTGTTATAGAAGCCGGCATACGGTATCAAAGATTTTTTTTAAAGCGTCCCGGGCCGGGCAGTCGATGTCCGCCAGGCTTTTTCCCTGATTGATGGCCTCTGACGCATGGTGGTCATAGGGAACGGTTCCGGCAAAGGGGATCCCTTTTTTCTCGCAGAATTCCTGGATGGCCCTGGTATATTCTGGACTCACATCCCATTTGTTGACGCAGACGGCCAGCTTTGTCTGGAAGGTTTCGGCGGTCTTCACCAGCCGCTCCAGATCGCTGAGCCCGGAGCGGCTGGGCTCAGCCACCACCAGGACCAGGTCCATGCCGCTGACGGAGGAGATCACCGGACATCCGATGCCCGGGGAGCCGTCCACAATGGCCAGATCTGTTTCCGGCGCATGCTTCAGCATAGCCATTTTTACCTCTGTCACCAGTTTTCCGGAATTTCCGCGGCCCATTTTCAGAACGGCAGTGGAAAATACGCCGCCGTCCGTGTAAAGCTCCTTTCGTCCGGCTGCGTCGGGAGCCAGGCGGATGGCCTTCCTGGGACATACGTGTGCGCAGACCCCGCAGCCCTCGCAGGCGTATTCACTGATGGAATAAACTCCGTCCGTCCGGGAGATGGCGTCAAAGCGGCAATGGGCCTGGCAGAGGCCGCAGCCAGTGCATTTTTCTGTGTCCAGGACAGCCTTATCCCCGCCGAGAAAATCAGAGATCTCGGGAGCTCCGGAGATCTCCGTCACCAGGTGGAGGTTGGGGGCGTCCACATCACAGTCGGCCACAGCCTTTGCCCCGGCAAAGCGGATGAAGGCCGCCGCGGTGGTGGTCTTTCCGGTGCCGCCCTTTCCGCTTAAGATCAAAAGACGTTTCATAAGCTGCCTCCGATCGTATGAAGGATATGGGAGAACATTTCCCGGAGCCGGGGATCCTCCCTGGAAACGATACGTCCGTCCGAAGCCATTGCTGCGATCTGGGGATCGTAGGGGATCCGGGCCAGGATGGGAAGGCCCTGGTCCCGGCAGAAGCGTTCCAGAGGCTCCCAGGGGGCCTCCTGCTTATTGATGACCACGCCGCATTTTTTTCCCAGCAGGGAGACGAGCTGGAAGACCATCTGGAAATTGTGGAAGCCAAAGGCTGTGGGCTCGGCCACCAGGATACAGAAATCTGCGTCCATGACGCTTTCCATGACGCTGCAGGCGCTTCCCGGCGGGCAGTCGATGATGGTGAGGCCCTCTGCCTTTTTTAAGGCCTCACGGATCACCGGGACGCCGGAGGCCTCTCCGGGGTTTAAGATACCGGTGACGACGCGGACCGTCTGGCTGTCGCCGGTCTCCAGGATCCCTATGGGCTTTTTCTTTTCAGTAATGGCCTTTTTGGGACATACCAGGCTGCAGCCGCCGCAGCTGTGGCAGACCTCAGAAAAGACCATAGGTTTATCTTTGACATACATAAGGGCGTGGAACCGGCAGAACTGGACGCATTCCCGGCAGCCGGTGCATGCTCCGGCATCAAACTCCGGGAGCAGGGAACAGACGGTCTCTGTCTCCACATGGTCCGGACGGAAAAACAGACGTCCGTTGGGCTCCTCCACATCACAGTCGATGTAGACGGCTTTTTCTGCCGCAGCCGCCAGATTGACGGCTGTCAGGGTCTTTCCGGCCCCGCCCTTACCGCTTAAGCAGGCGATCTTCATTGTATGCCGTGGTATCCGCCGTGGAACTGGGTCAGTTCCTCCAGCGTCCCCTGCTCCAGGGCGGCCAGATCGTCCGCAGCGGCTTTATTTGCGGATTTATAGAGCTTTATCCCGGCGGCCTGGAAGACCTGGGCGGCATTCTGGCCGCACCGGACGGTGATCAGTGCATCGGCCTGGCTGTCCATAAGGAACTGGGCCGCCTGGATCCCGGCTCCGCCCTGGGCCTGGGCCGCTGGGTTCGGGACGATGGCGTCATTCCCATTTTCCCGGAACAGGAAATAGGGCGCGCGGGCCAGGACGATGCACACGTCCTTTTTATTTTCATCCAATGGGACTGCGATCTTCATGAGCTTCCTCCTCCATAAGAGTTTTCTGGCTGCAGGCCCGCAGATGCTTTCTGCATCCGCCGCAGCCGCAGGCTTCTTCTTTTCCGTCGCAGAGCTGGTAGGAGCCTCCCTCGATCCGGAGCGGGAGACCGTCCACCAGCGCCGCCGCCAGCTTTTTCCTGGCAGAATTGTAGATCATCTGAACCGTGGTCCGGGCCACCTGCATATAGGCACTGCATTCCTCCTGGGAGAAGCCCTGCCGGTCGATGAGACGGATGGCTTCGTATTCATCCACGTTAAGGACAACTGCCGGTCCGCAGGGCGGAGGCCCCAGAGGGTGGAATTCCTGGATCCGGGGCAGCTGACATACTTTTCTGCATTTTCTTGGTCTTGGTATGATATCCACCTCCCCATATGAGATCTGCTTTCTTCTCTCAGTATACGACGGTAAATGGCATATGTCAAGAATATAATTGACATATGCCATTAAAAAAAGCGGATGAAGTTTTAAGGGCGGTGCTTTGCCTGGCAGATCAGCTGGGTCATGGTCCCCATGGGACAGTAAACGCACCAGCTTCGGGGCTTGAAAAGGACCATGGTCACCAGGCCAAGGATGGTGGAGGTCAGCATCACGCTGTAAAAGCCAAAGGCAAACTGGGCCGCTCCGGCATGGAGCCGGGTCCCATGATACGCCCAGTGCCAGGGGACCTGGAAGGTCCACAGGAGCGTCACCGCCTGGTTGAGATCCCGGACTCCGGAAAAGACCAGGGCGGTGTTAAAAAGCATCTGCATGAACATCACAAGGAAAAAGGCCAGGAAGCCGTACCGGAACCACCGGCTCTTCATCCAGCCGGGGATATCCTTTTTCCGGGAAAGACCGAAGTGTCCGCCCAGGAGGCCAAAAAGCTGCCCTCTGCCGCAGTACCGGCTGCAGTAGCCCTTGGTGCCGGAGACCATGGAAATGATCAGCGGAATAAAGAAGCAGAGCAGTCCCAGCCAGGCGGCCATGATGTTGAAAAAGCCCAGGGCCAGATATGCCAGGGACAGGATCCAGAGATAGTCGTACCATTTTTTCTTCATGTTCACCGTGCCGCCTCCCGGATCATGATGACGCTGGCCGGACATTCCTTTGCGCACCTGCCGCAGCCTACGCATTTTCCCATGTCCACCCGGGCCATGATCCCATGGAAGATCTGGATGGCGTCCATGGGACAGACCTTGGCGCAGCAGCCGCAGGCCACGCAGCTTTTCTGGTCCACAAAGGCTTTTCTGGGGTGTTTTCTGACTGGATTCATAAGCATTCCTCCGTGTTTTGATGGGGATATCCTACCATATGAGGGAAGCAGTTTCTGTGATGTGGTCACGGACGGGATATTAAGATTTTTGTCGCTTGCATTCCGAAAGATTCCGTGCCATACTTGTACCATACATTTTTATGGACATGATCTGGAGGGACTTGATATGAAGCGTGGGATGAGACTGGCATGGGGACTTCTGGCGTCGGCTGCAGTGGCGGCCATGACGGCCTGCGGGAACCGGGATGCCGGAGATATGGATAAAACAGCGGCCGGGACCACTGGCCAGATGCAGTCAGAGGAAACAGAAACGGCGGTCTCCGAAGAGGAGGCTTTGGAGGACAGGATGCTTACAGTGGCTGTGTTTGAGGATACGGGAACCTTAAACCCGTATACGGGAGAAAGCCCGGCCTATGCCCTGGACTGGGTCTATGAGGGGCTGACGGCCATGGAGAACGGCGTGCCGGTGCCGGAGCTGGCCCTGGAGTGGGAGATATCCGGCGATGGGCTCACCTACACCTTTCATCTGCGGCCGGACGTAAAATTTTCCGACGGGAGCCCGTTTACAGCGGAAAATGCCAAAAGAAATATGGATCTGGTCCTGGGACACAGGGAATATTATCCATATCTGCCGTCCCTGGCGGCGGTCAGCTCTGTGGAGGCCGCAGACGAGACGACGCTTACGGTACATTTAACGGCTCCGGCCCCGTCCCTTTTAAACGACCTGGCCGGAAGCTATCCCTTCGGGATGATGGGAGACGAAGGCTTTGCGGCTGAGGGCGATGTTTATCAGAGTGCGGGAGCTTTGGCGGAGCCGGAAGAGGAAAATGGTTTTTCCACCCTGGGTACCGGGATGTGGAAGCTGAAAACGTACGTGGAGGGCGAATATTCCGTTTTTGAGCGCAATGAGGCCTACTGGGGAGAAAAGCCGGGCTTCCGGTATTTAAGGACAGTGGTATGCTCCAGCGCAGAAGAGGCCGCTGAGGCCATGAAGGCCGGAGAGGCGGATGTGATGGTGGACTCAGAGCATATCACACCGGAGCTTTTTAAGGAGCTTGAGGAAGCCGGATTCCAGACGGCGTCGGCTCCTTCGTCCAGCATTTCTGTGCTGAACCTGAATACAGCGGGGCCGGTGACGGGAGATAAGGCAGTGCGCCTGGCCCTGGAGTATGCCGCAGGCCGTGAGGAGATCTCGGAAAAGGTCTATGGAGGGCTCCAGGAACCGGTGGGTTCCTATTTTTCCTGGAGAGTACCCGGAACGGACGTGGGGATCGCCCCCTATGGCCAGGATCTGGAGGAGGCAGGAAGGATCCTGGAGGAAGCAGGCTGGACCTATGCGGAGGGAGAGACCATCCGGTCCAAAAACGGCCAGCGGCTGGAGCTCCGGCTGGTATACGACGATTCCATTGCCGGAAACGGCCAGGTGGGAGAGTTGTTAAAGGCCCAGTATGAAGCGGCCGGGATCCAGGTGGATCTGGTTCCCCAGACGGGAGCGGCTTATGAGGAAAGCTGGCAGTCGGGCCAGTTCGACCTTCTGCTTTCCAGGACCTGGGGGATCCCCTATGAACCCTATGGCAGCTTTTTCTGCATGGCGTCTCCGGGGGATAAGTTCCATCTGGTACAGAGCGGAATGAGCGGAAAGCGGGAGCTGGATGTGATCATGCGGGACACCCTGGTACAGAACGACGGGGAACGGATGAAGGAGGACATGGCCTACATTATGGAAAGCCTCCATAATGAAGCCGTATATGTGCCTCTGACGGAGGTCGTAAGCCTGGCCGTATACAGGGAAGGACTTTCCGGTCCGGACATGGATTCTGCCCGGGGCGGCCTGGGGATCGGGGCCATGGAACCTCTGGAGCCGTAGAGCCCTGGCAATGGACGGAGAAATGGGAAACGGCAGTCCGGCGTGTGAAGTACAGGAGAAAAAGGAAAGGATATGAGTCATGGAGAGAGAAGATGAGGAGAGACGGCTGAGGAGGGAAATGCGGCGGATCAAAAGAAAAAAGGAGGAGCGGATCCGCCAGCTGATCCTGGCAGGCTTTTTTACGGCGGCGTCTGTGATCATTCTGGCAGCGGTGATCGTGCTGTTTAAAAATGTATTCCAGAAAAAACAGGTGGATCCGGGGGAGGTGCAGGTGCCGGAGTATGTGAAGGTGGACCTTCTGACTCCCAATCCGTATTCCAGGCCCCAGAAGCCGCTGGAGGAGGTCCGGGGGATCGTGGTCCATTATGTGGCAAATCCATGCAGCACGGCCAGGGAAAACCGGAGCTATTTTGAGCAGCTGAAGGACCAGACCGGGGAAAACGCCACATCAGCCAGCAGTCACTTTGTGATCGGGCTGGAGGGAGAGGTGGTCCAGTGCGTTCCCCTTACGGAGGTGGCCTATGCGTCCAACCACAGAAACAGCGATACCATTTCCATTGAGTGCTGCCATCCCGATGAGACGGGGAAGTTTTACGACAGTACATATGAGTCCCTGGTGGAGCTGTGTGCGTATTTTTGTACGGAATTTAAGCTGAAGCCCGAGGACGTGATCCGCCACTATGACGTGACGGGAAAGATCTGTCCCAAATATTTTGTGGACCATGAGGATGCCTGGGACCAGTTCCACAAGGATGTGGAGCAGGCGATGAAGAAAAAATAGGACCAGGCTCACAGGGGATAAAATACAGGCTTTCTCTGGTGGTAGACGGTATAAAACCGGAAGCCGCAGGACTTCAGGATCTCAGCGGTCTGGGGAAAGAAGCCGCCCACCTGTCCAGGAGTATGGGCGTCGGAGCCCACAGTCAGGAGCTCTCCGCCCAGCTCCCGGTAGCGCAGGAGGATCTCCTCCTGGGGATGGGGGTGGCCCAGGCCGTATTTGAAGCCGGCCGTGTTGCATTCCAGGGCCTTTCCCCGGTGGATCAGGGTCTTTAAGATCTCGTCGATGATGTCCATGTAATCCCTTGGATCATAATTTTCATTGCGGCCCGGGCCATAGCGGACGATGTAATCCAGATGGCCCAGGCTGTCAAAGCAGTCCAGGGTCCGGATCCGGGCCAGGGTGGATTCAAAATACCGGAAATAGGAGGCGTATTCGCTGCGGCCCTGGTAGCAGACCGGATCGTAGACGTCCAGACCGTCCAGGAAATGGCTGGAGCCGATGATATAATCCACAGGAAGCTCTGCGCCCAGGCGGGTGAGAATGTCCTTCTCCCGGAGCATGAGGCCCAGCTCGATCCCCTTAAGGACGCGGATCTTCCCCTCAAAGGCCTGGACTGTGTCTTCCAGGGCCCGGAGATAGGCGGGCAGATCCAGGGTAAAGTCAATATGGGTCATCTGGGACGAGCCGGGGTCGTGGTGGTCCGTGATACAGATCTCTTTCATGCCCAGTTCCAGGGCTGCCTGGACCTGGGCATTCTGCGGCGCTTTGGAATCGCCGGAAAATTCTGTGTGTACATGACAGTCTGATATCATACTGATTCCTTTCTTATTCCATTTTTCCATGTGTTTCTGATAACAATCCCTTTTCCCAGTAAAACCGCTCCGCTCCGGGATGCAGGGGAATGGGGAGGGCTGAATACATGAACCGGTCTCTTGACATGGCAAAAAGAGAGGGGTGCTGCCGGCCCAGGGAACCGGCGTTTTCATATAGGATGGATGTCAGTTCGTAAACCAGTCCCTCATCCATATCCTGATCCACGCACAGCAGGCATTTGATGCCGAAGGTATCCACGTCCCGGTCCTGTCCCGGGTAGGTTTTGGCCGGGATCACGTCTCTGTAATAGAAATAGTTTTCACTTAGGATGGAGTCCAGCTCCTGGTCTGTATACCGGAGGATCGTGCAGGGCATGGCGTCAGCCAGCTGGGAAAAGCCGCTGATGGGAACGCCGGCAAACCCGTGGACCGCATCCAGGGAACCGCTGAGGATCCCTTCAGAGCCGGAGCCCAGGCCATCATTTTTCAGGATCGAGTTGGTTTCTGTGATGCCGGCTGCGTCCAGGACGATCCTGGCGGAAAGCGCCGTGGAGGAATCCTGGGGGCCAATGGCGATCCGCCTGCCCTTCAGCTCATGGACATAGGAGATCCCCAGCGAAGAGGGGGCGATCCAGTTGGAGAGGCTGGGATACACGGCGGCAATGACCCGCAGGTCCCGGCAGGGAGCGCCTTCAAACTCCTGCTGACCGTTTAAGGCTGCGTAAGCCACGTCTCCGCTCACAAGCCCCAGATCGATCTCTCCGTTCTGCAGGGCCAGCGCGTTGGAGACGGAGCCCTCGGAGGCGCTGAGGTTGACGGTGATGGAGGCATCAGCCTGGCTGATGGCCTGGGCGATGGCCTTTCCCACCGGGTACATAGTTCCTCCGCTGTCGGCAGTGCCGATGGTGAGGATGCGGAGACGGCCGGCTGGCTGGTCCTCCGATGGCTCGGGAGATGCCAGGGAAGCGGTCCTGCAGCCGGAGACAGCCAGGGAAAATACAGTAACTGCCGCGAAGGCGGCAAAAAAATGTCTGATCATTCGTCTACACCATTCCATTTCTCAAACGGATCTCAAAGCAAAGCTGCTTTCATCATAACACGGAAGCCGCCGGAGATACAACCGGTTTTTTGAAACTGTTTGGCAGGGGCTCTGGCCGGCACCGTGCAAAAAGAAGCAGGCCGGCAGTTGGGGGCTGCCGGCCTGTCTTTAAAAAGGGAAGGTAAACTGTAAAACGAATACAGGAAAATGTCAAATTACGATCAGCCTTTAAAGAGGCCGCCAAAGAGTGATAAGAAAATGGGATTATAAATATCGTCGATGATAACGGCAAAGGACGGATATAATACCCATGCGATGTTGTGCCAGCCATACTGGTCCATCAGGGCCTTCTCATTGGCAACGGCGTTGGATCCGGAGCCGCAGCCCCAGCCGATGTTTCCGGCGGTCATAACGGCTGCACCGTAATCCCGTCCAAACAGGTTAAAGGATACAAAGATCCCGAACAGAGCCATGAAGATGCCCTGGGCAATGAGGATGATGCTCATCTGTCCGGCCACAGGAGCCAGCTTTGTGAAATCGGTGGTCATCAGGACCAGAGCCAGGTAAAGCTCCAGGAACATATGCTCAATGGCGTCTACCTCGGGTACGTAGAATTTAATGCCGGCAGCCTCCATGACGTTTCTTGCAATGGCGCCTGCGAACAGGCAGCCGATGAATTTCGGCATTTCGATCATGGGGATGTTGTCCAGCAGGCAGTAGATAGGCATGCCAAGGGCTGCGAGAAGCAGAGTCAGGGCAAACATCATGATCATTTTTGTATTGTTTAATTCCGGAACCTTTCCGGTGGCCGCTGCCTCCGGCTTATCGTTGGGGTCAGACTTCAGACCGTGCTTTGCGATCAGGAAGGCTGCCACAGGTCCGCCGATCAGGGAGCCCATGATATTTCCCATGGTACCGGCCGCAACGCCGATGGTGGTGGCGTCGGGAGCGCCCCAGCCTTCAAAAATGGGGCCGAAGGCGGCCGCTGTGCCTACGCCGCCGGACATAGCGGCAGAAGAGCACTGGAGAGCCAGAAGCGGATGCATTCCCAGAAGCTGGCTCAAGGCGTAGCCCAGGAGATCCTGGCATGTGATGAGGAGACATGCCGCGAAGGCGATCATCACACAGAGCTTTCCTCCGGCATGGCGGAGCATTTTTGCACTGAAGCCAAAGCCTACACATAGGAAGAAGATATTCTGGGTCAGATCCTTCATCAGGGAAGCGTCAAAGGAAATATCCACGATGCCCATGCCCTTGATCAGGGAGACCAGGATGGAAAAGATAATACCGGAAACCACTGGAGCCGGGATCGCGTACTTTCTTAAAGGTGCGGAGCGCGCCACAATGGCACGCCCCAGAAAGATGACGATGGCTGCGAAACCGAGCGTGCATAAATATTCAAACTTGAACGATGCAGCAGCTCCGTCGGCAGCCGGCGTGTAGGTGCCGAAATAACTGATAATGTCTGCCATAATTAAGATCCTCCAATCTTTTTATAAACATAAACAATTTATAAAAAAAGTATAAATTGCCGTGGAGGAAAAGTCAATTTTAGTAAGTATGTAACAGACTTTCGTAAGTTTCGTAGTCCCGCCGGCCTTAAAGCGTATAATTCCGGCGGCCCAGGCTGTACTGAATGGACGGCCTGCCTCCGGTCTTATAGTCAATGGAGCTGACGATCTCTCCGATATCCACCAGATAATTCATATACCGGCGGATGGTGATCCGGGACAGATGGATCTGCTCCGCGATCTGTTCGCTGGTAAAGAGATCCTCCGGATGCTCCGCAAGGAACCGACGGATCATGTTCAGGGTCGCTTCATTGAGTCCCTTGGAAAGCTGGGGGACAGAATCTGCCGCAGGATCGGGCCCGGCAAAGAGCTGGTCGATGGCATTCTGGCTCAGGCTGGGCCTGGCGCCCTGCAGATATTCCTGCTGGGCGGCGAACCGCTCCAGGGCCGTCCGGAACCTGGCGTATTCAAAGGGCTTTACCAGATAATCCAGAACGCCCCGGCTTAAAAGCGAGCGGACGATATCGGTGTCATTGGCGGAGGTGACCATGATGATTGCAGGAGTTTTTCCCATGGCATGGAGCCGGTCGATGAATACATCCCCGTTCATAAGGGGAGTATAATAATCCAGGATGATCAGGTCCGTTGTATGGTCCTTCAGGTATTCCAGAGCCTCAGCGCCGCTTTTAAAGACGCGGTCTGTCTGGAACGAGGGGGTGGCTTCCACATACTGCCGGTTGATGGAGGCCACCATCGGGTCGTCTTCAATGATCATGACGTGATACATCATTGGTATTCCTTTCTTGTAAAAGTGAGAGTGAAGCAGGTACCTTCGCCCTCCTCGGTGTCGATGGAGATCTCTCCGCCGCAGCGGTCCACGATCTGACGGACCAGGTGGAGACCTGTGCCCCGGCCTTCTCCTTTAGTAGAAAAACCGTTGTCAAAGATCCGCTCCAGGACCGGCACCGGGATCCCGCGGCCCGTATCCTCACAGGTGATGACTGTGCCTTCGGTGCTGGCGTAGATCCCCAGGGTGATCTCGCGGATCTCCTTTTTGGAGCCATGGAGCTCCTCGATGGCATTTTCCAGGAGATTTCCCACGAGGGTCACACAGTCGCCCACGTCCATGACCAGATCCTTTCCCATGCAGCGGCTGTCGGGAGACACGGTGAGCAGGATCCCTAGCTCTGCGGCGTGCATCATCTTGCCTACCACAAGGGCACAGATCTGATGGACACGGAGGCAGTCGGCGGTCTGACGGATAGCCTGGCTGGATACCAGGCTGCTGTTTGTAATGAAGGTGATGGCCTGCTGGGTCTGGCCGGTCTGGAGATAGCCCAGGATCACATGGAGCTTATTCAGAAATTCATGATTGAAGGCCCGCAGGGTGTCCAGCATGGACCTGGCGCCGGACAGCTCGTCTGACAGGGTCTCCACCTCATAGCGGTCATTGAGGATCGTAAGGACGCCCTGGATCTTCGGGAGATTCCCAATGGGGATCTCACTGCAGATCAGGGGATGACCGGAAAGAGAGCAGCCCTGTCCCATGACCGGACTTCCTGTTTTTAGGATCTCCTGGGCTCTGGTGGCCGGGAACAGCCGGCCGATGGGCTGGCCCAGCGGCTCCTCCCCAGGAGGGAACAGGGCCCTTGCGGGCTGATTGGCAAAGACCACCGTACCGGTGAGATCAGAGGCGAGGATCCCCTCCTCCATGGCATTGAGCACCGTATCCTGGCGCAGGTAAAGCCTCAGGAGTTCCTGGGGGTGATACCCCATAAGGGAGGAGCGCAGGAGCCGCACCGTGCCGTGGGAGAGCAGAAAACTGACTACCAGCATGACGACCAGCACAGCCGCGTAAACGGAAAAGATCTGCCGGGACTGCTCGGCGATATAGGTGGAAAACGCTGAGGCCATGACAAAGCCGGATATGGCACCGTCGTTGCCCACGACCGCGTGAAAGGCCCGGCGCTGGGTTCCGTGGGTACCGATCCCAGTGGTGATATAAGGACCGCTGCCGGAAAGCACCGCCTGCTCCTCGCCGTTTATGAGGCTTTCTCCGGATTCCCGGCGGGTCGTATGGTAAAACCGCAGGAGGTTCCTGTCGTAGATGGCGATGACATTCAGATCGGGAAAGTTTTCATGGAGCCCGTCCAGAGCCGCTGCGGTTTCCCTGTCCGGATAGCCGGAATCCAGCATGTGGATCACCTGGTCCATGGAGGCGGCGTAGGCGGCCACCCCGCTGATCAGGGAATCGATCTCCGCCTTCCGTCTGTTTACGTTATAAAACAGGCTGATCCCCAGGGAGAGCACCAGAAGACAGGCGGAAACAGAGAAAAAGCTGAGAAATAATTGTTTTTCTAAAGACAATTTTTTGAACTTCGGAAGCATGGATCATGCCTTTCTTATTTGAAAAAAGAGGATATTTTTCTATGTATCACCAGTATAAGGAAAAAAGCAGCAAGTTGCAAGAAAAAACAAGAAGTTATTTCGAAAAAAAAGTCTTGCAATTTCCCGAAGAGTCATATATAATACATGCTAAATTGATTAATATTTAACAATCGAGGCTGAAATAACAGCGATCATTTTAGGAGGAATGAAAATATGGCAGTTAAAGTAGCAATTAATGGCTTTGGCCGTATCGGCCGTCTTGCTTTCAGACAGATGTTCGGCGCAGAGGGATTTGAGATCGTTGCCATCAACGACTTAACTTCTCCGGAAATGCTGGCACACTTATTAAAATACGACTCCACCCAGGGCAGATACGCACTGGCAGATACGGTTTCCTTCGGCGAGGATTCCATCACCGTTGACGGAAAAGAGATCAAGATCTACGCAAAGGCCAACGCAGCAGAGCTTCCGTGGGGCGAGCTGGGCGTAGACGTAGTGTTAGAGTGCACAGGCTTCTACACCTCCAAAGCAAAAGCACAGGCTCATATCGATGCAGGCGCTAAGCACGTGATCATCTCCGCTCCGGCAGGAAACGATCTCCCGACCATCGTTTACAACGTAAACCACGACCAGTTAAGCAAGGATGATCACATCATCTCCGCTGCTTCCTGTACGACCAACTGCCTGGCACCCATGGCAAAGGCATTAAACGATGCTTACCCGATCCAGTCCGGTATCATGTGCACCATCCACGCCTACACCGGCGATCAGATGACTCTGGACGGACCGCAGAGAAAGGGCGACAAGAGAAGAAGCCGTGCGGCTGCCATCAATATCGTTCCCAACAGCACAGGCGCTGCAAAGGCCATCGGTCTTGTTATTCCGGAATTAAACGGCAAGCTCATCGGTTCCGCACAGCGTGTTCCGACCCCGACCGGATCCACAACGATCTTAACAGCCGTTGTTAAGGGACAGCCCACAAAGGAATCCATCAATGAGGCTATGAAGGCTGCTGCCAACGAGTCCTTCGGCTACAATACAGACGAGATCGTTTCCAGCGATATCATCGGCATGAAGTACGGCTCCCTGTTCGATGCGACCCAGACCATGGTCCTTCCCATCGACGAGAATACTTCTGAGGTTCAGGTGGTTTCCTGGTACGATAACGAAAATTCCTACACAAGCCAGATGGTACGTACCATCAAGCACTTCGGTAAATTACTGAATGCTTAATTCTGGCTGGTTTTGACTCACTTAGGGTCCGGTCTGGAATGGACCGGACCCATTTTTTATGATATAATGGAATCATCGGAAAAATAAGGAGGAATGGAACATGGCTTTAAATAAGAAGACCATCGACGACATCAACGTAAAAGGCAGAAGAGTCCTGGTGCGCTGCGACTTCAACGTACCGTTAAAAGATGGTGCGATCACCGATGAGACAAGGATCGTGGCAGCTCTTCCCACCATTAAAAAATTAATGAACGACGGCGGAAGGGTGATCCTCTGCTCCCATCTGGGCAAGGTAAAGAACGGCCCCAACGAGGGCGAGTCCCTGGCTCCTGTGGCAAAGAGCCTTTCTGAAAAGTTAGGAAAAGAGGTCGTATTCGTAAGCGACTACCATGTAACCGGAGAAGCTGCTGCAAAGGCAGTAGAGGCCATGAAGGACGGCGACGTGATCTTACTCCAGAATACCCGTTTCCGCGGCGCTGAGGAGACAAAAAACGGCGAGGGATTCAGCCGTGAGCTGGCAGACCTGGCAGATGATTATGTATGCGATGCCTTCGGTTCTTCCCACCGCGCCCATGCGTCTGTGGCCGGCGTTACAAAATTCATCACAGAAAAGGGCGGCTCCAATGCAGTGGGCTATCTGATGCAGAAAGAGATCGAATTCCTTGGAAACGCCGTTGAGAATCCGGTGCGTCCCTTCGTTGCCATCTTAGGCGGCGCAAAGGTTGCCGACAAGTTAAACGTAATTTCCAATTTACTGGAAAAATGCGATACACTGATCATCGGCGGCGGCATGGCCTACACCTTCTTAAAGGCCCAGGGCAAAGAGATCGGAAATTCCCTGGTGGACGATTCCAAGCTGGACTACTGTAAGGAAATGATGGAAAAGGCAGAAAAGCTGGGCAAGAAGCTGCTCCTTCCGGTGGATACCACTGTGGTTTCCGCATTCCCCAGTCCCATTGACGCACCGGTTGACGTGGAATACGTTTCCACAGATGCTATTCCCGCAGATAAAGAGGGCGTGGACATCGGACCGGAGACATGCAAGATCTACAGCGATGCTGTAAAGAATGCGAAGACCGTAGTATGGAACGGACCCATGGGCGTATTCGAGAACCCGACCCTGGCAGCCGGGACCATTGCTGTGGCCAGAGCCCTGGCTGAGACAGACGCCACCACCATCATCGGCGGCGGCGATTCCGCAGCGGCTGTGAACCAGCTTGGCTTCGGGAACAAGATGACCCACATCTCCACCGGCGGCGGCGCATCCTTAGAGTTCCTGGAAGGAAAGGAACTCCCTGGAGTCGTAGCAGCCGACGATAAGTAGGCCGGGAAAAAAACGGATTTTACGATGGGAAACCCGTGAAAGACACCTGACGCATCGGAGCCTGAGACGGCAGGTGCGCGTATAGGAAGGGTATGGATCAAGGAGGATAAATAAAATGGCAAGAAGAAAGATCATCGCCGGAAACTGGAAAATGAACATGACTCCCACAGAGGCAGCGGCCCTGGTGGAGACCTTAAAGCCCCTGGTAAAAACAGAAGAGGCTGACGTGGTGTTCTGCGTTCCGGCCATCGATATCATTCCGGTGGTAAAGGCCTGCGAAGGCACCAATATCGCCGTTGGAGCAGAAAATATGTACTTTGAGGAAAAGGGGGCATTCACCGGAGAAATCTCTCCCAGTATGCTTACCGATGCCGGTGTGAAATATGTGATCATTGGCCACTCTGAGAGAAGGGAATACTTTGCAGAGACCGACGAGACGGTTAATAAGAAGGTATTAAAGGCCTTTGAGCACGGCCTGACTCCCATCATCTGCTGCGGTGAGACTCTGACCCAGAGGGAACAGGGCATCACCCTGGACTGGATCCGCAAGCAGGTGAAGATCGCATTCCAGAATGTGACTGCAGATCAGGCAAAGACGGCAGTGATCGCTTATGAGCCCATCTGGGCCATTGGAACCGGAAAGACTGCCACCACAGAGCAGGCAGAAGAGGTCTGCGCAGCGATCCGTGCCTGCATCGGCGAGGTTTATGATGAGGCGACGGCAGAGGCGATCCGTATCCAGTACGGCGGTTCTGTGAATGCAGGAAATGCAGCTGAGCTGTTTGCACAGAAGGATATCGACGGAGGCCTTGTGGGCGGCGCTTCCTTAAAGGCAGATTTTGGAAAGATCGTAAATTATAAATAGCCCGGAAACTAAAATACCAGGACCTGGGAGCAGAATTCGGCCATAAAATCAATGGATTCCTTCCTCCCACCCTGGAACCAGCGGACCACAATGGTGGAGAACGCGCCTTCCCATGCCAGATACCGGTACAGGGAGGCCGGCTCCCCATCGTGGTCCTTTTTTACGAGAGAATAGGAAGAGGTGAAGGCGGAGGTATTGAGCATATGCGCCTCCAGGAGAAGTCCGAACAGCATGGCGTGGTCCCATATGTCCTGGAAAAAGCAGCGGTACCAGAGGACTGGATCCTTCTGGAAGGTGGGATCGGAGAAGGAGTCAGACAGACTGTCGATAAAAGAGCGGCATACCTCGTTCAGGATCTCTTCCTTGGATTCATAATTGCGGTAAAAGGCTGTCCGGGAAACACCGGAACGGCGGACCAGCTCGGTGATGGTGATCTTTTCAAAGGGCTTCTGGCTCATGAGCTGGATCAGGGCGGTCTGGAGGCATTCCCTGGTGACCTTATTGGCTTCCTTATTAGATAGGTTTTTCATACGGTCTCCTTTTCTGGCTCTGGGGACGAGGTTACAAAAAGCGTATATTTTGTACAGGCATGAAAAAGAAACATTGACGGCCCCCAGCTATGATGTTACAGTTGTTACAGTAAGTTGGACGACACAAATGTATCATAGTGTATTATAATTGTCAATGAAAGGGAAGGAAAATAGAAATTTATGAAGCCAGTGGGGATTATAACAGACAGCTGCAGCGGAATCAGTCAGAAGGAGGCGTCGGAGCGGGGGATATTTGTCCTGCCCATGCCGTTTTATATTGAAGGCCATTGCCTGTATGAGGGCGTAGACCTGGACAGGGATGAGTTTCTGGAAAAATTAAAGGAAGGAGCAGACGTCTCCACCTCCCAGCCGTCTCCGGCGGAGGTGACGGCTTTATGGGACCAGGTTCTGTCTGAGTATGAAAAGGTGTTGTATATGCCCATCAGCAGCGGACTCAGCGGCTCCTGCGAGACGGCATATGCCCTGACCCGGGACGAGAAGTATGAGGGGAGAGTCCTGGTGGTGGACCACGGCCAGGTGGCGACGCCTCTGCACCGTATGGTCCTGGACGCGCTGGAGCTGGTGGAAAAGGGGTATACGGCTGAAGAGATCCGGGAGCTTCTGGAGCGTGCATCGGACCAGATGATGATCTATATCGGCGTCCAGACTCTGGAGTATCTGAAAAAAGGAGGACGGATCACTCCGGCAGCAGCAGCCTTAGGCGCTGTGTTCAACATTAAGCCGGTCCTTAAGCTGGCCACGGGGAAGCTGGATTCCTTTAAAAAGTGCCACGGCTTTTTAAAAGCCAGAAAAATCATGATCGAAGCCATGAAGCATGAGATCGAAACCAGGTTCCAGGAGGCATATGAGGCCGGGGCTGTCCATATCCTGGCGGCTTCCAGTGCATCAGAGGCAGAAACAGAAAGCTGGGTAAAGGAGATCGAGGCTGCATTTCCAGGAAAGCAGGTGATGTGCGATCCCCTGTCCCTGGGTGTCAGCTGCCACATCGGACCGGGGGGGCTGGGGATCGGCTGTGCTGTGAAGCCAGATTACGGAACGGTCCGCAAGAAAGAGGGATGAGTATGCGTGCAGAGCAGAAAACAGATGTAAAAAACAGCGTGGGCCGCATGGCCTTCGTGATCCTTTCGGTACTGATCCAGGCAGGCTGGATCCTGCTGATCGTCCTGCGGCTGAACCGGTATTCCTGGCTCATCGCACTGATCTCCACCATCGCTGCCATGGTGGTGGTGCTGCGGATCTATGCTTCCAGGGAAAATTCCGCCTATAAGATCCTGTGGATCATGCTGATCCTGGCGGCTCCTGTCATGGGACTGTGCCTGTATCTGCTTTTAGGCCATTCCATGGTCCTGCGGTTCATGACAAAGCGCCATGGGGAGATCAAGGGAAAGCTGGCGGATCTGATCGCCCAGGATCCAAAGGTCCTGGAGGAGATGGATGGCCAGGACCGGGCTGTGGCCAACCAGTCCCGGTATATCAGCAATTTTGGAAAATATCCAGTATACCGGAATACGGACGTGGAGTTTTACGGCGATGCCTCCGACGGGCTGGAGGCCCAGAAAAAGGCCCTTTCAGAGGCAAAGACCTTTATCTTTATGGAATACCATGCCATTGAGGACAGCACCTCCTTTGCGGGGATCCGGGAGATCCTGGCCCGTAAGGTAAAGGAAGGGGTGGAGGTACGTCTCCTGTACGACGACGTAGGAAGCGTGGGCTTCATCAGCCCCGAATTCATTAAACGGATGGAGGCCGATGGGATCCAGTGCCGGGTATTTAACCCTATGGTACCCATGCTTCATGTGTTCATGAACAACCGGGATCACCGGAAGATCACAGTGGTGGACGGAAAGGTGGGCTTCACCGGAGGCTATAATCTGGCGGATGAGTATTTCAATCTGACAAGCCCCTACGGCCACTGGAAGGATACGGGCGTCCGGCTGGAGGGCGACGCCGTAAAGAATCTGACGGTTCTGTTCCTGGAAATGTGGAATTCCGTGAAGGTGACAGATACGGATTTTGCCAGGTATCTGCCGGATCCCGGTTATACGGCAAAGGGCCGCGGTTTTGTACAGCCCTACGGCGACAATCCCCTGGACGGCGAGCCTGTGGGTGAGAACGTATACATGAACGTGATAAAGAATGCCAAGGATTATGTATACTTTACGACGCCCTATCTGATCGTCAGCGACGAGCTGGGCCGGGAGCTGAGGCTGGCTGCCAAGCGCGGCGTGGACGTGCGGCTCATTACGCCGGGGATCCCGGATAAAAAGGCGGTGTTCCAGGTGACCCGGTCCTACTATGCGGGACTGGTGCGGGACGGCGTCCGGATCTATGAATATACGCCGGGCTTCATCCACGCCAAGCAGTGCGTCTGCGACGGGGAGACGGCGGTGGTAGGGACCATCAACCTGGATTACAGGAGTCTGTACCTGCATTTTGAAAACGGCGTATTCCTCTATGACTGCGAGGCCATAAAGGATATCAAGGCCGATTTCGACGGGCTTTTCCCCATCTGCCAGGAGGTAACGGAGGAATACAGGAGCGGCCGCTCGGCGGTCTTAAGGATCGGCCAGTGTATCCTGCGGCTGGCGGCTCCGCTGTTATAAAACAGGAACAGTCCGGCTGTTCTCTGACGGAAAATCGGAGAGCAGCCGGGTTGTTTTTTTTAAAAACCCATGCTAGAATAATAGCTATCAGAAAAAAAGGGGAATAAAAAGAATGGCTTCATTGAAGAAATTATTTGCACCCGTGGATATGACAGCGGGGAAACCATGGAAAAACATTGCACTTTTTACGATCCCGATGATCATCGGAAACATCGCGCAGCAGCTTTATAACACCGTAGACAGCATCGTCGTGGGAAAATTTGTGGGAGACAACGCCCTGGCGGCTGTGGGCAGCGCCAGTCCCATTTTTAACCTGCTTCTGGTGCTTTTCATCGGGATCTCGGTGGGGACCAGCGTCATGGTCTCCCAGTATTTCGGAGCCAGGGACAGGGAGCAGCTTTCCAGGACCATCGGCTGCTGTGTGACTCTGACGGCGGCCGCTTCGGTATTCATTATGATCGTGGGCTCCCTTGTGGTCCGGCCGCTGCTGGAGCTTTTACATACGCCGGCCAGCATCATCGACTGGTGCGCGTCCTATCTGACCGTCCTGTTCTACGGGATCGCCGGCGTGGCTTATTATAACATCCTGGGCGGCGTCCTCCGGGGACTGGGGGATTCCGTTTCCGCACTGGTATACCTGCTGGTGGCTACGGTCATCAACATCGTCCTGGATGTATGGTTCGTCGCAGGCCTGGGACTGGGAGTTTTCGGCGTTGCCCTGGCTACGGCCATTGCCCAGGCGGTATCGGCTATTCTGTGCTTTTGGAAGCTGGCAAGGATGAGCGAGCTTTTTGATATGAAGCCCCGGTATCTGAAGGCACATAAGGACAATGCCCTCAATATCATCCGTCTGGGGCTTCCATCGGGCCTGACCCAGGCCATCTTCTCCCTGGCCATGATCATGGTCCAGTCGCTGACCAACAGCTTTGGGGAGATGCTCATTGCAGCCAACGTGATCATCATGCGTGTGGACGGCTTCGCCATGATGCCCAACTTCTCCTTCGGCACCACCATGACCACCTATGCGGGCCAGAACGTGGGAGCGAAGCAGTACGACCGGGTGGAGCAGGGAGCAAAGCAGGGGACCCTCATGGCCATGGGGGTTTCGGCCTCCATTACGGCCCTGATCCTTATATTTGGAAGATATTTGATGGGGATCTTCACTTCGACCACAGAGCTGGTGGATCTGAGCTTCTATATGATGCGGATCCTGGCCGTTGGCTATATCGCCATGGCAGTGACCCAGAGCCTTTCCGGCGTCATGAGAGGAGCCGGAGACACCATGACACCCATGTGGATCTCCCTGTTCACCACAGTTGTGGTTCGTGTCCCGGTGGCCTATGGGATATCCTGGCTCACCAGAACGCCGGAGCTTCCCAATGGGCGCAGCGAGTGCGTGTTTATCTCCCTGCTCCTTTCCTGGACACTGGGAGCCGTTATGACGGCTGTCTGCTATAAGAGAGGACGCTGGAAAAAGAAAGCGATCCAGTAAAAATGAAGCAAAGATACTATATAATATGGAAGGAGACCGTTGACTATGGAATACCGCAGATTTGAAAACACAGTGATCGTCCGCATGGACAGAAACGAGGACCTGTTTGCCGAGCTTAAGAAGGTGGCTCTTAAGGAGAACATAAAATTAGCCAGCATCAGCGCCCTGGGCACCTTCAGCCACATGAATGTGGGAGTTTATGACCTGGACCAGAGAAAATTTGTGGGCAACGACTTTGACGGTATGTTCGAGATCGTTTCCCTCACCGGTACCATCAATACCATGGACGGGGAGTATTACTGCCATCTGCATACGGCGGCCGGAGATAAAAACGGAAACGTGTACGGCGGCCATTTAAGCGCCGGAACCGTGGGAGCCACCCTGGAAATGGTCATCACAGTCATCGATGGGACCGTGGACCGGGTCAAGGATCCGGATACGGGGTTAAACATCTTTAAATTCTAAAAGGAATAGAGGCTGGATAGGATCCGGCGGGGCGGAATAAGGAAAAACGCTCCGCCGGATTCTTGACAATACCAGGGGTTCACGCTATAATACACTGGATGTTAGTATAAAGGGGCAGTTTGCCCTGAATATAAAGGAAGGTATGACGTCATGGCAGATAAGAAACACATTTTGACTTATGCAGGACTGAAAAAATATGAAGATGAGCTTCAGGATCTTAAAGTAAACCGCCGTCGTGAGATCGCCCAGAAGATCAAAGAGGCCAGAGAGCAGGGCGACTTATCCGAGAACGCCGAGTACGATGCAGCCAAGGATGAGCAGAGGGACATCGAGGCCAGGATCGACGAGCTGGAGAAGCTGTTAAAGAATGCAGAAGTCGTTGTTGAGGATGAAGTGAACCTTGACAAGATCAGCATCGGCTGTGTTGTCAAAGTATATGACGTGGAGTTTGAGGAAGAGATGGAGTTTAAGTTAGTTGGTTCCACTGAGGCCAACAGCCTTCAGAACAAGATCTCCAACGAATCTCCTGTGGGCCATGCGCTGATCGGCAGAAAAGTCGGCGACGTGGTGGATGTGGAGACCCAGGCAGGAATGCTCCAGTATAAGGTATTAGATATCAAGCGAGTGGATTAATTACTAAAAGGAGAGAAGAGCAGTGGCAGAGCAGGGAAACCAGAAGAAGGGAAACGGCCAGGAGCAGGATTTAAACCAGCTTCTCAAGGTGCGCCGTGAAAAGTTAGCAGAGCTTCAGGCAAACGGAAAGGACCCGTTCCAGATCACAAAATATGATGTGACTGTGCACAGCACAGATGTAAAAGAGCAGTACGCAGAGTATGAGGGGAAGGAGGTTTCCATCGCCGGACGTATGATGAGCAAGCGTGTGATGGGAAAAGCCTCCTTCTGCAACGTCCAGGACCTGAAGGGAAACATCCAGTGCTACGTATGCCGGGATGACCTGGGTGAGGACACATATAAGGATTTCAAGAAAATGGATATCGGCGATATCGTAGGGATCAAGGGTTTTGTATTTACTACAAAGATGGGCGAGATCTCGATCCATGCCCATTCCGTGACCCTGCTTTCCAAGAGTCTCCAGATCCTTCCGGAGAAGTTCCATGGACTGACCAATACGGATATCCGTTACCGCCAGAGATATGTGGACCTGATCATGAACGAGGATGTAAAGGATACCTTCATCAAGCGTTCCAGGATCCTGGCCGCCATCCGTAAATACCTGGCTGGCGAGGGCTTTATGGAGGTGGAGACTCCCATGCTGGTGTCCAATGCCGGAGGAGCTGCCGCAAGACCCTTTGAGACCCATTTCAACGCTCTGGACGAGGATCTGAAGCTCCGTATTTCCCTGGAGCTTTACTTAAAGAGACTGATCGTGGGCGGAATGGAGCGCGTGTATGAGATCGGCCGCGTATTCCGTAACGAGGGCCTGGATACAAGACACAATCCGGAGTTCACCTTAATGGAGCTTTACCAGGCATACACCGACTACCACGGCATGATGGACCTGACTGAGAACCTGTACCGCTTTGTGGCCCAGGAGGTCCTGGGGACCACAAAGATCGTTTATAACGGCATTGAAATGGATCTGGGACAGCCCTTTGCCCGTATGACCATGGTGGAAGCCGTTAAGAAATATTCCGGCGTGGACTTTGACGAGATCCATACCCTGGCAGAGGCCAAGGCTGCGGCCAAGGAGCACAACATCGAGGTGGAGGCCCGCCACAAAAAAGGCGATATCTTAAACCTGTTCTTCGAGGAGTTTGTAGAGGAGCACCTGGTACAGCCCACCTTTATCATGGACCACCCGGTGGAGATCTCTCCCCTTACAAAGAAGAAGCCGGAAAATCCAGAGTATACAGAGCGCTTCGAGTTCTTTATGAACGGCTGGGAAATGGCCAACGCGTATTCCGAGCTCAACGATCCCATCGACCAGAGAGAGCGCTTTAAGGCCCAGGAGGAGCTGCTGGCCCAGGGAGACGAGGAAGCCAACCATACAGACGAGGACTTCTTAAATGCCCTGGAGATCGGTATGCCTCCCACAGGAGGCATCGGCTTCGGCATCGACCGTATGTGCATGCTGCTGACTGACTCTGCTGCGATCCGCGATGTCCTGCTGTTCCCCACCATGAAGAGTCTGGACGCCGGAAAGAAGGAAGAGAAGAAGGCTGCTTCCTTAGACGCTGCCATGAACCAGGCTGCCGAAGTCCTTACACAGCAGCTTGAGGCCATGCCGGCAGCAAAGGCAGAGCCGGTGGACTTCTCCAAGGTAAAGATCGAGCCGTTATTCGAGGATCTGGTGGATTTCGATACCTTTGCAAAATCCGATTTCCGCGTGGTGAAGATCGAGGAGTGCGAGGCGGTTCCCAAGTCCAAGAAGCTTCTTAAGTTCATCTTAAACGACGGAACCGACCAGAAGCGCACCATCTTAAGCGGCATCCACGACTACTACGAGCCGGAGGAGCTGGTTGGAAAGACATGTGTGGCCATCACCAACCTGCCTGCGAGAAAGATGATGGGCATTCCCTCCGAGGGCATGCTGATCTCCGCTGTGTACGAGTACGACGGACGGGAAGGACTGAACCTGCTGATGCTGGACGATGCGATCCCGGCAGGAGCAAAGCTGTACTAAAATATAAGAAGGAAGTCCGCCTGCGGAACGTTTTTATAGCACAGAACGTACTTCCGATCACAAAAAAGGCTCTGGGGCGTTGGACCCCAGGGCCTTTTTAAATACAGGCAGATCTTTAAAACTGTCTATCTTTACACATTAAACCGGAATAATACAACATCTCCGTCTTTTACCACATACTCTTTCCCCTCGATCCGTACCAGTCCCTTTTCCTTGGCAGCGGAGTAGCTTCCGCAGTCCAGAAGATCCTGGTAGTTGACCACCTCGGCCTTAATGAAGCCCCTCTCAAAATCGGAGTGGATCTTTCCTGCGGCCTGGGGAGCCTTGGTGCCCACCTTAATGGTCCAGGCGCGGGTCTCCTTTTCACCGGCAGTCAGATAGCTGATGAGGCCTAAGAGACGGTAGCTGGCGGCGATGAGCTTTTCCAGACCGGATTCCTTTAAACCAAGATCCTCCAGAAATTCCTTCTTTTCGTCATCGTCCAGCTCGGCGATCTCCTGCTCGATCTGGGCGCAGATCACAAATACCTCGCTGTCATTTTCAGCGGCAAATCCGCGGACCTGGTTCACATACTCATTGGAAGCGCCGTCGTCGGCCAGATCGTCCTCGCTTACGTTGGCGGCAAAGATCACCGGCTTCCAGGTCAGGAGGTTTAAGGTGTTGATAAAGTCCCTGGTGTCCTCATCGTCACAGGGGAAGCTTTTTGCCAGTTTTCCGTCCTCCAGATGGGCCTTTAATGATTTTAAAAGCTCCACTTCCTTGGCCAGGGCCTTGTTGTTGGCAGCGCCGCGGCCGTTTTTGGCGATCCGCCGGTCCAGGATCTCGATATCAGAGAAGATCAGCTCCAGGTTGATGGTCTCGATGTCGCGGAGCGGGTCCACGCTGCCGTCCACATGGATCACGTTGGGATCCTCGAAGCAGCGTACCACATGGACGATGGCGTCCACCTCACGGATATTGGACAGGAACTGGTTTCCCAGGCCCTCGCCCTTGGAGGCGCCCTTTACGAGGCCTGCGATATCCACGAATTCGATGACCGCAGGAGTGGTCTTTTCAGAATGATAAAGGTCTGTCAGCAGCTTTAAACGGAAGTCCGGAACCGGAACCACGCCCACGTTGGGGTCGATGGTACAGAACGGATAGTTGGCGGATTCCGCGCCGGCTTTTGTCAGAGAGTTGAACAGTGTGCTCTTTCCTACATTAGGAAGGCCAACGATACCTAATTTCATGGGTCTATATTCTCCTTTGCTTTTCCTATTGCATATAAGGTGCTTTTCATCTGGCCGGTCTTTTAGGAGACCGCAGGGCCATGAGCCCGGAAAAGGGTCCAAAGCCACAAGTAATCATAGCATATGCATTTCTTTTTCTCAAGGCAAAAATCACTGCTTTTGGCCCAGCAGCTCCCAGAGAACCGAAACATAGAGCTTAAGTCCCGTCATCAGCGCGTTCTCGTCGATGTCGAACCGGGCGTTGTGGTGGGGAGCCGCAATGTCGCAGCCGATGCACATGTAGGCTGCCTTTCCGCCATGGGCCTGGACTCTGGACATCAGGTAGGCGGCGTCCTCGGAGCCAGTGAAGCCTCCGCTGGGAACGTAGCGGGTGATCTCCGGGATCCTGGAAGCCCCGGCTTTTATGAAGGGCTCCAGGGCGTCGTCGCTGTCGGCGCCAGAGGCGCTGCCCATGATCTTTGTATCCACCGTGCATCCGAACATTTCAGCCGCGCCCTTTAAGCTGCTCATGGCCCGGCCAAAGACGGTGCGTTCGATCTCCGTGGTCTCTCCCCGGGTCTCCAGCTGGAGGACCGCCCGGTCTGCAACCACGTTCCGTCCGGTGCCTCCGGAGATGGTCCCCACGTTGAGCCTGGCGGCTCCCCGGGAGTCCTGACAGGCGGTATGCATGGCCAGGGTGGCCGAGCAGGCGGCCAGGATCGCGTTATGGCCATCCTGGGGGGAAGCCCCTGCATGGGAGGAGAGGCCGGTGATGACTGCGTCTATTTTTGTAGTAGAGAGGAAGCCGTTGGTCAGGGCCAGGAGCTCGCCGGTTTTCCAGCCCATGCCCAGATGGCCGGAAAGGAACCAGTCCACGTCGTCCAGGATGCCGCTTTCTGCAATGGACTGGGCGCCCCGGACGCCTTCCTCCGCTGGCTGGAAGATGATCTTTATGACACCGGAGAGATCCTTACGGATGGCGTTCAGGGCCAGGCAGACGAAAAGCCCCAGGGAAGCGTGGCCATCGTGGCCGCAGGCGTGCATGCATCCGCAGTTTTCAGAAGAAAAGCCATTTTTTACCGGAAGGCGGCAGGGGTCCATATCCTCGCCCACATCGTTGCAGTCGATATCAAAGCGCAGCGCCGTCACCGGTCCGGGATTTCCGGTTTCGATCACAGCCATGGCCCCGGTGAAGCCGTCCATTTCCTTAATGATACCGGCGTCCGCTCCCTGGCTTACGGCACGCTCCATGCATACGTCCAGCTCCTTCTGGGGAGGATAACCCCAGAGATAATCCCTGTGAAGGATCTCTTTTCCATATCTTACAGGGATCCCGTGGTCTTTCAGCGCGGCAATGAGTCTGGCAGTGGTATAAAATTCCTTCCATCCTGGCTCCGGATGACGGTGCAGGTCCCGGCGGAAGCGTATCAGGGCTTCCCGGCAGTCCTCCAGGCTGTTTAAATAAGAAGTGATATCCATTTTTTGCCTCCATTCAGCAGTATTTTTTCTGCTTTCAGTATATAAGCCCCGGATGAAAAATGCAAGGAAAACGGGTGTGGGCTGCACAACAGAAACGGGAACTTTTGTCGAAATAAGGGAGACGGTGTCATGCGAATTTATTTGCTTTTTGTAGTATTTCGGAGTAAAATAGGAAACATAAACGACAAAAGGAGTGTTTGATATGGCGGAAGGGGCAGATTTAAGCTTTATACACCTGGGGATATCCGTCCAGAATATGACAAAAAGCTTCTCCATTTTTGGAGTATCCTTTGCATATTACGGCCTGATCATCGGGATCGGAATGATCGCCGGACTTCTGGTGGCCCAGCAGGATGCTAAAAGGAGGGGGCAGGATCCGGAGATATATCTGGATTTCATGCTGTATGGAGTGATCTTTGCGATCATCGGAGCCCGCCTTTATTATGTGGTATTCCAGTGGGGATATTATAAGGATCATCTGGCGGAGATCTTCAATATACGGAAGGGCGGCCTGGCCATCTATGGAGGGATCATCGCCGCAGTGGTCACGCTGATCGTGTTCACAAGAAAGCGTAAGCTTTCATTCCTGTCCATGGCGGACAGCGCCTGTCTCGGCCTTGTGACCGGGCAGATCATCGGCCGCTGGGGAAACTTTATGAACTGCGAGGCCTTCGGCGGCTATACGGACAGCCTGTTCGCCATGCGGATCAAACGGAGCATTGTCAATGAAAGCATGATATCCCAGGAGCTTCTGGAGAATCTGATCACGGAAAACGGGATCGAGTATATCCAGGTCCACCCGACGTTCCTTTACGAATCCATGTGGAACCTGGGGCTTCTTTTATTTATGCTCTGGTACAGAAAGAGAAAGAAATTTACAGGAGAAATGTTACTGATTTATCTTACCGGATATGGAATCGGACGCGCGTGGATCGAAGGGCTCCGGACGGACCAGCTTCTGATCCCGGGAACGGAACTTGCAGTCTCTCAGGTATTATCCATGGTGATCGCGGTCATTTCCCTGGCTGTTCTCCTGTTCCATCGAAGGAAGGGACCAGGAGAAAGCGAGGAAACAGTGTAAATGAATGGGTTGAATGAAGAGCGTGAGAAGCTGATCCAGAGGATCGAGAGTGTGAGAGCAAAGCTGAACCGGAGTATTGATGAGAAGGAGGATTACGCTGCCGTATATCAGTACAGTGTGGAGCTGGATGCCTTGATCGAGCAGTATATGGCGGCCGGCTATTAGCGGAACCGGCGCGGGCCGGTCTTTGAGTTCACGTTTTTTGTTTGGCCCGTTGGTGGGCGGTACGAAAGAGGAGAAATTCCCCTGTTGTCCAATAAAACTTAAAAGCAGATGGGGCCGTCGGGAACAGGATTCCCGGCGGTTTTTTCTTTAAAAATTCCTTGCTATTTTCTTTCATATGTACTAATATTAAAGAAGAAGTGGTGGAAAGTGGGTTAAAGTGGTGCTAAATGGTGGAACGGTGGTTCCCCATGGAGTGCGGTGGCAACAGGAGAAGACGATGTTCATTGGAGAATACAGTCACACAATCGATGCCAAGGGCCGTTTGATCGTACCATCCAGGTTCCGGGAACAGCTGGGCGATGAGTTCGTTGTGACCAAGGGACTGGACGGGTGTCTTTTTGTGTACGAAAATTCCGAATGGAGATCCTTTGAAGAAAAACTCCACGCACTTCCTCTTACAAATGCCAATGCCAGAAAATTTACAAGGTTTTTCCTGGCCGGCGCCAGCGCCTGCGAGGTGGACAGGCAGGGCAGGATCCTGATCCCTGCGGTCCTCCGGGAATTTGCGAAGCTGGAAAAGGATGTGGTCCTGGTGGGAGTCGGAAGCCGGATCGAGATCTGGAACAAGGCGCTCTGGACAGAAAAGAACGTGTATGATGATATGGAAGAAATCGCAGAAAATATGGAAGGTCTTGGCATATGATTTTTGAACACAAGTCAGTTCTCCTATACGAAACCGTAGACAGCTTGAATATTAAGCCGGACGGGATCTATGTGGACGGTACCCTGGGCGGCGGCGGCCATGCTTATGAGGTCCTAAAGCGGCTGGGCCCCAAAGGCCGTCTCATCGGCATCGACCAGGATGCAGACGCCATCCAGGCAGCTTCTGGGAGGCTTAAGGAATACGGAGAGAAGGTTACCATCGTCAGGAGCAATTACAGAAATATAAAAGAGGTGCTGTCCAGCCTGGGGATCGAAAAAGTGGACGGGATCTACCTGGACCTGGGCGTATCCTCCTATCAGCTGGATACGGCAGAGCGGGGCTTTACCTACCGGGAAAACGCGCCGTTGGATATGCGTATGGACCAGAGAAACGAAAAAACGGCCGCGGATATCGTCAATGAATACAGCGAGATGGAGCTGTACCGGATCATCCGTGATTACGGTGAGGACCGGTTTGCGAAAAATATTGCAAAGCACATTGTGAAAGCGCGCCAGGAGAAACGGATCGAAACCACCGATGAGCTGGTGGAGATCATCAAGGCCGCCATCCCGGCCAGGGTACGGGCCGAGGGAGGCCACCCGGCCAAGCGCACCTTCCAGGCCATCCGCATCGAGCTGAACCATGAGCTGGAGGTGCTGGACGAATCCATCGATACAATGGTGGATCTTTTAAATCCAGGAGGAAGGCTTTCCATCATCACCTTCCACTCGTTGGAGGACCGGATCGTCAAGACACGGTTTAAGACCTGTGAAAACCCATGTATCTGCCCGCCGGATTTCCCCGTATGCGTCTGCGGAAGGAAAAGCCGGGGAAAGGTCATCACAAGAAAGCCCATCGTTCCCAGCGGACAGGAGCTGGAAGAAAATACAAGATCAAAAAGCTCAAAGCTCCGTGTGTTTGAACGGAGCGGATCATAAGGAATAGGAAAGGAAGTGATAGTATGGCAGCAAAGACCAGAAGAGGGGCAGCGCCGGAATATGTCAGTGGGACTGCGGCCAGAAAGCTGGAACCGGAAAGAAGACAGGAGAGACCCAGGGAGCCCCGACGGGAGGCCAGCAGCCAGAGCCGTACTGTTACTGTCAGAAGAAACCAGGAAAAAGCACTCCAGATGGACCTGCCGTATGTGATCGTACTGACCATTGCCGCAGTGTGCACCCTTTATTTCTGTGTCAGCTATTTACAGCTCCAGTCCTCCATTGCCGCCAGGCTCAACCACATCGAGGCCCTGGAGGCGTCCATTGAAAAAAAGAAGGCGGACAATGACGCCCTGGAGACCCGGATCAATACGTCCATCGATCTGGACAATATCTATAAGATCGCCACAGAGGAGCTGGGGATGGTCTATGCCAATAAGGACCAGGTAAGGATGTATAACAAGACAGAAAGCGAGTATGTTAGACAGTATGAAGACATCCCGGAACGGTAGTCAGAACAAGCACAAAAAAATATTCTCAAGATACATGCAGGAAAAGCTGGCGGTTACGGTCCTCGTAATTACGCTGGCTTTGTTTGGTCTTGCGGTGAAGCTCTATATGCTGGTGGATGAGAAGAACGAGGAGTATACGGAGATCGTCTTAAACCAGCAGTCCTCCTACAACAGCCGTACCCTGCCCTACCGGCGGGGGGACATTGTGGACCGGAACGGCACCTACCTGGCCACCAGCGAAAAGGTCTACAATCTGATCCTGGATCCCAACCAGATCAATAAGGATTCAGCCAATTATCTGGAGACCACAGTGACGGCCCTGGTGGACGTATTCGGATACGACCGGGAGGAGATCCTTTCAGCCATCAATGAAAACCCGAATTCCTATTATGTGAAGTTCCGGAGACAGCTTTCGGCAGAGGAAAAGGAGGCCTTCGAGGCAAAGGCCAAAGAGGTGAACAAGCAGTATATAGACTCCAGGAGCAGGAAGCGGGTCCAGGGCGTATGGTTTGAGGACGAGTATAAGCGGGTCTATCCCTACGGCTCCGTGGCCTGCAATGTGGTGGGCTTTTCCTTTGACAACGGAAAGCAGGGAAGCGGCGGCATCGAGCAGTTTTACAACGATCAGCTCATCGGCACCAACGGCCGGGAGTATGGCTATCTGGACGCCGAATCCAATATGGAGAAGGTCATAAAATCAGCGGAAAACGGAAACACCATTGTTTCCACCATTGACACCAATATCCAGAAGATCGTGGAAAAGTACATCGACGAGTGGATGAACGGCATCGGGAGCAAGACGGCGGCGGTGCTGGTGATGAACCCCAACAACGGCGAGATCCTGGCCATGGCCTCCAACCGCCGGTATGACCTCAACGATCCGAGAAATCTGGGGGCTATGTACACCCAGGAGCAGATCGACGCCATGACTGAGGAGCAGAAGTCAGAGGCCTGGAACCAGATGTGGAGGAACTTCTGTGTCAGCGACAGCTTCGAGCCAGGTTCCCCGGCCAAGCCTTTAACGGTGGCGGCTGCCCTGGAGGAGGGGGTGATCGGCCCCCAGGAGACCTTTGTCTGCGACGGCGCCCAGGAGGTGGGCGGCCACCGGATCAAGTGCGTCAGCATTTACGGCCACGGCGTCCTTTCGGTGGAGCAGACCCTGATGAAATCCTGCAACGACGCGATGATGCAGATCGCAGCCCGTATGGGTGTGGAACGGTTTGCCAGATACCAGGAGATCTTCGGCTTTGGCCAGAAGACGGGGATCGATCTTCCCGGCGAGGCCGATACGGCCGGACTGATCTTCCATGCAGACAACATGGGAGCGGCGGATCTGGCCTGTAACTCCTTTGGTCAGACGTACAACTGTACCATGGTCCAGATGGCGGCGGCCCTGTCGTCGGTGATCAACGGCGGCTCCTATTATGAGCCCCATGTGGTGAAGCAGATCTTAAACGACCAGGGAGCCGTGGTGAAGAAGGTGGAACCCAATCTGGTGCGGGAGACCGTATCCCAGGCCACCAGCGATTTTGTAAGAAACGCCATGTTCCTGACCGTGGACAGTGAGGAAGGCACCGGTAAGGCAGGACGGGTGGCCGGATATAAGATCGGCGGAAAGACGGGAACGGCCCAGAAGCTGCCCCGGTCTGCCAACAATTACCTGCTGTCCTTTGCGGGCTTTGCCCCGGCCGACGATCCCCAGGTCCTGACCTATGTGGTCATCGACACGCCCAATCTGCCGGGAAAGGAACAGGCCCACAGTACCTTTGCCACAGAGGTGTTCCAGAAGATCATGACAGAAGTCCTTCCTTATATGAATATTTTCCCGGATACGGATGTGGCCGGGACCGAGGACGAGAGCCTGGCGGCCCAGGGTGAGGGGATCACCAACCAGAACCAGGGCGGTCTGGAGCCCGGAGGGGAAGCTGGAGACGGAGAGACCCAGGCAGAGGAAACGGAGCCCATGACCGATGAAAACGGGGAGACCATTCCGGAGACCGAGCCTGCCGGTGAGGAGGTCGTGCCTTATGACGACGGGCTGGGACTTCCCGACACCGTGGCCGGAGGCGGCCAGACCCCTGGGGAGGCGGCCTCTGAGACTTTGTCGGAAACGCCTCCGGCCCCAGGGCCAGAAAACGCTCCGGAAGGCCAGGGGGAAACAGAGCCCCAGTAGATGGGATGCATTCCGGCGGCCCGGAGCCGCCGGGGACGAAGATACAGAGAGGTGACGGATGGAAAGACAGATCGATTTAAATGAGATTTCAGACGGAAGGCTCTACGGGCTTTCCGATATGGTAAGAGCAGACTGCGGCGGCTGTGCAGGCTGCTCTGCCTGCTGTTCGGGCATGGGCCGGTCGGTGGTCCTGGATCCCCTGGATATGCACCGTCTGGCAGAAGGGACAGGAGTGGGAGCAGAGACGCTTCTGACTGAAAATTTAGAACTGAATGTGGTGGATGGGATCGTCCTCCCCAATCTAAAAATGACAGAGGTGGGGGAAAGATGCACGTTCCTGGATCAGAACGGACGCTGTACGGTCCACAGCTTCCGCCCGGGGATCTGCCGGATCTTCCCTCTGGGGCGGCTGTATGAAAACGGGAGCTTCCAGTATTTTCTCCAGGTCAGGGAGTGCCGGAAGACAAACCGGGCCAAGATCAGGGTGAAAAAGTGGATCGATATGCCGGAAGCGGAAAAATATGATGCCTATATTTCCAGATGGCATTATTTTTTAAAGGAGCTTTCCAGGATCGTCCGGGAGGATACAGAAGGGATCCTGTCCAGGAACCTCAGCATGTATGTGTTAAAGGAATTTTATCTGACTCCCTATGACAGGAATGGGGACTTTTATGCCCAGATCGAGAAACGGATCGGGAAGGCGGAGGCAGTCTTTGGGATCAGCCATTCATAATTTCCGGTGAAATGAAATATAATGAGTAACAAAACACGGACATGGATGTGGCGTCATGAGCTCTTTTCTGACCCATCACAGGAGACGGATCCTGGTGACCATGGCGTTTTTGTCGCTTTTTATGGCCGGGCTCTGCGGCCAGCTGGGCTATCTGATGATCTTCCGGTCAGAGCATTACAGCGCCATGGCCGACGATCTCCATGAAAGGGAACGGACCATCAAGGCGGCCAGAGGGGAGATCGTGGACCGGAACGGCACGGTCATCGCCTCCAACCGGACGGTCTGTACGGTCTCCGTGGTCCATAACCAGGTGGAGGAGCCGGAGGCGGTGATCCGGATGCTTTCCGAAGAGCTGGAGCTGCCTGATGCAGAGGTCCGCAAAAAGGTGGAAAAGCGCTCCTCCCGGGAGATCATAAAGACCAATGTGGATAAGGCCGACGGAGACCGGATCCGCTCCCATGGCTTTGCTGGCGTCAAGGTGGATGAGGATTATAAGCGGTATTACCCCTACGACAGCCTGGCCTCCCGGGTCCTGGGCTTTACAGGGGCCGATAACCAGGGGATCATCGGCCTGGAGGTCATGTACGAAAAATACTTAAAGGGCCGGGACGGAAAGATCCTTACCCTGTCCGATGCCAAAGGCGTGGAGGTGGAAAATGCCGCAGAGGAGCGGCTAGAGCCGGTGGCCGGGAACACCCTGACTGTGAGCCTGGACGTGAACATCCAGAAATACGCAGAGCAGGCCGCGTACCAGGTGATGGAGCGGAAGGGGGCCAGGGCCGTTTCGGTCATTGTCATGAACCCTCAGAACGGGGAGATCTATGCCATGGTCAATGCCCCGGAATTTCATCTCAACGCCCCGTTTTCCCTGGCAGAGGGGGATGGGGCCGCTTCCGGAAAGGAAAAACAGGATCTTTTGAACGCCATGTGGAGGAACCGGTGCATCAACGATACCTATGAGCCGGGCTCCACCTTCAAGATCATCACGGCCGCGGCTGGCCTGGAGGCCGGAGTGGTCTCCCTGGAGGACCGGTTTTCCTGTCCGGGCTTCCGGATCGTGGAGGACCGGAAGATCCGGTGCCATAAGGTGGGCGGTCACGGCGGCGAGACCTTTTTACAGGGAGCCATGAACTCCTGTAATCCGGTGTTCATCGACGTGGGACAGCGGCTGGGAGCGGAGCGTTTTTACGATTATTTCCAGCAGTTCGGCCTGCTGGGGAAAACAGGCATCGACCTTCCCGGGGAGGCGGCCACCATTATGCATAAGAAGGAAAATATGGGCCTGGTGGAACTGGCCACGGTCTCCTTTGGACAGTCGTTCCAGATCACTCCCATCCAGCTTGTGACCACAGCCTCCTCCATCATCAACGGAGGGAACCGGATCACGCCCCATTTTGCCATAAAGGCGGAGAGCCGGGACGGCTCCCTGGTGCGGGAGTTTACGTATCCCGTAAGGGAAAATGTGGTATCGGAGGAGACCAGCCGGACCATGCGGCATATCCTGGAGCAGGTGGTGGCTGAGGGCAGCGGGAAACGGGCAAAGGTGGAGGGCTTCCGGATCGGAGGAAAAACGGCCACCTCGGAAAAGCTTCCCAGGAGCCGGAAAAAGTATATCTCTTCTTTTCTGGGCTTTGCCCCGGCTGACGATCCCCAGGTCATTGCCCTCATTACCATTGACGAACCGGTGGGGATCTACTACGGCGGAACCATCGCAGCCCCGGTCATTGCCGACATTTTTGAGAACATCCTTCCTTATCTTGGGCTTCTGCCTGGAAATGAAACGTAGCGTTCAGCCATGCGTCGTTCTGTCCGCCCTCAGCGGACAAGAAGAGCTGGGCGTCTGTCCCATGAAGATCCGGACAGAAAACAAGGAAATGGTGTTTTCCCATTGATTAATTCTTTAAAAGGACGTATACTAAAAAGACCCAATACATAAGAGACAGAGGTGCAATATGGTTAATGAGACAATCCTGGCGGTCATCATCGCCTTTGCGGTCAGTGCGGCGCTTTGCCCCATCGTGATCCCATTCCTTCATAAATTAAAGTTCGGCCAGCAGGTCCGGGAGGACGGTCCCCAGGCCCATTTAAAAAAACAGGGGACGCCTACCATGGGGGGACTGATCATCCTTTCCAGCATTGTGATCACGTCCCTTTTTTATATGAAAGATTATCCCCGGATCATCCCGGTGCTGTTCATGACCGTGGGCTTCGGGATCATCGGCTTTCTGGACGACTATATCAAGATCGTCATGAAACGGTCCGAGGGGCTGAATCCGAAACAGAAGCTTCTGGGCCAGATCGTGATCACGGGGATCTTCGCCTATTATCTGATGACCTCCGGGGAGGTGGGAACGGAAATGCTGATCCCCTTCACCGGCGGCTTTGAAAACGGATATTTCCTGGATCTGGGGTGGCTCTTTGTACCGGCCCTGTTCTTTATCGTCCTTGGAACGGACAACGGCGTCAATTTCACAGACGGTCTGGACGGACTCTGCACCAGTGTGACGATCCTGGTGGCCACTTTTTTTACCGTGGTGGCTCTGGGAGAGGAGAGCGGCATCAGCCCCATCACGGGCGCCGTTGTGGGAAGTCTTCTGGGCTTCCTCTTATTTAATGTATATCCGGCCCGGGTATTTATGGGAGATACGGGATCTCTGGCCCTGGGAGGCTTTGTGGCCTCCAGCGCCTATATGATGCAGATGCCTGTCTTCATCGCCATTGTGGGCCTTATCTATCTGGTGGAGGTGCTTTCCGTTATCATCCAGGTCACTTATTTTAAAAAGACCGGCGGAAAGCGGATCTTTAAGATGGCTCCCATCCATCATCACTTTGAACTGTGCGGATGGTCTGAAACGAGAGTCGTCGCCGTATTTTCCATCATCACGGCAATCCTTTGTCTGGTTGCTTACTTAGGATTATAGCAGGGAGGAATATTCATGTCACAGAAAGTATTAGTTGCCGGAACCGGCATCAGCGGGATCGCAGCGGCAAAGCTTCTTCTGGCCCAGGGCGGGGAAGTGGTATTATATGACGGAAACGAGAAGCTTTCCGCCGAGGAATTAAAGAAAAATTTTGATGAGGGCGCAAAGGTCTCCGTGATCTTAGGAGAACTGAAGAAGCTGGATCTTTCCGGCGTGGAGCTCTGCGTCATCAGTCCGGGTATCTCCCTGGAAGCACCCTTTGTGGCTGTTCTGGACGAGGCCCGGGTCCCCATCTGGAGCGAGATCGAGCTGGCCTATCACTGTTCCCAGGGAAAGCTCATCGCCATCACCGGAACCAACGGAAAGACCACCACGACAGCCCTGACCGGCGAGATCATGAGGCATTTCTTTAACAGCGTATTTGTAGTTGGAAATATCGGTGATCCCTATACGGCCCATGCCAGGGAGACCACGGAGGAATCGGTGACGGTGGCCGAGGTCTCCAGCTTCCAGCTTGAGACCATTATGGAGTTCCATCCCAATGTTTCGGCCATCACCAACATCACTCCGGACCACCTGGACCGCCATAAGACCATGGACTGCTACATCCAGGTAAAGGAGGGGATCGCCAGGAACCAGACAGAAGAGGATTCCTGTGTATTAAATTATGACGATCCGGAGCTCCGTGCCTTTGGTTCCACCTTAAAGAGCAAGGTGATCTATTTCAGCCGGAGGGAAAAGCTGGACCAGGGCGTATATATGGACGGCGACAGGATCGTATACCGCCACGGCGGAAAGACGGAGCCTGTGCTGGATGTCAAGGATCTCCAGATCATCGGCGGCCACAACCATGAAAATGTGATGACAGCTGTGGCCATCTCCCTCCAGATGGGCGTGCCCATCCCTGTGATCCGCGAGGCCTGCATGGCCTTTAAGGCGGTGGAGCACCGGATCGAGTTCGTGCGGGAGCGGTTCGGAGTCACCTACTATAACGATTCCAAGGGGACCAACCCGGATGCGGCCATCCAGGCCATCCGCGCCATGCCGGGGCCCACGCTGCTGATCGCCGGAGGCTATGACAAGCATTCGGAATATGACGAGTGGATCGAAAGCTTTGACGGAAAGGTGCGGTATCTGGTGCTTATCGGCCAGACCAGGGATAAGATCGCCGAGTGTGCAAAAAAACATGGGCTCACGGATATCATGTACGCAGAGGATATGCAGGAGGCTGTCCAGGTCTGTGCCTCCTACGCCAATGCCGGCGATTATGTGCTGCTTTCTCCGGCCTGTGCAAGCTGGGGAATGTTTAAAAATTATGAAGAGCGGGGGCGGATCTTTAAGGAATGCGTGAACAATCTGTAAATGACCGCAGAAGGGCCGGGCATCCGGAGCAGAGGGGACGGACGGAAGCCAGCCGTCCCCAGCCCCAGCCCAAAAAGAAAAAGCCCAGGCGTTTTTATGATTACAGCCTGCTGTTTACCATCATCTTCCTGACCGTGTTCGGCCTGGTGATGATATACAGCTCCAGCTCCTACAACGCCCAGGTCCTGGGCCAGGGACCGGCCTATTATATGAAACGGCAGGGATACATAGCTCTGGCAGGCTTTGCGGCCATGCTGGTCATTTCCAAGATGGATTACCACTTTTTTGCGAAATTTACCGTTCCGGCCATCGTGGTATCCTATATCTGTATGTTTCTGGTGAATTTCACCAGCCTGGGGATCAAGGTCAACGGACAGAAGCGGTGGCTGGGGACCAGGTCCGTGCGGTTCCAGCCCACAGAGCTTGTAAAGGTGACGGTGATCCTGGTGCTGGCGGTGGTGATCACCCGGCTGGGGAAAAAGATCGATGAGTGGAGGAGCTGGGGAATGCTGATCGTCCTGATCGCCCCGCTGGCCCTGATGGTCATGGCCAATAACTTAAGCTCCGGCCTGATCATCATGGGCATCGGCTTTGTGATGATGTTCATTGCCTGTAAGAAAAAATGGATCTTCATCCTTTCCATGGCGCTGGGGGCGGCAGTGTTCATTTTTGCGCCCATGATCGCTATGGGCCTGGAAAAGGCCGGGATCCTGGAATCCTACCAGCTGAGCCGGATCCTGGTGTGGAAGAATCCGGAGGCGTATCCCAGGGACGGAGGCTACCAGGTGCTCCAGGGGCTTTACGCCATCGGCTCCGGAGGCCTTCTGGGCAAGGGGCTGGGACAGAGCATCCAGAAGCTCAGCTTCCTTCCGGAGCCCCAGAACGATATGATCTTTGCCATCATCTGCGAGGAGCTAGGCCTGTTCGGGGCCATATCGGTGATCCTGATCTTTTTATTCATGATCTACCGTTTCATGCTGATCGCTGGAAATGCGCCGGATCTTTTTGGGGCCCTTCTGGTGGTGGGAGTCATGGCCCACATTGCCATCCAGGTGATCTTAAACATTGCCGTGGTGACCAATGTGATCCCCAATACGGGCATCACTCTGCCGTTCATCAGCTATGGAGGCACCTCGGTGCTGTTCCTCATGGTGGAGATGGGCATGGCTCTCAGCGTGTCCAACCAGATAAAGCTGGAGAGATAAGGATAAGGAGGAACACCGGGCCTGTCCGCTGCATAGGATACTGTATAGCATGCATCTGGGGGGATCCGTTTGTCTGCAATACAGATCCAGGGCCTAAGGCCCTTAAAGGGAACCGTTGGGATCCAGGGTTCCAAAAATGCGGTGCTGCCCATGATGGCGGCGTCTCTGCTGGCCGACGGCGTCACCGTGATCCGTCATGTGCCGGAGATCGAGGACGTTTTTTCCATGATGGGGATATTGGAAAGCCTGGGCTGTAAATGCAGCCTGGAAAAAGGAGTCCTGACGGTGGATACAAAAGCATCGTCCGGCCACAGGATCCCCGAGGAATACGTTGGGAAAATGCGCTCGTCCTGTCTCCTTCTGGGACCGCTCCTGGCGGGACGGGGAGAGGCGGTGACGTATTATCCCGGGGGCTGTGTCATTGGAAAGCGGCCCATCGACCTGCATCTGTACGCCCTAAAGCGGCTGGGGGCTTCCTTTTTTGAAGCCGGAGGCATGATCCTGGCCCGGGCAGACCGGCTCCGGGGAGCCAGGATCCGGTTTTCCTATCCCAGCGTGGGAGCCACGGAAAATGCTATCCTGGCGGCTGTGACCGCAGAGGGAGAGACAGAGATCGAAAACTGTGCCAGAGAGCCGGAGATCATGGAGCTCTGCCGGTTCCTGGCCGCCATGGGAGCCAGGATCCGCGGCGCAGGGAAGAGCCGGATCGCTGTGGAGGGCGTAAGGCGTCTGTATCCTGCGGAATTTTTTCTGGGCGGGGACCGGATCTGTGCCGGAACGTATCTGGCGGCCGCCGCCATGACGGCGGGAGACGTGACCGTTATGGGAGCGGAGCCGGAGGACCTGCGGGAGCCGGTTTACATTTTAAGGCGCATGGGCGCTGACATATCCATAAAAGAAAGAGAAAAGGAGATCCGTCTGCGGATGGATCAGAGGCCCGGTCCTGTTTCGCTCTGTACCGGTCCCTATCCGGGATTTCCCACGGATCTCCAGTCGGTCTTCCTGGCGGCAGCCTCTGTGGCCTGCGGGGAGAGCCGGATCACAGAAACCGTTTTTGAAGCCAGATTTGCGGCGGCGGCCCTGCTGCGGCAGTTTGGAGCCAGGATCCGTATAGAGGGACAGACGGCCGTGGCCCTGGGAACGTATCCCTTAAGGCCCGGGATCGCAGATGCGCCGGATCTGAGAGGCGGGGCGGCCCTGGTGCTGGCAGGCCTGGCGGCAGACGGCCTTTCGATCATTGGGAGCTGCCGGCATATCCAGCGCGGCTATGAGGATCTCTGCCGGGATCTTGGGAGCCTGGGCGCGGAGATCTGCTGGCTCTAGGAACTTCATGACAGCCGGATACCGGCCAGACAGGATGGGAGTACAGGTAATAGGATGAGGAGAAGAAGAGGATACGCGGGCTATGGCTACCGGAGGAGAAGGAGAGGAAAGAAGGTCCTGGCAGTGGCAGGGATCCTTCTTGGGATCCTGCTCCTTCTGGCTGCCCTTGTTTTTGCAGTCCGCATTAAGGAGATCAAGGTCACGGGAAACAGCCACTATACAGAGGAGCAGGTCATCGATCTGGTCCTTGGCGGAAAATGGTCCAGAAATTCGGCGTTCTGTTATTACGAGAACCGGTTCAGGGAGCATAAATCCATCCCGTTCATCGAGGAATATAAGATCGAATTCAAGAGCCCCACAAAGATCGAGATCGTGGTCTTTGAAAAAAGCGTGGTAGGCTACGTTTCGTATATGAGCAGCTATATGTATTTCGATAAGGACGGCATCATCGTGGAGAGCTCTGTGGAGCAGCTTCCAGGCGTGCCGTGGATCACAGGACTGGATTTCGGCCATATTATCCTGCACCAGCCCCTTCCTGTGGCAGATCCCGATACCTTTGGGGAGATCTTAAATCTGACCCAGGTGCTGTCGGTCCATGAGGTGAAGGTGGACAAGGTGGATTATCACAGCTCCATGGCAGGAGCCGGGGAGATCCGGCTCCATATCGGCGATGTGGTGGTGGAGCTGGGGGATTCTGAGGATCTGGACGGAAAGGTAACGGAGCTTTCCGGCATCCTTCCGGAGCTTTCCGGGCTTTCCGGCACCCTGTATCTGGATACCTATGACGAAACCAACAGTACGCCCACATATACCTTCAAAAAGAAATAAAGTTTGTGAAAATAATAGTTGATATTTTTTCAAAAATCAAATATGATATATGTTAGATTAATTTGGACTATTTCCGCAAAAGAAACGCAGTGGAAGTTTAAAAGGAGGAGACGTTCTTGTTAGAAATAAAAATAAATGAGGCAGAGAATGCCGCAAGGATTCTTGTGATCGGTGTCGGCGGCGCCGGAAATAACGCAGTAAACCGCATGGTGGAAGAGAATATCCTGGGAGTAGAATTCATCGGGATCAATACCGATAAGCAGGCGCTCCAGTTCTGTAAGGCCCCCACGGCCATGCAGATCGGCGAGAAGCTCACAAAGGGGCTGGGCGCAGGCGCAAAGCCGGAGATCGGTGAAAAGGCTGCCGAAGAGAGCCAGGAGGAGCTGGCGCAGGCCATGAAGGGTGCGGATATGGTATTCGTTACCTGCGGTATGGGCGGCGGCACCGGTACGGGCGCGGCTCCTGTGATCGCCAGGATCGCCAAGGATATGGGGATCCTTACAGTCGGCGTTGTGACAAAGCCCTTCCGCTTTGAGGCAAAGCAGCGTATGAACAATGCCCTGGAGGGAATTGAAAACCTGAAAAATGCAGTGGATACCCTGATCGTGATCCCCAATGACCGTCTTCTGGAGATCGTTGACAGGCGGACAACCATGCCGGATGCTTTAAAGAAGGCCGATGAGGTGCTCCAGCAGGCCGTACAGGGGATCACAGACCTGATCAACGTTCCCGGCCTCATCAACCTGGACTTCGCTGATGTCCAGACTGTTATGACGGACAAGGGCATCGCCCATATCGGTATCGGTAAAGCCAAGGGCGATGACAAGGCCTTAGAGGCAGTGAAGCAGGCCGTATCCAGCCCGCTCCTTGAGACTACCATTGAAGGCGCTTCCCATGTGATCATCAATATTTCCGGCGATATCAGCCTGATCGAGGCCAATGAGGCTGCCAGCTACGTTCAGGAGCTGGCCGGTGACGATGCCAATATCATTTTCGGCGCCATGTATGATGAAAATGCCGAGGACGAGGCTACGATCACCGTGATCGCCACCGGACTGGACGCCCACGGAGCCAATACTCCTGTGGAACGGGCCATGAAGGATTTCACCAATTATAAGCAGAAGGTACCGGCTCCCTCTGTCCAGAAACCGGTATCTCCCATGCCGAGGACTGCTGCGCCGGCAGCCGGAGAGGCAGCAGCTGCAGCAGCTCCCCAGTTAAATATCCCCAACAGCACACCGGTCTATCGTCCGGCTCATAAAGAGACACAGATCAATATTCCGGACTTCTTAAAGAACCGCAGATAGATTCTAACTTTTCAGAATGTGACAGGCGCCGCAGCTTTCAGCGGCGCCGCGTCTCCTTTGATCTTACCAGTTCACAGACGGATTCGTCATAAAAATCCAAATATAAAAGAGCAGAATAAATATAAATTCCTTTCTTGCAAAATTCAAAGACATCTGACTGTTCTGTCGGTATTTCCAGCAAAAGAGAAAACGCGGAGGCTTCACTCTGGCTTTCGCGGGAAATGAAGAAAAAAGGCGATAAATAATAAGGCTTTTCCAGAGGATCTGACAAAATATGTGGGGAGGCAGGGCTATAATAAGTTCTGCCGCAGCCGCTTTATGCCTTTATGGCTGCGGACCTTCTGCAAAAAAGGAGGGAGCGCCTTTGGAATATGAGTTTTATCTGGACTTATTTTTCCTCTGGGTCTTCTTCCTGGATCTTCTGGCCCTGTATCTGGCCTCCTGTTTAGGGAGGATGCCGATGCGGGTCCCGGGATTTCTGGCTGCAGCGGCAGCCGGAAGCGTCTGTAACTGCGTCCTTGCTGTGTTTCCTGTCCTTCCGGCAGCGGCAGAGCTTTTTCTGGCGGCAGCCGGCATCGGAAGCCTCATGTGCTGGATGGCTTTTTCTCCAGGGACGCCTGGAGAGCTCTTAAAGGCTGACGGGCTTCTGCTGGGGGCGGCCTGTATCCTGGGAGGGAGCCTGTTTTCCTTAAAAGAGATATTCTGGCTAACGGATTGGGAAAGCCTGGCGGCGGCTTCTGGAGCGGCGGTCATGGCGGGACTCTTTTTTAAGATGGCTTTAAGGGAAAAGGAACGGGGGAGGGAGCGGTTTCTGGTGCGGATTTTTTACAGGGGAGAGCAGAGAGAGTTCAAGGCCCTGGCAGATTCGGGAAACCGGCTCCGGGAGCCAGTCTCCGGAAAGCCAGTGAGCGTGGTATACATCGGGGACCTGAAGGGCTTCTGCGATTCGGTGGACGGTGTGGTCTATATCCCCTACCGGGCCGTGGGGACCCGGGCAGGTCTGCTTCCGGCTGTGATATTCGAGAAAATGGAGATCGTATGGGAAAAAAGGACGGTGGAGATCCAGAGACCGGTGGTGGCGGTGGCCAGAGAGCCGCTGTCGGGGGACGGCGGTTTTACCATGCTGATCCCGGAGCAATTTGTGGTTTAAGGAGGAATGAAGATGATCATAAAAATCTCAGTGCCCAGCCGCTTCAGGCTGAAAAAGACGGCGACCTTTCGCACGATACTCATGCAGAACCAGGGAGAGATCCATTATATCGGCGGAGCCGACGTCCTGCCGGCGCCTCTTACCCTGGAGGAGGAGACCAGGACTCTGGCCTGCCTTGGGACTGAGGAGGAAAAGGAAGCCAGATCCCGGCTCATCGAACATAATCTGCGGCTGGTGGTCTACATAGCGAAAAAATTCGATAATACCAGCGTTGGGGTGGAGGATCTGATCTCCATCGGGACCATCGGGCTCATCAAGGCCATCAATACCTTTGATCCGGCGAAAAATATCAAGCTGGCCACGTATGCATCCAGATGCATTGAAAATGAGATCCTCATGTATTTAAGGCGGACCAGTAAGACGAAGCTGGAGGTTTCCATCGACGAGCCTCTTAATGTGGACTGGGATGGGAACGAGCTGCTCCTTTCGGATATTCTGGGAACAGACGAGGATGTGATCTATAAGGACATTGAGGACGAGATCGAAAAGGATCTTTTAAAGAATGCCATCGACCATCTGAACCCCAGGGAAAAGAAGATCGTGGAGCTGCGGTTCGGCTTAAAGCAGCCCGACGGCATGGAGATGACCCAGAAAGAGGTGGCGGATCTTATGGGGATCTCCCAGTCCTACATTTCCAGACTGGAAAAGAAGATCATGAAGCGGCTAAAGAAAGAGATCGTCCGGTATGAATAGAAAGAGGGAGCTGCTGCAAAAGAGGTTTCTAAGGTTTCCTTTTGCAGCAGCTCCCGGAGACTGCGGTATGTATCAGGCTTTTCCGTAAAGGCGTTCGTAGATCATGTCACAGAGGGCGTCTGCATAGGACTGGTCCGGCAGATCCCTTCCAGTCACCAGGTAATCCTGGATCAGTTCAAACCGCTTCAGCTCCAGCTCTTCCCCGGAAAGCTCCGGATCCTCCATCAGAAGCTGGTCGTCCAGCCCTCTGGCAGAGTAGGTCTTTAAAAACCACTGGAGGATATCCTCCGTTTCTTTTTCCTCATCCGCTGCCTGGACCTTTAACCGGGCCGCAGATTTTTTCGAGGATACAGCCACGGCGATGGAGCCGGCGGCCATGAGGATCAGAAGGACATGGAAGAGGATGCGGGAAACGCCGTAAAGAGGCAGGGGCAGATACCCCAGGAGACTCACAGCAGCGATCAAGGCCAGTACGCCGCCCACCAGGAAAAAGGCGGAGGCAGAGGAATTCATATCCTCATAGCGCTGCTCTTTTTTCACATAGGTACCAACCGGCTGCCTGGCCGGCTGTTTTTCCATTTCTTTTGCCGCTTTCTGCATCTCTTCATACCGGAGGCGCATTTCCTGCTCCAGTTTTTCCTTTTCAGCCGCCTTCTGGGCCTGGGCTGCTTCCCTGGATTCCACAAGGGGACCGCCGCAGTCGGTGCATACGGTGACACCCTCCACAAATTCCATATCGCATTTTGGACAGTATGGCATAATGATGAACTTCCTTTCTGCTGGTTAAAATTCATTATATAATAAAAACAAAAAAAGGTCTATACTTTCTCTGGTTTTGTGCTTCCATTTCTCGGGGAAATCGGGTAAAATGGGAGGGTATAAAAATTTTTAGAAAGGGGTCCATGTATGAAGATTGCGGTTGTGACTGACAGCAACAGTGGAATTACGCAGAAACAGGCAGAGGAAATGGGGATCACGGTCCTTCCCATGCCGTTTATGATCAATGGAGAAACATATTTTGAAGATATAACCCTGACACAGGAGGAATTTTACGACCGGTTAAAGGGGGATGCGGATATTTCCACCTCCCAGCCGTCCCCGGCTGATGTGACCGGTCTCTGGGACCGGCTTTTAAAGGAGTACGATCAGGTGGTCCACATCCCAATGTCCAGCGGGCTTTCCAGCTCCTGTGAAACGGCCATGGCCTTATCCATGGACGAGGCCTATGAGGGAAAGGTATTTGTGGTGGACAACCAGAGGGTCTCCGTGACCCAGTACCAGTCGGTGAAGGATGCGCTGATGCTGGCCGCCCAGGGGGCTGACGGAGCAAGGATCAAGGAGCGTCTGGAGGAGACAAAGGGCGATTCGGTGATCTTTATCACAGTGGATACGCTTAAATACTTAAAAAAGGGCGGGCGGATCACCCCGGCGGCAGCAGCTCTGGGAACTCTTTTAAAGATCAAGCCGGTGCTCATCATCCTGGGTGAGAAGCTGGATGCCTTTGCCAAGGCCAGGACCATGAAGCAGGCCAGGACGCTGATGCTGAATTCCATCCAGAAGGAACTGGAGACCAGGCTCGGCGACAGCCAGTGCCAGTATTCGCATCTGGCCATTGCCCATACACAGAACGCAGAGGCGGCGGAGGAGTTCCGGAAAGAATTACAGGAAAAATATCCCAGTGCCGATATTATTGTGGCACCGCTTTCCCTGAGCATCTCCTGCCATATCGGACCGGGAAGCCTGGCGGTGACCGCCACGAGAAAGATGGTAGAGGAATATGAAGTGGATCAGAAGCAGGATCGGGGAATTTTATCATAAGCATACGCCCAGCATAAGGGTTCCCATGCTGCTGTTCGTGGTGGCGGCCTGTATGATCCCGCTGCTTATCCAGGGACGGCTCATAGCCCAGTCCTCCAGGCAGATGCAGGTGGAGCGTCGGATCATCGACGTGCAGAACCAGTGCCAGATCCTGAGCAATAAAATGTCCAGAAACGGATATCTAGGCAATTCCGGCGTGGATACGTCGGGAACGGATACGGAGCTGTCCATGCTGGCCGATATCTTCAACGGCCGGATCCTCATTGTAAACTCCGGCTTCCGGATCGTGAAGGATACGTTTTCCCTGGCAGAGGGAAAGATCTGTATTTCCGATGAGACACTGCGCTGCTTCCAGGGCGAGACCACCAGCCGGTATGATACGGAAAAGCATTATTTTATCCTGGCGGTGCCCATTGCGGATACGGTCCAGACGGCGGATGCCAGGAAGAGTCCGAAAACGGCGGGCGTCATGCTGGTGACGGTATCCACAGAAAGCATGTTCAATATGGAGGAGGCGCTTCTGGATAAGGCATCCCTGTATCAGCTTACGGTGTTCATCCTCTGCCTGATCCTGGCGTTCTTTGCCGTCGGATTTTTCGTGAAGCCCTTCCGGGCCATTGTGAAATTCCTGGACCGGGTGGCAGAGGGGGGGCTGGATGAAGATATTGCGGAGGAATCCTACCGGGAGACAAAGCAGATCTCCAGGGCCATCAACAAGACCCTCCAGAGCCTGAAGGCTGTGGACCAGTCCAGGCAGGAATTCGTATCCAACGTGTCCCACGAGCTGAAAACGCCGATCACCTCCATCCGCGTTCTGGCCGATTCCCTTATGAGCATGGATGAGGTCCCCAAAGAGCTGTACCAGGAATTTATGGGCGATATTTCCGATGAGATCGACCGGGAGAGCAAGATCATCGATGATCTTCTGACTTTAGTGCGTATGGATAAATCCTCAGCAGAGATCAATATTACCCAGACCAATATCAACGCTCTGGTGGAGATGATCTTAAAACGGCTCCGTCCCATTGCCAGACGGCGGAACATTGAGCTGATCTTCGAGAGTATCCGGGAGGTAACGGCGGATATCGATGAGGTGAAGTTTTCCCTGGCCGTCAACAATCTGGTGGAAAATGCAGTCAAATACAACCGGGAGGACGGATGGGTGCGGGTCACTCTGGACGCGGACCACAAGTTCTTTTATATCAAGGTCTCGGATTCCGGCATCGGGATCCCGGAGGAATATAAGGAGCGGGTATTCGAGCGGTTCTACCGGGTGGATAAGGCCAGATCCCGGGAGACCGGCGGCACAGGCCTGGGACTTGCAATCACCAAAAGCGTGATCTTTATGCACCATGGGTCCATCCAGGTGGAGAGCAAGGAGGACATCGGCACCACCTTTACGGTGAAGATCCCGCTGATGTACATCCCGTCCACAGGAAAGGAGAAGCCATGAAGCAGATAAGGATATTTTTTGCGGTTTCCCTTCTGGCAGTCCTGCTGGCTCTGTGCGGCGGCTGCAGGCGGACGGATGAAATACCGGAGGGAGTGCCGGAGTATACGGTATATTATCTGGATTCCCCGGGACTTAAGCTGGTGGGGAACAGCATCGGGATGGAAGGAACGGACCAGGAAGCGCTGGTCCAGGAGCTTCTTTCCAGAATGGAAACAGTCCCGGCAGAGCTGGACTGTCAGAGCGCCATTCCAGAGCGGGTGGAGACCATTACCTTCCGGATCGAAGAAAATGTGCTGTATCTGTTTGTGGATGCCAATTATGCGCTGATGGATTCAGTACGGGAGATCCTGTGCCGGGCGGCCCTTACGAAAACGCTGACCCAGATCCAGGGCATTGACTATCTGAGTATTTACTGTGCCGAGCAGCCCATTGTGGACGGCACAGGAAATCCTGTGGGGATGCTTTCGGCCTCAGATTTTGTTGAGGGGATCCGGGATGTGAACAGCTTTGAGAAAACGGAGCTGACCCTGTATTTTTCCAATGCTGCCGGAGACGGGCTGGTGGAGGAAAAACGGGAGGTGATGCGCAATACCAACACTTCCCTGGAAAAACTCATAGTGGAGCAGCTGATCGAGGGGCCCAGGGAGCCGGATTCATATCCGACGCTTCCCCCGGATATGAAGCTTTTAAACGTGATGGTGAGTGAATCCGTCTGCTCCATCAATCTGGATTCCGCATTTTTGAACAATAGCCTGGAGGTGAGGGAATATATTCCCATTTATTCGATTGTGAATTCACTTTCAGAACTTCCCACGGTCAGCCGGGTGCAGATCCGCATCAATGGCTCCCAGGACGCGGTCTTCCGCGACAAGATCCCTTTAAATACGGTGTTTGAGAGAAATTTTGAATACATGGAGGGAGGAGAAAAAAATTAACAGGCCTTTGCTGTATGCAACGGGGGGACTGGTACTTGGAGAGACGATGGCCCTTTTTCTTACAGCAGACCAGGGATTTTTCTGGCTGGCAGCCATGCTGGCCGTCCTTTGCTGCGTCCTGTCCGGAAGCTTCCGGAGGGGAGCGGCAGGGGGCGGAAGCGGGACGCCGGCTCTTTTTTTACATGGAAAGGCGGGACCATGGCTCCGGTATGGACTGGCAGCGGCCGGATGTATCCTTCTGGGCTTTGGCCGTATGAAGCTGGAGATCCGGGAGCGGGTCCTGGAGGAGCAGGCGGCCGCGGAGCGGAGGGAGGAGCCCCTGGTCATAGAAGGCCAGGTGGAGGAGATCGGAGAGACAGACTACGGATACCGGCTCATGGTATCCGACTGTGAGGAGTACGGACCGGAAGCCCGCAGGATCCCCCGGCGCATGTACTGCTATACGGATCGGGCAGATGGACTGAAAATAGGAATGAGGATCCGGGCAGAGGGGACCATGGAGGCTCCGGAGCCGGAACGGAATCCAGGCGGCTTCGATCACAGGTCCTTCTGCCGGGCGAAGGGGATCGGCGGGATCTTCCGGGCAGACCGGACAGCGCCGGCTGGCCCTGGATACAGCCGGTTCCGGGAGGGGATCCGTCAGATACGGCTCTGGCTGGAAGGACGTCTGGACCAGCTGGCCTCCGATACAGATGGAGGGATCCTGAAGGCAGTGCTCTTAGGAAACCGGTCGGATATGGACCAGGAGATTTACGAGTTATACCGGAAAAACGGGATCTCTCATGTGCTGGCCATCAGCGGTCTCCATGTGTCCATCCTTGGACTTGGACTATGGAAGGCCTTAAGAAGGTGCGGCTTTGGGTTTGCGGCGGCCGGCGGGGCAGCGGGAGCCTTTCTGTTCTGCTATGGGCTCATGACCGGTTTCGGGCCGTCGGTGGTGCGGGCTGCGGCCATGTGCGGGCTCTCTTTTCTGGCAGCCTTTCTGGGCCGGACCTATGACCTTATGTCAGCCTTGTGTATTCCAGCCCTGGCGCTTTTGTGGTCCCGGCCCTGTCTCCTGACCCAGGCGTCCTTCCAGCTTTCCTTTCTTGCAGCAGGAGCCGTGGCCTTTCCCGGCGGTTTCCTCATCCGGCGCTTTAAAGCCCGCGGCTTATTCCAGACGCTTCTTGTGAGCGCCTCTATCCAGGCGGCCACGGCTCCCGCCGTCCTGTATCATTCCTTTGAGCTTCCGCTATACGGGATCTTTCTGAATCTGTTAGTGATCCCTCTGATGACGTATGTGGTGGTTTCTGGCCTGCTGGGACTGGCGGCTTCCTTATTTTCCATGAAGGCGGGAGCCGCCCTTCTGGGAGGGGCCCACTATATCCTGGGACTTTATAAGGCCATGGGAGAGGGGACACAGAGGCTTCCAGGGGCCAGCCTGGTGGTTGGGCGGCCGTCTCTGGCGGCCACGGTCTTGTTTCTGGCCGGAGCTTTTCTGGGGATCCTTCTGGCTTCCCGGATCCTGGAACAGAGGCGGAGCCGGCCCCAGGCTTTCCTGATCCTGTGTCTTTTCTGGGCCGGGAGCGTGTTTTTCTTTTTTTCGCCGCCCCGGAAGGGGCTGTCTGCCGTATTTCTGGATGTGGGCCAGGGGGATGGGATCTTTCTGTCCTGCGGAGGAAGGACCATGCTGATGGACTGCGGTAGCAGCCAGGAAAAGGAACTGGGAAAGGACTGTCTGGTGCCCTTTTTAAAAAGCTGGGGCGTGGACCGGCTGGATACAGTATTCATCAGCCATGGAGACTGGGATCACATAAGCGGGATCCGGTATGCGCTGGAGGATCCGGGCTGCGGGATCCGCATCGGCACGCTGGTGATGCCGGAGCCGGGAAAGGGAAAGGATGTTTATGCAGAGCTGGCCTGCCTGGCAGACAGCCGCGGGATCCCGGTGGTCTACGGAAAACGGGGAGATGAGTTTTCCGGGATCCTGGGACCGGAGGTTTCGATCCGCTGCCTTTCGCCGCCGGAGGGAGGGGACTATGGGGACCGGAACGATGAATCGCTGGTGGCAGAGATCCAGTATGGGGATTTTCGTCTGCTGCTGACGGGGGATGTGGGAAAGGAGGGGGAGGAAAAGATGAGGGAGGCCGGCCTGCTGGCCCCGGTGACGGTGCTGAAGGCCGCCCATCACGGATCGGGAACCTCCTCCGGCCAGGAGTTTCTGAAGGCTGTGGATCCGGCCTTTGCGGTACTCTCCTGCGGCCGGGAGAACCGGTACGGCCATCCGTCTCCGGAGGTCGTAAAGGCGCTTAAAGAACAGGGGGCCCGGATCTGGGACACCCGGGAGCGGGGAGCCGTCATGGTCTGGACCGATGGCCGTACCATGGATATTTCCGGATATCTTGACAGCCGGAAGGGTATCTGATATCTTTAATATCATGACATCGGGGGCGGAAGCTCTCTGCCCCTGTGGATATCATATTATTTATGGAGGAAAGATCATGGGATTTTCAATGGACATCAGCGTGCCGGTGCTGACTGTATTTTTACAGGGACTGCTGAGCTTTTTCTCGCCATGCGTACTGCCGCTCCTGCCCCTTTATATCGGATATCTGTCCGGAGGGACCGCAAGGCGCGGAGAGGACGGACGGATTACTTATGAGCGGAAGAAAGTGATGCTCCACACCGTATTTTTTGTGCTGGGGGTCAGCTCGGCATTTTTTATCCTGGGGCTGGGAGGCTCGGCCCTGGGCCGGTTCTTTAAGGGGAACCAGGCCATGTTCGCCAGGATCGGAGGGATTTTTGTTGCTGGCTTCGGCCTTTACCAGCTGGGGATCTTCGGACCCTCCAGGCTCCTTTCCAGGGAGCACCGGCTGCCGTTTTCTGTGGGAACGGCTGCCATGTCTCCTGTAACAGCCTTTCTGCTGGGCTTTACCTTCAGCTTTGCATGGACGCCCTGTGTGGGACCGGCTCTGGCCAGCGTTCTTTTGATGGCAGCGTCGGCGGCCACCCAGGCCAGGGGCTTTCTCCTGATCGGAGTTTATACGGCCGGGTTCGTCCTTCCATTCCTGGCAGTGGGGATGTTTTCCACCACGCTTCTGGATGTGTTTAAACGTCATGGGAATGTGGTCACCTATGCAGCCAGGGCCGGAGCCGTGCTGATGATCCTCATGGGCGTGATGATGTTTACGGGAAAGATGAATTCCATCACCGGATATCTTTCCAGTCCCCAGACCGGAGCCGGGACCGCCGGCAAAGAGCAGGAGGAGGCTGGAGAAACGACAGATCCAGGGGCAGCCGGAGAGACGGCTGGGGGAACCGGAAAGCCGGGGGATGGACCGGAGACCGGGGAGACCCTGGAGAGCGCCGGAGAGACGGTGGCAGCAAAAGGCCCGGAGGAAACGGCCGGGGAAGGCTCTGGAGCCGGTGCAGATACGCTTCCGTCGGTGGATTTTACCCTTACGGACCAGTTTGGAAATTCCCATACCCTTTCAGATTATAAGGGAAAGACAGTATTTTTAAACTTCTGGGCCACCTGGTGCCCGCCCTGCAGGCGGGAGATGCCGGATATCCAGAAGCTTTATGAGAGATACCAGGCGGAGGAGGATCCAGAGGTGGTGATCCTGGGAGTTGCGGCTCCGGATTATGGAGACGAGGGCTCCAGGGAGGAGATCGCCCAGTTCCTGGAGGAAAACGGTTATACCTACCCGGTGGTCATGGACGAAGGCGGAGAGCTGTTTATGACATACGGCGTTTTTTCCTACCCCACCACCTTTATGATCGACCGGGATGGAAATGTATTCGGCTATGCCGCAGGCCAGCTGAGCATGGAAATGATGGAAAGCATCATCCGTCAGACGGTCACGGGAGTCCGGGAGCAGCCGGGCCAGTAAGAAGATGAGGGAAGTATGCCATGCAGACACTGAATCAGGATATAAAAGAGAAATCCTTTAAAAAGATCTATCTGCTCTACGGGGACGAGCCGTTTCTGGTGGGCAGCTATAAAAAGAAGCTGCGGGAGGCCATCACCGGCGGCGATACCATGAACTTCAACTATTTTGAGGGAAAAAACCCAGATGTGAAGGAGATCATCAGCCTGGCGGATACCATGCCGTTTTTTGCAGACCGGCGGCTGATCCTGGTGGACGGCAGCGGCTTTTTTAAGAGCGCCCAGGAGGAGCTGGCGGCGTACCTGCCCCAGATGCCGGATACCACCTGTCTGGTCTTTGCCGAGAGCGAGGTGGATAAGAGGAACCGGCTCTATAAAAGGGTAAAGGAGCTGGGCTACGCGGCGGAGCTCAATAAGCAGGATACGGCCCAGCTCATGCGGTGGGCCGCCGGGATCCTGGGCCGGGACGGAAGAAAGATCAGCCGTCCGGTGATGGAATACTTCCTGGAGCGCACCGGGGATGATATGGAAAACATCCGGATGGAGCAGGAAAAGCTGGTATGCTATACCATGGGCCGGGACGTGATCACAAAAGAGGACGTGGACGCAGTGGGAACGGTCCATGTGACCAGCCGGGTCTTTGATATGGTGGCGGCCATTGTAGCCGGGAACACGAAGAAGGCCATGGACCTTTATGAGGACCTCCTGACCTTAAAGGAGCCGCCCATGCGGATCCTGTTCCTCATTGCCAGGCAGTTCAACCAGCTCCTGCAGATCAAGGAGCTGACTGCCGCGGGAAAGGATAAGGGGGCCATGGCCTCGGCCCTTAAGGTGCCTCCCTTTGCCGTGGGAAAGCTTACGGCCCAGGCCAGGGCCTTCACAAGAGATCAGATCCTTTCCTGGGTCACGCTCTGCGTGGAGACAGAGGAAGCGGTGAAGACCGGCCGTCTGTCAGACCGCCTGGCGGTGGAGCTTCTGATCGCGCGGAGGACATAGAAAAAAGCAATAAAAAAACGCTTTTCCGACACACCACACGGAAAAGCGTTTTTACTTTACGAATTTATAAATTAAGATATCCAGCCTTCTTATTAAGCCATAGCGCTTACAGCTTTGGACAAACGGGATACTTTTCTGGAAGCAGTATTCTTGTGATATACGCCCTTGGAAGTAGCCTTGTCGATTTCGCTTGTAGCAGCAATGAGCGCAGCCTGTGCAGCAGCCTTGTCACCGGCGGTAATTGCAGCTTCAACCTTTTTCACATAAGTTTTTACCTTAGATCTGATCGCTTTGTTTCTGGCAGCCTTTGTTTCAGCTACTAAGATTCTTTTCTTTGCAGATTTGATATTAGCCAATCTGTACACCTCCACTATGATTAAAAAATATTCGCTGTTTGTTTTGCATCAAAGTCTGGACACGGACAGTTCAATGTAAACATACTCTTGTATTCTATCGGATTATTCCCGGGATGTCAATACATAAAATGTATTTTTCGAGGAAAAATAGAAAAAGATTGTGGTATTCAGACGCAGGAACATGATCCAGAAGTGAGCGGGGCTTTTGCGGAGAAAAATTTCCGACCGGCCCGCAGGAAGAACGGAAAAAGGAGAGATCGGTCATGGAACAGTGGAAAAAAAGCATATACACCGACCTGGCAGTGGAGGAAAGGGAGAGCTTCCCGGGCGACGGAGGAGAGATCCCCGGCGTGTCTCTCAGAGAATGGGAAAAGGAAGAGGCGGGCATCCATCTGACGGAGGTGGTCATAAAGACAGAGGAGGGGGCTGGGAACATGGGAAAGCCCATGGGGACCTATGTGACGCTGGAGGCATTGGCCCTGGCGGAGCGGGATGAAGATTTCCACCGGGAGGTATCCGAGGAGCTGGCGGCCAGGATCTCTGGTCTTCTGGCCCTTCATCAGATCGGAACAGACGGAAATGGAAGAGCGCCGTCCATACTGGCGGTGGGGCTGGGAAACGAGAACGCCACACCCGACGCCCTGGGGCCTCTGGTGCTGAAGCATCTCCAGATGACCCGGCATCTCACCGGCGGCTGTGGGGAGGAATTTGCGGGAGGAAAAAAATATCCGGCCCTGAGCGGGATCATTCCCGGCGTCATGGCCCAGACGGGGATGGAGACGGCGGAGATCCTGAAGGGAGTGATCGCGGAGACGAGACCGGATGCAGTTTTGGCGGTGGACGCCCTGGCGGCCCGAAGTGTCCGGCGGCTGGGCGTTACGATCCAGCTTTCCGATGCCGGGATCCATCCGGGCTCCGGCGTGGGAAACCACAGGAACAGCCTGACCCGGGAGACTCTGGGAGTGCCGGTGATCGCCATCGGCGTGCCTACGGTGGTGGGGGCTGCGGCCATTGTCCACGACACGGTGGGAGCCCTGGTGGCGGCCCTGAAGGAGGGTGGGGAAGCCGGATATGGGGATATGGTGGAGCACATGGACGGCAGGGACCAGTACCAGCTGATCCGGGAGGTGCTGGAGCCCCAGATCGGCCCCATGTACGTGACGCCCCACAACATCGATGAGCGGGTGGAGAATCTCAGCTTTACCATCTCCGAGGCCATCCACATGGCCCTGTTTGGAGGGAACGGGTGACGGCTGTTTTCTGGTGATGAAGGGAGGGCGTCCCTCATAGAATAAAAGAAAGAAGGAAAAACGGGCGGCAGCCATGAGACGCAGATGGTATTATATCAAACGGGCCATACGGGCAGACCGCCCGTTTTTTGCGGCCGCAGCAGTCCTTTTCCTTATGGCGGCCCTGGCAGTGGGAAGCCGGGACTGGCTGGGGGCGGCAGTCTCCAGATACGGAGACCAGTACGGCCTTTCCATGGCCCGGACTGTGATGAAGGAATGGATCCCGGCGGCAGGGAGACAGAAGGGAAGAAGCGGTCCGGCAGCGCTGGAGCCGGTTCTGTTTTCCTATCTGGGATCCATGGAGACGGAAACGGCACCGGCGGCAGATCCGGCCTATGAAAAGATGACGGCCCGGAGAGAGGGAGCAGATCCCGGCAAAGGAACTCAGCAGGAGACCGGAGAGACCGGGAGACGGGAAGAAGCCGGGAGGCCGAAAGATGCAGACCAGGCGGGAGCCGAAGGTGCCGGACAGACCCATGAAGCCCCCGGCCAGGTCCAGGGAAACGGGGAAGCCAGTCCAGAGGAAGGTGAGGCTGCCGGTTCTTCCCAGGCCCTGGCCGGGACGGCGGGAGGCCGTTTTCCAGGGCTGGGGATCCGCATGGAAAAGCTGGCAGATTATGACTATATGATGCAGAATTTTTACAGCATCCATCCCACCACGACCGCAGGCCGGGAGCTTATGGACGCGGAGCATTTTCTGTCTATGGATCTTTCCCTGGACCTGGGGAATGGACAGGACGGCAGCACGGCGCAGACGGCTCCAAAGGAACCGCAGATCCTGATCTATCACACCCATTCCCAGGAGACCTTTTCCGATTATCCGGAAAATCCGGAGGCCACCATCACTGGAGTAGGCGCATACCTTTCAGAGCTTCTGGAGGGGAAGGGATATTCTGTGATCCATGACGACGGCGTTTATGACTACCGGGACGGGAAGCTGGACCGGAGCCGGGCCTATACATATGCCCTGGAGGGGATCCAGGGGATCCTGCAGAAATATCCTTCCATTGAGGTGGTGCTGGATCTCCACCGGGACGGGGTGGCTGAGGGGACCCGCCTGGTGACGGAGATCAACGGGAAGCCCACGGCAAAGATCATGTTTTTCAACGGAACCTCCCAGACGCCGGACGGTCCCATCGAATATCTGCCAAATCCCAATCGGGAGGCCAACCTGGCGTTCAGTTTTCAGATGCAGCTTAAGGCTGCGGGAATGTATCCGGGATTTACGAGAAAGATCTATCTCAAGGGACTGCGGTATAACCAGCACGTCCGGGCGCGCTCGGCCCTCATTGAGGTGGGCGCCCAGACGAACACGTATGAAGAAGCGAGAAATGCCATGGAGCCCCTGGCCCATATCCTGGACCAGGTGCTTAGGGGAAGCTGAATCAGTGGATCCGTTTTTCCCAGCCGCCAAAGAAATAAAAGAGGGCGGTGAGGAGAGAGCACATCATCCAGCCCAGGGGATAGCCGAAGCCCACCACGGCCGGAGTGTTGATGAATTGTGTGATAACGAACAGGTAGATCTGCCGGAACAGCACATAGGAAAAGAGCATGATGAACATGGGAGTCCTGGAATCCCCGGCTCCCCGTAGAGATCCGGAAAAGATCTGTGTGGCGCAGCAGGTGAAGGTCAGGGTACTGTTGGTACGGATGAACAGGGTCCCATAACGGATCACCTCTGGATCCTGGTTGAACATGGCCACAAACTGTCCGGCCGTAAGCCAGAGCACCGAGGCCATGGCGATGGTGATGGCCGTGGACATATAAAAGGCCGTTAGGGAGCCCCGCTTGGCCCGGGGGATGTTCCTGGCTCCGATATTCTGGCTCACGAAGGTGGTGGCTGCCTGGTTCATGCTCTGGAGCGGCAGGAAGATAAACTGGTCGATCTTCGTATAACAGCTCCATCCAGCCATGCAGGCGGAGCCGAAATAGTTGATATAGGACTGGACGTACACGTTGGAAAAGCTGGTAAGGGACTGCTGGAGACCAGCGGGCAGGCCGATGGAAAGGATCTGCTTTAAGGTGTTTTTATCCACAGAAAGGTCTTTCCACACCAGACGGTAGCCGCCGTCGTCCATGGTCAGCACCGCAAGGACCAGGGCCGCCGACAGGAACTGGGAAATGATGGTGGCATAGGCCACACCGGCGATGCCCAGATGGAACACGATCACGAATACCAGGTCCAGTACTGTATTGAGGATACTGGAAAAGCAGAGGAACAGCAGCGGCCGTTTCGTATCGCCCACGGCCCGGAGCACGGCGCTTCCCATATTATAGACCAGCAGGCCGGCGATACCGGAAAAATAGATCCGGAGATACACCGAGGCTGACTCCAGGACGTCGTCTGGCGTGGACATGAACCGGAGCATGAGGGGGGCCAGGAAAATACCCAGGGCCGTAAACAGGATGCTGGCCAGAAAGGTGACCATGATGGTGGTCTCCACGGCCAGATGGAGCTTTTTGTCGTCGTGGGCCCCGTAATGGCGGCTGATGATGACGCTGGCGCCGATGGACGTTCCATTGAAGAACATGACCATGGTGTTGATGATGCTGGTGGTGGAGCCCACGGCCGCCAGGGCTTCTGTGCCCACAAAATTTCCGACCACCAGGCTGTCCACCGTATTGTAAAGCTGCTGGAACAGGTTGCCGATGAGAAGCGGAACGGCAAAGGAGAGCAGCAGCTTCCAGGTGGAGCCGGTGGTCATGTCCATGCTCTTTGACGATAGTTTTTTCGGGTGCATGACGATCCTCCTCGTATAGAATAAATGAAGATATCTTACTATTATGATAAAACCAAGTAAGAAGAATGTCAAATAAATATTCTGTCTGGTTTAATAGCCGCCTCCAGGGATGCCGGATCCTGCGGAAACCCTTGCGCGGATGCGGAAAAAATGGTATATTTGGCGTAAGAAATTTTAGAAAAGAGGAACATAAATGACGGCTGTCGATCAGAGCAGAATCAGAAACTTTTGCATCATTGCCCATATTGACCACGGCAAGTCAACGCTGGCGGACAGGATCATCGAAATGACAGGGCTGCTGACCAGCAGGGAGATGCAGGCCCAGATCCTGGACAATATGGATCTGGAGAGAGAGAGGGGCATCACCATCAAGTCCCAGGCCGTGCGGACGGTATATAAAGCAAAAAACGGAGAAGAATATATTTTCAACCTTATTGACACTCCCGGACACGTGGACTTTAACTACGAGGTGTCCCGGAGCCTGGCGGCCTGCGACGGAGCTATCCTGGTGGTGGACGCGGCCCAGGGGATCGAGGCCCAGACCCTGGCCAACGTGTATCTGGCCCTGGACCACGATCTGGATGTGTTCCCGGTGATCAACAAGATCGACCTTCCCAGTGCCGATCCCGACCGGGTGGCGGAGGAGATCGAGGACGTGATCGGCCTGGAGGCCCACGACGCTCCCAGGATCTCAGCCAAAAGCGGTTTAAATGTGGAGGATGTGCTGGAGGCCATTGTGGAAAAGATCCCGGCTCCGGAGGGAGATCCGGAGGCTCCCTTACAGGCGCTGATCTTCGACTCCGTTTATGATTCCTACCGGGGAGTCATCGTATTCTGCCGGATCAAGGAGGGAACTGTAAAACGTGGGACCCCCATTAAGATGATGGCCACCGGCGCGTCCTATGACGTGGTGGAGGTGGGCTACTTCGGCGCAGGCCAGTTCATCCCCTGCGAGGAGCTGTCTGCCGGTATGGTGGGCTACATCACTGCCAGCATCAAAAATGTCCGGGATACCCGGGTGGGCGATACCATCACCGACCGGTCCAATCCCTGTAAGGAACCCCTTCCGGGCTATAAGAAAGTGACCCCCATGGTCTACTGCGGCCTGTATCCGGCAGACGGAGCCAAGTACCCGGAGCTGCGGGATGCTCTGGAAAAGCTCCAGCTAAACGACGCATCCCTGTTTTTTGAGCCGGAGACCTCGGTGGCCCTGGGCTTTGGCTTCCGCTGCGGCTTCTTAGGCCTGCTCCACCTGGAGATCATCCAGGAACGGCTGGAGCGGGAATACAACCTGGACCTGGTGACCACGGCCCCCAGCGTTGTGTACCGGATCCACAAGACCAACGGCGAGGTCATCGACCTGACCAATCCCACCAATATGCCGGATCCCTCGGAGATCGAATATATGGAGGAGCCGGTGGTCACTGCGGAGGTAATGGTGACCACGGAATTTGTGGGCGCTATCATGCAGCTTTGCCAGGAACGCCGGGGCGTATACCTGGGGATGGAGTATATTGAGGCCACCAGGGCCCTTCTGAAATATGAGCTGCCTCTCAATGAGATCATTTACGACTTTTTCGACGCCTTAAAATCCAGATCCAGAGGCTACGCGTCCTTTGACTATGAGCTGAAGGGCTATGAACAGTCGGAGCTTGTGAAGCTGGACATCCTCATCAACCGGGAAGAGGTGGACGCTTTATCCTTCATCGTCTTCGAGGGCTCTGCCTATGAGAGAGGAAGGAAAATGTGCGAAAAGCTGAAGGATGAGATCCCGAGACATCTGTTTGAGATCCCGATCCAGGCGGCTGTGGGAGGCAAGATCATTGCCAGGGAGACCGTAAAGGCCGTCCGCAAGGATGTTCTGGCCAAGTGCTACGGCGGCGATATTTCCCGTAAGAAGAAGCTTCTGGAAAAGCAGAAGGAAGGAAAGAAGCGGATGCGCCAGGTGGGCAATGTGGAGATCCCGCAGAAGGCCTTTATGAGCGTATTGAAGCTGGATGAGGAGTAAACATGCGTCTGACCACACTATGCTATCTGGAACAGGACGGGAAATACCTGATGCTGCACCGGATCGTGAAGAAAAATGATGTAAATAAAGATAAGTGGATCGGCATCGGCGGGAAATTTGAGCCCGGCGAGAGTCCGGAGGACTGTGTGCTGAGGGAAGCCCGGGAGGAAACGGGCTTCCTTCTTACCAGTTACCGGCTAAGAGGGATCGTGACCTTCCTGTTTAATGACCAGGAGGCGGAATACATGTTCCTCTATACAGCTGACGGGTTCACCGGCCAGCCGGTCCCCTGCGATGAAGGGACCCTGGAGTGGGTACCAAAAGAGGAGATCGACCGTTTAAACCTGTGGGAAGGCGACCGGATCTTTTTTAGGCTCATGGATGAAGGGGAGCCGTTTTTTTCTTTAAAGCTTCATTATTATGGGAACCGGCTTTCGGAGGCGGTCCTAAACGGAGAGTCCATGGAGCTGCTGGACGTGCTGGATGAAGGCGGAGAGCCCTCGGGACTGGTGCGGGAGCGGTCCATGGTCCATGAACGGGGCGATTATCACAGGACCAGCCATGTGTGGGTGGTCCGGGAAAAGCCAGACGGCAGCCATGAGGTGCTGCTCCAGAAGCGCAGCAGCAGGAAGGATTCCTTTGCGGGCTGCTACGATATTTCCAGCGCCGGCCATATTCCGGCGGGAGATGGATACCTCCAGTCAGCCAGACGGGAGCTTAAGGAGGAGCTGGGGATCACCGCTTCGGAGGAAGAACTGGAATTTGCCGGTTTTTTTGAGAGCCAGTATGAGGGGGACTTTTACGGAAAGCCCTTTATCAACCACGAAAAGGCTGCGGTCTACGTTTACAGAAGGCCGGTGGAGGCGGAACGCCTGGAGCTCCAGGCCGATGAGGTGGAATCTGTCCGGTGGATGGATCTGGAGAGGGCCTGCCAGGCAGCAAAAACACAGGCGGACGGCTTCTGTTTACAGGAAGGAGAGCTGCTGCTCTTAAAAAACTGGCTCTCGGAGCATACAGAAAGATCCGGCAGGACATCAGGGCCGGAGGCAGATTAGGAGGACGGAGAAGCGATGGAACTATATGTACACATTCCGTTCTGTGTAAAAAAATGTGCCTACTGTGATTTTCTTTCCTTTCCCCAGGGGGAGGAGATCCAGAGGCGGTATGTGGAAAAGCTGATGGAAGAGATAAGGACAGTCAGTGCCGGCTTTCATGATACACCGGTTTCTTCGGTGTTTGTGGGAGGCGGCACTCCGTCTGTTTTAAAGGCCCGGTGGATGAAGGAGCTCTTCGACTGTCTGCGGGCCTCCTTTCATATAGAAGAAACGGCGGAGATCTCCATGGAGGCCAACCCTGGGACCGTGGACCGGGAAAAGCTCCGGATCTACCGGGAGGCCGGGATCAACCGGTTAAGCTTCGGCCTCCAGTCGGCGGATAACAGGGAATTAAAGGCCCTGGGACGGATCCATACCTGGGAGGAGTTTCTGGAAAGCTTCCGGCTGGCCAGGGAGGCCGGTTTTTCCAACCTCAATGTGGACCTCATGTCCGCCCTGCCGGGACAGACGGTGGAAAGCTGGATGGATACGCTGAAAAAAACAGCAGACCTGGACCCGGAGCATATTTCCGCGTATAGTCTGATCATCGAGGAAGGCACTCCCTTTTTTGAAGCATACGGAAATGGGCGGGGGGACGGGATCCTTCCGGATGAGGATGCGGAGCGGGAGATGTACCACCGGACCCGGGAGTTTTTAAAGGACCGGGGCTATGAACGGTACGAGATCTCCAATTATGCCAGACCTGGAATGGAATGCCGTCACAATCTCGGATACTGGATGGGGGTTTCCTACCTTGGGCTGGGACTGGGAGCCTCCTCTTATGTGAATGGATGCAGGTTCTGCAATGAACGGGACCTGGGGATCTATCTGGGAGAGAAGCCCGGAAAGCGGCTGGACCAGGAGATCCTGACGAAAAAGGATATGGAGGAGGAATTTTTTTACGTGGGCCTGAGACTGGTCCAGGGCGTTTCCCTAAAGGAATTTGAAGAGCGGTTCGGGGAGCGGGTCCAGGACGTTTATCCCGGTCTCATGGAGCGGCTGGAGAAGGAGGGAGCCGCCGTTCTTTCAGACGGCAGGTTCCGGCTGACGGATTATGGCATGGATGTGAGTAATTATGTAATGGTGGAATTTTTGCAATAATTGAAGAATACTGGAATTTTTGTCATAAATATCCAATTAAAAAAACAAATAATATGTAAAAAGACTATCGGTTTTTGCATTTTTATGTTAAAATTTGTATATGAGATTTTTTATTATTTCAGGGGGAAAGACTTATGGCAAAAGAAATGATTGCAATGCTGCTTGCCGGCGGCCAGGGATCCCGTTTATATGCCCTGACCCAGAAGCTGGCAAAACCGGCAGTTCCCTTTGGCGGAAAGTACAGGATCATTGACTTTCCGCTGTCGAACTGTGTCAATTCCGGGATCGATACGGTGGGGATCCTGACCCAGTACCAGCCTATGGTATTAAATGAATACATCGGCAATGGGCAGCCCTGGGATCTGGACCGTCTTTATGGAGGCGTCCATGTGCTGCCGCCGTATCAGAAGGCCTCCGGCTCTGACTGGTACAAGGGAACCGCCAACGCGATCTACCAGAATATTCCGTTCATTGAAAGATATGATCCCCAGTATGTGATCATCCTTTCCGGAGACCAGATCTGCAAACAGGATTACAGCGATTTCCTTCGGTTCCACAAGGAAAAGAATGCAGAGTTCAGTGTGGCTGTCATGGAGGTTCCGTGGGAGGAGGCGTCCCGGTTCGGACTGATGGTGGCTGATGAAAACGATAAGATCACTGAATTCCAGGAAAAGCCCAAAAATCCCAAATCCAACCTGGCATCTATGGGTATCTATATTTTCAACTGGGATGTGCTGAAGAAGTACCTGATCGAGGACGAGGCAGATCCTGATTCTGAAAACGATTTCGGCAATAACATCATTCCCAATCTGTTAAAGGACGGAAGAAATATGTACGCCTACCATTTTGACGGCTACTGGAAGGATGTGGGGACCATCTCCTCTCTCTGGGAGGCCAACATGGAGGTCCTGGACCCGGAGCACAGCGGCATCAATCTGTTTGATGAAAACTGGAAGATCTACAGCCGCAACAGCGGTATGACCGGTCATAAGATCGGAAATAAGGGTCTGGTGGAAAATTCTATGGTCACCGACGGCTGCCGTGTGGACGGCCATGTAAAGCACTCCATCCTTTTTGCCGGCGTTAAGGTGGAAGCCGGAGCGGAAGTGGAGGATGCTGTGGTCATGGGCGGCTCTGTGATCCAGGCAGGAGCCGTGGTGAAGCACTGTATCGTGGCGGAAAACGTGACCATTGGAAAGAAGGCAGTGGTGGGAGCCATGCCGAAGGACGGAGAAAAGGGCGTCGCTACTGTGGGTTCCGGCGTTGTGATCGGAGACGGAGCCATCGTGGGCCCCAATGCCATGGTCAATAAAAATGTAGAAGGCGGTGAAGAACAATGGTAAATTCCAACGTAGATGCTCTGGGAATCCTTTTCCCCAACAGTTATGACAGCTTTGTACCGGAACTGGTGGCCGAGCGGTCCATGGCCTCGATCCCCTTTGCAGGCCGTTACCGGATGGTGGACTTTTTATTATCCAGTATGGTAAACTGCGGAATCGACAATATCTCTATTATCGTGCGTCAGAATTACCATTCTCTTATGGACCACCTGGGCTCTGGCCGCGAGTGGGACCTGGTGCGGAAAAACGGAGGCCTCAATATCGTTCCTCCCTATGCGGAAAAGCACATGAAGATCTATAACGGCCGTGTGGAAGCCCTGGCCAGCATCCTTCCCTTCTTAAAGGAACAGAAGGAAAAATATGTGGTCATGGCCGATACCAACATCGCCGCCAGCTTTGATTTCAATGCCCTTTTAAACGCCCACAAGGAGAGCGGGGCGGACGTGACCATCGTTTACAAAAAGGAAAAGCTGCCGGAAAGCGCGAGAAAGTCCGATGTGGTGAAGGATCTTTACTATACCCTGGGCCTGGAGGGCAGCAAAGTGAGAAAGATCTATATGAACTCCCAGGAAGAGGGGATCCAGAACTTCTCCATGAACATCTATGTGATGGAACGGGAGCGGCTGATCAATGAGATCAACACGGCCTTTGTCCGCGGCTATACATATTTCGAGAGAGACATCCTGGCAAACCAGCTGGGGAAGATGAAGGTCATGGCCTATGAATACACAGGCTATGCTGCCAGGATCTGTGATGTGCGCAGCTATTTTGACGAGAATATGAAGCTTCTGGAGGATGAAAATCTGGATGCATTATTCTCCGGAAACCAGATCCACACCAAGATCCGTGACGACAACCCGACCCGCTACATCAACGGCGCAAAGGCAAAGAACGTGCTGGTGGCCGACGGCTGTGTCATTGAGGGAGAGGTGGAAAACTGCGTTCTCTTCCGGGGCGTGAAGGTGGCCAGGGGCGCCAAGGTAAAGAACTGTGTGCTGATGCAGGATACAGTGGTCCAGGAGGGGGCCAGACTGGAGTATGTGATCACAGATAAAAATGTGACCATATCCGTGGGCAAGGAGCTTTACGGCACCGACAGCTTCCAGGTATACGTGGCCAAATACCAGACCGTGTAGGCGGATGACAGATAAATAAAAAGCTCCCCCGGAGCGGCTTTCCATTGGGCCGTTCCGGGGGAGCTTTATGCGTCCAGAAGAAGTTTTCCGGGCTATTGCTTTTTGATCTCTGTGATCTCAGCCACAGCCGCGGGCTTTTCATCCTCCGTATAAGTAAAGGAGATCCGGTCGCCGGATTCCAGGAACGGAAGATTTTCATTTAAGGTCACCATGGCGGCGTAGACCGTATCGCTTCCGGTGAGGGTGAAGTAATAGCAGGTATTGCCGGAAACGACCACACTGGCCACCGCGTCCACGGTGCCGGTCTTTTCCAGGGTGTCCATGGAGCCGCCGGTCTCCACATCCTCCAGGTTCAGGGCGGTCCGGTAGTTTTTCCGGGCCTCGTCGATGGTCTGTCCGGTGCCTACGATCTGGTACTGCTCCACATCTACGAAGGCATACATTTTCACAAGCCCCGCGTCATCCTTTAAGGAGATGAAGTAGGTGGGCCGGTCGGAAACGTTTAAGAGCAGAGGGAAGGTGGCCGAGTACTTTAAGTGCTGGACCTGTCCCTGGGCCGAAGCCATGGCGGATGCCTCGGTAGCGCCGGGAACCGCATAAAATTTTGTAGCCTTGGTCCGGAGGTTCACCAGTACAAAGCCGATGTTGGACTGGTCTCCGGTGACAGAGGACATGCCTGTATAAAGGTAGACATCGTCGTCCAGGGCCAGATAGTTGTAGCCGTAGGTGGTGCGGCGCACATTTTTCTGTCCGAAGATGGAGTTGATGTAGCCATTCTGGAACAGGCCGTTGTCGTCCAGCTGGGAGATGATCAGGTCGGAATCATAAAGCTGGTCGATCCACTGGGGAACCTGGTCCTTCTCATAATAATTGGCCTCTCCGGTAACGGCATTCACAAGGATGGCTCCGTCGATGTCCTTTCCGTTCCACCAGCCGATGCGGTACTGGATGGTGGGAGCCACCCAGTAAGGCGTTCCCTCGTCGTCGATCTCAAAGGAGACCTCTTCAAACATTTTTGTAGGATAGAGGAAGCGGATATGGCGGTAGATGTTCCGGAAGAAGTACTCGCTGGGAGAGTATTTCATTCCATTTTCCAGCCATACCAGGTCCGTCTGCTGGGTCACCATGTTCACGGTGATATAGGCGGGGAGTCCCTTTTTCTGGTTATAGAGCCATTTAATGGGATCGGCGTAGGACAGGGGGGTCACCCGGTAGGGGACACCGTTGTAGTTGATCTGGGTGTAGTTGTTTTCGATCTCAAACTGGGATACCAGCTCGGTCATTTCTCCCAGCTTCCGGCTTCCCAGGCGGGTGGCCGTATCCTTATCCACCACCGGGATCTGGTTCATACTGATCTCAGCCACATCGGCAGAAAAATCTCCGGTCTCCATCTGGATCAGATCCCGGTACCTGGTGGCATTGAAAAACGGGATGCCAATGGCTGTGGCGATCACCATCAGGACAATGAGGATCCCGATGAAGCCAAAGCCGATCTTCAAGGGCCTGGCCAGGGATCGGCGGGGAGTTACCTCGTCCGGTTCCCGCTCCTCGGTCTCAAACTGGATCTGACCGGTGAGAGGGTTCTGGCGGACGCGGACATTGGTGCGGCTTCCCAGGCCTGACAGGAATTCCTTCATATAGGTGATGAAATTTACAGTTAGGATAATAAGAGTGGACAGGATCAGAAAAATGATAAAATCCTGGCTTTTTAAGTTAATGGCCGGAAGCATCGTATAATATAGAAGAAAGATGATAACGGCAGAAACCAGGATCCCTCCGAACACGGAGAAAAAGCTTCTTTTTTTCATAATGCGAACGTATTTGTTCCCCTTTCTGTGTGATAAATTCCGGGGGCATACCGCTTATGGGCGTGCGCTCCCGGAATCTGGATTTTCTTATTATACCATTCTTACCATTTTTCTTCAATTAAACATCAGTTTCTTATGAATTTTTAGAGAATTTTAAGAATTGGATCAAATACCAGGGGCTTACTCCTGGATCAGAAATACCTCGGCGGAGGAGGTGCCATGGTTCCTTGTCTCTGCATGGGTATTGTAGTAAACGTCGATGTGATGGCCCTTTACGGCTCCGCCGATGTCTTCAGCCACGTATTCCTGGCCGTTGATGAGAAGGCGGCTTCCGATGGGAATGACCCTGGGATCCACAGCTACTGTGTGACTGGCAGTGGCAAGGGCCCCGGAGCTGGTGCGCCGTCCCCAGCCCTCGGAGCAGATCCGGCAGGGGCAGTAGGCGGTGAGCTTGAAATTTCCCAGAGGGACCAGGCTCCGGTAGGGGGAAGCCGCCGCGTCTCCGGATGCATAACGCAGCTTTCTGGAGATGACCGTGTTCCCGGAGGAAAGACTGATAATATAAGAAGAGTGAGGGAGGGAATCCCAGTCGATCTCCACATGGAAACCGTAATTTCCGGTCCCCATGCCGTCCTCGGTCAGATCACCGCGGTATTCGGAGGCCAGAACGGATACGGTTGCCGCCACCTGTCCGCTGTGTTCGTCTGTGACGGTAACAGTGACGGTCTGGCTTTCCTCCGGTTTTCCGGAATCCCAGAGCCAGCCGGATACGGCCTTTCCCTCTACGCTGTCTAAGTGTCCATTTATCTTTGAAGTACCAGCCAGGGCCATGACACAGTTGACTGCGGTAAAGAGCATTACCAGCAGAAGACCGGCCATAAGTCTTGTTTTTTTCATGTTTACAACATCCTTTCTTTTATGTTACATTCATTAAAAAAGTATGATGCGAATGTAACAAAAATGTAACAAATTGGAAACAAAGCTATATTTTACATATTTTTTCCGTTTTGTCAACCCCCGGAGGCGGAAACGCTTTCCGGCGTTTCCTGGGAAAAAACTGGAAAACCATGGAAAACAAAGGCTTTGGGCCGGATGGGGCAGAATGAAAAAAATCTTGAAATGAAAGGAAGAATGTGGTACAATGTCCTTGTGGAACAGACAAAACAAAACTAAATGTATTTGGTGGAGGGACATTGTATGCGAATGATGGACGCTATTGTAAAACCGTCTGCAGCTCCGGGTTTAGAGCTGCGTCAGGTACCGGTTCCCACTCCGGGTCCGGGCGAAGTACTGATCAAGATCCATAAAACAGCGATCTGCGGTACAGACGTACATATTTATGACTGGAACGAGTGGTCCACCCAGCACATCAAGCCGCCGATGGTCATCGGACATGAGTACGTGGGCGAGATCGCAGAATTAGGCGCAGGAGTGACCGGCTTTACAGTTGGCCAGCGCGTATCCGGCGAAGGCCACATCACCTGCGGCCACTGCCGTAACTGCCACAACGGCAACATCCAGTGGTGTAAGGACACCAACAGCGTGGGCGTAGACCGTGACGGCGCATTTGCTGAGTATGTATGCATCCCGGCTACAAACGTGATCGCCATCGATCCCAGCATGGACGAGGATGTGGTTGCCATGTTCGACGCCGTTGGAAACGCAACCCATACCGCTTTAATGTTTGATCTTGTGGGCGAGGATGTTCTTATTACAGGAGCAGGCCCCATCGGTATCATCGCTGTTGCCATCTGTAAATATGCAGGCGCACGCCGCGTGATCATCACCGATATCCAGGATGCCCGTCTGGAATTAGCAAAGAAGATGGGCGCAGATGCAGCTGTGAATACTGCAAAAGAGGATCTGATGACCGTTATGAAGGAGCAGGGCCTGGTTGAGGGCTTTGACGTGGGTCTTGAGATGTCCGGAAGCGGAGCTGCCTTAAAGCAGATGATCTCCGTTATGAGAAACGGCGGAAAGATCAGCCTTCTGGGTCTGGCCAACGGCCCGTTCCAGATGGATATGAACGAAGTGATCGGAAAAGGCCTGACACTGCAGGGTATCTACGGACGTAAGATGGACAACTGGCACCAGATGATCTATATGGTACAGGGAGGTCTGGATCTGAAGCCGGCGATCACCCACAGATTCCACTATACAGAGTTTGAAAAGGGATTTGAGGCTATGCACAGCGGAAAATCCGGTAAAGTCATCTTAGACTGGACAACGAAGAAATAGGAGGAAACCCAATGAAGACAGCATTTGAAACCTACCGTGCGGAATTAGATGCGATCCGTGAGGCAGGAACCTATAAGAGCGAGCGCATCATCACAACACCCCAGCGCTCCCGTATCGATACAACAGCAGCCAACGGCGTAGTAAATATGTGCGCCAACAACTACCTGGGCCTTTCCGCGCATCCCCGTCTGATCGAGGCTGCCAAGGCCAGTTATGATAAATGGGGCTTCGGTCTTTCTTCTGTACGTTTCATCTGCGGAACCCAGGAGATCCACAAAGAGTTAGAGCAGAGAATCGCAAAATTCGTTGGAATGGAAGACGCCATCCTTTATTCTTCCTGTTTTGACGCCAACGGCGGTCTTTTCGAGGTCCTTTTAAATGCAGACGACGCCATCATTTCCGATGAACTGAACCATGCTTCCATCATCGACGGCGTAAGATTATGTAAGGCCAAGAGATACCGTTATAAAAACAACAACATGGAAGACTTAAAGAAGCAGTTAGAGGATGCAAGGGCAGCAGGCTGCAAGCGCATCATGATCGCCACTGACGGCGTATTTTCTATGGACGGCTACATCGCAAACTTAAAGGGTATCTGCGATCTGGCTGACGAGTACGACGCTATGGTTATGGTAGACGACAGCCACGCAGTTGGCTTCATGGGCGAGCATGGCCGCGGAACTGTTGAATACTGCGGCGTTATGGGCCGTGTGGACATCATCACCGGTACCTTCGGTAAGGCCATGGGCGGAGCTTCCGGCGGATACACCGCTTCCAAGAAGGAGGTTGTTGACCTTCTTCGTCAGAGAAGCCGTCCGTACCTGTTCTCCAACACACTGGCTCCGGCGATCTGTGCCGCTACCATCGAGACCATCAACATGTTAGAGGAGTCCACCGCTCTCCGTGACAAGGTTCACGAGAACGCTGCATACTTCCGTAAAGAGATGGAGAAGATCGGCTTCGATCTGCTTCTGGGCGAGCATCCCATCGTTCCGGTTATGCTCTACGACCCGAAGGTTGCCAATGAGTTTGCCCGCCGTATGTTAGATAAGGGCGTATACGTAGTAGGCTTCTGCTATCCGGTAGTTCCCAAGGGACGTGACCGTGTACGTACCCAGATCTCTGCGGGACATACAAAAGAGGATCTGGATTTCGCAGTGAAGTGCTTCGCAGAAGTGAAGGCTGAAATGGGGATCTAAGGATCTGTAAATAAGGATAAAAAAGAGGAAGGGAAACCTGGATGACAGGGCCCTTCCTTTTTTATGGATCTATTGGGTTTTCTCGACTGCCTCAAATACCTCCACCTTCTGGAGCCCGTAATCCAGGGCTTCTTTGTGGGTATCAAAATAGATATCCAGGTGGTTTTCTACTACGCCGCTGCCCTTATCCTCCACTGTATAGACAATGCCGTCGATGAGGAGCTTCGTTCCCAGGGGGAACTGGTCCAGGTCGGCAGAGATGGTGTGGTCTTCTTTGGGAACTGCGCCGGAATAGGTGTACAGATGACCGCCGCTGCATGCTTCACAGCCGCAGTAAGCGGAGATCTTAAAGGTTCCATAGGATCTGCCGGGAACGGTGGTCTCCTCCGGCTCTGTCTCTGTTACCTTTGAAGAGGGAGCTTCCTGGGAGCCGTCTGCCATCCCGCTGGCGTCTTCTGCTGGCTTCCGGGGGCCTCCGGACGTTTTCGCTGGTTCGGCTTCCATGGCTTTGTCCGCAGGCTTGGCGGCCTCCAGGGGGCTTTCAGGCCCATCATATGTATCCTCCACGGCTTCTTCAAAGCCTGGCCCGGTCTCGGCGGCCTGGGAGGGGAATACGGCGATGGAAAGGAACAGGGCAGTACCGGCCATGGCGGCGCGGCAGAATCCATTTTTCTTCATAAGCAACCTCTCTGTTGATCGTACTTAAAATTACAATTTGTCATAAAGAAATTTCATTTATTTCATTATATTTACAAAAGTGTTAAATGTCAAGAAAAACAGCCGGATCTTCCGGAGGTTTCTGCCGAAACAGCTGTTTCAGATCCTTTCATTAGAAGGTTTCTCCGTTCCGGCTCCCGCATCGGAAGAAATGATAAAAATGCATCAATGCAATGAAAAATGAAAAAATATCTTGACAAACGGGGACTTAAGTAATATAGTAACAACTGTAAATGTTAGCACTCATAGATAAAGAGTGCTAATAAAACAAAAAGAGGGTGAAAATGTGGAGCTGGACGAAAGAAAAGAGAAGATTTTGAAAGCCATAATCCAGACGTATTTAGAGACAGGAGAGCCGGTGGGCTCCAGAACGATCTCCAAATATTCTGGTCTTAAGTTGAGCTCCGCTACCATAAGGAACGAGATGTCGGATCTGGAGGAGCTGGGATACATTATCCAGCCCCATACGTCGGCAGGACGGATCCCCTCTGATAAGGGATACCGGTTCTATGTGGACCAGATCATCCAGGAAAAGGACAGCCAGGTAAACGCCATGCAGGACATGATGATCCAGCGGGTGGACCGGGTGGAGCTTTTACTGAAGCAGATGGCCCAGATCCTGGCCAGCAATACCAACTATGCGACCATGGTCAGCGGTCCCAATTACCACCAGACGAAGCTGAAGTTCATCCAGCTTTCGAGAGTGGAGGCCAACAAGCTTCTGATCGTGGTGGTGGTGGAAGGAAATATCATCCGGAATTCCTTTGTGACTTTGGATGAAGAGCTTTCCAATGAAGAGATATTAAACTTAAATATCCTTTTGAACAACAGTCTCAACGGGCTTACGATCCAGGAGATCAATCTGGGAGTGATCGCAAGGCTCAAGGAGCAGGCGGGGATCCACAGACAGGTGGTGGAATTTGTCCTTAACGAGGTCTCTGAGGCCATTGGCTCCCAGGCGGAGGATCTTCAGATCTATACCAGCGGAGCTACAAATATTTTCAAGTATCCGGAGCTCTCCGATACGGAAAATGCCAGCAAGCTGATCAGTACCCTGGAGCAGAAGGAGCTTTTAAAGGGACTGTTTGATGAAAGCCAGGCGCCGTCGGCGTCGGATTCCCAGATCCAGGTCTATATCGGAGATGAAACGCCGGTGAAGACCATGAAGGACTGCAGCGTGGTCACTGCCAACTATGTGCTGGGAGACGGCCTTAGGGGAACCATCGGGATCATCGGACCCAAGAGGATGGACTATGAAAAGGTCGTTGGGACCTTAAGGACTCTGGTGACCCAGCTGAATGAAACATTTAATAAGCAGCAGTAAATAGAAATGAAAGGTGTCGAGTCAAGTGGAAGAGAAGGAACTGGAAAAGAAAGCTCCAGGAGAGGCAGAAGCAGAAAATATTCCCGAAAACGGAGCGGGAGTTGAAAACACAGCGGAAAACGCGGCTGGGCCGGCAGGGGCCAGCGCAGACGGAGAAGATGCTCCGGAAAATGGAAAAGAAGAAAAGAAAGAGAAAAAGGGACTTTTTGGAAAGAAGAAGGACCTGAGAGATACTCAGATCGAGGAGCTGACGGACCAGTTAAAGCGGTCCATGGCAGAGTTTGACAATTACAGGAAGCGGACGGATAAAGAAAAGTCCGCTATGTATGAGATCGGAGCCAGGGATGTGATCGAGAAGATCCTTCCTGTGGTGGATAATTTTGAGCGAGGCCTTGCCACCGTTCCCGAGGATGCGAAGGAAACACCCTTTGCCGAAGGAATGGAGAAGATATATAAGCAGCTTATGAAGACCTTGGACGACATGGGCGTAAAGCCCATCGAGGCTGTGGGCAAGCCGTTCGATCCCAATTTCCATAATGCAGTGATGCATGTGGACGACGAATCCCTGGGAGAGAATGTGGTGGCATCGGAGCTGTTAAAGGGATATATGTACCGGGATACTGTGGTACGCCACAGCATGGTGCAGGTTGCCAACTAACTGGAAGTAATTTATCATTGTTTATAAATTCAGGAGGAAATCACTATGAGCAAGATCATTGGTATTGACTTAGGTACAACAAACAGCTGTGTAGCAGTTATGGAAGGCGGTAAACCGACCGTTATCGCCAATACAGAAGGAATCAGGACCACACCGTCCATCGTGGCATTTACAAAAAATGGAGAAAGACTGGTAGGTGAGCCGGCAAAACGTCAGGCCGTGACCAACGCAGACCGCACCATCTCCTCCATTAAGAGACACATGGGTACAGATTATAAGGTAGACATCGACGGAAAGAAATATACTCCCCAGGAGATCTCCGCAATGATCCTCCAGAAGCTGAAAGCAGACGCAGAAAGCTATCTGGGCGAGAAGGTGACAGAGGCAGTTATTACCGTTCCGGCTTACTTTAACGATGCCCAGCGTCAGGCTACCAAGGATGCAGGTAAGATCGCAGGCCTGGAAGTAAAGCGTATCATCAATGAGCCCACAGCCGCAGCTCTGGCTTATGGCCTTGATAATGAAAAAGAGCAGAAGATCATGGTATACGACTTAGGCGGCGGTACCTTCGATGTTTCCATCATTGAGATCGGTGACGGCGTCATCGAGGTTCTGGCTACCAACGGTGATACCCGTCTCGGCGGCGATGACTTCGACAACCGTGTGACCCAGTGGATGATCGACGAGTTCAAGAAGGCAGAGGGCATCGACCTGTCCGGCGACAAGATGGCTCTCCAGAGATTAAAAGAGGCTGCTGAGAAGGCAAAGAAGGAGCTGTCCACAGCCACCACCACCAACATCAACCTTCCGTTCATCACAGCCAACGCTGAGGGACCGAAGCATTTGGATATGAACCTGACAAGAGCGAAATTTGACGAGCTGACCAGCGATCTGGTGGAGAGAACTGCGATCCCGGTACAGAATGCCCTGAAGGATGCCGGACTTTCTGCATCTGAGCTTTCCAAGGTCCTCCTGGTAGGCGGCTCCACCCGTATGTTAGCCGCACAGGAGAAGGTAAAACAGCTGACAGGCAAAGAGCCCAGCAAGACCCTGAACCCGGATGAGTGCGTTGCCATCGGAGCAGCGATCCAGGGCGGTAAATTAGCCGGCGATGCAGGCGCAGGCGACATCCTCCTTCTGGATGTAACACCGCTTTCCCTGTCCATCGAGACCATGGGCGGCGTTGCCACAAAGCTGATCGAGAGAAACACCACGATCCCCACCAAGAAGAGCCAGATCTTCTCCACAGCAGCCGATAACCAGACTGCCGTTGATATCCATGTGGTACAGGGTGAGAGACAGTTTGCAAGAGACAATAAGACTCTGGGCCAGTTCCGTCTGGACGGCATCCTTCCGGCCAGAAGAGGCGTTCCGCAGATCGAGGTTACCTTTGATATCGACGCCAACGGCATCGTAAACGTATCCGCTATGGATAAGGGAACAGGCAAAGAGCAGCACATCACCATTACCTCCGGCTCCAACATGTCTGACGCAGATATTGAGAAGGCCGTGAAGGAGGCAGCCGAGTTCGAGGCCCAGGATAAGAAGAAGAAAGAGGCCATCGACACAAGGAACGATGCAGATTCCATGGTATTCCAGACCGAAAAGGCCCTGGAAGAGGTAGGCGATAAGATCGATGCCAACGATAAGGCAGCCGTTGAGGCAGACTTAAATACACTGAAAGAGGCTGTAAACCGTGCGCCCATCGATCAGATGACAGACGCCCAGGTGGAAGACATCAAGGCTGCAAAAGAAAAACTGATGCAGAGCGCACAGCAGCTCTTCACAAAGGTTTATGAGCAGGCCCAGGCGGCTGGCGGAGCCCAGGGAGCAGGTTCCCAGGCAGGACCCCAGGACGCAGGCCAGGCAGGCTACGGCGATGATGTGGTAGACGGAGATTACAAGGAAGTCTAATAATAAAAGCTGCGAAGCGTATAAATCGAAGGCATGGGGATTAGGCGGCATTCCGCCTAACCCCTTTCCCACTATATAGAGTTTGAAAGGTAAGACTTGAAATGGCAGAGAGCAAGAGAGATTATTATGAAGTCCTTGGCGTGCCGAAAGATGCAGATGATGCGGCGTTAAAGAAGGCATACAGAGTTCTGGCGAAGAAGTACCATCCCGATGCCAATCCGGGAGATAAAGAGGCGGAGGCTAAGTTCAAGGAGGCTTCCGAGGCGTACAGCGTGCTCAGCGATCCGGAAAAAAGAAGACAGTACGACCAGTTTGGCCATGCGGCCTTTGACGGAGGCGCCGGCGGGGCCGGAGGCTTTGGCGGCTTTGATTTCAGCGGCGCAGACATGGGCGATATTTTCGGCGATATTTTCGGCGATTTCTTCGGCGGCGGCAGGAGCAGGGGGCGCAGCAATGGGCCCATGCGCGGAGCGAATTTAAGGACCGGTGTCCGGATCACCTTCGAGGAGGCGGTATTTGGCTGTCAGAAGGAGATTGAATTAAACCTGAAGGATGAATGCCCCAAATGCCATGGAACGGGTGCAAAGCCGGGAACCTCTCCGGTGACCTGCCCCAAGTGTAACGGGAAAGGAAAGATCGTTTATACCCAGCAGTCCTTCTTTGGACAGGTACAGAACGTGCAGACATGTCCGGACTGTCAGGGATCCGGCAAGATCATAAAGGAGAAATGCCCGGACTGCTATGGCAGCGGATATATTTCCAGCAGAAAGAAGATCCAGGTGACGATCCCGGCAGGTATCGACAACGGACAGAGCATCCGGATCGCCGGAAAGGGAGAGCCGGGGATCAACGGCGGTGACCGGGGAGACCTTCTGGTGGAGGTGACTGTATCCAAGCACCCGATCTTCAAACGGCAGGAGACCACCATCTTCTCCACCGTGCCCATTTCCTTTGTAACAGCGGCACTGGGCGGCCCGATCCGTATCAAGACCGTGGACGGGGAAGTGGAGTATGAGGTAAAGCCTGGCACCCAGACCGATACCAAGGTACGGCTCAGAGGAAAGGGCGTTCCGTCCTTAAGAAATAAGAATATCCGTGGGGATCATTTTGTGACCCTGGTGATCACAGTGCCTGAAAAGCTCAATGAAGAGCAGAAGGAGGCCCTGCGGCGCTTCGACGACGCCATGAACGGCATTGTGCCGGAAGGCGGAAAGAAGAAGCGGGGACTTTTTGGAAAATAAAACAGGATGATCCGGGAGCTGCTGCAAAAGAGCGGATTCTCGGCGTTCCCTTATGGGAGCGCCGTTCCGCTATTCTTTTGCAGCAGCTTTTTTATTCGCTTCCCGCAGTATTTTTCAAAAAAAGTTCTTTTATATAGAGCATATCCTGGAATAATGGAATAAATAGCTTTTCATGCCCTCTGCTGCCATTGAGATTTGTGACCTGTGGATGGCAGAAGCTGATGACAGGGATCTGTTTTTTATTGATCTCAGTAAAATAATACTGCCAGTCCCGGTCAAAGGTCCTGGACTGGAAGGATGCCCATTCCGTTGAAACCGGCAATACATGATCTTTAAGCAGGGCAGCATTTCCCTTGATCCCGGAACTGGCCAGACCACAGCAGATGATCATGCCTGGATCACACAAACAGATCTCTTCCAGGATCTTTCCATGCTGCATCTGCACCGCATCCAGAAGCTGGCTTCCAGAGGCGCGGCTGCCGCCGCCCTCCTTCTTCAGATTCATAACAGCAACGCGCCTTAGCTGTGCCGCGCGGCTGGGGGAGGACATATCCCACGGATACTCCCCGTCACCGTCCAGCAGGGCTTTTGTCCATCTGCCGATGTTGTTCCATGTTCTCCATCCGCTTCCATCTCTGCGGAGATCCGCACACAGGTCCCGCTCGTGCCGGCAGTTCATATCGCGGAGAATAAATAAAATGTGCGGCCTGTCATAGTGAGCGGGATCAACAATCCCGTCCCGGATAAAAGCGTTAAACGAATATTCGGATTTCCATTTTGTAAACAGCTCATCAAAGTTCATGGAAAGGCCTCCCTGCTTTTGCAAAAGTCTTCCGGCTCCTGGCCGGATCTATATGGCGTTTGGTACAGAGCATATCCAGGCCTTCGCGGCTAATGTCATAGGAAAGTGCATCCTATGACATAAAAAACGCTCCGCGGGGATCGCTATACAGCGGAAGGAAATTTGTCCGCAGAAGCGGCCCGCCGCAGGCGGAGAAGCCCTGTCCGATCATTATAAACGGGAACAGGCAGAAGTGTAAGCCCCTTTTTGGGCATAGACAGGGAATTTTTTCTGCTATGCCCAAAATTCCGGAGATTTTTGGGTATATACAGAGAAAAAAGAGAAATATGCCCAATCCATAGGAGAAATCCAGTGAAATCCGGTGAAAATCCTAGGATTTCCGTGAGATTTTTGGGCACTGTGGGAAAAAACGTACATTTTTGCCCAATATTTTCGAAAATAGGGGAGGGGGGAATATGGGACCGGAAGGATCCCGGTTTTCGCAGACGGCGGTGATCTGAAAGGAAATATGGGGCGGGAGCCTGGAACGGGCGCGGGAGGCGCAGGGCGGCTGGATATCTGCGGCAAACATAATACTAAATAATCAAATATACATTGACAGACGAGGTATTATATTGCATAATGAAATTAAGGAAAGGTGGTGGGAGCGTGTCGATCACATCGGATATTTTACGGGGACACACAGAAACGATCATCCTGTCCCTGCTGCTGAAGCAGGACAGCTATGGCTACAAGATCAACAAGGAGATCCTGGCCCGGACGGACCGGAGGTACGAGCTGAAAGAAGCGACCCTGTATTCAGCGTTTAAACGGCTGGAGCAGGCGGGCTGTATCCGGACGTATTGGGGAGACGAGACCACTGGAGCCAGGCGAAGATATTACTCGATCACAGAAAAAGGGAGAGAAACCTACGCTTCCAACCGGAGGGACTGGGAGGAGGCAAAGGAGCTGATCGACCGGCTGCTGGACGATGACGGGGAGGGCACAGCATGAAAGAAAAACTGAGAAAATATGTGGAAGATATGGTAAGGGATATCCCGAAAACCAGAAGTGTGGTGGATTTAAAGGAAGAGATCATTGGAAATATGGAGGAAAGGTACGATGATCTGCGGGCAGAGGGGTACGGGGAGCAGGATGCCTTCGACTGTACCATCAATGCCATGGGCGACATCCGTTCGCTTTTTGAAGAGGAAAACAGGGAAAACGGCGGCGGAAAGGGAGAGCCTGTAATGGCGGGAGAAAGACCAGAAAAGAAAAAAGACCATACGGTGAAGATCCTGGTCCTGGGAGCTGCCCTTGGAGGTCTGCTGTTTCTTCTGGGCACCGGTATGGTGGCAGCCAGGGTGGACAGGGGCCATAAAGGAGAAGAGACCCTTGAGGCATCGGGACGTCTGGACGGGGAAAATCGTTTTGAAGGCCGGGAGGAGACGGGAGAGACTGGCCCTGGCATGGAGGAACCGGGTACGGAGGAGACTGGTTCTGGCGCAGGAGCTGATCCTGGAGATACTCCCGATGGATGGAGATGGACAAAGCTCGGCGATGGCGGGATCCTTAAACGTCAGATCCCTATGGACGAGGCAGAGGACATCCAGATCTCCTATATACTGACCGATCTGAACGTGGAGGTGACAGATTCCGAGGAGATCCTTCTGGAGGAGGAGTACGTGGTCCCGTGGGAAGAGATCCATCAGACCAGGGTGTCTTCTGGCGGAGGCCGGGTGGAGATCGTCAACGATGATCCGGATGGATCAAAGGGAACGATCGTCTTAGGACTGACAGGACTGAGGTTTGAAGACGAGGAAAAGAAAAGGCTCCCGGTTTCCGCCAGGATCCAGATCCCAGAGGATTTCCGAGGAGAGCTGGAGATCAATACGGTATCGGGAAACATACGGATTCCGAGATTTGAGGGAGAGAGCCTGGAGGTCGCCACAGTATCCGGCGATCTGGATGGAGGAACGATCAGAGGAGCAGTGGAGGGAGAGAGCGTGTCCGGGGATCTGAGCATTGAGAAGGCAGCGGCGGGCGCAGAGCTTTCCACCGTATCCGGGAAGATGACGATCGGAGAGGCCCTGGGAGATATTTCCATGGAAAGCGTGTCTGGAGAGATCCTTGTGGAAAGAGCAGAGGATCCCCGGTTTAAGTTCGAGGCCCAGTGGGTCAGCGGCGGTCTGGAGACAGATTTTGACGGGCAGCTGGAATGGGAGAAAATGGGTGCCAGGGGGATCGTGGACAGAGGAAACGGCAGGGAAAGCGGAAAGAACCTTCCCAGGATCCAGTTCACCACCACATCGGGAGATATGGAATGTTATACAGGAAAATAGAAGGATGAAAAATAGCCAGGGAGCTGCAAACGGGGGATCTGCGGATCACTTCCTCCGTTTTGCAGCTCCTTTTTAATGGAAAAAATTATTCTTCAGCTTCCAGCAGATCATCGATCTGCTTCCAGATGGCGTTGATCTCTTTGAGAGAATCCAGGCGGTCCTGCTTCTGTTCCATGGCTTCGCCCATGGCCTTTAAGGCTGCGTCAAAATCTTTTTCCTTTACAGCGGCCCTGGCCTGGGTCCGCAGGGATTTTATGGAGAGACTGTCCATGGAAGAACGGACCTCACGGATCCTGGCCTTCAGTTCCCGGGCTTTTTTCCAGGTATCTTTGGAAACAATCAGCTCCCCGGTCTCCTTACGGATCTGCCGGATCTCGCTGAAACGGGCCGACAGGGCCTTATTTTCGGTGCGGACAGCGTCCATCTCCTCCTCCAGGGCCTTTAATTCCTCCCGGATGGGGGTTACGGCCTCTTTATATTCCGCCCTTGTTTCTGCCGCAAAGGCCGGGAAGGACAGAAGGCATCCCATAACAACGGTCGTGACCGCCAGCTTCATACATTTTTTCATTGTGCATCATATCCTTTCTTTTCAGTGTGGGACCGGAGCTTTTATACCATGGGACAGCGCATCCGAATTTTAATGCAGAAACGGCCCGCCGCAGACGGAAAAGCCCACAGGCGCGCTTCTTTCCCGCAGGACTGCTCCGGATAGGAATATATTACCAGGTCCATCTGCAATAGAAAAGGCGCAGGTTGCGGCAGTCCTGCGGCAGAAATGGGGCAAAATCATAAATGGAAGGAACCGGGGCTTCTGGAAAAGAAAAAGCAGATTGTATGCGATTAAAAACTTGAAGTTACAGCCGGGATATGTTATCTTTTTCACAAAACAGAGACGACTGCAAAGAATCACAGGAGGAATAATTCGATGAGAGGTGTTGAGACCAGGATCCAGGAGATCCGCCACAGGATCTTCCGCGAGGCGGCCCGTATGGCCTACCATACCGAGTGGCCCATTGACAAAAGGATCGAGGAGCTTCCATATAAGATCATCCCCGGGGAGGTTGGAAACTTCCGCAATGACGTGTTTTTAGAAAGAGCCATCGTAGGAGAACGGCTGCGCCTGGCCATGGGACTTCCCTACCGCGGGGCGGGAGACCCGGCCCCTGTATCCGATGGGATCGAGGCGGCAGACCGGCCGGAAACGTATTATACGCCGCCGCTGATCAATGTGATCAAATTTGCCTGCAATGCGTGTGCAGAAAAAAGGGTCATGGTGACCGACGGCTGCCAGGGCTGTCTGGCACACCCCTGTGTGGAGGTCTGCCCCAAGGATGCGGTGAGCCTGGACCGGACCAACGGGAAATCCAGGATCGATCCGGAGAAGTGCATTAAATGCGGCCAGTGTGCAAAGGTGTGCTCCTACAACGCCATCATTATCCAGGAGCGTCCCTGTGCGGCGGCCTGCGGCATGGACGCCATCCACTCAGACGAGAACGGAAAAGCAGATATCGACTATGACAAATGCGTTTCCTGCGGCATGTGCCTGGTGAACTGTCCCTTTGGAGCCATTGCGGACAAGTCCCAGATCTTCCAGGTGATCCGCGCCATCCAGACAGGAGAGCGGGTATACGCCGCTGTGGCTCCTGCCTTTGTGGGACAGTTCGGCCCCAAGGTGACGCCCGGAAAGCTGCGGGCGGCCATGAAGCAGCTGGGCTTTGCCGATGTATTCGAGGTTGCCATCGGGGCAGACCTCTGCGCGGTCCAGGAGGCCGAGGACTTTATAAAAGAGGTGCCGGAGCATATCCCCTTTATGGCAACCTCCTGTTGCCCGGCCTGGTCTGTGATGGCAAAGAAGCTGTTCCCGGAATACGCAGACTGCGTTTCCATGGCCTTAACGCCCATGACCCTGACTGCCAGACTCATTAAAAAGCAGCATGAGAAGGCAAAGGTGGTATTCATCGGACCGTGTGCGGCCAAAAAGCTGGAGGCCATGCGCCGCAGCGTCCGCAGCGAGGTGGATTTCGTGCTGACCTTTGAGGAGATGGCAGGGATCTTTGACGCCCGCCATGTGGATATTGAGAACATGGAGGAGGATCCCGACGGCGTCAACGACGCTTCCGCAGACGGCCGCAATTTTGCCGTGGCCGGGGGCGTGGCAAAATCGGTGGTCAATGTGATCAAGGAACGGTATCCCGATAAGGAGATCAAGGTAGCCAACGCTGAGGGCCTTAAGGAATGCAGAAAGCTCCTGACCATGGCCAAGGCCGGAAAATATAACGGTTATCTTCTGGAGGGAATGGCCTGTCCCGGCGGCTGCGTGGCCGGGGCCGGGACCATGCAGCCCATTAAAAAATCCCAGGCTGCCGTGGGGCTTTACGCCTCCAAGGCGGGCCACAAGACCTCCGACGGAACGGAATATGTGAAGGAACTGGAGAAGCTGGTGGAATAGGATCCATGTAAAAACGAAAAACGCTTAAGCAGAGAAATGGTATCTGCTTAAGCGTTTTTTTATGTCATAGGAAAGTGCGTCCTATGACATAAAAACGCTCCGCGGGGATCGCCATGCGGCGGAAGGGAATTTTGTCGCAGAAGCGACCCGCCGCAGGCGGGGAAGCTCGCAGGGAGCTTCTTTCTTGATTCATAGGAAATTCGCAGGAAGCATCTTTTTATTCATTAGGAGGAAATTATGGCAAAGGAAAAGAAACTGGTAGAAGCCATCACATCTATGGACGTAGATTTTGCCCAGTGGTATACCGATGTGGTGAAGAAAGCAGAGCTGTGTGATTATGCAAGTGTAAAGGGCTGTATGGTAATTAAGCCGGCTGGCTATGCAATTTGGGAAAATATTCAGAAGGAGCTGGATCGCCGCTTTAAAGAGACTGGGGTACAGAACGTATATATGCCTCTGTTTATCCCGGAAAGCCTGCTTCAGAAGGAAAAGGATCATGTAGAAGGCTTTGCTCCGGAGGTAGCCTGGGTAACTCATGGCGGTCTGGATCCGCTGCAGGAGCGGATGTGTGTACGTCCGACCTCTGAAACTCTGTTCTGTGATTTTTATGCAAAGGATATCCATTCTTATCGGGATCTGCCAAAGGTTTATAATCAGTGGTGCTCTGTTGTTCGCTGGGAGAAGACAACCCGTCCCTTCCTGCGTTCCAGAGAGTTCTTATGGCAGGAGGGTCACACTGCTCATGCGACTGCTGAGGAAGCAGAGGAGCGTACCATTCAGATGCTGAATCTCTATGCAGATTTCTGTGAAGAGGTTCTGGCAATTCCGGTAATTAAGGGTCAGAAGACAGAGAAGGAAAAATTTGCAGGAGCAGAAGCAACCTACACCATTGAGTCCCTGATGCATGACGGAAAGGCTCTGCAGTCCGGTACCAGCCATAACTTTGGCGACGGCTTTGCAAAGGCATTTGGTATTCAGTATGCAGCAAAGGACAACACCCTGCAGTATGTGCACCAGACCTCCTGGGGTATGACTACCCGTATGATTGGCGCTCTGATCATGGTACATGGTGACAATAACGGCCTTGTTCTGCCGCCGAGAATTGCGCCGGTTCAGGTTATGATCGTTCCGGTTCAGCAGCAGAAGGAAGGCGTTCTCGATAAGGCCTTTGAGCTTCGTGACGTTCTTTCTGGCTTCCGTGTAAAGGTAGATGATTCTGATAAGAGCCCGGGCTGGAAGTTCTCTGAGTCTGAAATGCGCGGAATTCCGGTTCGTGTAGAGATTGGACCGAGAGATATTGAAAATAATGTGGCTGTTCTGGTTCGCCGTGACACCCATGAAAAGCTTACGGTTTCTCTGGATGAGCTTGCTGAGAAGGTGGGAGAGCTTTTGGATACCATTCAGCATGATATGCTGGAGAGAGCAAGAGCTCACCGGGATGCTCACACCTATGTGGCAACCAATTTTGATGAGTTTGTAGAGACCATCAATGAAAAGCCGGGCTTTGTAAAGGCTATGTGGTGCGGCTGCAAGGAGTGCGAGGATAAGATTAAGGAAGCTACGGCAGCAACCTCCCGCTGCATTCCCTTTAAGCAGGAGCAGCTGTCTGATAAATGTGTTTGCTGCGGTAAGCCGGCAACAAAGATGGTTTACTGGGGACGCGCATATTAATAAAGAATCATAATTGTTTAGGACGGGGCAGCTTATTATTCAGCTTTGCCGAACAAGAAGCATCGGAGATTCCTCCAATGTGAAATATAAGCCGTTCTGAACTGTTGCAATGGAGGATTATGCGGATACAGATTCCCTCCCATGTGGAGTATATTATTGGAAAACTGAATCAGAACGGGTATGAGGCTTTTGCCGTAGGCGGGTGTGTCCGGGATACCCTTCTGGGAAGAACGCCGGGGGACTGGGATATTACCACCTCTGCCAGACCGGAGCAGGTGAAGGCTCTGTTTCGCCGGACCATTGATACGGGAATTCAGCATGGAACTGTGACGGTTATGCTGGAGAGAACAGGTTATGAAGTAACGACCTACCGGATTGACGGCGAGTATGAGGATGGACGCCATCCCAGACAGGTGGAATTCACCTCGGATCTTCTGGAGGATCTGAAACGCCGTGATTTTACTATCAATGCTATGGCATACAGCCATGAAACAGGAATTGTGGATGCATTCGGCGGAATGGAGGATCTGGAAAAGCGAGTGATTCGCTGTGTAGGAGAGCCTATGGAGCGGTTCGAAGAGGACGCGCTGCGGATCCTCCGTGCGATTCGTTTTTCTGCCCAGCTTGATTTTTCCATAGAGGAAAAAACCAGAGAAGCGATTACCCGGATTGCGCCGAATCTGGCTAAGGTCAGCCGGGAGCGGGTTCAGATGGAACTGACTAAGCTTTTGTGTTCGGATCATCCAGAGCAGATTCGTCAGGTATATGAGACTGGAATCAGCCGGTATGTGTCAGAAGAATTTTCCTGCCTTCCCTGGGAGAAGGCGGAGATTTCCCCTGCTCTGCCCAAAGAAAAGTATGTGCGGTGGGCGGCATTTCTCCGGTGCGCATGTCCGGCGGAGCAGGATTCCTGGCAGACCGATTTATCCTGTGAGAAAGCAGCAGGGAAAAATTTTTGCGAAGAACGGGAAAAGGCAGTTCGAGCCGGAGGAAAAATTCTCCGGGATCTGAAGCTGGATAATGAAACGATTGGACGGGTGAAAACACTGACATCCTGGTGCGGAGAAAAACTTCTTCCGGAGGCGCCGTCTGTCCGCCGTGCTATGAGCAAAATGGAGCCGGAGGTCTGGGATGCGCTGGTGGAGCTGAATCAGTACGGGGACGAGATTCTTTGTCTGACAAAAGAGATTCGCGCAGCCGGGGACTGCCTGGATCTGAAGCATTTGGCTGTGAATGGCCGGGATTTGATGAGCGCCGGTGTCCGGCCGGGAAAGGATATGGGAGAAATCCTGAACAGGATGCTTCAGGAGGTTTTGGAGCGTCCTGAAAACAACCAGAAAGAGATTTTGATGTCTATGTTTGTGAAATAAGAGATAACCAATGGGACTGCCGCAAAACAGGAAAAATTGTTTTGCGGCAGTCCTATGTTATGTCATAGGATTAGGGTGTCAAAAGGGTAATTTTAGTAAAAACACGCTTTCCCTCAATAAAGTGCATGGGCATGTAGGGTGAAAATAGATATTTTTTTGCTGTATTTCTCCCACTTGCTATTCTAATAAGCACAGTTTTTTGGGATTCATATTTTTCTCATGCGTCATTCCTTCTTAAAATGACCTTTTGACACCCGAATCGTCATAGGAAAGTGCGTCCTATGACATAAAAACGCGCCGCGAGGATCGCCATGGGTTGGAAGAGAATTGGGCTGATGAGACGATCCGCCGCAGGCGGAGAACCCCGCGAGAGAGTCCCTTTTTATCTGGCAGTACAGTGAAAAAACCAGTTTTCAAAGGTATCATACAGGAGATGAGTCAGATCCCTGACGGATGGGGGAAGGGTACGCCCTGGGTGTGAGACCATTAGGAGATAGTAGTTCTGAGGCTGTGAAAAATCCATACAGCGTTCCTTCGCTTCCTCCGGAACCAGATCTGCAGGGAGAATTGTGTCGGCTGCTCCTACGGCGGCAAGAAATCTCAAAATAGAAAGCTCCGATTCACACACAATGCTTCGGGAACCTTCACTTTGTTCGTCAAAGAGTCTCATCTGTTCCTGATAAAAGGCGGTATTTGGCAGGGCAGTCATGATCCTTAAGGGATTTTCTCTTGTGTTGCCGCAGCAGTAGACCAGGTTTGTTCTGGCCAGGATTCTGCTCTCCAGAATAGGATGAACCTCCTGGCTGGAAAAATAAATGCCCAGATCTGCAGATGCATTAAGCAGGGATTCTTCAATTTTATCTCTGCTGTTTTCGCTGACAGACAGACTGACATTAGGGCAGAGAAGGGAGAAGGAATTGCAGATTTGATTCCGGATCATGGGAGCGACAGAGGAATCGCACTGCAGATGAAGGTGGCCTCCATGCCCCTGGCGGTAGGCAAGAATATGCTCTTCCATTTCAGAATCAATCAAAAGCATGTTGCGGGCAAAGTTTACAAATATTTTTCCGGCATTGGTAGGCTGAAGCCGGTTGTGAATCCGCGTAAAAAGCCTGGTACAAAGCATATCCTCTGCATTGCGGAGGCAGCGGGAAAGTGCAGGCTGTGTCAGATAAAAACGCTCCGCAGCTTTGCTGAGGCTTTTTTCATCAACAATGGCGATAATATAGCGGAGAAGCTGCGGATTCAGGCTAATCTGCGGAGCACTGTGATAGGTCTGCCTGGATTTGTGGGGATAAGTCTCTGACAGGGCAGCGGCTGGGGATTCACCTGGTATTTCGTAGGAGCCTGTAGGTTCCTTAGTGAGGGGATGCTCCGTCAGGCGGATCATTTCTTCAGCTTCCGGACTGGGAATCGGCTGGTAACGTTTGTCGGCAAGGCGTTCTCTCATCAAAAGTCCGGCAAGATATCGTTCTGGCTCTGTAAGCGTATGCTCTGCCGGGTAACGGATGTGCAGGGTCTGATAAACAGGTGGGGTGAGGGGACGGTAAACAAGCTCCTCGCATGGGAAAACATGAGCCTGGGAAACAAGACCAACGCCAACTGCCTGATGGAGCATGGAGTCTACCAGCATAACATCATTGGATTCGAAGGTTACAACGGGGCTGAAGCCTGCTTGTTCAAACAACTCCTCTGCGAGAATACGAATACTGTGCCTATGTCCCTGAAGCACAAATGGAGTATCACGCAGGTCAGACAGACGAATGCTTTCTTGGTCAGATAGAGGGTGAGAAACTGGAAGAGAGATCAGCAGTTCTTCACGGGCAAAGGGAAGATCCGTGGTTTTGTCAGAGGTTTTTCCGGAACCAATGGCAAGATCAATCTGACCGTGCTGAATGGCTCCCGGCTGTTCGCTGGCATAAAGCTCTGTCAGGGACAGGGTAATGTCCGGGTAACGGCGGGAGAAAGGGTTATAAACCTGACTGTAGATAATAGCCCCCCGGTTCGGTGCGGTAGCCAGCCGGATCAGAGTGTGATCAGAGCCGGTGACAGTACGCATACTTTGGAGCATTCTGGTCTGCTCATCCAGAATTTTCTGGGCGGATTCAATGACATATCGGCCAACTGCAGTAGGGGTAAGCTGACGGTGATAGCGTAGAAACAGCAGAAAGCCCAGAGACGATTCATATTCAGAAAGAAATTTGCTGAGTGCAGGCTGAGATATGCCAAGTACCCGGGACGCTCCGGAAAGGCTTCCCTGGTCGGCAATGGTTACAAGATAGTAAAGCTGTCTGGTGGTCATATGAGCTTTCCTCCTTTGAAGGTTCTGCAGGTTCCATAAGTTCTGTTACTGTTATCATAAATCTTTTGATGAATCTGTCAACAATAAATTTCAAAAATATAACTAAATTGATATGAAAAATATAAGTATTTGGGATTTGTAAAAAAAATATAAAATAGGTATAATACAACTATCAGATGACATAGAGCAGAAAAATGGGATAAAATTAACATGTTAATCTTGTAAAAACTTTGTTTTATGGGAAAATGTCACAATGCAATTTCAAGAGAGCAGGGAGAGCGTATTCTCTGAAGCATGAAAGAAAAAGGAGAAAAAGGTTATGAGAAAAGCAATGAGCCGTATTTTATTATCAGGAATTTTGGCAGCGGCAGTATTAGGTGCAACTGCATGCAGCTCTAAGAAAGAGGAAGCAAATGCAGCAGGAGCTACAACAGGAGGAAGCCAGGAGACAATTGCTTCCGCTGACGGAATCGGATTTCCTAAGGATGAGACGATTACTCTGGTAGTTCCCGGCAAGGCAGGCGGCGGTTCGGATCTTGGCATCCGGTACTACAGCGAAGGGCTGAATCGTCTGTATGGCTTAAAGACAACCGTAACCAACTATGACAGCAATACGGTAGGACATCAGACCGTGGCAAACGCAAAGCCGGATGGAACGACTTTGACAGTGGCAACTTCCGCACTGAACATTCAGTATATTACCGGAAACGCAGAAGTTAATCCCACCAAGGATCTGACTCTGATTGCATGTCTGCAGGATAACGGCTTCTCTACACTGGCAGTACCGGCCGATGCCCCGTATGATGATTTTGCCGGATTTGTAGAGTATGCAAAGGCTCATCCGGGAGAACTGAATGCAGGTATGCCGGCAGCCGGAGCGAACACCTTCCTGTTTGGTATGCTTACATCTACTACAGGCATTGAGTTAAACTCTGTTGAGTGCGCTTCTGAGTCTGATCGCCTGACTAACCTGGCAGGGGGATTCATTGATATCGGTGTTGTAGGCGTGGGAAATGCTCTGGAGTATGAGAAGGCCGGAAAGCTGAAAGTAATCGGTACCGTATCTTCTGACGGCAATACCATTTCCATGTATCCGGAGGAGCTGCCGGATAACTACAAGACTCTGCAGGAGCAGGGCTTTGAGGATTGTGTTCTGTATGTAAACCACTATCTGTACGGACCGGCTGGAATGGACGAGACAATGGTGAAAGAAATGAATGCAGCAATGCAGGCGGTATGTGAGGACGAAACTGTAAGCGCGGGTATTTCTTCTATCGGTAATATTCCCGGATGGCATGATCTGGAAGAGTCCAAAAAGATTCGTGACGAAGAGTACGCTTCTTTCGTAGAGATTGCAAAGGCTCTGGACCTGTATGTACAGGAATAGGCAGCCAGAAGAAAATGGTTTAACAGCATGTCCTGGAAAACATAAGTTTTCCGGGACATCTTAAAAAGGAGGAGATTTCTGAAGATGAAAATGCGTAGAGATACAAAAACAGGAATTGTAGGCCTGCTTGGTTGTGCGTTTTTCTTATTTGCAAGCCAGTCCATCAAACAGCCGGCCAAGCTTCTGGAGCCAGGGCCAAGACTGTTCCCCTATGTGGCGATTTTTCTGATTGCCATGAGTTCAATCGCTTTGATTATCAAGGGCCTGAAGGAAAGCAGGATAGAAGAAAAGCCGTACTTCCCCAAGGGCGGTATTCTGAAAATCAGCAAGAGTTTTCTGATGCTTGTACTTTATTCCATTGCCATGACCTGGCTGGGCTTTCTGATTACAACGCCGTTTGCAACTGTGGCTTTTATTTATGATTTAAAGGGCAACAGCAAGGTAAAGCTGATTCCGTCTATTATCATTGCTCTTCTGGTGACGGGAGTGCTGTACGCCATGTTTGTCTATGGCTTCCAGATTAAGCTTCCGGCCGGAATTCTGTTTGAATAAGGGGGAACGAAAAAATGAGTGAATATATAAGTGCATTGATGACATGCCTGGAGCCTATCAATCTTCTTCTGATTGTGGCAATGGTATCTCTGGGTATTGTGTTTGGAGCGATTCCCGGACTTTCTGCAACACTGGGTATTGCCCTGCTGCTTCCTGTTACCTTTGGCCTTTCTACGGAAACCTCATTTGTGCTGCTGCTGGCAATCTGGATCGGAGGCGTATCCGGAACCTTTATTTCTGCAGTGCTGATTGGTATTCCCGGTTCTTCTTCTGCAATTGCTACCTGCTTTGACGGCTTCCCCATGACTCAGAAGGGACAGGCAGGAAAAGCTCTGGGCATTGGTATGACAGCATCCTTTATCGGAACAGTAGGTTCTGTTATTCTGGCTACGCTGCTGTCTCCGGTTATTGCTGAATTTGCCCTGCATCTGGGACCCTGGGAGTATTTCTCCCTCTGCTTCTGCGCCATTACTCTTGTGGCTTCTCTGTCTAAGGGAAATATTTTTAAAGGCATCATGGCAGCAGGTATTGGTCTTCTGATGGGATGCATCGGAATGGATCCGATTAACGGAGCAACCCGTTTTACTTTTGGAAACGTATATCTGACTGCAGGTATCAGTACAGTAGCCCAGATGCTTGGTATGTTTGCAATGTGCCAGATTATCCGGGACTCTGCAAAGGGCGAGGCAAAAATGCCGGATGTGGATACGGTAACAAACAAGGGGCTTGGAATTGGTTTCAAGGATATTATTGAAAATATCAAGACGATTGGCTTTGCCTTTGCAACTGGCCTTTGGATCGGTTTTCTTCCCGGTATGGGCTCAGGTATTTCCAATATGGTTGCTTACGGCTATGCAAAAAGCATCAACAAGGATCCGGAAAGCTTCGGAAAAGGAAATCCGGCTGGTGTATGGGCTTCTGAGACAGCAAACAACGCTTCTCTTGGAGGAGCTCTGATTCCGATGATGGCACTTGGTATCCCCGGAGATGGTATTACAGCGATGTTGATTGCCGGACTGACGATTCACGGACTGCAGGCAGGTCCCCTGTTTATGACAGAGCAGCCGGATCTGGCTATGCTGATTTTTGCCTGCGTACTGGTAGCAGCGATTGTTACCTATATTATCCAGATTGCGACAAAGCGCTGGTTCCCGTACATTTTGAAGGTGCCGTATCATTACCTGTATACAGTAATCCTGGTTATTTGCTATATCGGAGGTTATGGAATTTCCAATACCATGTTCAATATCTATGTGATGCTTGCTCTGTGCCTGCTGGCAATCTTTATGAGTATTGCAGGACTGCCTACTTCTCCGCTGGTGCTGGCCTTTATCCTGTCCAGTAAGCTGGAGCGCTACTTCCGTCAGGGAATCAGCTATGCGCATGGAAGCTACAAGGAATTTTTCACCAGACCGCTGTCTGCCGCCCTGCTGGCAATTGCAGTGTTCTGTGTTGTATGGCCGCTGATTTCTGAGCATCTGAAAAAGAAAAAAGCAGCTGCAGTCGTATCGGCAGCAGGACAGGATGTCAATGATGATTGATTCGGAAACGAGCCTTCCGAAAATAGAAGCCTGTTATGGAAGTCTTTCCTCCATGCTTCGCAAGTTCGACCGATTTGCCCGCCAGGATTGCTTTCGCGGGCAGTCGGTGGAAGAATTTGAAGAGTGGAGGGAAAAAACACGCAGACTTCTCTCCGGTCTTCTGGGGCTGGAAAAAATGGAAGAATGCGATTTGCATCCGATCACGATGGAAGAAGCGGTAACGCTTCCTGACGGGATTCGGAGAGAACATATCAGGATTCAGACGGAGCCGGATATTTGGATGACGATGTATCTGTTGATTCCGGCAGATGCCGATCCGAACACCCGGCTCTTTTTATGCCCTCCCGGCCATAATGGAGCAGGAAAATATACAGTGGCCGGTTTGGGGGAGTATGGCGCAATCAAAGAAAAAATAGAACAGTATCAATATGATTACGGAATGCAGCTGGCAAAAAAGGGATTTGTGGCTGTCTGCCCGGACTGCCGCGGCTTTGGAGAGCGGCGGGAGGCGGTGGCAGACGCAAAGGATCCTGTTCTGGGATTAAAGGGAGACTGCTACTGGCTTGCCCATATGGGAGAACCTCTAGGAATTCCGGCAGCGGGAATGCTGGTCTGGGATCTGATGCGTCTCATCGATTATCTGGAATTACGGAACGAATGGGATACAGAACATATTGGCTGCCTTGGCTTTTCTGGGGGAGGCATGCAGACGCTTTATCTGGCAGCTTTGGATGAGCGGATTCAATATGCGGTTATCAGCGGTTATATGTATGGCTTCCGTGATGCTCTTCTTACGTTGAACCGCAACTGCTCCTGCAATTATATTCCTCATCTGTGGGAGCACCTGGATATGGGGGATATTGCGTCTCTGATTGCGCCGAGGCCTCTGGTAATCCAGTCCTGCAGGCAGGACAGACTGAACGGTCCAAGAGGTATCGTCAATGCTGTCGAACAGGTTGCAGTAATTGAAAAGGCTTATCGGCTCTGTCACGCGGAAAAGCTGCCTTTACATGATATCTGTGAGGGCGGGCATCAGTGGCATGGAGAACGGTTGGATATGTATTTGAAATATATAGGAAAGTAGGAAAATTTCATGGACAGATTGAAGTTGCGTGAAACAATTTTAAGGAAAATTGAAAAGCCGGTGATACCAGATAAAAGGTATTCTGTCCTGGAGTTTGGAGCAGAGCCGGACAGCAGCAGGATTCAGACGGAAGCATTTCAATTTGCTATCGACCATATCAGCGAAACAGGAGGAGGAATTGTCTGTGTTCCGGCGGGAAAGTATCTGACAGGAGCGATTACCTTAAGGAGCCGGGTGGAACTTCATCTGGAAAGCGCGGATACTTTGATTCAATTTGTAAATGAAGAACCAGAAAAGCATTATCCGCTGGTGTTTTCTCATTGGGAGGCAACGCCCTGCTATAATTATTCTCCGCTGATTTATGCCTGCGATGCCCATGATATTGCAGTAACTGGACCGGGAGTATTTGATGGAGGGGCAGACCGGGAGCATTGGTGGAACTGGCACCATCAGGTTGAAGATGCCTGGTCTGAGGATCTGCCGGATCTTCAGCTTGAGGACAGAAGGCTTCTGAGAAAAATGAACCAGGATGGCATTGCGGTAGAACAGCGAGTGTTTGGACCGGGCCATTATCTTCGACCCAATTTTGTTCAGCCGATTCGGTGCAAACGTGTGCTGTTTGAGGGCTTTACTTTGAAACACAGTCCCATGTGGCAGCTGAATCCGGTAATGTGTGAGAGTCTTACGGTAGATGGAGTGACGCTTTCCAGCCACGGATCCAATAATGACGGATGTGATCCGGAAAGCTGCCATGGAGTTTATATCCGGAACTGCCGGTTTGATACAGGAGATGACTGCATCAGCCTGAAATCAGGTCGGGATCGGGATGGCCGGGAGGCAAACAAGGCATGCGAGTATATACTGATTGAGAATAACGAATTTGCAGATGGACATGGCGGGATAGCTCTGGGAAGTGAGATGAGCGGAGGAATCCGGTGTGTACTGGCAGAATTTAACCGCTTCAGCAGCCCGAACTTGACCTACGCTCTTCGTTTGAAAACCAACGCCCGCCGCGGAGGCAAAGTGGAGGATGTAATTCTGGCAGACAGCGTAATGGAACATGTTCACGGTGCAGCGGTTCATGGAACCATGCTTTATGAGGATGGAAGAAATGGAGATGATCTGCCGGTGTTCCGGAACATTACGATTGAAAATGTAACGGCCCACGGAGGGGATTACGGAATTTTTCTGGAAGCCTTTGAAGAGGTTCCCATTACCGGTCTGATTCTGAGAAATATCAGGATTGACGGGGCAGAGCAGTGTATGAGAAGCATGAACTGGAAGGAGCCGGTAATTGAAAATGTAGTAATTAACGGAAAATTCTTTCCAAGGATTGGTAAGCTGCGGATTGCCGGCGTTCCGTATAAGGGCGCCAGCCTGAAGGCTCTGGCAGAGTTCTGTGGAGAGAGGACAGAGTGCAGCTATTGCTGGGAAATGAAAACTTCCTGTGGGCGGTGGGAGCAGGCCGGAGGAGAAGCTGTCTTTACGGTTCCTTCTGATTGTACAGCAGTCCGCGTGTCTGCCAGGGACGCTTATGGAAACTGCGAGTACAGCAGGGAATACCGGGTTCTGGAGTATAACACAGACCCTGAAGAAGATACAGAGAGGGCACGCATGATATGCCGCGGATTTCTACAAACGGATGATAACACAGGGGAGGAGCAGGTGCTCAGCCGCGGAGCCCTGGCAAAAATTCTTCTTGCGTTTGGAAGAAACCATGAGGGGATGGAGAAAAATACGGCTGAAGAATCATGGGTAGAGCGGGCTGTTCGAAAGGGGTTTCTGGCCCGAGCCGAGGATGGAGGCCTTCATCCGGAAAGAACTGTCAGCAGGCAGGAAATGGCTACGGTAGCGATGCAGGCATGTGGTGTGAATTACAGAAATGCATCCAGTACCATGCCTGTATGTGCCGATTCCGCCGAGGTGAGCAATAATTACGGAACTAATGTGGCGAGAGCTTTGTATTTTGGATTTATGACATTAGATGAGGCTGGAAGATTCCGGCCAACAGCTCCAGTAACAATGAAGGAAACAGTCCGGATTATAAACAGAGTAGCAGATTTTGCAGGAATGTAAGGGAAAGGGAGAGTTGTATCTATGTGGTTAGAGTATTTTGCTCAATATCTGGAAAATGCATTTCCAAAATTTTTAAAAGAAAAGATATGGAATTACAAGGATGATCTTTGTGTGATTGGCGCGGCAGATCTGGCTGATGCCACAGGAAATCCAGAGTGGAACCGGTATATTACAGAAAATGCCCATTGGCTGATGGCTGAGGATGGAACTGTATTTAACTGGAAAGAAGGAGAGAATAATATTGATAAAGTGAGCTTCGGAAAATCTCTTCGAATTCTCAGAGATCTGACTGGAGATGCCAGATATGGGAAGGCAGTGGAAAAGGCATATGATTTTCTGAAACAGTATCCCCGCACAGAATCAGGAAATTTCTGGCATAAGGATATTTATCCTAACCAGGTATGGCTGGATGGTCTTTATATGGCAATGCCATTTTATGCAAAAACTCTGACAGAAAATGGAGAGGATCGGTGGGACGATATCGTAGATCAGTTCCAGAGCACCCATCGCCTTCTGTGGGATGAGAGTCTGGGGCTTTATGTCCATGGCTGCGATGTAAGCCGTCTGGCGGACTGGGCAGATCCAGAGACAGGAAGAAGCAGGTGTGTATGGAGCCGCGCAGAGGGGTGGTTCTTAATGGCCTTAATTGACGTATATGAGCTGGCTGTGGATTATACACCGCGTGCAGAGGAATTGGGAGAAATGCTGATAAGGGCAGTTCAGGGCTTAAGACCTTATCAGGATCTGAAAACAGGAATGATTTATCAGGTGGTAGAGCAGAAGGAGTATCCAGGAAATTACCTGGAAACCTCCGGAAGTGCCATGATTGCGTATGCTCTGATGAAAGGAGCGCGCCTTGGAGTTCTGGACAGAGCTTTGGGAGAAGAGGGAAGCCGGATTCTGGACGGAATCCGTGATACCTATCTGAAAAAGGAAGAGGATGGATTTCATTTACATGGAATCTGCGCCAGCGCAGGACTGGGAAAGGGACCAGATCCTCATAACCGTCAGGATCGGGACGGTACTGCCCGGTATTACGTCAGTGAAGCGCAGATGACAGATAATCAGCACGGAACAGGCGCCTGTATGATGGCTGTCAGCGAACAGCTGAGATGGAAGAAGAAAGGAGAATCGGTATGCTGCAGTTAGGTCTTCGTCTTCACGATGCAGAGAAGCTTCCCATGGAGGAGCTGCTTCCTGTTATCAGAAAAAAGGGATATACATGTGCCCATCTGGCACTGAGCAAGGCCATGAAGGATTATCCCTGCGGTCCGGAAGCGCTGACACCGGGATATGCTCATTACCTGCGCCGGCTGTTTGAGAAAAATGAGATGGATATTGCTGTTCTTGGCAATTATCTGAATCTGGCTCACCCGGACGAAGCAGTGATTCGAGCTTCTCTGGAAAAATACTATTCCCATATCCGCTTTGCTTCCCTGTTGGGCTGCGGCATGGTGGGAACTGAGACAGGAGCTCCTAATGCGGAATATCGATATTGTCCGGAATGCCGTTCTGAGGAGGCTCTTGCCCTCTTTATCCGCAATCTGAAGCCGGTGGTTCGGTGTGCAGAGCAGTTTGGAGTGATTCTTGCTATTGAACCAGTAGCGCGGCATATTGTGTATAATGCGAAGAGGGCCAGGATTGTCCTGGATGAAGTTGGTTCTCACAATCTTCAGATTCTGTTTGATCCGGTTAATCTTCTGGATTTGGAAAATGTGGATCACCGGGACGAGGTGTTTGCAGAGGCGATAGAGCTGCTGGGGCCGGATATTGCGATGGTTCATTTTAAGGACTTTGTCCGTGTCCAAGAGGGCTATGGTTTAAAGGCCGTGGGCGCAGGTACGGGAGAGATGGATTTTACGCCGATTATGCGGTATATTAAGAGAGAAAAACCGTTTATCTACGGAACCCTGGAAAATACGACGCCAGAAAATGCAAAGCTCTGTGGAGAGAAGATGCGGGAGCTTTACGAATCTGTTTAAGTGTTTGAAAACCCGGAAGGGAGAAAGGGAGGAAACCTTATGGCACGTTTATACGTGAAAATCAAAGATCAGGATAATGTGGCAGTTGCTGTTGAAGAATTGAAGGCAGGAACAGAAATTATGGAGGGATTAACTGTGAATCAGGACATTCCCCAGGCTCATAAAATTGCCCTGTGCGATATACCGGCAGGAGAAGCAGTTATCCGGTACGGAGTGGTTCTTGGATATGCAATCCATGACATCAAACGGGGAGACTGGATTAATGAGCATATGCTGGAACTTCCGGAAAGCCCGTCACTGGAAAATATGGAATACGGAACCAATCTGGTAAAAATGGAGGATCTTCCTGTGCCCACCAGAACAACCTGGATGGGCTACCGGAATGCAGAGGGGCCGGCAGGAACCAGAAATCTTCTGGGAATTGTGACAACCGTTCAGTGTGCCGCAGGGGTCTTGAAGGTAGCTGTTGAGCGGATAAAAAAGGAGCTGCTTCCCAAATATCCCAATGTGGATGGAGTTGTTGCAGTAACTCATCCCTACGGCTGCGGAGTTGCCATTAATGCGCCTCTGGCCTGCATCCCAATTCGTGCAATTACCAATGTGATTCGTCATCCAAATTTTGGCGGAGAGATTATGGTGGTTGGACTGGGCTGTGAGAAGCTGACCTACGACCGGGTTCTTCCGCCGGAGGATATTACTCCGGAAAATGTTCTGACGCTGCAGGACTATGCCGGACATGATGCCATGATGAATGCGATTCTGGAAATGGCAGAGAAAAAGCTTCAGAGACTGAATCAGAGAACTAGAGAGGAGCTTCCGTTAAAGGATCTTCTGATTGGCATGCAGTGCGGAGGAAGCGATGCTTTTTCCGGTATTTCAGCCAATCCAAGCGCGGGCTATGCAGCAGATATGCTGGTGCGGGGCGGCGCTACTGTGATGTTCAGTGAGGTGACAGAGGTCCGCGACGGCGTACATATGCTGGCGGCACGGTGTCCGGATGCACATACTAGAGATCGTCTGGCAGAAGAGATGAAATGGTATGATGATTATTTAGAGCAGGGGGGCGTGGATCGTGACGCTAACCCTACCCCGGGAAATAAGAAGGGCGGACTGGCCAATATTGTAGAAAAGGCAATGGGAAGTATCGCCAAAAGCGGAACCAGTCAGATTGTGGAGGTGCTTTCTCCGGCGGAAAAGCCGACAAAACACGGCCTGATTTATGCGGCAACTCCGGCCAGCGACATTGTATGCGGTCCCAGCCAGGTAGCCAGCGGTATTGGTTTACAGGTATTTATGACAGGGCGGGGAACACCCTACGGTCTTGATATCTGTCCTGTTATTAAGGTCTGCAGCCGGAATGAGATGAAGAATCACTGGTTTGATTTAATTGATATTTCTGCCGGAGAAGTGGCTACAGGAGAGAAAACCATTGCAGATGTGGGGCAGGAGATTTTTGACATGATCCTGGATGTAGCCAGCGGTGTAAAGGAACCCTATAGTGATCAGTACGGATTTCATAATGATATGTGCATTTTTAATCCGGCACCGATTACCTGAGAAATGGTCTGAAACAGGATTTTTATTGGGAGGCATAATCGCCTCCCTTTTTTCATACTCTGGAAGTAGCTGACAGGCAAAATGATGTAACAGTTCATAGGGCGAACGTACAATGCTTCCTGTCCGCTGTAAGCGGGCAAGAAGATGTATGGCTGAACTGTTGCAAAATGATGAAGCAGAGAGCGGAGGGGTGGGCGTGAACGACAGTTATATGGATGTTTTGCAGCAGTATGAGGGGGAAACTCTCAATGTGAGGAGAGGCCGCGGGGCCTGGATTTGTGAGCAAAGCGACGGGATCCGGCTGTTAAAGGAATACAGAGGAACCCTGCGGCGTCTGGAGTTTGAGGAGGCGGTGTTAAGGGAATTGGAAAACGCCGGATTCGACCAGGTGGATCAGTATGTGCGCAGCCGGGAAGGCGCGCTGATTGCCACAGGGGAGGATGGAAGCAGATACATTCTGAAAAAATGGTTTCTGGATCGGGAATGCAGTCTGCGGGACAGCAGAGAAATCCTGACAGCCGTAAGCAGGATTGCGTCTCTGCACCGGGCATTTCGGAAAATTTCCTGGCGTGAGGAGTGGGATCTTGGTTCGATGGTTCCGCCGGGGGTGGATGAAGAGATGAAAAGACACAGCAGAGAAATGAAACGGGCCAGTGCCTTTATCCGGAAAAAACGGAAGAAAAGTGAGTTTGAACTGTGTGTGATGCAGCACTTTCACTGTTATTATGAACAGGCGCTGGAAGCTCAGGACGGACTGGAACTACTTGAGAAGAAGCAGGGACAAAGCCGTCTTTTTTTGTGCCATGGAGATCTGGATCAGCATCATATCTTGATAGGTTCTCAGGATGTGGCATTTATTGAATTTAATCAGATGCACCTGGGAGATCAGATGACGGATCTGTACCGCTTTATGAGAAAGGCTATGGAAAAGCATGGCTGGGATCCACGGCTGGGGGCGTCTATGATGGAAAGCTATGATCGGGTGCTTCCCACCAGCCGGGAGGATCGGGCCTGCCTGTACTATCTGTTTCTGTATCCGGAGAAATACTGGAAACAGCTGAATTATTATATGAATACGAATAAGGCATGGATTCCTGAAAAAAATGTGGAGAAGCTTAAACTTCTGGAGGAGCAGGAGACCGGGCGGCGTCAGTTTCTGCGGGAGATACGGTAAAATCTTCGGTCCAGCAGGTGGAGTAATGCTGCATTTTCTGTGTTCCGATTCCGCCGGCGAATCCATCCATCAGGGCACGATCCATTCTCTGGTAGGGGATATGGAACGGGTGTCCGGAGTGATAGTAGTTAAAGGACATCAGATAGACACTTTGAAGGTCAGGAAGCTGTGTCTCATACAGGATGTAGCCCCTCTGATGGATGGATCCGAAGGGAAAGCTGAAGGCGCCGGAAATACAGTAGGAGGAGCTGGGGCCGAACAGTGAGGCGCTTGTACGGAGGCCCTTTTGCAGTCGGGTGATGGGAGCTGTATAGTCGGTGTTTCCTTTGGAAAAAAGGAGCTGACCGGAAATCCGGCTGTTTTCTTCATTGGGAATGGGATCTGGAAAAAGGGCAAAGCCGTCCTGCCACAGAGGGGAGAAGCCATTTATGTGAAAATGTTCAATTACAGCAGCTCTGTCATGGGAAAGCCGGACATAAACAGCGGTTGCATACAGGGCTTCCTCTGGCGGCTCCTGGCCGTAGGAATACAGCTGATTGGAGAAATAGATCTTCTGGGAATCGATATGTACGGCGGAGGCATCCTTTATGCGAAGGAGGTCCGTCTGGGATAAATCTGCCAGAATTTCAGCCGGAATGCCAAGAGAGGAAAGCTTTTGGGAAACGGCCTGAGCTTCCTGGGAAATCGGAGCTTTTTCTGTCATATCCAGGGAAAGGTGATTCCAGAATACACAGGTTCCAGCCAGGAGAAAACAGACGGGAAAATAGAGCTTTGTCAGACGCTTTTCGCCAGGGGAAAGCTCAGGCTCTGGAAAAATGGGCATCAGAGCCAGCATTTCCTCTGTAAGGCGGAAGCAGGAAACCATCAGCGCGATAAACCAGATCACCATAGAAGCTCCCATAAGAAAACTGCCGGAAATTTCCGGAAACAGAAGTCCAAGCGCTGTAATGGAAGCAAGCCAGACGGAAAGCCATAGAAAGGGATCACGTTCAGATGTAATTTCATAAAAGCTGCACATTTCCTTCAGACCGCGGCGAATCAGAAGCAGCAGGGCCATGCGCAGGCTGGTGACCGCAAGCGCAGGGATAGGAGAGGCAGAAAAAAGGGGAGTCTGGGCAACAGGAGAAACCATAAGGCCGAGGAGAACTATCTGCCAGAAAAGCAGTCCGGCAGAAAGAGCATAGGCTTCCCGGAGATTTTTATTGTGATTCTGAAGCTTTCCAAGGCCGCGGAAAATCCAGAAGGCGCTGAAGAGTTGCAGGAGATAAGGAAGTATACCGATGCGAATGGAAAAGAAGGTGAAGAAAAGTCCGGGAATCAAATATTCTCTGGCAGAATAGAAGCTGCTCTGCGTCTGTTTCTCGCTTAGGGTCATGGTGTTATCCCTCCCTTTTTCTGAAAAATTAAAGTGCTGTGTTAAAAGTATACCATGAGCCGTTCTGAAAATCCTTACAGATTCCGGTTAGTTTCTTAATTTTTCTGTAACTATTCAGGACGGCGGGAGAACTGGCAGAAAAATCCGTGTCAAGCTTGCTTGTAAGCGGATTTTCCAGCCAGTTCTCACATCGGAGGAATCTCCGATGCTTCTTGTTCGGCCTTGCTGAACAAGAAGATGGACCGTCCTGAACAATTACATTCAGCCATGAAAAGCTTCAGGGCCGGCTTAAAAGCCGGCCCTGTTTTTTGCCTCGTCTTATGTCTATATCATCTTTTTCAGCCACAAAAATCCCTTCTTTTCCGACAATACCGCCACTGCCCACGCAAAAGCAATCATGGGAATAAAGATAAACAAAGCAATATTCCGTTCTGTCAAAGGAACCGGATTGTAAGGCGCCGTCCAGGAGAACAGATAGAAGAAATAAAAGTGAGAAAAATAAATCCACTCACTCATGCTTCGCATTCTTGGAAACAGCTTCCATGAGGGACAGGAAAGCCCCATAGCCGCCTCTGTCAGAAAATAAGCGGCAGGAGCAGCTGTAAAGACCATATTGGTGTTGCTGCACCGGCTTACTTCCTTATACATCAGATACACAAAAACAAGCCCGAAAACGGCAGCCGCCGGAAATGGCATTCGAGTCTTTTTTTCTGCAAAATGCATTCCCAAAGCAAGATAAAAGCATCCATAAAAAAGGCCGTTTCGCATGGTCATAAACCTGGGCGCATACCACATAACCCATTCCTGAAATTTCATGGGCATCTTCTGTGTAAAATACCAGTTGTCTCCCAGACATCCAATCATAAACAAAATTCCCGTTGCCACAAGAATCTGCCAGGTCTTCAGACCTGCCTTTTTCATGGCCCACACAATCAGCACTGCTGTAATCAGCGCCGGAAGATACCACAGCTGGGCAATGGTGCTGGAAAAGAAAAAGGACCAGATATAATGTCTGACAAAGTCCCTGATGCTTTCTGTTCCGTGATACCAGTTATAAATATCAATCGGCCAGTACAGCACGCACCAGAGCAGATACAGCTTGAAAATGCGCAGGCAGTAGGTAAATACCGTTCCGGTTCCGCTGCCTGTCATCCTGCGGCTTCTTCCCCTGGTGCCTGCTGCCGCGCTTTCTGCCAGTCCGCTGTTTTCCTCTTCACCACAGTCTGATGCGCCCTTTCTGCGGCTTCTTCTCTGCTTCCCCGTTCTATCAGACAGCTCCGATGTCCGGCTCCTTTGGGTCCCTGTCTGGCACTCCGGCACCTTACGAAACAAGAGAAATCCTGCGATAATAAAAAATACCGGCACGGCCAGATTTGACAGCCAGCTGCCTATAAGAAGGCGCCACCGGCTGTCTCCTGCATAAAAAACCTGAATCATATGGCGGGCTGCTACTAAAATCGCCAATGCAAATTTCAGAAGATCCAGCCCATAATACATCTTTCTTTTTTCCATATTCTGTGCTCCCACTAATCCAGGAAGGTAACAGCCTTACATGGCGTTCGGTAATTGGCCGGTGCAATCAGAATTCCTGTTCTTTCATTGCTGGAGTGGATAACCTGTCCGCCTCCTATGTAAAGAGCTACGTGGTTAATATAGCTGCCGCTGCCGTAAAACAGCAGATCTCCCGGCTGAACAGCTGATATGGAGATCTCCTTTCCATTAGCCGCCTGATCTCTGGAGCTTCTTCCTATCTCAATTCCAAAATTCTTGAAAATACTCTGCGTAAATCCGGAGCAATCAGCGCCATTTGTCAGACTGGTTCCTCCATAAACATATGGATTGCCCAAAAACTGCTTTGCATAGGCTACAATCGCTGTTCGTGTAGCAGAAGCCACTGCAGCAGAACCTGGACCTCCGCCAGCAAGAACTACAGATGCACTCGGCTTTTCGCCCTGGGAATTTCCTGCGGGCTTTGAACTGCTCTGCGGCTGACTTCCTGGAGCCTGACTGCCAGAACTGCTGCTGGAGCTGCCTCCAGGCGCAGCGCCCTGGATTACTGCCGCCTGAGGCGGATTTGAGCCGGAATCTGTTCCCGTACTACTGCCTGGCTGACTGCTTCCTGGCTTCACATCAGCTGCCGGCTTGGAGTCCTGTCCAGCCTCCGTCTGGCCGGAACCCGTCTGACTGCCGGATACTCCCGGATTTGCCTCGATAATCAGCTGTCCCTCTCCCGGTCTGGCCGCAGCCTGTCCGGAAGTATTGGAGGAATCTGTGCTTTCCTGCTTTGCCTCTACCAGAATCACCTGCTGCAAAGCTGCAATCGCCGCATCTGCCTCCTGTTTTCTTCTGGCTTCTTCTTCTTTCTTTGCCGCTTCCTCCTCCAGAGAAACAGCCTGATCAAATTCCACCTCTGCCTTACAGTAATCCTTAGATACATATCCTACCAGGTCTGAGTCAATCTCCACCTGAAAAAACTCTCCGGCATCTGCCTTTACCACATAGCGGGCGCCCTGAGACAACAGCGTCAAAGTATTACTGGTCAGGTTGGGCTCCTCCCGCAGGCGGAGACTTTCTGTATTGATGGTAACAAATTCCCGCCCAATAGACTGGGCCAGGGTCTCCGCCTCTGCCCCGGTAATAAAATACTGAGCTTTGATAAATCCATTCACAGTACCAGACTGAATCCGGTACCATTTACCGCCCTCTCCCTCCACAGTCTCCAAAATCGTAGCAGCACAGTTATTGTAAATCTTTCCTACAATATCACTGTCTGTATTCGCTTCCTTCCGGATATTCACATAATCTGTCACCTGGGAAACTGCAATATTCTCATAATCTGCCGGGGCTGCAACCAGCGTCACCGGATGGACAGACTTTGCCGCATCTGCATACACATGCATTGGAATCGTCCCTGCAAATGCCACACACATACAGCCTGCTGCCAGTGCTTTTACAATCGTCCTCATTGGTTGCCTGCCTCTCTAATGTTCTGTCAGATATCGTTCTGCACTGGTAACTGCATTTGCGCCGTCCGCTACTGCGGTTACAATCTGACGCAGCTGCTTCTTTCTCACATCTCCTGCTGCAAAAACACCTGGAACTCCTGTCTCACAGGTTTCATCAGCTGCAATATATCCATGATCCAGGGTAAGCAGCTGGGAAAACGGCTGGCTGTTCGGAGTAATTCCAACTGCTACAAACACACCGTCCACCGAAAGCTCGGACTGCTCCTGTGTTTTTACATTCTTCACAGCAAGGGAATTCACTTTTCCATCTCCGCGAATCTCCTCTACTACAGTATCCCAGAGCACAGTCACATTGTCCAGAGCAAACAGCTTTTCCTGAAGAGATCTTGCCCCTCTCAGCTGATCTCTGCGGTGAATCAGATAAACCCGCTCGCACATCCGGGCCAGGAAAATCGCATCTTCAATCGCCACATCTCCGCCGCCTACAACAGCCGTTACCTTCTTCCGGAAAAATGCTCCGTCACAGGTTGCACAGTAGCTGACGCCCATACCGCCGAATTCCTCCTCACCGGGAACTCCCAACTTGCTGTGCATGGCTCCGGAAGCAATAATTACCGTTTTTGCATAATAGGTATCCTTTTTTCCGATGATTCGCTTCATCACAGCAGAATTTCCAGTTTTCTCTGCCGCACTTTTGGACATCATGGAATCAGAAATTTCACGAAGCTCGGCTGCCTGCAGCTGTTCCTCTCCCTGCTGCTCCTCTGCCTTTACCAGCTCGATCCCCTCTACCTCATCCTCGCAGAATACAGCCTCCAGCTGGTCTGCATGCTGACGCAGCTTCATTCCCAGATCAAAACCATTGATCCCGGGAAGTCCCGGATAATTGTCTACCTCATAGGTACTCAAAACCTGTCCGCCGCTCATCATTTCTTTTTCAATAACCAGCGTATTTAACCTTGCTCTCTGGGCATAAATTGCCGCTGCCAGTCCTGCCGGGCCGGATCCGACAATGACCAAATCATACTGTTTTTCCATATGTCCGTCTCACCTCTTATAATTCATTTTCTGCATCTATTCAGAGCTTTCCTCGCTCTGAACCGCCGCATGGCGATCCTCGCGGAGCGTTTTATGTCATAGGACGCACTTTCCTATGATATAAAATAACTGCAAAAATAAGTATAACACAAGTTATTTTAAAGATACAGGCTCTTCTTAAAAATGTAAATGAATTGTAACCTTTTTTATGCTATAATACCCATAAAGGAGAGTGATTTTATGGCGAAAAAAGTTGTTCTTGTCACTGGCGCTTCCCGCGGAATCGGAAAAGCCATAGCGGTTAAATTTGCCAAAAAAGGATATAATGTAGTGATCAGCTGTGCTCACAGAGAGGCGGAGCTGATGCAGGCAAAAAAAGAAATCGAAGGCTATCAGGTTTCCTGTCTTGCCTTTCTTGGCGATATGGGAGACATGAGCACCTGCGAAATGATGTTTCAGCAGATTAAAAAACAATTCGGAACTCTGGATGTCCTGGTAAACAATGCAGGAATATCTTATATTGGACTGCTGCAGGATATGACCTCCGATGACTGGGATCGAATCGTCCGCACCAACCTGACCTCTGTATTTAACTGCTGCAAGCTGGCCATTCCCATGATGCTGTCAGCAGAAAAGGGAAAAATCATCAATATTTCTTCTGTCTGGGGCAATGTAGGAGCATCCTGTGAGGTTGCTTACTCTGCCACAAAAGGCGGAATCAACGCTTTCACCAAGGCTCTTGCCAAGGAACTGGCTCCCAGCAATATCCAGGTCAATGCCGTGGCCTGCGGAGCCATTGACACAGAAATGAACCAGTGGCTGGAGGAAGATGAACTGATCCAGCTGGTAGAAGAAATTCCGGCCGGACGGCTGGGCCAGGCAGAAGAGGTTGCCGACTTCGTTTACCATCTGGGCTACAAGGGCACCTATCTGACCGGTCAGATTATCAGTATGGACGGCGGCTGGACATAATGCTCTGATCACAAACCGCGCCGCGGCATCTTCCTGTGCCCGGCGCGGTCGCTTTCCGTATCAGTCCTGTTATCCACAGATTTTCTAAAATTTTCTGATCTCATCCCCAAAATCAGAGGTGTTTTCAATCTTCTTTATCACCACATAATAACTGTAGGTATCGCTGGCCTTAACCAGAACACGATCCCCCACCTTATGCCGCAGAATTGCCTTTCCCAGAGGAGACTCCGTGCTGATCATATTGTGCATGGAATTGCCCCGGATGCTGGTGACCAGCTTGTATACCTCCTCCTCGTCATCATCCTCCATGTAAAGGGTTACCGTATTATTGATTCCCACCTCATCCTCTCTGGATGTATCCGAAATAAGAATGGCATTTTTTAACATATTTTCTAGATAGCGGATCCGGCTTTCATTCTGATTCTTCTCCCGCTTTGCTGCATGGTATTCAAAATTTTCACTGAGATCTCCATGGGCCCGCGCTTCCTTTACTGCCTCTAAGCATTCCGGACGAACAACCAGTTTTCTGTGCTCGATTTCCGCCTGAATTTTTTCCACATCTGTTTTGGTCAATTTTTCCCGCATATTTTCCCCTGCCTTTCTCTACTGTCAAAAGCTTTCTCACGCCGCTGCTTATCTATGCCATTACTCTTCTGCGCGCTTCCCCGCTCCTATCCTCCTGGCCAAATCGTAACAGTTCAGGACGGGGCATCTTCTTGTCCGGCAAAGCCGAACAAGAAGCATCTGAGATTCCTCTCTCCACCAAAAAGCTGCCCCTGCAATAAAAAGAAAGCAGATTACCCATGTCACAGGCTCACAGGCACAGACTGCCGGATAGCCCATTACCGGAACAATCCAGTATCCAAAAATCACCTTTCCTATCAGCTCCAGGCTGCTGCATAAAAGCGGAGCAATTCTGTGCCGCATTCCCTGCAGAGCATTTCTCATAATCACAAGAAAGCCCATAGGCGGAAACATGGGAATGCTTACGCGAATATACAAAACCGCATTGGCAATCACATCCCTGCTCTGGCTTCCTGTAATCAGCTCCACTGCTGCTGGTGCAAGAAAAACCGCAAAAAACAGAGCAAAAATCCACCAGGCCAGATACATGAAAAAAGCCGCCTTTACTCCTTTGGCAATCCTTCCTCTCTTTCCAGCTCCAAAGTTCTGACTGGCAAAGGTAGCGCAGCTGGAAGACAAAGCTCCGCCCGGCATCATAAACAACTCCACCAGACGCCGTCCTCCTACCTGGGCCGCAATGTACACGCTTCCCAGCGCATTGATACTGCTCTGCAGAATCACACTTCCAATGCTGTAAATCGTACTCATCATCGCCATACTAAGGCCAGTCACAAACATTTCTCCGGAAAGCTCCGGCGCGGCTTTTAAATCCTCCAGTCTAAAACGCATCTGAACATAATTGCGTACAATATAGACAAAGCCCATTACTGCGCTGATTCCCTGGGAGATGACTGTCGCTGCCGCCGCGCCCCGGACTCCCATGCCCAAAGGCCCCATAAATAAATAATCCAGTCCCACATTTAATCCGCAGCTGAACATCAGGAAATACAGAGGCGTCATACTGTTTCCCACAGACCGCAAAAGCCCCGCCTCCAGATTATAGGCCATCGTCAGCGGAATTCCTGCCAGGATTACCGTAATATAGCTTAAAGCGCCTTCCATTACCGTATCCGGCGTATTCAAAGCAGACAGCAGCGGACGCCGCAGCGCCAGAAAACCTCCCGTCAAAACCACAGCCCAGATGGCAGCCAGCACCACCATCCATCCAGATGCCCGGCGGACTCCCCGCTCATCACCTGCGCCGAAAAACCGGCTTACCACCAGCGCAAAGCCTGTATTCAGGCCAAAGGCAAAGCCTGTAATTGTACTGTAAAGTGCTGCTGTCGCCCCAATCTGTGCAAGCGCTCCATCTCCCAGCAGATGACCGGCAATGGCGGTATCTGCCAGATTATAAAGCTGCTGAAACAGATTCCCCAGAAAAATCGGAAGAGCAAAAGCAAACAAAAGCTTCGCCGCACTTCCCTCTGTCATATCCATAACCCGTGTATTTTTTACTTTCTGCATCATTTTACTCCTGGTACATATTTTGCATATCGTACAAATCACTCCGACAGCAAACGGGGGCAAAAGACATTTTCCCCAACACCTTATTATATAAAACGGCTGTAATATTGCAATACCTTTCTGAAAAATCTCTCATTTCCCGGCCAAAATGCCAAAGGGGGCTATCGGTAAATACCGTTTTTTATCTTCTGTATGTATTTTAGGGCACAAAAACCCCTCAACTGCATTTTTAAAAGCACTCTTTTTCTAAGCAGTCTTTTCTTCGGTTTTTCCTTC